>Ga0209909_100106_pt1 | contig 156865 bp, 165 predicted proteins | sample FECB22metaG_FD_188302 | JGI IMG/M metagenome (GOLD analysis project Ga0209909, IMG submission 188302) | Cyanobacterial communities from the Joint Genome Institute, California, USA - FECB-22 (SPAdes) (version 3) | ecosystem: Environmental > Aquatic > Thermal springs > Hot (42-90C) > Microbial...
CGGCCCCCGCGCCGTCCCCCCACCTCCGATGGTCCGGGACCTCGCGGGTTCACGCCGACGCCGGGCTCTCCGGGCGCATGCGCCCGTCGAGCCCCCCGCTCGAACCGCTCCCGCCGCGACAAGCTCGCAAGGCCTTGCGCCCTTCCCCTGCGACGGAACCCCCAGATGCTGCCCCACCCCCCAACCGACGTCGGAAAGTCGGGGACGGAAAAACGCACTGCGCTGAAAGGAAGGGGGAAGACGGGAGAAGTCGTGACGACTTCACCACCCATTCGGACGAAACTTCCTTCCCCGCTCGCCGGGGAAGGTGGGCGCCGGAGGCGCTCGGATGGGGTGGACGAGGTCGTATACGACCGAGGACGCCGTTTCCTCGGCCCAACGCCTCCGGCGTCGTGCCTCGCCTCCACCCGCAAGAGGGGAAGGGATGCTACGGCGCCATCGTCTCAACGCCCGCGCCCGTGCCTATGATGGCTTCGTCGGCGAGGTCGAGGAAGAGGCCGTGTTCGACCACGCCGGTGATCAGTTTCAGGTCGTCGGCGAGGCGGGCGGGATCGTGGATGACGCCGCATTTGGCGTCGTAGATCAGATTGCCGCCGTCGGTGCGGACCAGGCCTCGCTCGGCGGTGCGAACGCGGGCCGGCATGGCCACGTCGTGGTCGATCAGCACGTCGGCGATGCGGTTGCCCGTGGTCTTGTGACCGAAGGCGACGACCTCGATCGGCAGGGGGAAGGCGCCCAGGTGCGGCACGACCTTGGCGGCGTCGGCGATGACGATGCAGGTGGACGACGCCTCCCACACCAGTTTCTCGCGCAGCAGGGCCGCGCCGCCGCCCTTGATGAGGGCGAGGCCCGGGCCGACCTCGTCGGCGCCGTCGACGGTCAGGTCGAGGCGGGGGGTGTCGTCCAGGGTGGACAGGGTCATGCCGAGCTCGCGGGCCAGGTCGGCGGTGGCCTCGGACGTCGGGACGCAGCGCAGGTCTGGCAGGTCGCGGGCCGCGAGCGCCCGGACGAACCAGGCGGCGGTCGAGCCGGTGCCGAGGCCCACGGCCATGCCGGCTTCGACGCGGAGGGCGGCGGCCTCGCCGGCTAGGCGTTTCTGGGCGTCAGACATGGGCGATCCTCCCCTGCGCAGCGGGGGAGGGGGACCGCCGCCAGGCGGTGGAGTGGGCGAGACCACGGCCGGTGTTTGGGGTCGCCCCCTCCACCACTTCGTGGCCCCCCTCCCCCGTGTCGCTTCGCTCGCGGGTGAGGATCATTGCTTCGCCGCCTTCTTCGCCCGCATCGTCTCCATGAAGCGCGCCGCCCAGCCGGCCTTCGCGGTCTGAGGCGCCCGAGTCAGGGCGAGGTCGCCGGGGGCGACGTCGGAGGTCACCACCGAACCCGAGCCGACCATGGCGCCGGCGCCGATCGTGACGGGAGCCACCAGCGAGCTGTTGGAGCCGACGAACGCCCCCTGCCCCACCTCGGTGCGGTGTTTGAAGAAGCCGTCGTAGTTGCAGAAGATGGTGCCCGCGCCGATGTTGGCGCCCGCGCCGACCACGCCGTCGCCCAGATAGGACAGGTGGTTGGCCTTGGCGCCCGCGCCCATGGTGACGTTCTTGACCTCGACGAAATTGCCGACCCTGGCCTTGTCGCCCAGCTTCGCGCCGGGGCGCAGGCGGGCGTAGGGGCCGACCTCGGCGCCGGGGCCGACCTCGGCGCCCTCGACGTGGCTGAAGGCGCGGATCCTGGCGCCGGCGCGCACCACGGCGCCGGGGCCGAAGACGACGTAGGGCTCGATCACGGCGCCGGGCTCGACCTGGGTGTCCCAGCTGACGAAGACGGTGTCGGGGGCCGGCATGCGCACGCCGGAGGCCAGCAGGTCGTCGCGGCGGACCTTCTGGAACAGGGCCTCGGCCTGGGCCAGCTCGCCCTGGGCATTGACGCCCATGACGGCGTCCTCGTCGGCGAAGACGGCGCGCGTGGCGGCGCCGCGGCCGCGGGCCAGGGCGACGACGTCGGTCAGATAGTATTCGCCCTTGGCGTTGTCGTTGCGCACCTCGGCCAGCAGCTCGAACAGCAGGCGCGAGGGCGCGGCCATGACGCCGGAGTTGCAGGCGCTGACCTTCAGCTGGTCGGGCGAGGCCTCCTTGTGCTCGACGATCGCTTCCAGTCCGCCGTCGGCGTCGATCAGCAGGCGGCCATAGCCGGTGGCATCGCGGGCCTGAAAGCCGACCACGGTCAAGCCGTCGCAGGCGAAGGCCGCCTCGACGTCCTTGGCCTTCATGAGGGGCACGTCGCCGTAGGTGACGACCACCTGGCCGTCGAAGTCGCTCATCAGGTCGCGGGCGGCCAGCACGGCGTGGCCGGTGCCGAGTGGCGGGTCCTGGACGGCGATGGATGCCGGGCCGAGGCGCTTTTCGACGTGGGCGCGCACCTCGGGGCTGTGGTTTCCGACCACCACGATCACCCGCTCGCAGCCCAGGCCCTCGGCCGCATCGATGGCGTGATCCAGCATGGCGCGGCCGCCGACGGGGTGCAGCACCTTGGGCAGGCCGGACTTCATCCGGGTGCCCTGGCCGGCGGCGAGGATGATGGCGGCGCGACGGGTCATGCGGGCTCCGGAGATCGGCTGTCGGGTCGCGTTTACAGCGGCGGCGTTTCAAATAGAACCGGGCGCATGAAAGACCTGAGCGGCTGGACCATCGCCTTCGACCTGGACGGCACGCTGGTGGAGACGGCGCCCGACCTGATCGGCACGCTGAACCGGCTGCTCGTCGCGCGCGGCCTGCCGCCCCGGCCGATCGAGGCGGCGCGGCATCTGGTCGGGCACGGGGCCGTGGCCCTGCTGAAGGACGGATTCCGCGAGGCGGGCGCCGACTGGGACGAGGCGGAGCAGCCGGCCCTGCTGGCGGCGTTCCTGGAGGATTATCTGGCGCACGTCTGCGACCACAGCCACGTCTATCCGGGCGTGGAGGCGGCGCTGGACCGGCTGGCGGCGCGGGGGGCGACCCTGTGCACGGCGACGAACAAGCCGACGCACCTGTCGCTGGCGCTGTTCGAGCGGCTGGGCCTGACCGGACGGTTCGCGGCGATCCGCGGGGCGGACGCCGTGTCGGCTCGGAAGCCCGACGCGGCGCACATCCGCGAGACGGTGCTGGCGGCCGGCGGCGATCCGGCGCGCGCGATCATGGTCGGCGATTCGATCACCGACGTGTCGGCGGCGCGCGCCACGGGCGTGCCGGTGATCGTGACGACCTTCGGCTACACGGAAGTTCCGGCGCGGGACCTGGGCGGAGACGCCCTGATCGACGGGTTCGCCGAGCTGGAGGGGGTCGTGGACCGGATCGTCGAAAGATTCCTTCCCCGCTCGCCGGGGAAGGTGGGCGGCGGAGCCGCTCGGATGGGGTGGCCGCCGATCACCAGCTGAGTCCTTGAGCATGGCCTTGATCGGACGAGCCGGTGTTTCACCCCCCATCCGTCTCGCTCCGCGAGCCACCTTCCCCCGCAAGGGGGAAAGGACGACGCAAGGCTTGCCTCGCCCATTGCACCAAGCTATGTCCCCGCCTCCTGAAACGGCCCGGATGCGTAGCTCAGCGGGAGAGCACCTCGTTCACACCGAGGGGGTCACAGGTTCAATCCCTGTCGCATCCACCATTTCGCCGTTATCTCATCCTACAGGCCGCCGTCCGCCGATTTCGCGCCGACCGTTCGCGCGCCGCTCGTGCTTTTGGACCGCTGAACCATGCCCTTCCCCGCCAGCCATCCCGCGCTCGACCGCGCCCTGTCCGAACGCGGCTATGAGGAGCCGACCGCGGTGCAGTCCGCCGTGCTGGAGGCCGAGGCGGGGCGCGATCTGCTGGTGTCGGCCCAGACCGGGTCAGGCAAGACGGTGGCGTTCGGACTGGCGCTGGCCACGACCCTGCTGGGCGAAGCCGAGCGTTTCGGCGACAACGCGGCGCCCGAGGCCCTGATCATCGCGCCGACGCGCGAGCTGGCCCTGCAGGTGTCCAAGGAGCTGGAGTGGTTGTACGCCAAGGCCGGGGCGCGGATCGCCACCTGCGTCGGCGGCATGGACCCCCGGGCCGAGCGGCGCGTGCTGGAGCGCGGCGCCGCCATCGTGGTGGGCACGCCCGGGCGGCTGAAGGATCACGTCGAGCGCGGCGGGTTGGACCTGTCGCGGCTGAAAGCCGTGGTGCTGGATGAAGCCGACGAGATGCTGGACATGGGGTTCAGCGAGGACCTGACCTTCATCCTGGACCAGGCCCCGGTGAAGCGGCGGACGCTGATGTTCTCGGCCACGATCGCGCGAGACATCGCGGTGCTGGCCAAGACCTATCAGACCGACGCGATCCGCATCGACACGACCAGCAAGACCACGCCCCACGGCGACATCGTCTATAAGGCCATCCGCGTCGCGCCGCACGAGATCGAGCACGGGGTGGTCAACGTCCTGCGCTGGTTCGAGAGCCCCGGCGCCCTGGTCTTCGCCAACACGCGCGAGCGGGTGAAGCATCTGACCGCGTCCCTGCGCGAGCGGGGGTTCCAGGTGGTGGGGCTGTCGGGCGAGCTGACCCAGTCGCTGCGGTCGGAGGCCTTGCAGGCGCTGCGGGACGGGCACGCGCGGGTGTGCGTGGCCACGGACGTCGCGGCGCGCGGGCTGGACCTGCCGGACCTGGGACTGGTGATCCATGCCGAGATCCCGGTGAACAAGGCGACCCTGTTGCACCGCTCGGGCCGGACCGGGCGGGCCGGCAGGAAGGGTCACTCGGTGCTGATGGTCAGCCACACGCGCCGCCGCAAGGTGGAGCTGATGCTGCAGTCGGCCAACATCACCGCGGAATGGTCGGGGCCGCCGTCGGCCGACGAAATCCGCGCCAAGGACGAGGAGCGGATGCTGACCGATCCGGTCCTGACCGCGCCGGCCGACGAGGAGGCGCTGGAGATGGGGCGTCGCCTGCTGGAGCGGACCTCGCCCGAGCACGTCGCCGCCGCCCTGATCCGGCTGTACCGCGAGAAGCTGCCCCCGCCCGAGGACGTGCAGGACGACGCGCGCATGGCGCGGACCATGGCGACGGGCAAGAACGAGCGCGGCCAGGCGGAGGGGCCGCTGGTCGATTTCGCGCGCGGCGGCGACATGAGCTGGTTCCGCATCAACGTGGGCCGCGAGAAGAACGCCGATCCGAAATGGCTGCTGCCGCTGATCTGCCGCCTGGGTCATGTGACCAAGCGCGACGTCGGCTCGATCAAGATCTTCGACCGCGAGACCAAGTTCGAGATCACGGCGGAGGCCGAGGCCAAGTTCCGCGCCGCCGTCGCCAAGGCCGGCGATCCGGACGTGACCATTCAGGACGCGGTGGCCCCCGCGCCGGGCGAGAAGTCGCTGCGCAAGTGGGACAAGCCCGGTGGGGACAAGCCGTTCCGGAAACCGCGCGTCGAGGGCGAGGCGCCGAAGAAGCCGTGGACGCCGCGGCCGCAGGGCTCGGGCGGGGCGGCCGTCGAAGGCAAGCCGAAGTGGGTGAAGCGGACCAAGGACGCGCCGACCCCGGACGGCAAGAAGCCGTGGGTGGACAAACCGAAGGGCGAGAAGAAGCCCTGGGCCGGCAAGCCCGGCGCCAAACCGCCGTTCAAGGCCAAGGGCAACAAGACCCACAAGGGTTGATCTCTCTTCCGCTCATCCCGGCGAAAGCCGGGACCCAGTTCTTTCACGTGGCCGGCGTCGGGGATCGCAAGCCGGCCGAATCGCGCCCACCGATCTTCCAAAGCACTGGGTCCCGGCTTTCGCCGGGATGAGCGGAGAGGTGGGTGTGCTTGCACCCGCCCTGTAACCGTTTACGCTCGCGCTCAATCAAGAAACCGGCGTGGGTGGAGACGGATGGCGGACGTTCGGCTGAGCGGCGTGACGAAGCGCTTCGGCGCCGTCGAGGTGCTGAAGGGCGTCGATCTTCAGATCGCCGACGGCGAGTTCGTGGTGTTCGTGGGCCCGTCCGGCTGCGGCAAGTCCACCCTGCTGAGGACCGTCGCGGGTCTGGAGGAGCTGGACGGCGGCAAGGTCGAGATCGGCGGGCGCGACGTGACCGGGCTGTCGCCGTCGGACCGGGGCGTCGCCATGGTGTTCCAGTCCTATGCCCTGTACCCGCACATGACCGTGCGCGAGAACATGGCGTTCGCCCTGTCGCTGGCCAGGCTGGACAAGGCCGAGGTCACGCGTCGCGTGAACGACGCGGCGCAAGTGCTGAACATCACGGACTATCTGGATCGCAAGCCCAAGGCCCTGTCGGGCGGACAGCGCCAGCGCGTGGCCATCGGCCGGGCGATCGTGCGGGAGCCCGAGGTGTTCCTGTTCGACGAGCCGCTGTCGAACCTGGACGCCGCCCTGCGGGTGCGCATGCGCTACGAGTTCGCCAGCCTGCATCAGCGGCTGGGCACGACGATGATCTACGTCACCCACGACCAAGTGGAGGCCATGACCCTGGCGGATCGGATCGTGGTGCTGAACGCCGGCAAGATCGAACAGGTGGGGGCGCCGATGGAGCTGTACGAGCGCCCGGCCAACCGCTTCGTGGCCGAGTTCATCGGCAGCCCCAAGATGAACCTGATCCCCGCCGAGGTGGTCGAAGCGGGCGGCGGTCAGGTGACGGTGCGCACCGGATCGGGCGCCGTTCTGCCGGCGGCGGTCAAGGCCAACGGCGCCAGGGTCGGCGACAAGGTCACCCTGGGCGTGCGGCCCGAACATCTGTCGATCGAGGGACCGGGCGGGGCGCTGACGGCGACCACGACCTTCGTCGAGACCCTGGGGCACGCCACCTATGCCTATCTCGACGCCGGCACGGGGGAGGCCCTGACGGCGCAGCTGGACGGCACGGCGCGGCCGACGCAGGGGCAGTCGCTGACGCTGAAGGCGCCGGCGGAGAAGGTGCAGCTGTTCGACGCGGACGGGCGAGCGTTCGAGCGGGCTTGACGAAAGTCAGATAAGTCGTATTTTATGACTTCGCCGCGTAAGGCCCTGACCGGCTGGGACATCATGCAGACAAATCAAAAAACCGGCGACCGCTCGGTCACCACCAAGGAAGCGCTTCGCAACTGGAAGGGCGTGACGGACATGGCTCTGCGTGAGCCGGTCATCATCACGTCCCACAATAAGCCGCGCCACGTGATCGTCGCTTACGATCGCTTCGTGGAATTGCGAGATCGGGAACGGCAGGTCTATCGAACGGCCGACCTTCCTGACGATCTGAGAGAGGCGCTCATCGCCAGCCTGACCACCCTGAGAGCGCCCCCGGAAGACACCGACCATGAGGACGTCATCATCGATTGAACCGCGTCTGCCCCAGAAAGGCGACGTCGTCGAGTTCGCGTTCCTCTGGTCGCATGAGCGAGACCGGGGATCGACCGAAGCCAGTAAGGCGCGGCGATGCGTGGTCGTGGCCGTGTTGGAGAACGGTCATGTGATGGTTTCGCCCATCACCAGCCGCGATCCTGGAGACGACGCCAAGGTCAAACTTGCGGCGGGCGCGGTCGGCTTGACGAAGCCGAGCTGGATCGCTGTGCAGGAGATCAACGTGACCGACTGGCCGGGGCACGACGCTCGACACGCGTTCGACCCCAAAGGCGCATGGTGGCGGCATGGCGCCTTGTCCGCTGGCAAGTGGCAGGAGCTGGCGGACACCCAGCTTGCGGCGATCCGCGCCGGCCGGGCTCAAATCACGCCTCGTTGAGACCGGTCAGCGCATCTCCACCCGCCGCGCCGTCGCCGGGATGCTGAGCACATGTCCCTCCCACTGCGCCGCGCGACCGTCGATGCGGACGCGGGCGGGGATGGGGCGGTCTTCGGGCCAGTGGAGTTCGAAGCCGCCGGTCGGTGATGCGGCGCCGGTGAAGGTCAGGGTCCAGGCGGCGCGGTCGCGCTTCAGATGCCATGACAACGGGCCGTGCGCGGTGCCGAGGTTTCGCACGCCGACGCCCGTCTCCGACGCCATCCAGTCGAACGGAAGGCCCGCAGCCAGCACCAGGACGCCGTCATCGACGCGCTCATAGACCAGAAGGTCGATCGCCGAGCGGATGTAGTCCGAACTGATCCAGGCATGGGGCATGTCGCCGATGAAGCGGGGCTCGCGTTCGTGCCGGCCGACGACCTCGGCCCAGCCGTTCCACGCCACGGGGCGCATGTCGCCGAAGTAGAAGTCGAGCGCGCGCAAGGCCTCGTCGCGGCGGCCGAGCCGGATCAGGGCGCCGACGTTGCGCAGCTCGTAGGGGGTGTAGTCGCGCCACGTCATGCGGTTCTCTTGGCGCGCGGTGAAGTTGTCCCACCACTTGTCGAACGTGTTGTTCAACAGCGGCTGCGGCAGGTCGTCGAGGAAGCCGCCGGGCGACAAACCGATGGTGGTGGAAGTGGCGTCGAAATCTCCCCGGTCGGCGGCGCCGGCGATCCAGTCGATGCCGTGGACCCGGGCGGTGGCCTCGATCGAGGCCATGACGTCGGCCTGGAACTCGGCGCCCCCGGCACGGATGCGGGCCGCGGCGTCGGCGTCGCCCAGGACGTCGGCGATGAAGGCCGCGTCCCGGTAGCCGATCAGGCCCCAGAAATCGTCCCAGTAGCTGTACGCCGGGCTGTCCGAGTAGCCCTCGTGGCTGATGGTGGGGGGCAAGAGGCCGAACAGGTGGCGCTTGTCCGCCGCCTGGAACTCCGCCTTGCGGGTGGAGGCGCGCAGGCCGTCCATGTAGCCGATGGCCTTTTGCACCTGGGGCCAGACCTGTTCCAGCGCGGAGCGGTCGCGGGTGTGGCGGTAGGTCTCGGCGGCCAGGAAGATGAACTCGCCGTGGCTGTCGTTCTCGGGCACCGGGTCGGAGCCGCGGGCATCGACGCAGCAGGGCACCTTGCCGTCGTCGAAGACGTAGGGGGCGTACCAGTCCAGATAGGCGGCGGAAATGTCCGCATGGCCGAGCCGGTTCAGCCCCTCGGCCATCATGGCGCCGTCGCGGATCCATGAGCGGTTGTAGCTGCGCGTGCCGGGCTGGATGATCGGGCCCTGGCGCGACATGAGGATGTGGGCGAGGGAGGACTTGGCCACGTCCTCGATGCGCTGGGCTTGGGGCGGCAGGATCAGGTCGAAGCGGTCCATCTTGCCGCGCCATTCGGCGGCGACGGCGTCCTCGGCGCCTTCCAACACGGCTTCGACGGCGCCCGTCGGAGCGTCCAGACGGCCGGACAAGGAGCTGGCCCAACCGGTCGTGAAGCTCTGGCCCGGCGCGAGGGTGACCTCATAGAAAAGAGCGCCGGCCATCAGGCCGGATGGATCTTCGACATTCCAGGGCGGCGCCGCAAGCGGGCCCTGGCGAGGACCATCCCGCTCCGTCCCGGGCAGTCGCCGGAACGGCACGCCCTCCATCAGGCTTTGCGGGTCGGACCCGGACTGAAAAGTGGAGACGACGGCCCCGTCCGCGGGCCGCAGCGCGGCGACGCGAATGTCGGAGTTGATCACGAACCCGTCCGAGCTGACGCCAAGCGACGCGATGGGACCGACGCCGCCGGGGATGGCGAGGAACTGGACCGGACCGTTCACCTGGAACGGGCGGGCGGCGAGCATGAGCGTCAGGGTGCGCGCCTGAGGCCCCGTGTTGGTCAGCACGTAGCGGCCGTAGAGTTGGGCCGCGTCCGGCGTGCCGTCGGCGAAGCTGGTGATGGCCAGAGACCAGTCGTCGGCCATCCAGGTGACGGTCGGGATCGGCAGGTCGTTCTCGCGCAGGGACTGGGCGGTCGCCACGTCGGCCCAGGTGATCAGGCGGCCGTTTTCGACGACGAAGGGTTCGATGGAGGGGCCGCCGCGGCGCAGCTCGATCGCGCCGTCCTCGGACATCAGCCCGCTCTCGCCGCCGCCGTCGACGCCGACCAGGGTCCAGTAGGGCTGCTCGCCCAGGAAGCCGCGCGGGTAGAGGCCGCGCAGGTTCTCCTCGGCCACGGCCATGACGAACTTCGTCGGGGTCTCGCCGAACGACAGCGGCTCGATCTCCACCGCGTTCAGCGCATAGGCATTGGTCGCCGCCTGGCCCAGGCGCTGGCCGGCGCCGGCCTGGCCGACGACGCCGGACTGATCGAGCGGGGTCGTCATGTCGACGCGGAGCCAGCGGGCCGAGGCCTCAGGCGTGCGCAGCCAGTCGGCCCCGCCGTCGCCGTCCGTGACGCGGGTGAGCTCGCGCCACTCGCGCCCGTCGGATGAGGCCTGGACGACGTAGCCGGACGCCGCGTGACGGTCGGCCCAGCGCAGGGTCAGCCCGCCGAACTCGCGCTCATAGCCCAGGTCCAGGGTCAGGGACTGGGCGGCGCCGGGCCGGGAGCGCCAGAAGGTGCCGGGGTCGTCGTCGACGGCGCGGGCGGGGACGTTCAGGCCGTCGGCGCTGCTGGCCTCGGCCAGGGGACGCGGCGGCACGCCCGGTTCGGGCGGCAGCTCGCGCAGCTCCAGTTGGTCGATCTCGAGGGCGCCCCGCCCCCCCTGCCCCGCCGTGACCACGAACTCGATGCGGTCGGCGCCGCGAAAGGTGCGGTCGGGGTCCGGCCCCCAGGCCCAGGTGATCTGGCGCTTCTTGATCGTGAAGCGGGTCCATTCGGTCGGGGCCTGGAAATTCTCGACGCGGCGCCAGTGGACGTTGCGGCCGGTGGCATCGACGAATTTGATCTCCAGCGTGTTGGGCCGCATGTCGCCCCGCGCCCAGAAGCTGATCTCGAAATTGTCGGGGGCGTCCAGGTCGATGGCGCGGGCGGCGAAGGCATAGCCCGAACGGCCGTTGAAGTCGTAGCTGAGGCGCATGGCCCGGCCGACCTTGCCGTCGGCGGGCGCGAGAGTCGCGGACACGTCGGTGGAGGCGTCGGCGGCCCACGGCGACAGGTCGTCGAAGGCGTCGAGGACGCGAGGCTCCTGGGCCAGGGCGGGGGTGACCATGAGGGCGGCGACCACAAGGCCGAGAAACAGGCGCATCTCAAGACTCCGCTCATCCCCGCGAAGGCGGGGATCCAGTGCCGCTGCCGACCGTCAAGGCGACTTGCGGCGGATGGTCCGCACCCGGCTCCAAGACCGGAACTGGGTCCCCGCCTTCGCGGGGATGAGCGGGTATGTGCCTCACCCCTTCACGCTGCCCGCGAGCATGCCGCGGATGTAGTAGCGTTGCAGGGCCAGGAAAAGCAGAAGCACCGGCGCCACGGTGACGACGGCGCCGGCCATCATCATCTCGGCGTCCTGCACGTGCTCGCGCGAGAGGGCCGCCAGCGCCACCGGCAGGGTGTAGTTCGACTGGTCCGTCAGCACGATCAGCGGCCACAGGAAGTCGTTCCAGCTGCCCAGGAAGACGAACAGGGCCAGGGTCACCACGATCGGCTGAAGCGTCGGCAGGACGACGCGACGGAAGATCTGGCCTTCCGAGGCGCCGTCGACGCGGGCGGCCTCCAGCATCTCGTCGGGGATGGAGAGCGCGTACTGGCGCACCAGGAACAGACCGAAGATGGACGCCAGCCAAGGGACCAGGGCGCCGGCATAGGTGTTCACCAGGCCCATGGACTTGAGCATCAGAAACAGCGGCAGGGTGCCGATCTGGGCGGGGACGACGAGCGCCGCCACCAGCAGCTGGAACAGGCGGTCGCGGCCGGCGAAGCGCAGCTTGGCGAAGGCGTAGCCGGCGGGGACGGTGAACAGCAGCGCCAGGATCGTGGCCAGGGTGGCCAGGATCAGGCTGTTCAGCATGTAGCGGCCCATGCCTTGGGTCACGAACAGGTCGCGGTAGTGCTCCAGCGTCGGCTTCGACGGGATCAGAGGCGGCGGGAAGGTGGCGGCTTCGCCCTGGCTCATGAAGCTGACCGAGACCATCCAGAGCAGGGGAAACAGCACGACCGCCACCAGGGCGATGACGGCCAGGTTGGCGAGGATCGCCTTGAGGCCGACGCGGCGGCTCATTCGTAGGCCCCCATGCGCTTCGCCACGGCCAGCTGGATCAGGGTGATGGCCAGGATGCACAGGAACAGGACGAAGGCGACGGCCGAGGCGGAGCCCAGGTTCCACCATTTGAAGCCTTCTTCGTACATGAAATAGAGCACCGTCACGGTCGATTGCGCGGGGCCGCCTTGCGTCATCACATAGGGCTCGGCGAACAGCTGGAAGAAGCCGGCGACCGAGATGATCGACACCAGCAGCAGGGTCGGCGCGATGGCCGGCAGGGTCACGTGCCGGAAGCGGGTCCAGGCGCCGGCGCCGTCGATGCGGGCCGCCTCATGCAACTCGTCCGGAACGGTCTGGAGCACGGCCAGGAAGATCAGCATGTTGTAGCCGAAGGTCTTCCACACGACGAAGATCAGGATGGCGGGGATGGAGGTCGCGGGGCTGCCCAGCCAGTCGATGGCGGGGATGCCGAGGCCCGACAGGGCCCAGTTGATGACGCCGTAGCGGGTGTGCAGCAGATAATTCCACAGCACCGCGGTGGCCACCAGCGTGGTCACGAAGGGGGCGAAGAAGGCCACGCGCCAGACCGGCCGCCACTTGATGATGCGCGCGTTCAGCAGCAGGGCGGCGGCCAGGGAAGCGGCGATCGAGGTCGGCACGCCGATCAGGGCGAACAGGCCGGTGTTCCTCATGGCGCCCCAGAACAGGGGGTTGCCGAACAGATTGGCGTAGTTGTCCAGGCCCACGAAGCGCAGGTTGCGCAGGTCCGCCAGGGCATAGATGTCGAAATCGGTCAGGCTGAGCAGCAGGGCGGCGAAGACGGGCACGGCGAAGAAGACCGCGATGGCGATCAGAGCCGGGGCGACGAAGCCCCAGGCGGCGCGCGAACGGGCTGCGGTCGCGGCGGTCATGCCCTGCCCTGCTCCCTCATCCAGCGGCGCTTGGCCAGGAGGCGGTCGGCGCGGCGGTCGATCTCGGCGGCGGCGGTTTCGGGCGTGAACTCGCCGCGGACCATGCGTTCGGCCACGATCTGCATCTCGGTGACGACGCGTTCCCACTCCGGCGCCTTGGGCACGGGCCGGGCCCGTTCCAGCTGGCCCTTGAAGGCGGCGATGGCGGGGTCGGCGACGACGGCGGGAGCGTTCCAGGCGCTGAGGCGGCTGGGCAGGTCGCCGGTGATGCCATTGAACTCCACCTGGGTCGCGGGGTCCATGAGGAAGCGCACGAGCTTCCAAGCCGCCTCCTGGTTGGGCGAGGAGCGATAGACCACCAAGGACGACCCGCCGGGCGCGGATGCGCCGGGGCCGGTCGGGCCGGGCACGCCGGCGGTGTTCCACTGGGTGGTGGGGCTCAGGCGGTCGCGGAACTCGCCGATGGTCCAGGGGCCGGAGAAGTGGAAGGCGAACCAGCCGCGGTCGAACTCGGTCCAGACGTTGGAGATCTGGGTCGAGGAGGCGACGGGGGCGAGGCCCTCGTCGAACAGGCTCTTGTAGAAGGCCAGCGCGGCGACGAAGGACGGGCTGGAGAAGTTTCCGCGCGTGTCGCCGTCGCGCAGCAGCGGCTCCTCGCCCTGAAGTCCCAGGGTCAGAAGCTGCTCGAATTCGTTGACGGGCAACAGGATGGCGTATTTGTCCGCGCCGCCTAGACGCTTGACCGCGTGCATGGCCGCCTTCCACTCCGCCCAGGTCGGCGGCACGGAATCGTAGCCCGCCCGGGCCAGGATGTCGGTGCGGACGAACAGCAGGCGGGTGTCGACGTACCAGGGCACGCCGACGATGCGGCCATCGACGCGGTTGGTGTCCAGCACGGCGGGGAACTGGTCCGTCAGCAGGTCGGACGCGGAGGCCGGCAGCGCGCTGATCGCGCCGATGGCCGCCATCTCCGACACCCAGGTGTTGCCGACCTGGCTGAGGTCCGGCAGCGACGAGCCGGCGTAGGCGGTCAGCAGCTTCTGGTGCGCGGCGGTCCACGGCAGGGCCTGGACGTCGACGGTGACGCCGGGGTTCAGCGCCTCGAAGCGGGGCAGGATTTGCGGGACGTGGGTCGCCTCATTGCCCATCGCCCAGAAGGTCAGGCGCGTGCCGGAGCCGCGCGGGGCGCAGGCCGAGAGCGACGCGCCAACCATGAGCGACAGGGCTGCGCGACGTGACTGCCCTTCCTCCCTCGCGGAGGTAGGTGGCTCGCGGAGCGAGACGGATGGGGGGGCTGTCTGGGCGCGCTCGGTGAGAGCCACCCCATCCGAGCGGCTCCGCCGCCCACCTTCCCCGGCGAGCGGGGAAGGACGATGACGTCCGCCCGTCACGCCCCGTCCAGCCAGCCGCCGGTGAAGCCGGCGCGTTTCAGGCCGCGGATCAGGTTGGGTTCGGTGCGCATGCGGCTCCAGACGGCGTCGGACCGGCCGTTCTCGATCTGGATGACGATGGGGCCCTGGTCGATGCCCAGATAGTCGCCGTCGACCCAGCCCACGCCCGGCACGATGGCGCCGTGCTGCAGCGGACCGTCGCGATGGGTCAGGGTGGGATTGAAGCTGTCCAGGAAGCCATACTGGGTCCAGACGCCCGCTCCGTACCGGGCCTTCATCGCCTTGAAGCAGGCGGTGACCTCGGCCGGGGCGAAGGGATAGCAGCCGAGCGCGGCGGTGGGGGCGATCGTGCCGTCGTCGCGGTCGCCGGGGCCGCGGGCGGAATAGGAGTGGAACTCACGCTCGCGCCCGTCGATGACCTGTTTGAAGTCGCCCGGGCCGTCGCAGGCGGTCAGGCCCCAGACCTGGGCGTCGTAGCCGGCCCAGCCCTTGGGATTGCGCACCGCATAGTCGCGCTGGGCGGCGACGGCGCGCACGCTGTTCTGGAAGTAGTCGAAGCCGGGGATCTCGGCCTGGACCGCCCGCATCCACGGATCGCGGATGCCACGGAAGTCGACGTACATGTGGCTGTACTGATGGCCGAACAAAGGGCCGAACTGCAGGTGTTTGGGGCCCCAGTCGGCGTTGAAGCTGCGGTCGTAGACGCCGCACCACTCGGCCCAGACGTCCGGCGCGACGGGGTGCGTGCCGCTGCCCATGGCCAACAGGAGGACCAGCATGCCCTCGTTGAAGACGTGCCAGTCGGCCGGGATGAAGCCCGTCTCGGGGCGCCAGCCCATGGAGATGCGATTGGGCCGGACCACGGCCCAGTCCCATTCGATCCGGTCGTAGATGGCCTGGACCTTGGCGCGGATCTCGGCCTCTTCCGCATGATCGGCGTCGAACCACTGCTTGGCGTAGAGCATGCCGCCCAGCAGCAGGGTGGTGTCGACGGTGGACAGCTCGGTCGTGCCGAAGCGATGACCCGTCTTCATGTCCAGGAAGTGGTGGAAGAAGCCCTTGTGGCCGGTCACGCCCCTGGCCTGCGGCCCTTGGGGCGCGTCGTGGAAGAAGCGGACGGTCGTCAGGGTGCGCTCCCGCGCCTCCTCACGGCTCATCCAGCCGCGTTCGACGCCTATGGGCCAGCAGGTCAGGGCGAAACCGACGGCGGCGACGGAGGCGAAGGACGGCGTCGGCCAGCGGTCGGGCGTCAGGCCGTTCTGACGGTTCTGGGTCTCGGCGAACCAGCGGAAAGTGCGGAGCTGAAGGTCGTCGATCTCCGGATCGACGCGAGTCGACGCCCCCGGCAGGGACAGTGTGGAACAGCCCGTACCCGCGAAAGCGGCGGCGGATCCCACGGACAGGAGAAGCCGGCGACGGTCCATGGGCAAATCCTCTACGCGAACTGGGGCAGGAACAAGAAAAAGAGGGCCGCCGCGACCATCGACGTCGCGGCGGCCCGTCAGGCTCAGGAGACGATCACCAGCGATAACGCAGCCCGACCTGGAAGCTGCGGGTCGGGAGGGCCTGGGAGCGAGGATCCCCGTACTCCGCCGAACACAGGCATTGCTCGAAGCCGTTGTAGTTCCTGTAGTTGAACACGTTGATGGCGTCGAACATCGCCTCGACCGCGTGGCCGTCCCACAGTTCGAAGGTGCGGGTCAGGCGCAGATCGACCTGGCGATAGGCCCAGGCGTCCGGAATGATGAAGCCGTACTTCTTCGGCCGGCCGGCGTTCCAGCAGATGTCCGGATTGGACGGATCCGGGCGGACGGCGGTGGGGCAGACGAACTGTGTGAACGGCGTGCCCGATCCCAGGGTCACGATTCCCGACAGCTTGAAGTCCGCCGGCAGGTCGATGATGCCCGAGGCGACGATGCGGTGCCGTTCGTCGAAGGACGAAGGATACCACGGAGTTTGATCCGGCGAGTTGTAGTCGAAGTCGAAGCCCGCCAGGCCGTTGTCGCGGCTGCCGTTCTGCTCGGCGTCCATGAAGGTGTAGGCGAAGTTGAAGCCCCAGCCGTCCTGGGCGTTGTAGGGCTTGTCGAGCTTCAGGTAGACGGCCTCGTAACGGCGCTCCCGCTCATGCGCCGAGAAGAAGATCAGATTCCGGAACTCCGGGAAGCCGACCGAGGTCGGCGTCGGGCCGCCGAAGCGGTTGCCGGTCTCGGCGCCCGCATTGGCGATGTACCAGGCGAACTCGTTCTTGGTCCGCCCCGCGGCCAGGGTGATCTCCGCCTGCCAGTCGCCGAACTTCTGGCGCAGGCCGATGTTGTACTGATCCGTGTAAGGGATCGGCGCGTCGTTCTTGACCAGGAAGACCTCGCCGGCGCCCGGCGCCGCAGCCAGCAGCGGATCGAGACCCGCCGGCGTCAGATAGGACGGGTTCCAAGCCACCGTCGGCACACCGTTCACAGGCGCGCCGGTCAGGGAGAAGAAAATCTCCTTGTTGAACTGCAGCGGCTTGAACCGCTCGTCGAATGCGAAGTTGAAGCCGATGCGGTCGTAGTAGCGGCCGGCGCCGCCGAACACGACCGTCCGCTCGTCGTCGAAGACGTCGTAGCTGAAGCCCACCCGCGGCTGCCACGCATCCTTGAACGCTTCACGGTCGCCGTCGGAGATGTAGTCCGCGGGGTTGAAGTACGAGGGAAAATCGTAGCCCGGGAGCGCCTGGATGGCGTTGAGCATGTTCCGTATGTTGGTCGGCGTGACGTAGTCGTTGTTGACCGCGTTGTCCTCATAGTCCCAGCGCAGGCCGAGGTTGATTTCCAGCTGCGGGGTGATCTGCCAGTCGTCCTGGATGTACAGGCCGATGACGTTGTTCTCGACGTCGGCGGCCGGGACCGCCGAGCCCAGAAAGACGCTGACGGGAATGTCGCGGCTGCCGTTGATCTCCGGACGCGCCTCAACGTCGAAGCGGAACTGTGGATTCCGTCCGAACTGCTTGTTCACGTACATCGTCTGCATCGAGTACTTGGCGCCCAGCTTGATGGTGTGGGTGCCCATCCACTGCACGTCGGTGAACGTCAGGTCGTTCTTGAACGTCAGATTTTCCTGCTCGATGTACTGATTGTCCGACCGGCCGCCGGTGTTGAACACGGTGCGGTCGCGGTTGAAGACGTTGTACTGGAAGCCCGGCGCTGGGCTGTCGTCGCGGAAGACGATGAACTCACGCCCATAGTCCGAGAAGTTGAGCGCCGTCGGATTGTAGACGTACTGGAAGTAGTCGACGCTGGCCTCGTTGAAGAAGCCCGCGCCGGTCCACTGGTGCTTCAGCACGACCGAGCGCACGTCGGTGTTGACCTGCTGGGCGCGATCGTACGACGTCCCTCCGCCGAAGTCCCGGATGTCGTTCTCGTCGCGGAAGGTGCCGCTGAGCTCCAGGCGGTGGTCGGAGTTCACCTGCCACGACAGCTTGCCGAACAGCAGATCCTGTTCGAACGGGGCGGCGAAGGTTCCGAATTCCGAGGCGAACAGCGACGCGTAGGTGGCGTCGTTGGAGAAGACGCTGTTGGACCGCGTCTCGTCCTTGCGCTCATAGGCCATGAAGAAATGCAGCGTGTCCTCGATGATCGGACCGCCCACCGAGAATCCGTATTGAAGGTTCTCCAGCGGCGGCTTGGGCACGTTGTTGCGGCGATCGAAGATGGTCTGCTCGATCCAGTCCTGGTCCTGATAGGTCACGAAGACGTCGCCCGAGAACTCGTTGGTGCCGGAGCGGGTCACGGCGGTGATGACGGCCGAGCCGGCCTGCTCATACTCGGCCTTGAAGTTCTGGGTGATGACCCGGAATTCCTGCACGCCGGCCTGCGGGAAGGGGTTGCCGCGGCTGTCGTCCTGACCGGCCACGCCGCCGTCGATGATGGTCGACTTCTGGTTCTGGCCGTCGATGAAGACGTTGATCTGCTGGGCGGGGGCGCCGCCGGCGGAGATGGTGCGCTCCTGCGGATCCTGCGACAGGCGCAGGCCGGGGGCCAGGGCCGCAAAGTTCAGGAAGTTGCGGTTGATCTGGGGCAGGTTGTTGATCTGCGCCTGGCTGACGTTGGTGGCGATTTCCGGGGTGCGGACCTCGAAGATGCGGCGCCCGACGACCACGATGTCATCCACCTGAGTGACCTCACCGTCGATGGACGTGAACCTCGGGTTCCCGGATTCCTGACCGACGTCCAAGTTCAAGGTGCCGACCTGGCCCAAAGCCAGGGTGACCGTGTCGGTCGCGGCGTCGCCGTCGGCGGTGGCGACCACGATCTCATAAGTGCCTGGGCGCAGGCCGGGGATGACATAGCCGCCCTCCGCACCGATCCGGCCGCGCGAAGTGAAGCCGGTGGCCACGTCGCGGGCCGTGACCGTGCCGCCGGTTTCGGCCTGGCCGCCGTCCGTGACGGCGCCGCGCAGCGTGGCGCTGGAAACTTGTGCCGATGCCGTGCCGGCGGCGCCCAGCGAGACGGTGAGGGCCAGCGCCGACGCCGCCCCGAGATAGCGCATGTTCATCCTAGACATCCTGATTGTCCCCCTGAGCGGAAACGTTCACCACCGACGGCCGCCCGCCCGCCGGTCGCGTTTCTGAAAGTTCGGGCCGCGTCGATCCTCGGGTCACGAGTTCGGGGCGGACGATCTGACGTCCGGCGTCGGCCTGGCCGTCGATGAGCCCGAGCAGGCGCTCCAGAGCCGTTCGCCCGGTCCCGGCGATGTCGATGCGCAGCGTCGTGAGGCCCGGCCTGACCAGAGAGGCCAGCGGCACGTCGTCGAAGCCGACGACGGCGACGTCCTGGGGGCAGCGGACGCCTACGTCCTGGAGCGCCAGAAGGACGCCCAGCGCCATCATGTCGTTGCCGGCGAAGACCGCGTCCACGCTCTGCCCCGGCGTCGCGAGCTCAAGGCCCGCTCGACGTCCCGAGGCCATGTCGAAGTCGCCCTCGATCACGCGGGCGTCCAGACTCGCCTGGGCCATGGCCTCCAGATAGCCGGACAGCCGCGCCTCGGCCTCCAGGTTGTCGGCCGGACCGGACACGTGGGCGATGCGGCGCCGCCCCAGGGTGACGAGATGGCGCACCGCGGCCATGGCGCCGCCGTGGTTGTCGACGACGATGGACGGTCGATCCGGCTCGGCCGCGTCGTCGTTCAGCCGCACGACCGGCAGACCGCCGGTCAGGCCGGCCGCGGCCTGGCCCACGGTGGCGTGGGGCGACATCAGGATCAGGCCGTCCACCCGACCCCGCATGGAGCGTACGGCCGCAGCCGCCTGCTCGGCGTCGTCGTGCGAGCTGGAGACGATCAGGTGATAGCCCCGCTCCCGCGCCGCCAGATCCATGCCGCGGATCAGCTCGGAAAAGAACTCGCCATAGAGATCGGGCAGGATGACGCCCACGGTCTGGGTGCGGTTGGTCGACAGACTGCGCGCGCCCGAATGCGGGACGTATTGCAGGGCCTCGACGGCCTCCATGACCTTCTTCCGCGTACCTTCGGTCACCGGGCCGGCCCCGTTCAGCACGCGCGACACAGACGCCACCGAGACCTCGGCGCGGCGCGCGACGTCGCGGATGTTGGCCGGCTTCACGCCGACGCTCCGCGATCCCCGGGACGGGACGGATTTGATCTCAAGGCATCCTCCTGGACGGTCCGCTATCGATCCCGGCCCCTTTTGCGAGGTCCGTCCGAACGCGATCCTGTAATCGGTTACATGACATGGACGCGTCCGGCCATGCAAGGGCCTCTTTTCGGTCACATCCGCGCATGTGCCGCGCCGGACACAGCCGGGGATCAGGGTCGAGTTCGTGCGCGAAAGCGTTCGATCACGTCCAGGCGCCCGGCGTGCGGAACGGGCCGGGAGACGGGCCCGCCGTTCGTGAACTCCAGCAGAATGTCCGGGCGCGCGCGGAAATCCGGCCAGTGAGGACGCGCGGCGCCGTTGGGGTCGCCCGTGCGCGCGAAGTCGGTCCAGTAGCGGGCCATGTCCCGCGACGCCCTGCGATCGCGGTCTCCCAGAACGCGCCCGACGGTGTGAAGGGTCTCGAACACATAGGGGCGCTCGGAGGCATGGGTGGCCCCGCCGCTGGGCTCGGGATTGGACTCAGCAACGACGTCGAAGCGATAAAGCCACGTCGGATGACCCGCCCGCGCATGCAGGCGCGCCAGATGACGCACCGGCTCATTGAAGATCAGATCGCTCACGACGTGCCGGTCATAGTCCTGCGACCCCCCATAGGCGGCCAGCAGGGCGTCGTGCTCTTCTTCGGTCATCGCGTCGTCGTCACGACCGTAGGCGCCGGCGTCGGCGGGACGAATCCACCAGAACTCGGCGCTGTTGGTCCCCAGCAACAGGGGCACGGGCGCCTGTCGGCCCGCCCCGAAGGCTTCGACCACGTCCTCGATGAGCACCCGGCCATCGACGATCAGGTTGTCCGTATAGAAGGCCGGCATCGGCGTCAGCAGCGTCTGCGCCGGCACGGCGCGCAGCGCGGCGGCGTCGACGTCGGAGGGCAGGCCGGCGTCGCGCGACCACGCCCGCCCCAGAGATTGAGCCGAGGGACGGCCGGGGCGGTCGAGCGCCAGTTCGGCGGACCTCTGGCGGCCCAGTCCGGACTGCACGATCGCGCGATGAAACAGGCCCCGCGCGCGCGGCGCGACCATCAGTTGGGTCACCGCCACGCCGCCCGCGGATTCGCCGAACACGGTGACGTTCGCCGGATCCCCTCCGAAAGCCGCGACGTTGGCGCGAACCCACTCCAGCGCGGCGATCTGATCCATCACGCCGTAATTGGCCGCGGATTGGTCCGCCGCCCGCTCGGCCGCAAGCGCGGGGTGATCGAAGAAGCCGAGCCGACCGAGACGATAGTTGATCGTGACCACCACGACGCCGCGCCGGGCCAGCGCCGAACCGTCGTAAAGCGCCGCGGTGCCGGACCCGTTGTTGTAGCCGCCGCCATGAATCCAGACCATGACGGGCAGGTTCCGCGCGTCCGTCGGCGCCCAGACGTTCAGCGTCAGGCAGTCCTCGCTCATGGGCAGGGGCCCCACGCCGGGGTCGCCGTTGGCCGGCGGCTGGATGCAGATCGCACCATAGGTCGTCGCGTTCCGAACCTCTGTCCAGGCGGCGGCCGGCAGGGGCGGACGCCAGCGGAGGTCGCCCACCGGCGGCGCGGCATAGGGCAGGCCCTTGAACGCCGACACCCCCTCGTCCGTCACGCCGCGCACGGGCCCGTGGGACGTGGAGACGGTGGGCCGATCGGGATCCTGGGCGGGGCTGAGGGTCATGGAAACGGCGGCCAGGGCGGCGAGGGCGGACATGTCGCCAGACTGGATGGAGCGGCTCGCCGCGGCAACGAACAAAAAGTTTCGCGCTGCGGAACCGCAAGGTAAGCGTGGCGTTAAGGCACCCGCATGCGGGGGACGGAGTGAAGCATCTCGAGCTCAGCGGGGAGCTGGCGCGCGACCTGGCGCTGGCTTTCGACGCGTCCCCGAACCCCTACATGCTTCTGACCCCGGACCTGCGGTACGCCGGCATGAACCAGGCCTATCTGGACGCCGTCGGCCGCGCGCGTGACGACCTGGTCGGGCGGCCGATCTTCGACGTCTTCGACGCGGCGGGCGAGAACGCCAGCGTGACCCAGTTGCGGCAGTCGCTGGAGCGCGTGGTGGCCACGGGCGAACGCGATCATCTGGCGCTGATCCACTATCCCATAGAGGTCGTCGACGACGACGGCCGCACCCGGACCGAAGACCGGTGGTGGAGCGCCACCCACACGCCCGTGCGCAACACCGTCGGCGAGGTGATCTACATCCTGCAGCACACCCAGGACGTCACGGAGCTGGAGCGGCTGCGTCGTCGCGTGGAAGGCGACGAGGACCGCTCGGTGGTGGACGCCATGATGAGCGGGAACCTGCTGGCGCGCGCCGAGCACGTGCAGGCGGACAATCGCCGTCTGCAAAGCGAACGCAACCGCCTGCTGGACATCTTCATGCAGACCCCCGGATTCATCGCCGTGCTGACCGGGCCCGACCATGTCTTTCAGATGCACAACAGGGCCTATGCCGATCTGGTCGGGCGCAACGACATGGACGGCAAGCCGCTGCGCGAGGCCCTGCCCGAGATTCCGGACCAGGGATTCGTGGTTCTGCTTGATGAGGTGCGCCGTTCGGGCAAGCCGTTTCAGGGACGCGCCGTGCCGGTTCGGCTGGCCCGCGCGCGTGGGGGCGGCATGGAGACGGTCCATCTGGACTTCGTCTATCAGCCGCTGAGGGATGCGGACGGCTCCGTCGCGGGGGTGTTCGTGCAGGGGCACGACGTGACCGACGCCGTCGTGGCCGACCATCGGCAGCGGCTGATGATCGACGAGCTGAATCACCGGGTGAAGAACACCCTGGCCACGGTGCAGTCGATCGCCGTGCAAACGGCGCGGTCGCACGCCGATCCGGCGCGCTTCGCCGAGAGTTTTCAGGCCCGCCTGCTGGCCCTGTCGCACACGCACGACCTGCTGACGCGCAGCCATTGGGAGGGAGCGGAGCTGCACGACGTGCTGGAGCATGAAACCGAGGCGCACGGGCGGCAGCGCGTGCTGCTGAACGGCCCCGCCGTGCCGCTGAAGCCGTCGGCGGCGCTGTCGATGGGCATGATCTTCCATGAGCTGGCCACCAACGCGGCCAAATACGGCGCCCTGAGCGCGCCGAAGGGCCGCGTCATGGTGGACTGGACCCAGTCGAGCGACGGGCGGCTCTCGATCGTCTGGCGCGAGACGGGCGGGCCGCCGGCGGAGGCGCCGGAACGGCGCGGCTTCGGCAGCCGGCTGATTGAGCGCTCCGTGCGCCACGATCTGGGCGGCGAGATCGAAATGACCTACGGCAGCGAGGGGCTGGTCGCGTCGATGACCTTTCCCACGGAGAGGGGGCGGAACGGATGACGGCGCTGAACGAGCGGCGAGTGCTGGTGGTCGAGGACGAATCCCTGGTGGCGATGCTGCTGGAGACCATGCTGGAGGACATGGGGTGCACCCCGATCGGTCCCGCATCGACCGTGGACGAGGGGCTGAAGCTGGCCGTCGAGGAGCGGCTGGACGCCGCGCTGCTGGACTTCAACGTGGCAGGCACCCCCGTGTTCGCGGTGGCCGAGGCGCTGGAGGCGCGGGGGATCCCGCTGGTGTTCTCCACCGGCTATGGCGAGGGTGGCCTGCCGGAAACCTGGCGGGGGCGGCCGACGGTGCAGAAGCCCTTCACCGAGGCGGTGATCCGCGACGCCCTGATGAAGGCGATGGGCGTGGCGCGGGTGTGATCCGAAAAGGAGCGCGGACCTCCAGGTCCGCGTTTTGACGGCGCGCAACCGGCGTTTGGTTTCGCGGACCTGGAGGTCCGCGCTCCCTCAGGTGTTGGGCAGATCCTCGCCCAGGATCGCCATTTCGAACATGAAGGAGCCGTCGCCGTCCTCGTCTTCGAACAGGATGCCGACGAACTCGTCGTCGACGTAGACCTCGGCCGAGTCCGCCTGTTTCCGCGCACGGACCTGGATGCCGCCGTGGTTGAAGGTGCGCTTCAGGTGCGTCTCCAGACGCTTGATGTCGGTGTCTTTCACGGGATGGCCTTCCAGTCGAAGCGGTTGGCGGCGGACCCTAGAGAATGCGATGGCCGGGCGAAACCCCGTCAGATCACGAAGTCATAGACCACGTCGGCCAGGGTGTGATCCATGGTCCGGGCCGGCGCCGCCTCGGTCGGGCAGTTGACCAGGCGGGCGGGGACGCCGGCCACGGTGCATCCGGCGGGCACCGGCTTCAGCACCACCGAGCCGGAGGCGACCTTGGCGTAGTCGCCGACCGTGATGTTCCCCAGCACCTTGGCCCCGGCGCCCAGCAGCACGCCCTTGCCGATCTTGGGGTGGCGGTCGCCGCGCTGGGCGCCCGTGCCGCCCAGGGTGACGCCGTGCAGCATGGAGACGTCGTCGCCGACCACCGCCGTCTCGCCGATCACCACGCCGGTGCCGTGGTCGATGAAGATCCCCTGCCCCAGACGCGCGGCGGGATGGACGTCGACCTGGAACAGCTCGGACATGCGGCTCTGGAAATGCAGGGCCAGGGTGGTGCGGTCGCGGGTCCACAGCCAGGCGGCCACGCGTTGGGCCTGCAGGGCCTGGAAGCCTTTGAAATAGAGGAAGGGCTGCAACAGCGAGCGGATGGCGGGATCGCGCTCCTCCACGGCCCGAAGATCCGCCTCGGCCGCGGCGATCAGATCCGGCCGGTCGGCGTAGGCGGTCAGGCAGGTCTCGCGCACCGTCATGGCGTTCAGCTCGTCGTCGCCCAGCTTGCGCGCGATCTGGAAGCTGAGGGCGCCGGCCAAGTCGTCGTGCGACAGGACCACCGCGTTCATCTGGGACGCCAGGCCGGGCTCGCGCGCCGCCGCCTCGGCCGCCGCGTCGCGCAGGCGGGACCACAGGGACGGGGCCACAAGCGGCATTGGCGGGACGACTTCGAGCTTGGCCATGGCGTCCTCCGGAGCGATCAACGCGGACGGCCCAGCATGACGTGCGAGAGCCAGCCGGGCAATTGCGAGGTGACGGCCATATGGTGCGCCCGCAGCGCCGTCGCCACCGTGAAGGCGTCGCGCACCTGACCCGCCGATATGGCGTCGATCAGATCGAGGAAGGGCACGCGGGCGATGCGGAAGGCCTCGGTCGGGTCCGGCGCGCTGGGCACGGGGTCCAGATCCCAGGCCAGGAAGGCGACGGCGCGCTCGTCCGTGACGCTGTTGGACATGTCGAGCCGCAGCACCTCGCGCCAGGACCGGGCGGCCAGGCCGGCCTCTTCCGCCAGTTCGCGGGCGGCGGCGGCTTTGGGGGCCTCGTGCGGATGGGCCCCGCCCTCGGGCATCTCCCAGGACCAAGCCATCAGGGCGAAGCGGTGCTGGCCGACCAGGGTCACCGTGCCGTCGCCGTGCAGGGGCAGGACGCCGACGGCCAGGGCGGTCGGGCGCATGACGACGTAATCGGCCGGGGCGCCGGTGGGGGCGGTGGCCGCATGCTCGGTCAGGCGCATCCAGGGGTTTTCGAACAGCACGCGGTCGCCGTGGTCTTTCCAGGGCGGGGGCCGGTCGGCGCCGTCTTCCCACGGCGGGTCGGTGCGGGGATCGTCGCGGCCGGTCATCGAGACGGTATGGCGGATCGGGCGGGCGGCGACTAGGTGAGGGTCATGAGCGACTTCGGAACCGCCCTGCCCCACCCCCTCCGCGACGACGCCTTGATCCACCGTCTGCGCGCGCGACGGTCGGCGCCGGCGCACGGGCTGGCGGCGCCGGGGCCTTCGGCGGCGGAGCTGGAGGCGATCCTGGAGATCGGACTGCGCACGCCGGACCACGGCAAGCTGTTTCCGTGGCGGCTGGTGGTGATCGGGCCCGAGACGCGGAGGCGCTGGGTGGCGGAGCTCGAGGGGCTGGCGGCGACGGACAAGGACCGGGCCGTGCTGAGGAAGCTGGCGGCGCCGCCCGTGACCGTGATGGTCGTGTCGGCGCCGGTCGACGGCGCGAAAGTTCCGCGCTGGGAGCAGGAGCTGTCGGCGGGCGCGGTGTGCATGAACCTGAGCCACGCGGCCAACGCGCATGGCCATGCGGCCAGCTGGATCACGGACTGGTACGCGTACGACGCCCGAGCGCGCGTCCTGATGGGCGTCGGCGAGGGCGAGGCGGTGGCCGGCTTCGTCCACATGGGCACGGCGGTGGAGCCGCTGCTGGAACGGCCGCGGCCGGAGATGGCGGAGAAGGTCGAGAGGTTGGACTGAGCCTTCGCGTCAGAGCGTGAGGGGCGGCGGCCTGATGATGGCGAGACGCGATCTGACGGGCACGGCGGACGCCTCCTCTTCGTGATCCTGAACCGCGCCCATATGGTCCTTGACGGTTCGACCGTCGGAAACTCGACCGTCGCGAAACAGGAAACTCAGGATTTCGTGGAACCAGACCCGCCGGCCCATCCGATAATACCAACGGGTGGCATGACGGATCTTGGCATCGCGACGCCAGATCAGCCGGACCAGGGCGCGGGGCCGAACCTGACACGTCACCTCCATTGCCTTGACCCACAGAAAGACCCGCCAGGCCGGCATGCGTTTCATGGCCAGGATCTGGTGCTTGTAGTCCCAGCGGCGAAGGTCCGGCTGGATGACCTCGCGGTTTTCCGCCAGCCGGTAGTAGGGCGTCCACCGGTGCGGGGTGACGTAGAGCATCTGAACCTGGTCGGGGTCATAGGCGATCAGCTGGCGCAGGCCGCGCCAGAAATCGCCGTCGGTCTGCTCGTCGAAGCCCGCGACCCAGGTCGCCATCGACAGGATGCCGTGCCTTCTCAAAAGACGAATGGCCTCGCGATCGACGGACGGGGCCGCGCCCTTGCGGATCAGGTTCAGCGTGGGCTCGTCGGTCGCCTCCATGCCCATCAGGAAACGCTCGAAACCGGCCTGTTTGTAGAGGTGCAGTTCGTCGCGGTCGCGGACGATGTCGCCGGCCCGGGTCGATCCGACCAGGGTCACGTCGAGATCGCGTGCGATGATCGCCCTCAGGAAGGCCAGCCAGGGCTTGCGGCCCGCGCTGGGGTTCTCGTCGGCGAAGTTGAAGACTTCAACGCCATGCTCGCGGTGCAGCCAGGCGATTTCGTCGGCCAGCTTCTCCGGGTCGCGGTGTCGCCAGCGGGTCCAGAAGCCGCGCTGGCCGCAGTAGTTGCAGAGATGCGGGCACCCGCGTGAGAACTGGATCACCACGGCGCGCTTGCCGCCCCAGTAGCCGTAGCGGGAATGGTCGATCAACTCCCAGCCGACGCGGTAGTCGTCGAGGGTCTGGATGACGGGCGCGGCGGGCGTGGCCAAGGCGCGGCGACCGCGACGCAGGGCCAGGCCGGGGATTTCGGCCAGATCCTCGCCCCGCTCCAGCGCGCGCATCAAGCGTCGCGCCGTCTCTTCGCCCTCGCCGCGCACGATGGCGTCGACCCAAGGCTCGTCACGCAGGATTTCTCGCCAGAAATAGGTCGGGTGCACCCCGCCATAGACGATCCAGGCCTGCGGCAGCCGGGCCCGGATGCGATGGGCGACCTCGGCGATGATCGGGTGACCGGACGAGGAGCCGGAGTGGCCGAACAGGACCGCGTCGGGGGCTCGGCGCACCGCTTCGTCAATCAGGCGGTCCAGCGGCATGGGGCCATGTTCCCCATCCAACAGAGATACGTCATGGCCGTCGTCGATCAGCGGGCCGCCGACCGCCAGAAGTCCAAGCGGCGGCAGTTGCTCCCGGGGGATGCGGCTGCCGATCGACGGATGCGGGACGTTGATCAGGAGAATGCGCATGGACGACAGCTCCACGCCGTCCGCAGGATTGCGGGACGGGGCGGTGTTGGGCCTAAACCGCCCTGCCCTGAGCCGCATGAGCCGCTCATGAGGATCCGGTGAAAAGCGCCCTATCCCCGGCCGCGATAGGTCGGGACGCCGGGGTCGGGGAGCCAGAGGCCGGCGGGGGGTTCGCCGGACTGCCAGAAGACGTCGATGGGGATGCCGCCCCTCGGGTACCAGTAGCCGCCGATGCGCAGCCAGCGGGGCTGGAGCAGGTCATTCAGACGCAGGCCGATGCCGACGGTGCAGTCCTCGTGAAAGGCGCCGTGGTTGCGGAAGGCGGTCAGGTAGAGCTTCAGCGACTTGGACTCCACCAGCCAGTCCTGCGGCGCATAGTCGATGACCAGGTGGGCGAAGTCCGGCTGGCCGGTGACGGGGCACAGGCTGGTGAACTCCGGCGCCGTGAAGCGGGCCAGATACAGGGCGTCGGGATGCGGATTGGGCACGCGCTCCAGCGCCGCCTGCTCGGGCGAAGCGGGAATGGGCGTATGCGCGCCCAGCTGGGACAGGCCGGAGACGTCGGTGGTCATGGTGGTGTAGGCTTTCGCGGTTCGACGCGGAGATACGGCGATGCGGTGGAAAGTTCAAAGCCTGGTGGTGGCGGGCGGTTGCATGCTCGTGGGTTACAGCGGGACGGCGGCGGCTCAGGAGTGGGTCGCAGCCACGCCACCCCCCGGCGGGGCCTACTACGATGCTGACGGAGCCTTGCTGGAGCGCGATCCGCCACGCTGGCTCCGACGCCCCGTCCCTACGGAGCGCGATTTACCCAGGCGACTGTTGAGCACGAGGGGACCGTTTTCTGCCGCCGCCATCATCGCGTGTCGCGCGGAGGCGGATGGGTCGCTCTCTGACTGTCGCGTGGAAAGCGAGGCGCCGGAGCGCAAAGGCGTCGGCGATGCCGCCCTCGGCATCGTCAGGCGAGGTCGTCTCGTAAGTCCGATCGCGCCCGAAGCCGACGGCACGCAGCCGATCGTGCGCACGACGATCACCTTCAGCGGCGGCTGACGACATTTGCCTTCCCCAGCGGCGCCGTTCTATCCGTAGCGAAACGCAACGGAGGGCGCGGTGGCGATTCCTGAGAGCTTGAGGACGGGGCTGACGCTGCCGGTCATCGCGGCGCCGATGTTTCTGGTCAGCGGGCCGGATTTGGTGGTGGAGTGCTGCAACGCGGGCGTCATCGGCACCTTTCCGTCGCTGAACCAGCGCACCACCGAGGGCTATCGGGAGTGGCTGCACGAGATCAAGGCGCGGCGGAAGCCCGGCGCGGCGGCGTTCGGCGTGAACCACATCGTGCACCCGACCAATCCGCGCCTGATGGCCGACATGATGGTGTCGGTCGAGGAGCAGGTGCCGCTGATCATCACCAGCCTGGGGGCCGTGCGCGACGTGGTCGAGGCGGTGCACGGATACGGCGGAGTGGTGTTCCACGACGTCGCCAATGTGCGCCATGCGAGGAAGGCGGCCGAGGCGGGCGTCGACGGGCTGATCCTGGTCGCGGGCGGGGCCGGCGGCCATGCGGGAGTGGTGCACCCCTTCGCCCTGGTGGAAGAGGTGCGCGGCTTCTTCGACGGGACGATCATCCTGTCGGGCGCCATCTCGACCGGGCGAGACGTCGCGGCGGCGCGGGCGCTGGGCGCCGACTTCGCCTATCTGGGCACGCGCTTCATCGCCACGACCGAGAGCGCGGCCCAGGCGGAATACAAGCAGATGATCGTCGATTCGGGCTCGATGGACGTGACCTATACCCCCGCGGTCTCGGGCATTCCGGCGAACTTCCTGACCAAGTCGCTGGTCGCCAACGGCATCGATCCCAAGACCCTGCCCGAGCACAAGCTGGACATGGCCGACGAGGCCAAGGCCTGGAAGACGGTCTGGTCCGCCGGGCATGGCTCGGGCGCCATCCACGACGTGATGCCGACGGCGGATCTGGTCGCGCGGCTGAAGTCGGAGTGGCGCGAGGCGCTGGACGGACTGACGAACGATCGTTCCGTTTACTGACGGATTGCGGAACTTGCGGGCCTGTGGTGCGTATGGCGACCATGATTCGAGCAAGCTTGACCTTGGCCGGCCTGATGGCCGCCCTCGCCTCTCCCGCCCTGGCGCAGGAGGCCCCGCCGCGCGGCGACTGGGCCTTCGGCCTGGGCGCCGCCACCGACAACCGGTCCAAGGACGTGTCGAAGTCCGAGGGAAACCCTTACGTCTGGGGCCTGGCCGAATGGGCCAGCGCGGACGGCGCCTTCTATGCCGGGCCGGCCTTCGAGACGGTTCGGTCGAGCGGATCGGAGCTGGAGGCGTCGGTCTTCGCAGGCTGGCGGCCGCAGGTGATGGGCTTCGACCTGGACCTGAACGTCGAGCACAAATGGCTGATCGACGCCGACCCGGGGACCGACGACGACGCGTTCGAGGTCACCGCCGACGTGATCCGGTCGATCGGACCCGTCGAGGGCCGGCTGCGCCTCCAGCACACGCCCGACGCCGTCGGCCCGCGGGAGGCTTGGACCTGGTATGAGGCGCAGGCCAGCTGGGACCAGACGCCGACCTGGAGCTGGTCCGCCGCCGTGGGCCAGCGCGAGCAGGAGGTCGGCGTCGACTACGTCGGCTGGAACGTGGGGGCCAGCTGGCGGCTGAGCGACCGGTTCGAGTTGGACGGGCGCTGGCACGACACCGACGTGGACGGACCCATGCCCGTCGGCGACGACGAGACCTTTGAGGGTCGGTTCGTGATCGGCCTGTCGGCCTTCTTCTGACCGCGCGAACGGCGGACGTCGAACCGCGTTTCGTCGCGCGGCCAGACGCCGCATGAGGCATCTCGTGGACGTTCTGACGCGTCTCTTAGCCAGGCCGCATGGACGGCCGGCTCAGGAAACGACCCATGACCCTTCACGCCCCTCACCTCGCCGTCGCCGCCGGCGTCGCCGCCGCGGCTCTGACGGCCGCGGCCTGCGCGCCGATGGAACCCATGGACGCCGGAATGGATGCCGAGACCACCGTCATGGTCGGCGGCGCCGCCATGTACCCCAGTCGCAACATCGTCGAGAACGCGGTGAACTCGCGCGACCACACCACGCTGGTGGCCGCCGTGACCGCCGCCGGCCTGGTCGAGACCCTGTCGGGCCCCGGCCCGTTCACGGTGTTCGCGCCGACCAACGCGGCCTTCGCCAAGCTGCCGGCCGGCACGGTCGAGACTCTGGTCCAGCCGGCCAACAAGGCGACCCTGACCAAGATCCTGACCTATCATGTGGTGCCGGGCCGGGTGTCGGCGGACGACCTGATCGGCCAGATCGAGGCAGGCGGCGGGCGTGCACGCCTGACCACCGTCGAGGGCGGCGTGCTGACCGCCAGCCTGCGCGGCGACGCGGTCATCCTGACCGACGAAAAGGGCGGCGTGGCCGTGGTGACCCAGGCGGACGTGTTCCAGTCCAACGGCGTGATCCACGTCACCGACACCGTCTCGATGCCCAACTGACGAACCGGGCGGGCCGCTCTTCGAGGCTGCCCGCCCGCCTTCAGCCCAGCGCCTGATCCAGGTCCGCGATCAGATCCTCGACGTTCTCCACCCCCACCGACAGGCGGATCAGGCTGTCGGTGACGCCGCCGGCCTCGCGCAGCTCCTTCGGCACGCTGGCGTGAGTCATGATCGCCGGATGGTTGACCAGGCTTTCGACGCCGCCCAGGGATTCCGCCAGGGTGAAGACCTGGACCCGTTCCAGCACCTGGCGCGTGCGCGACAGGTCGCCGTCCAGGATGATGGTGACCATGCCGCCGAAGCGGCCGTTCATCTGGCGCGCGGCCAGATCATGCTGGGGGTGGCTGATCAGGCCGGGGTAGACGACGCGGGCGACGCCCTTGCGGTCCTCAAGCCAGCGGGCGACGGCCAGCGCATTCTCATTGTGCGCCTTCATGCGCACGCCCAGGGTCTTCAGACCCCGGTTGACCAGGAAGGCGTCGAACGGGCCCATGACGCCGCCGACGGAGTTCTGGAGGAACTTCAGCTGGGCGGCGAGGTCGGCGTCGGCCGTGACCAGGGCGCCGGCGATGACGTCGGAGTGGCCGTTCAGATATTTGGTGGCCGAATGCATCACCACGTCGGCGCCCAACGACAGCGGCTGCTGGCTCCACGGCGTGGCGAAGGTGTTGTCGACGACCAGGACCAGGCCGTGGGCCTTGGCGATGCGCGACAGCCCGGCGACGTCGGCCAGCTTCATCAGCGGATTGGTGGGCGTCTCGGCCCAGATCATCTTCGTCTTCGGCGTGATCGCCGCCTGGACCGCGTCCAGGTCGCTGAAGTCGATGTAGGAAAAGTCCAGACCGGCGGAGCGCCGCCGCACGCGCTCGAACAGGCGCCACGAGCCGCCGTAAAGGTCGTCGCCGGTGACGACGTGCGACCCCGCGTCCAGCAGTTCCAGCGCCGTCGACGTCGCCGCCATGCCCGAGGCGAAGCCGAAGGCGTGGGTCCCGCCTTCCAGATCCGCCAGACAGGCCTCGAACGCTTCGCGCGTCGGGTTCTTGCCCCGCGCGTACTCATAACCCTTGTTCACGCCTGGGCTTTCCTGGGCGTAGGTCGAGGTGGCGTAGATCGGCGTCATGACCGCGCCGGTGGTCGGGTCCGGGCGCTGGCCCGCGTGGATGGCGCGGGTCGAGAAGCCCTGGCGGTTGCGGATGGTCATCAGGTCTCCCGGCCGATGTTCGAGCCGTAGAACTGGGCAGAGACCTGGAAGATTTCCAGCCATTCCTCCGGTCGGAACAGATGGTCCGCGCCCTGGACGGTATGTTCGCGCACGGAGATGTCCCGCTCACGCAGGAATGCGATCCAGGCTTCGGTGTTGCGGGGCAGGACGTGGGTGTCGTTCTCGGCGCGGATCATCAGAACCGGAATGCGCCGACGTGGGGCGCGCGGCGTATAGACGTCGACGCCGCCCGCCAGACCGATCGCCGCCGCCGCCCGGCTGTTGCCCAGCGCGCCGTCGACCGCGACGTACGAGCCCAGCGAATAGCCGAACATGGCGGTGCGCCGCCGGTCGACCCCGGCGCCTATGAACCAGTCGATCGCGTGCTCGCCGACGTCCCTCCACGCCTCCATCATGCGCTCAGGCCGGATGCCGTCGTCGGCCATGGCGTCCGTGTAAAGGGGCGTCAGCACCTCATAGCCGTCGCCGGCGAATCGCATGGCGAGGTCGTGCCAAGGGCCGGCGTCGCGTATTCGCCCCCCCGACCCGTGCATCATGACGATCGCGGCCTTCCGGCCTTCGCCGACGGGACGATAGTGGATGGCGCGGATGTCCTTGCCGTGACTCGCGAAGGTGAGCCCCGCATAGGTCGGCTCGGAATCCTGGAGTCTGCCGACGACCCCCGGCACGGCCAGGCCGCAAAGCCCCCCGACGATCAGTCGCCGATCAGGGCGGAGGGTCTCAGACATGACGGCGCACGAACCTTTCCGCCCGGCCGAACACGTCGCGCCATTCCGAGGGCTCGAAGACGTGGTTGTCGGAATCCAGCACCTCGAGCTGCACGTCGACCCCCGCCTCTCGAAGTCGCCGTCTCCAGGCCCGCGTGGCGTCGGGCGGAACCACCGGATCGGCGTCGGCATGAATCAGCAGGACCGGCGGTCGGTGCACGATGGCCTCCACCGGCAGGTCCCCGCCCGAGGCGATGCCCACGGCGCAGGCGAAGCCGGGCCGGGTGACCGCGGTCTCCGTGGCCAGCCATCCCCCGCGCGAGAAGCCCATGAGCGCTATCCGTTCGGCCTGGACGCCGTGCGCGGCGGTCAGCCAGCCGGCGCAGTCGACCACGGTCTGGACCCAGACGGCGCGGTTGCCCGGCGCCGCGGTCGGCGTGACGCCGAGGTAGTTCGGCATGACGACGACGTACCCGCGATCGCGCATGCGGACCGCATCGCGCCAGAATCGCCGAAGATCGTTGTCCGTGCCCCCGCCCCCGTTCAGCAGAACGATGCCGGCGCCTCTCATCGCGCCGTCGGACCGCAGGGGGGAAAAGACGACGGCGGCGGCCTCGACTGCGCCGGTGCGGAACGCCTGGACCGTCAGACCGGGCACACCCTCCTGCGCCCGCGCGGCCGGACCGGCGCCGAGGCCCATCAGGCCCCCCGCCACCGCCCGGCGTGTCGGCGTCAGACCCATCCGATCACCTGTTCAGGCTGAGGTGATTGATGAGGTCGGTGCGCGTGATCAGGCCCACGAAGCGCTGTCCATCCAGCACGATGGCCACGCGATCCCGATCGAACAGGGGGATCAGTGCGTCCAGCGGCTCCGTGACCTGGACGGTGTCCAGATCACGGGTCATGGCCGAGGACACCGGCTTGGCGAAGCGCTCCTGACGGGTGATCTCGTCGGTGTCGAGGACATGGACGATGTCGCTTTCGTCCAGGATGCCGACCAGCCGCGCGTCCTGAAGCACCGGCAGCTGGGAGACGTCGGCGCCGCGCATGCGCTTGAACGCGGTGTCCAGGGTGTCGTCCGGGCCGACGGTGACCACCGCCCCGTCCTCGGGCCGGCGCGTGATCAGGTCGGACAGGTCGCCGTGCAGGGGGCGTTCGGTCAGTCCCTGATCGGCCAGCCAGGCGTCGTTGTAGACCTTCGACAGATACTTGGCCCCCGTGTCGCAGACGAAGGTGACGCAGGTCTTCGGCTCGGTCTGTTCGCGGCACCAGCGCAAGGCGGCGGCGATCAGCGTGCCCGACGACGAGCCGGCCAGGATGCCTTCCTTCAGCAGCAGCTCGCGCACGGTGGCGATCGCCTCGGCGTCGGGGATGGAATAGGCCTTGTCGATCAGGGTGACGTCCGCCGTGTCGGGAACGAAGTTCTGGCCGATGCCCTCGACGGTGTAGCTGCCTTCCGGACCCGGCACGCCGTCGTTGACGATGCCGGCCAAGGTGGAGCCTACGGGGTCCGCCAGGATGATCTCGGCCGTCGAACCCTTCGACTTAAGGAAGCGCCCGATCCCCGTGATCGTCCCGCCGGACCCGATTCCCGCGACGAAGGCGTCGACATTGCCGCTGGTCTGGGTCCAGATTTCCGGCCCGGTGGTTTCGAAGTGGGCGGCGGAGTTGGCGTCGTTGGAAAACTGATTGACGTAGAAGCCGCCCGGGATCTGCTGCGCCAGGCGCTCGGCCATGTCGGTGTAATACTCGGGGTGGCCGTGCGGCACGTCCGAGCGGGTCAGGCGCACGTCGGCGCCCATGGCGCGCAGATGCTGGATCTTTTCCCTGGACATCTTGTCGGGGATGACCAGCAGAACCTTGTACCCCTTGGCCTGACCGACAAGGGCCAAGGCCAGGCCGGTGTTGCCGGCCGTCGCCTCGACGATCGTGCCGCCGGGCTTCAGAAAGCCCTGCGTTTCCGCGGCCGCGATCATGGACAGGGCGATGCGGTCCTTGATGGAGCCGCCCGGGTTCTGGGATTCCAGCTTCAGGAACAGACGGCACGGCCCCGTGTCCAGCCGCGTCGCCTCGACCATGGGCGTATTGCCGATCAGGTCGAGGAGCGAACCCGAAGGCGCGCCGACGGTCGGGGCGGCGGTGGACATGAACGACTCCGGAAAACGCGACGGCGCGAAGCTGAGCGCCCGGCGGAGCCCGGTCAAGCCAAAGCGGTCGGAGCGCCGCATGCTGACCCATCCAGTGTCCATCTCAAATCCGCTCATGGGGCACGACGCGCGCCCCCGAAGCGCGTTATGTCGGGGCATGAGCAAGCCCCCGAGACGACCCGCCGCCGGACTGCCGGACAAGGAGACGCTTCTGACCTTTCTGCGCGAGGCGGGATCGGCCGAGAAGACAGACATCGCGCGCCGCTTCGGCCTGAAGGGCGGCGAACGCCGGGCCCTGCGCGAGATGATCCGCGAACTGGAGGCGGAGGGCGCCTTGGGCAAGCGCGGACGCAAGGGCTTTTCGCCCGCCGGCGACCTGCCGCCCGTGGGCGTGGCGGACGTGGTCGAGCGGGACGTGGACGGGGACTTCTTCGTGCGGCTGGTCGAGGCGTCGGCGGACGCGCCGCGCGCGGTGCTGATGCCGGATCGGACCGGCAAGACCGGGCCGGCGCCGGGCCTGGGGGACCGGCTGCTGGTCAAGTTCAGCCGGGGCGAGGACGGCTGGGAGGCGCGGCTGATCAAGACGCTGGACTCCGGCGCCAGCAAGGTCCTGGGCGTGGTCCGCAAGTCGAACCGCGAGGTGCGGGTCGAGCCGGTGGATCGGCGGTCGAAGGACGTGCTGTTCATTCCGCCCCTGCTGGCCGAAGGGCTGAAGGACGGCGACCTGGTCGTCGCGGCGATCGAAAAGGGCGAGCATCGCTATGGGCCCAAGCGCGGCAAGGTGCTGGAGACCATCGGGCGCGAGGACGACCCGCGCGCGGCCAGCGTGATCGCCATCGCGGCGCACAACGTGCCGATGGGCTTCTCCGAAGCCGTGGAGCGCGAGGCGGAGGATCAGGAACTGCCGTCGCTGAAGGGCCGCGAGGACCTGCGTGACCTGCCGCTGATCACCATCGATCCGGTGGACGCGCGCGATCACGACGACGCGGTCCATGCCCACCGCGACGAGGATCCGAAGAACCCGAACGGCTGGGTCGTCTGGGTCGCCATCGCCGACGTCGCCGCCTATGTCCGCCCCGGGTCGGCGCTGGACCGCGAGGCGCGGGACAAGGGCAACAGCACCTACTTCCCCGACCGCGTGGAGCCGATGCTGCCGGAGCGGCTGTCGAACGGTCTGTGCAGCCTTAAGGCGGGCGAGAACCGGGCCTGCATGGCCGTGCGCATGGTCTTCGACGAGAATGGGCGGAAGACCGGTCACAAGTTCGTCCGTGGACTGATGAGGTCGCACGCCAAGCTGAGCTATGAACAGGCGCAAGCGGCGATCGACGGCCAGCCGGACGACGTGACCGGGCCGATCATGGAGGCGATCCTTTACCCGCTCTGGAACGCCTACCGCTGCATGCTGAAGGGCCGGCTGAAGCGCAGCCCGCTGCAGATCGAGAGCCAGGAGCGGCGCATCCGCATGGCGCCGGACGGCGGCATCGCCTCGATCGAGGCGCGGGTCAGCCTGGAAGCCCACAGGCTGATCGAGGAGATGATGGTTCAGGCCAACGTCTGCGCCGCCGAGACGCTGGAGCAGAAGAAGACGCCGCTGATCTATCGCGTGCACGAGGCGTCCAGCCAGGAAAAGCTGTTCAACCTGGCCGACTTCCTGCAGACGATCGGCATCCCCTGGACCAAGGGCGAGCCGGCGACGACGAAGCGGTTCAACGCCTTGCTGGAGATGACGCGCGAGGGGCCGCACGCCGAAGTGGTCAACGAGGTGGTGCTGCGCACCCAGATGCAGGCGATCTATTCGCCCGAGAACGTCGGTCACTTCGGGCTGAATCTGGACCGATACGCCCACTTCACCTCGCCGATCCGGCGCTATTCCGACCTGATCGTGCACCGCGGCCTGATCCGGGCGCTGGGGCTCGGAAAGGACGGTCTGACGGATCGCGAGATCGCCGAACTGCCGTCCATCGCCGAGCAGGTCACGACCACCGAGCGGCGCTCGATGGCGGCCGAGCGGGACGCGATGGACCGCTACGTCGCCGCCTTCCTGCAGGACCGGGTCGGAGCGATGTTCCGTGGACGGATCACCGGCGTGACGCGCTTCGGCCTGTTCGTGCGGCTGGAGGAGACGGGCGCGGACGGGCTTGTGCCCGTATCCTCGCTTGGCGGGGAGTATTTCACGCACGACGACCGCACCCACGCCCTGGTGGGCAGCAAGTCCGGCGTGCGCTGGATCCTGGGCCGGTCGGTGGAGGTCAAGCTTGTGGAGGCCACGCCGGTGACCGGCGGCCTGTTGTTCGAAATGCTGTCGGACCCCGACCCGCGCGATCCGAACGCTCCGGCGCCGCGACTGGGCATGAGGGGCCGCGGCGGCGACGGCCCGCCGATGCGCGGCAAGGGTCGATCCGGCGGTCCGAAACCGCGCGGCGGAAAACCGTCGGGCGGGCTGAAAGGCGTGCGAAAGGGCAAGCGGCGGTGACGCAGCCGTTCGACGCCGCCCAGGACCTGGCCGACGCCCCGCGCACGGGAGGACGGATGCGGCCCAGGGACGCGGCGACGCTGATCCTGACCCGGGGGTCAGGCGACCGGCTGGAAGTGCTGATGGGGCGGAGGGCGGCCGGGCATGTGTTCATGGCGGGCAAGTGGGTGTTTCCGGGCGGGCGGGTGGATCGGGCGGACGGTCGGGCGGCGTCGGCGACCGAGCCAGTCGGCGAGACGCGGGCGCGGCTGGAGCGCGAGGTTGGCCCATATCGCGCGCGGGCCCTGGCCCTGGCGGCCGTGCGCGAGACGTTTGAGGAGACGGGGTTGAGGCTGGCGCGCCCTGCGCCCCCGCAGTCGGCCGCCGGGCCGTGGCGACCGTTCCGGGCCGGCGGCGCCCTGCCCGATCTGGCGGCCATGACCTACGTCGCGCGGGCGATCACGCCGCCGGGGCGCAGCCGGCGGTTCGACGCGCGGTTCTTCCGAGCCGACGCCTCCGCCCTCATGGATGACGACCCGCGCCCGGTGGCGGACGAGCTGGAGGACGTGGCGTGGCTCAGAGCCGACGACGCCCTGGCCCGCGATCTGGCGGCGATCACCAGGTTCGTGCTGAACGCTGCGCTGGACGACCGCGCCGAGGGCCTGCCGTTCGTCAGGCAAGTGCGCGGGCAGCATCGGATCGAACGTCTTTGACCCTGCCCGCCCCGGCCGGTATCCGTTCGGAATGAAGCTCAAGGCTCCCTTCATCAAACTGCCCTTCACGTTCGACGTGGAGCGGCTGAAGGCCGAGGTGCTGGCGTTTCCGGCCGACGCCTGGGCGCCGCATCCGAACAAGATTCCCGGCAACAGCGCCTTGCGCCTGATCACCGTGGGCGGGACCGAGAACGACGACGTGGCCGGGGCCATGGCGCCGACCCCGCACCTGCTGGCCGCGCCCTATCTGCAGCAGGTTTTGAGCCACTTCGGCGTGGTGTGGAGCCGGTCGCGGCTGATGAAGCTGGGCCCGGGGTCGGAGGTGCCGACCCACACGGACGTGAACTATCACTGGTTCCACCGGGTGCGGATGCACATCCCGATCGTCACCACGCCCGAGGTGATGTTCCACTGCGACGACCAGGTGGTGAACATGGCCGCCGGGGAGTCGTGGATCTTCGACAACTGGCGCACCCACCGGGTGGTCAACGGCTCGGACGTAGAGCGCATCCATCTGGTGGCGGACACGACGGGCAATGCGCGGTTCTGGGACATGGCGGACGCCGCCGCCGACGGCCCCCTGGGCGCCCGTCAGGTGCCGTACCGGCCGGGGGAAAAGGCGCCGCTGGCCTTCGAGCGCTTCAACGTCCACCGCGTCATGCCGCCCTCGGAGATCGACCAGCTGCTGTCGGACCTGGTGTCCGAGACGGTGTCGACGAAGGGCGGGTCCGCCGGCGAGGCCGAGGTGCGGGCGCTGGAGCGGGCGTGCTGGGGCTTCCGCCAGGACTGGCGCCAGCTATGGTCGCTGTTCGCCGACGAGGACCGGGGCGTGCCGCATTACCGCAAGCGCATCGACGGCTTCCTGCAGCAGGTGCGGGGGCTGGGCGAGGATCTGCGGGTCGGGCCCAACGACATGCCGGTGCTGCGCGTGGCGGGCGCCCGTGTGGCCGCCTATGCCGTCAACGACGGGGCCCGGGGCCAGGCGCCGGCCGCCGTGCCGGGACAGGCCCCGGCGGGGGCGGCCCAGCCGGCGCCGTCGGTGCGGACCGTGCCGACCTATGACCGGCCGATCATCATCGTGGCGGCTCCGCGGTCGGGATCGACCGCCCTGTTCGAGACGCTGGCGGTGACGCCGCAGCTGCACACCGTCGGTGGAGAGGCGCACTGGCTGGCGGAAGGTTTCCCCCGACTGCGGCCGGGCGCGCCGGGCGTCGATTCCAACCGGCTGACGGCGGCGCACTTCGATCCGCAGATCGGCCTGGCCATGCACGCGCGCGTGGCCGAGAAGCTGGTCGGCGCCGGCGGAACGCCCTTCGGCAACGCCCCGTCGGTGCGGTTTCTGGAGAAGACGCCCAAGAACGCCCTGCGCATCCCCTTCTTCGACAAGGTGTTCCCGGACGCGCTGTACGTCTTCCTGTGGCGCGAGCCGGAGGAGAACGTCTCCAGCATCATCGACGCTTGGCGCTCGGGCGGCTGGGTCACCTATCCGCAGCTGCAGGGCTGGGACGGGCCGTGGTCGCTGCTGCTGCCGCCGGACTGGCAGGGGCTGAAGGGCCAGCCGGTCGAGGCGATCGCGGCGCACCAGTGGGCCGTGACCAACACGACCATCATGGACGATCTGGAGGCCCTGCCGGCCGAGCGGCGGCAGGTGGTGCGCTATGCCGACTTCGTCGCCGATCCGGGCCGGGTGATCGCCGGGATCGCGGACTTCGCAGGCATCGAGATCGACGCGGCGCTGACGGAGCGGACCGGCGGCCCCCTGCCCGACTCGCGGCACACGCTGGAGCCGCCGCGCCCCGACAAATGGAAGAAGAACGCCGCCGAGATCGGCCGCGTTCTGCCGGGGCTGGAAGCGGTGCGCGAGAGGCTGCGGGCCTTCCGGTGACGGAGATCCGGCTGAGGCTGACGATCGACGATCCTGTGCCGGGCGTCCGGTACAGCCTGCAGAAGGACGACATGCCGTTCGAGCCGGTGACGGCGGGCGACGGGCCGATCAGTTTTGGCGTGCCGATCACCCTGCACGACGACGGGAGGATGACAGGCCCCTTCGTTCGGCGCGAGGGCAAGGTGAGGCGGTTCGTCTACGTCCGCATCGGCATCGCCGCCGGCGACCATGCGACGACGCTGAACCGGCGGGCCAAGATCGACGTCCACGACATTCCTGCCGCCCTGCTGGATGCCGCGCGCGCAGGCAAGGTGCTTGAGGTCGGCCTTCCGGGACGCGGCAAGGACGGCACGCCCGCCTGCGCGACGGTGCGCTCGATCAGGGGTTGGCACATCGCCTGACCCTTCTCCCTGCGAGAGAGGGTCAGGGAATCGGCTTCGACAGGTCGAACGCCACGCGGAACAGGCGGCCGCCGGGACGGGACAGTTCGTAGACGTATTCGCGGTCCGGCCGCACCTCGACGGCCCAGACGTTGGTGTTCGACACCGTCCGGCCCTCGCGGGTGAACAGGGCGATCGATTCGGCGTCGACGGGGAACTCCTGGCGCTCGGCCGTGCCGGGCGCGGCGGTGTCGCCGCCGTACCAGGTCAGGATGTCGGGCGTGCCGTCGGAGTGGCGGTGATCGTGCTTCAGGCGCAGACCCGCGCCGGTGCGGGTGACGACCCAGGTGCGGGAATGATCCTCGCCGACGTGGAAGGGGATGCGGATCTCGGTGGCCGAACAGTCGCGCACCTGCATGACGAGGGCCTTGCCGGCGAAGTTCGGGTCGTTCGTGTCGTCGGCGGCGACGCGGCCGTGGAAGGTCTGGCCGCAGAGGTCGGTCAGGCGGGCGAAGAAAGTGTTTTGGGGGCTCTGAAGGGGCCCAGGATCGACCCTTGGGGCGCAGGCGGACAGGGCCAGGACGGCGGCGGGGATCAGGGCGGCCAGGGCTTTCATGCAAAGACGCTAGCACGGTTTCGGCGGCGTTGACTTCCGAGCGCGCCTGAGTATGTTCCGCGCCTCTCGTTTCCAGCGGCTTTCGCCGTCGCAAAGGTAATTCCCGATGGCCAAGCCCGCCTCCATCAAGATCCGCCTGAACTCGACCGCCGACACCGGCTTCTTCTACGTCACCAAGAAGAACGCCCGCACCATGACCGAGAAGATGGTCGTCAAGAAATACGACCCCGTCGTGCGCAAGCACGTCGAGTTCAAGGAAGGCAAGATCAAGTAAGGCTTTCCGCCTCGCTGATTTTCGAACGCCCGGTCAGCCATGGCCGGGCGTTTTTCGTCTTGCGCCAGACCCTTTCCCTCCCCTGAAGGGGAGGGTGGCCGATGCGCAGCATCGGACGGGTGGGAGGGACGCGGCGACATAGGCTCAGAAGACGGAGGGCCCATCGCCCTGCCCCTCCCACCCTGTCGTCGCTGCGCGCCGACATCCCTCCCCTGAAGGGGAGGGAAAGGACTGAGCTTAAGCCACCAGCGCCACCACCTGATCCCGCCCCCGGCGCTTGGCTTCGTACACACCCTCGTCCGCGCGTTTGAGCAGGGCGTCGGGGGTGTCGTTCGGGCCGGAGACGGTGGCGACGCCGATGGAGACGGTGACGTTGAGCGCCGCCTCGCCGTCCAGCACGCGGAAAGGGACCGAGCCGACGTCGCGGCGGATGCGTTCGGCGACGCGGAGCGCGGCCTCGATCGGGGCGCCGGGCATGACGACCACGAACTCTTCTCCGCCCATGCGGCACGGCAGGTCGACGGCGCGGACGTTGGTGGCCAGGCGCACGGCGAACTCACGCAGCACCTCGTCGCCGGCGTCGTGGCCGAAGCCGTCGTTGACGGCCTTGAAGTGGTCGATGTCGAGAACCAGAACCGACACGGTCTCGCCGCCCTGGGCCGCGCGGCCGACCATGGCCTGAAGCTGGCCGGCCATGTAGCGGCGGTTGTGCAGTCCCGTTAGCGCGTCGGTGACGGCCATTTCGAGGCTGTAGTCCAGCTTCTGGCGCAGGAAGTCCTGGTACCGCTTGCGGCGGATCAGGGTGCGGGCGCGGGCCTGAAGCTCCTCCACGTCCACCGGCCGCATCAGGATGTCGTTGGCGCCCAGCTCCAGCGCCTTGACCATGCGCGGGCGGTCGATCGGGTCGACCACGGCCAGGATGGGCGTGCGCCGCGCCGCCTCGGTGGAGCGGGCCTGGGCGATCAGACGCAGGCCGTCGAACTCGGCCGCCGCCAGGTTGACGATCATCAGGTCGAGACCGGCCTTGGCCGCCTCCAGCGCCATGGCGGGATCGGCCTCGACGGTGGGGCGATGCTCTTCCGACAGGCGCTCGACGATTTTGGTCGCCTGACGCGCGCCGTCGTCCACGACCAGAATCCGGCCGCCGGTCGCGCGCAGGCGGCCCGCGGCGTCGGCGTCGACCCCCAGACGGCGGCTGCTCTCCTCGCGGTCATGCAGTTCGTCGACGATGGCCTTCAGCCGGGTCAGGGAGCGCACGCGCGCCATCAGGATCAGGTCGTCGATCGGCTTGGTGACGAAGTCGTCGGCCCCCGCCTCCAGCCCCTTCATGCGGTCCTCCCGCCCATCGAGCGCGGTCACGAGCACGATCGGCACGTGACGCAGGGCGGGAACGGCCTTGATGCGGCGGCAGGTCTCGAACCCGTCCATGCCCGGCATCATGACGTCCAGCAGGATCAGGTCCGGCTGTTCCCGCGTCGCCACCTCGATGGCCGTGGGGCCGTCGTGGGCGGTCAGGACGTCGTAGTATTCCAGAGTCAGCTTGGCCTCGAGCAGGCGCACGTTGGGCTCGACGTCGTCGACGACCAGGATGCGCGCCGTCACCGACCGGCCCTCAAGCCGCCACGACGCCGAGGTGGCGCCGGACGACTTCGAGGAAATGGAGCACGGAGATGGGCTTGGAGATGTAGGCCTCGCATCCCCCGTTTCGGATGCGCTCCTCGTCGCCCTTCATGGCGAAGGCGGTGACGGCGATGACCGGGATGTGGGCCAGGTCGGGATCGTCCTTCAGCCACTTGGTGACCTCCAGGCCCGAGATCTCGGGCAGCTGGATGTCCATCAGGATCAGGTCGGGCCGATGCTCGCGGGCGATCGCCAGCGCCGACAGGCCCTCGCGGGTCTGCAGGGTGCGAAATCCCTGGGAATCGAGCAGATCATGAAAGAGCTTCATGTTCAGCTCGTTATCCTCGACGATGAGGACGGTCTTGGTCATCGACACCTGGGGTCGGCATGCCCGCGCGCGGATGCGAGAGATTTCCGCCGACTTCGGATGCAACCCTGACCCATCGGTCTTAAGTTGGGGTAAGCGCGACCTTTCCGAGTCCTTTCCGTGGGTGAATTCGCCAGCATCTGCCGCGACTGCCTGACCACCGCGCCCGCCGCGCGGCGCACGTGCGAGGGTTGCGGCTCCCTGCGGATCGTGAACCACTCGGAGTTGACGGACCACGCCATCGCCCATCTGGACTGCGACGCCTTCTACGCCTCGGTGGAAAAGCGCGATCGGCCTGAGCTGAGGGACAGGCCGGTGATCGTCGGCGGCGGGGTGCGGGGCGTGGTGTCCACCGCCTGCTACGTCGCGCGGCTGTACGGCGTCGGTTCGGCCATGCCGATGTTCAAGGCGCTGAAGGCGTGCCCGGACGCGGTGGTGATCAAGCCCAGCTTCGAGAAGTACGTCGTCGAGAGCCGGCGCATCTTCGACAAGGTGCGGGCGCTGACGCCGCTGGTGCAGTCGCTGTCGCTGGACGAGGCGTGGATGGACCTGAAGGGCACGGAACGGCTGAACGGCGGGCCGCCCGTGTTCCAGCTGGTGCGGCTGCAGAAGGAGATCGAGGACGAGACGGGGCTGACCGTCTCCATCGGCCTGGCGCCCAACCGCTTCCTGGCCAAGGTCGCGTCGGAGATGGACAAGCCGCGCGGCTTCACCGTGCTGGGGACCGAAGCGGCGGCGACTCTGGCGGGGCGGCCGGTGACGATTCTGCCGGGCGTGGGGCCGGTCTTCGCCAAGACCCTGCGCAGCGACGGCTTCGCCACGGTCGGCGATCTGGCGGCGGCCGACCTGCGTGATCTGGCGAAGCGCTACGGCGAGTGGGGTCTGCGGCTGCACGAACTGGCGCACGGCCGGGACGCGCGCGCGGTGAACCCGGAGCGCGACCGCAAGGGGATGAGCGCGGAGACGACCTTCAACACGGACCTGGCCGAACGCGAGGCGCTGGAGGCCGAGCTGTGGCCTTTGTGCGAGAAGCTGGCGTCGAAGGCGCGGCGCGACGGGGTGGCGGGGCGGTCGGTCGTGCTGAAGCTGAGACGAACCGACTTCAAGATCGTGACGCGCCGGACGACGCCGGCCGAGCACGTGCAGACCGCGCGCGGCCTGTTCGCCGAGGGGCGCCGGCTTCTGGAGCCGGAACTGGGCGTCCCCTATCGGCTGATCGGCATCGGTCTGGCCGAGATCGAGGACGCGGCCGACGCGCCGCCGGGCCTGTTCCAGACCGAGTCGGCGCGGACGCTGAAGACGGAGACCACGGTCGACGCCCTGCGCGCCAAGTTCGGTCCGGGCGCCGTGGTGGCCGGACGGGCGCTGAAGGGACGCGCAACCCGGTCTTAAGCCCCCTGCCCTAGCGTTCAGGTGATGCAGGCCTTCGTCGACAAGATGCGCCGCCGCGCCGGGCGCTGGCTGGACCGCCGCCCGGTGACCGTGCGCGCGCCGGGCGGGATGCTGAGCCTGTCGTTCGACGACTTTCCGGAAAGCGCCTGGACCGAGGCGGGGCCGGTGCTGGCCCAGCACGGGGTGTTCGCCACATACTACGTCTGCGGCGGGCTGGAGCGCGGCGAGAACCTGGGCCTGCCCCAGTTCACGGCCGACCAGATGCGCGATCTTTTCTTCGCCGGGCACGAAGTGGGGTGCCATACCTATGAGCACGTCTCGACCCTGACGCTCAGCCCCGCCGATCTGGGCCGCAGCCTGGCGCGCAACGCCCTATGGGTCGCCGACCGGCTGGACGGCCATGTGATGGAGACCTTCGCCTATCCCTTTGGCGACGTCGCGCTGGGGGCGAAATCGATCATTGATCTGCGGTTCGCCCTGGGGCGTGGCGTCAGGGACGGCGTCAACGTCGGGACGGAAGACCGCACCGCGCTCAAGGCCATCGGTCTGGAGAGCCGCCGCCTGCCCGGCTACGACCTCGACGCCTTGTGCGCAGAAGCGGCGGCCAAGGACGGTTGGCTGATCGCCTATGGCCACGACGTGTCGGACGCTCCGACGCCCTATGGCTGCACCGCGCGCGATCTGGAACGGCTGATCCTTGCGGCGAAGTCGGCGGGGCTGACGATCGTGCCGGTGGCGGAAGGGTGGCGGCGGCTCGCAGATTAAGCCTGGCGCCCGTCCGCCCAGCGGATCAGCGCCTTGCGCGGCCAGGCGACCAGCCAGCTGCGGGCGACGTATTCCCCGCTCTCGATCAGGGCGCGGCGACTGCCCGGGGACGCCGCGGCGCGCTGGGTGTGAATCTCACCTGGCCCCTGATGGACCATCCAGGCGCCGCCCTTCAGCGGGTTCAGCCGCAGGTGGGCCAGGCGCGGGCTGATGGTCTCCAGCGGCGGGTCGTAGAACCAACTGGAGCCGATCATGCCGGCCAGTTCGGGCCGGACCTTGCAGATCTCGGCCGCCGTCGCCCAGGCGCGGTTCCAGCCTTCTTCGGTGAAGTCTTCCAGGTGACGGCTTTCGGTGTGCACCTGCAGCCACGGCCGGTTGGCGCCGTGCCGGACGTAGTTGATCAGCGGTCCGATCCCGCGGCCGGACAGCGCGTGCCGCACGCTCTCGCCCGGACCCATGGGCGAGGACAGGTCGATGATCTGCGTCTTCGCGCCCGGTACCGACAGGACCAGGGCGAAGCGCACGTCCTTGGCCCAGAAGTCACGGTCGTAGTCGCCGGTTTCGCCGGCCAGAAACTGGGCCATCTGCTCGATCCAGTAGGGATACAGCTCCATCACCGCGTCGGGCATCCCGACCGCGCGGGCGCGCTCCATGACCCCCAGGGTCCAGATGGCGATCAGGCCGCGCCGCGCGTCGTCGGTCGCGCCGGCGCCCAGGACGGCGTCCACCTCCTTCGCGGGCAGGTCGAAGTTCCAGTGGGCGGCGGCGGCGGTCGCGCGGGCGGCGGCCGGCTCGAGCGCCGCGTCGACGCGGACGCGGTCGGCCTCGCTGAGGCGGGCGATGACGGCGTGCAACGACGCCTCGATGGGGCTCATGTGCATGTCCATGGCCGACAGGATGCCGCATCGGGGTGAGCGTTCCCTTAAGGGCCGTGACGCGGCGCACGCGCCTCGCTAAACAGCGGCCGAAGCAACTCCGGAGCCCCGCATGTCCGTGTCCGCCCGCCTCGCCGAACTGGGAATCGTCCTGCCCGAGCCCGCCAAGGCGGTGGCCAACTATGTGCCGTGGGTGCGCAGCGGAAATTTGGTCCACATCTCGGGGCAACTGTCGAACGACGCGGCCGGCGGCGTGCTGGGCACAGTCGGCGTGGACGTCACCCCGGAGCGGGCCAAGGAGGCGGCGCGCATGTGCGGAGTCAACCTTCTGGCCCAGATGTCGGCGGCGCTGGACGGCGACCTGGAGCGGGTTGAGCGCATCGTGAAGCTGGGCGGCTTCGTCCAGGCCGGTCCGGACTTCTCGGCCATTCCGGCCGTCATCAACGGCTGCTCGGACCTGATGGTCGAGGTGTTCGGCGACAAGGGCCGTCACGCGCGCTCGGCCGTGGGCGTCTACCGCCTGCCGCTGAACTTCGCCGTCGAGATCGACGCGGTGGTGGAAGTCCGCTGATCCACCCCTCCACCTCACGCTCATCCCCGCGAAGGCGGGGATCCAGTTGGACCATCACCTGTTTGGCTTTGCATTGGGGTCGCACGCGAACCGCCTTGGCAAACCGGAACTGGATCCCCGCCTTCGCGGGGATGAGCGGGGTTAGGCGGTGACCCTCACCGCCCGCGTCCACGCATCGGTCGCCGAGATCGGGCGCGAGGCCTGGGACGCCCTGGCCGCGCCGACGGGCGACCCCTTCGTCTCGTTCACCTTCCTGGACGCCTGCGAGGCCTCGGGCAGCGCCGTGCCGCGACAGGGCTGGGCCGGGCGGCACCTGACGCTGGAGGAGGACGGGCGGCTGATCGGCGCCATGCCGCTGTGGCTGAAGGGGCATTCGCAGGGCGAGTACGTGTTCGACCATGCCTGGGCGCAGGCGTTCGAGCGGGCGGGCGGCGCCTATTATCCCAAGCTTCTGTCCGCCGTGCCGTTCACCCCGGTGACCGGACCGCGCCTTCTGGTCGCGCCGGGCGAGGACGTGGACACAGTGCGCGCCGGACTGCTGGAGGCGGCGATCGAGCTGGCGCAGCGGATGGACGTCTCCTCCGTGCACCTGAACTTTTCGACGACGCAGGAGTGGGACTGGCTGGGGGCCGCGGGACTGCTGAAGCGGCAGGACATGCAATTCGTCTGGCGCGACCGGGGCTATGGCGACTTCGAGGGATTTCTGGCGGCCCTGTCGTCCGGTCGTCGCAAGTCGATCCGCCGCGAGAGGCGCGAGGCGCAGGCGGGATTGGACATCCACTCTCTGAAAGGAGACAACATAAAATCAGAGCATTGGGACGCCTTCTTTGCCTTCTACATGGATACGGGATCACGGAAATGGGGCCGGCCCTATCTGACTCGGGACTTCTTCGACCGGATCGGCGCGACGATGGCCGACCGGATCGCCCTGGTGATGGCCTTCGACGACGGCACGCCGGTGGCGGGGGCGCTGAACTTCATCGGGCGCGACGCCCTGTATGGCCGGCAGTGGGGCGCGCTGGTGGACCGGCCCTTCCTGCATTTCGAACTCTGCTACTACCAGGCGATCGACTTCGCCCTGGCCCATGGCTTGGGCCGCGTGGAGGCGGGCGCGCAGGGCGAGCACAAGCTGGGGCGAGGCTATCTGCCGGAGCGGGTGCATTCCGCCCACTGGATCGCCCACGACGGCCTGCGCCGCGCGGTCGCCGACCATCTGGAGGGCGAGGGCATGGCCGTGGACGCGGAGATGTCGATGCTGCGGCGCGAAGGCTCGCCTTACCGCGAGACGTGAAGGCGCGTCAGGTGCGTCCGGCGACCAAGGTGTTTCTGACCCGCCGTCCCAGCGGATCGCGCGCGGTCCACGTCTGGCCGACCTCGGCCTCGACCATGCGGCTGCAGAAGCGCGGGATCATCATGCTGGGCCGGATGTTGGTGAGGCAGATGTTGCGCCCCTCGACCCGCCAGCGGGCGCTGATGCGGCGACCGTCGCTGAACTGGGCGACGTAGGTGTTGTCCGGATTGAACCAGTGCTTCACCCATCCGCCGTCGGGATAGTTCGACACGATGGTGTTGCCGAACGCCGAGGACATGCCCGACTGGGCCGCAGCCGGCCCCGCCGTCACCAACGCCAGAAACGCGCACCCGATCCACCAGGCTCGTGCCCGCATGATCCCCCCGACCGAAAACAGTCCCCGGCCGCAATCTTAACGAAAGTTCACGAATGGCAAGAGGTTTCGCGCGCCGACCAAATACTTGACTCCCGCGTGGGGAAAAGCCATATGCCGCCCACGTTCGGGACAGGTTGGCGATCCGCGCCGCCCGCACGCCCATGAGGGGCGGTTCCGCAGACGTCACGCCCCGGGAGGTCCGGGGCCATCACCCTGTCGCCGCCCCGCGTTTCGCCGGGCGGCTTTCCTGCAAGGACCGAATGACCGAATTCTCCCAGCTGGGCTTGTCGCCCACCACGCTGAGCGCCGTCGCCGAGACGGGCTACACCACAGCCACGCCGATCCAGGCCCAGGCCATTCCTGTGGCGCTGGCCGGACGCGACGTCCTGGGCATCGCCCAGACCGGCACTGGCAAGACCGCCGCCTTCACCCTGCCGCTGATCGAGCGTCTCGCCACCGGCCGCGCCCGCGCCCGCATGCCGCGCGCCCTGGTGCTGGCCCCGACCCGCGAGTTGGCCGACCAGGTGGCCGAGAGCTTCGCCAAATACGCCAAGGGCACCAAGCTGAGCTGGGCCCTGCTGATCGGCGGCGTGTCGATGGCCGATCAGGTCGCGGCCCTGACCAAGGGCGTCGACGTGCTGATCGCCACCCCGGGCCGGCTGATCGACCTGTTCGAGCGCGGCAAGATGCTGCTGACGGGCGTCGAGGTCATGGTCGTCGACGAGGCCGACCGCATGCTGGACATGGGCTTCATCCCCGACATCGAGAAGATCTTCAAACTGACGCCGCCGCGGCGCCAGACCCTGTTCTTCTCGGCCACCATGCCGCCCGAGATCACCCGGCTGACGACCCAGTTCCTCAAGGATCCGACCCGGATCGAGGCCAGCCGCCCCGCCATGACGGCCGAGACCATCACCCAGTACATGGTCCGCCTGAAGACCGGCGACCCGAAGGCCAAACGCGAGGCGCTTCGCAAGCTGGTGGCCCGCGACGACGTCAAGAACGGCATCGTCTTCTGCAACCGCAAATCCGAAGTGGACGTGGTGGCGAAGTCGCTGAAGCGGCACGGTTTCGACGCCGCGCCGATCCACGGCGACCTGGACCAGAGCCTGCGGATGAAGACGTTGGCGGCGTTCCGGTCGGGCGAGCTGAAGCTGCTGGTGGCGTCTGATGTCGCCGCGCGCGGCCTGGACATCCCGGACGTCAGCCACGTGTTCAACTATGACGTCGCCCACCATGCCGACGACTATGTGCACCGCATCGGCCGCACGGGCCGCGCCGGCAAGACCGGTCAGACCTTCATGATCGTCACGCCGTCGGACGACAAGGCTTTGGACAAGGTCTTGAAGCTGATCAAGATGACGCCGGAGGAACTGGTCCTGGACGGCGCCGCCGAGCGCGCGCCCCGTGCCGAGGCTCCGGCCGCCGCCGAGGGCGAGGCCCCGCGTTCCGCCCGTTCGCGCGGACGCCGTCGCGGCGCCGACCGCGCGGCCGAGGCGGAGACCGCCGCCCCTCTGCCGGAATTCTCAGCCGTCGCCGAGGCGGTGGAGGCACCGGTCCTGGCGGAGGCTCCGGAGAGCGTCGCCGACGAGACCCGCGCCGATCGACCCCGCCGGGAGCGCGGCGGCCGAGGCCGGGGGCGCGACCGCGACCGGGACGCGCGCTCCGCCGCCGAGGCGGACGCGCCCGCCCCGCGCGGCCGCCCCTTCGGAGACGCCGACATTCCCGCCTTCCTGCGCCGACCGGTGGTGATCGGCGCTTGAACCGCTTCCCGAATCCGCGTTCTTCCAGTCGCGCTTAACCCGTCGTTACGCTTCGACGGCTAAGGTGCAGGCAGCAAGAATTTGCGGGGGAACGCATGGCCAAGGTCGTGGAAACGACCCTGCGCGGGCCGGAAGCCTACGGGCTGGCGCGGCGCGTGCTGGAGGAGATGGAGGCCGTCGGCGTCTGGCCGACGCCCCTCAATTTCGAACTCTGGCTGCACTACCTCGGTGATCCCGAGGGCCCATTGGGCCGTGAAATCAAGCGCGTGCTTGCGGCCGGCGAGCCGTTCACCGAAGCCGTCTCCGACATGCTGGCCGCCGAGTACCTGCCGCGCGGCCGTCTGTCGGAAGAGATCCGCGACGCCGGCCGCGTTCTGGACCGCGAACTGACCAGCGTCGCCAGCGCCATCGCCAAGGCGCACAAGAGCCAGGCCGAGTATGGTCAGGTTCTGGCCGGCGCCTCGGCCGACATGGAAGGCGCCGCGGCGCCGGAAGAGCTGAAGGTCGTCGTCGACGGCCTGACCACCGCCACGCGCAAGGTGCAGAAGCAGAACCATGATCTGGAGAAGCGTCTGGACGCCTCGACCCGCGAGGTCGCCCGCCTGCGCGAACACCTGGAGCAGGTGCGGCGCGACGCGATGACCGACGCGCTGACCAATCTGGCCAACCGCAAGGCGTTCGACGAGCATCTGGAAGCCTGCGTCGAGGTCGCGCACCGCGACGGCCGCGACCTGATCCTGGCTTTGCTCGACATCGACCATTTCAAGCGGTTCAACGACACCTGGGGTCACCAGACGGGGGATCAGGTGCTGCGCTACGTCGCCAGCGTGCTGGGCCGCATGGCCCGCACCCCGCGCCTGGCAGCCCGCTATGGCGGCGAGGAGTTCGCGGTCATCTTCCCCGCCGAGGACGCGGCCCGCGTCGAGCACGCGCTGGAATCGGTGCGCACCGAGATCGGCTCGCGCTCCCTGCGACGCCGCTCGACCGACGACGAACTGGGCGCGGTCACCATCTCGGCCGGCTATGCCCGGCTGGCGAAGGGCGAGACGGCGGCCTGCCTGCTCGGCCGCGCGGACGCGGCGCTGTACGAGTCCAAGCGCAACGGCCGCAACCGGGTCACCAGCGCCGAGGGCATGACGCGGGCGGCGGCCTGAAGCTTCGCCTTGAAGCCGCCATCACGTCCGTCATGATCGCCGCATGATCCGCAGCCTGGCCTTCGCCGCCGCCTATTGGTCGCTGTCGATCGTCTACACGCTCATGGCCGTCGTCGCCGCCCTGCTGCCCGGCAGGGCCGCAACGGGATGGATCATTCGCCGATACGTGCGCCGCATGGTCCAGGCTATGCGCCTGCTGGCGGGCATTCGGGTCGAGGTTCGCGGGCGCGAGCGGTTGCCCGCCGGGGCCTTCATCGTCGCGGCCAAGCACCAGAGCTGGGGGGACGGCTTTTCCGTCTACAACGAGTTCGAGGACCTGGCCTTCGTCACCGGCGACCACCTGGAGAAGTTCCCCCTGATGTCGACGGTGCTGACCAAGCTGGGCGCCATCGTGGTCAACAACTGCGGGGGCCGCGAGGCGCGCGATTCACTCAAACAGCGCGGCGCCGACGCCCATCGCGCGGGCCGGCGCATCCTGATCTATCCCGAGGGCAATCTGGCCAGGGTCGGCGAGAAGTTCCGCTATCGCTCGGGTGTCTGGCACATGTACCGCGACTTCGACATGCCGGTGGTGCCGGTGGCGACCAACCTGGGCCTGTTCTGGCCGCAGGAGGCGTTCGAGAAGCGGCCGGGCACGGCGACGATCGAGTTCCTCGATCCCATTCCGACGGGTCTGCCCAAGGACGAGTTCATGGCGCGGCTGGAGGCCATGGTCGAGGCGCGGACGGCGGAGCTGGTGGCCCAGGCCACGGGCGGGCCGGTGACGCCCGCCGTGCAGGTGCCGACGCCGGATGAGCTCAAACGGGCCGCTTCCGGGGCTTCTTCGCCGCAGCCTTCCTGAGCGCCGCCTCGATCGACGCGCGGGCCCACGCGACCGCTTCGTCCGGGTCGTCGAGAGCGGTTTCGGGCAGGCTCCAGTAGGCCATGGCCATGATCTGACCGTCCTTCGCGGGGAAAGTGAACTGGCGCGAGCCCGCGTCGCGCAGCGCCGGCTCGTTCTCCGCGTCCGCCTTCAGCCAGACCGTGCCGTCGTCCAGAAGGGCGAAGATCTGACCGTCAGCATAGACGCCGGCGCCGCCGAACATGCGCTTGATCGTCAGCGGCCCGAGCGCGGCGAGATGCTCCTGCACCCATTCCCCGAACGAGGGGTCATAGGCCACGGCTCAGCCCTGCGCCGCCGGCGTGATCGTGACGCTCTCCCCGCAGCCGCAGGCGTCGGTCTGGTTAGGATTGCGGAACACGAATTTGGAGGCCAGCGGCGTGACCTCCCAGTCGATCTCGGTGCCGATCAGATACAGGATCGCCTTGCCCTCGATGACCACGCGCGCGCCGTCGAAATCGACCGCCTCGTCGAACGGGCCGGCCACGTCCGTCAGGCTGAAGACGTATTCCTGACCGGCGCAGCCGCCGTTCTTGATGCCGATCTTCAGCCCGATCTTGTCGGGATTTGCGGCCAGCAGGTCGCGCACGCGGTCGGCGGCGGCGGGCGTCAGGGTGACGACCGAGGGGCGGGGCCGGCGCGCGGCGGGGGTGACGGTCGTCTGGATCATCAGAACATGTTCAGCTGCAGCTTGGCCTCGTCGCTCATGCGCGACGGATCCCACGGCGGGTCGAACACCAGATTGGCCCGGGCCGACTTCACGCCCTCGACCTTGGCCACCGCGTCCTCGATCCAGCCCGGCATCTCGCCGGCCACTGGACAGCCGGGGGCGGTCAGGGTCATCTCGATGTCGACGTCGCGGTCGTCGGACAGATCGACCTTGTAGATCAGCCCCAGCTCATAGACGTCGACGGGGATTTCGGGATCGAACACGGTCTTCAACGCGGTGATGATGTCGTCGGTCAGGCGCGAAATCTCGTCCTGCGACAGGGCGCTTTTCTGCGGCTCGTCCCAGGTCGCGGCGAAGTCGGCGTTGTCGGAAATCGGGGCGCTCATACGAAGAAGTCTCTGGCCTTGATCAGGGCGTCGGCGAAGGCGTCGGCCTCCTCCACGGTGTTATATAGGGCAAACGACGCCCGTCCGCTCGACGTCAGGCCGAAACGGGCGGACAGCGGCTCGGCACAGTGCAGGCCGGCCCGGATGGCCACGCCATAGCGATCCATGATCTGGGCCACGTCGTGGGCGTGGGCGCCCTCCACCGTGAAGGCGAAGATCGCGCCCTTGCCCGGCGCCGTGCCGATCTCGGTCAGCCAGTTCACCCCCGACAGACGCTCGCGCACCCGCCCCAGCAGCGCCGCCTCGTGCGCCCGCACCGCGGCGGGGTCGAAGGCGGCGTACCAGTCGATCGCGGCGCCCAGGCCGATGGCCTCGAGGATGGGCGGCGTGCCCGCCTCGAACCGGTGCGGCGGTCTGGCATAGGTGACCGAGTCCATCGTCACCCGCTCGATCATCTCGCCCCCACCCTGGAACGGCGGCAGGGCCTCCAGCGCCGCCTCGGTCCCGATCAGGGCGCCGATGCCGGTGGGGCCGAACAGCTTGTGCCCCGTCAGGACGTAGAAGTCGCAGCCGATGGCCCGGACGTCCGGCGCGCAGTGCACCGCGCCCTGGCAGCCGTCGATCAGCACCTGGGCCCCGGCCGCGCGCGCCATCCGCGTGATCTCGGCCACCGGGTTCACCGTGCCCAGCACGTTGGACATGTGGGTGACCGCGACCATGCGCGTCTTCGGCCCCAGCAGCTCGGCATAGGCGGCCATGTCCAGCGACCCGTCGTCCCGCACCGGGATCCATTTCAGCACCGCCCCGTGCCGCTCGCGCAGCAGGTGCCAAGGCACGATGTTGGAATGGTGCTCCATCTGACTGACGACGATCTCGTCGCCCGGCTTGATGGACTGACCCAGCCCGGCGGCGACCAGATTGATCGCCTCGGTCCCGCCCTTGGTGAAGACCACCCGCTCCGGCGCCTCGGCGCCGACGAAGCGGGCCACGCTCTCGCGCGCCGCCTCGAAGGCCTCGGTCGTCTCGTTGGCCAGGGTGTGCAGGCCGCGGTGGACGTTGGCGTAGCTGCCCTCCATCGCCCGCGTCATCGCGTCGATCACCGCGCGCGGCTTCTGCGCGCTGGCGGCGGAGTCCAGATAGACGAGGGGCTTGCCGTTCACCTGCCGCGACAGGATCGGGAACTGGGCCCGGACGGCCTCGACGTCAAAAGCGTTCACAGTCGTGCCGTCAGCCATTCCCGCACCGCCTCTCTCGCGCCCTCGTGCTCGATGCGATCGACGACCTCGAACAGAAAGGCCTGCGTCAGAAGCGCCCGCGCCTCGTGCTCCGAAATGCCGCGCTGCTGCATGTAGAACAGGGCGCTCTCGTCCAGGGCGCCGACGGTGTTGCCGTGCGCGCACTGCACGTCGTCGGCATAGATGATCAGTTCCGGTTTGGCGTCGACCTCGCCCCGTTCCGACAGGATCAGGGCGTGGTGGCCCATGCGGGCGTCGGTGCCGTCGGCGCCGCGCTCCACCACGATCTTGCCCTGGAACACGCCGCGCGCCTGATCGCGCACCACCCCTTTGACCAGCTGCGACGTCTGGCCGTCGAGCCCCGCATGGGTGACGACGCTGGTCAGGTCGGCGTGACGCTCGCCGGACAAGGCATAGAGCCCGTCCATGCGGACCGAGGCGCCTTGGCCCGGGTGGCGGACATGGGTCTCGAAGCGCTGGAGTTTGGAGCCCCCCGCCATGACCGTCTGATGGAAGGCCGCGCCGGGGCTGAGATGCACTTCGCTGGACGTGATGGAGAGCGCGTCGACGGCGTCCTCGATCATGACCACACGTTCCAGCGTCGCGCCGTCTTCGACGAAAATCTCGATCAGCGTGTTGGCCAGATATGCCTCGCCCCAGCCTTCGTGACTCTCGAACAGCGTCGCATGGGCGCCGGCCTCGACCACCACGCCGATCCGCGCGTGGTGGCCGGTGTTCTTCGCATCGGTCAGCAGGCGCAGGGCCAACGTCCGGGGGGCGCCCGCCTTGAAGCTGATGATGTGAACGCCTTCCAGCGCCTTCGCCGCGGCCAGGGCGCCCATCGGCAGGGCCCCGGCCATGCGCGGCGCGTCCGGCCCCGCGTACTGCGTGATCTCCACGCCCTCGCCGAGATCGTCCTCCGACCACCAGTTCACGCGGCCGTTGGCGATGAGCAGCTCGTTGGTCGTCAGCGTCCGGAACGGCCCGTCGTTCGGCTCGCCTTCGGGAAGCGCAGGAGACGGCGGCGGTTCGTCGCGCAACCAGCGACGCAGGTCGGAGTATTTCCACGCCTCCGTCCGTCGCGACGGGATGGTCGCGACGTCCTTCAGGTCGATGCGGACCGGGGCGTTCATGGCCTTCCTCCCTCGCGGAGGAAGGTGGCTCGCGGAGCGAGACGGATGGGGGGGCTGTCGGAGACGCGCGCGGTGGCCGGGGCAAGCGTGGCCGGCAGCCACCCCATCCGAGCCGCGCTGCGGCCCACCTTCCCCGGCGAGCGGGGAAGGACGTTCAGCGACTCCCTCACGCCGCCTCCGGCGCGTATTTGTCGTAGCCCTCGGCCTCCAGCTGATGCGCCAGTTCCGGCCCGCCTGACGCCATGATGCGCCCGGCGGCCAGGACATGCACCTGGTCCGGTTTGATGTAGTCCAGCAGGCGCTGATAGTGGGTGATCACCAGCATCGACCGCTTGGGCGACCGCAGGGCGTTCACCCCGTCGGCGACGATGCGCAGGGCATCGATGTCCAGCCCCGAATCCGTCTCGTCCAGGATCAGCAGCGACGGCTCCAGCAGCGCCATCTGCAGGATCTCCATCCGCTTCTTCTCGCCGCCCGAGAAGCCCACGTTCAGCGGCCGCTTCAGCATGTCGAAATTCATCTTCAGCCGGGTCGACGCCGCGCGGACCAGCTTCAGGAAGTCGGGGGCCGACACCTCAGCCTCGCCCCGCGCGCGCTTCTGCGCGTTCAGCGCCGTGCGGATGAAGGTCATGGCCGGCACGCCGGGGATTTCCAGCGGATACTGGAACGACAGGAACACGCCCCGGGCCGCCCGCTCGGCCGGGTCCAGCGCCAGCAGATCCTCGCCGTTCCACGACACGGCGCCTTCGGTCGCCTCATAGCCGGGCCGGCCGGTCAGGGCATAGCCCAGCGTCGATTTGCCGGCCCCGTTCGGCCCCATGACGGCATGCACCTCGCCCGCCGGAACGTCGAGCGTCAGCCCTTTGAGGATCGGCTTGTCGCCGACGGAGACGTGGAGATTGGAGATGGAGAGCATGGGGTCAGTCATTCAATAAAGGGATCGACGGCAGTCAGGTCTTGGCGCGCGTCATAGAAGGCGAGGATGCGGATGCCGATGGGCGCCTCTCGATAGACGATGATCTTGGTCCACCGCCGCGCGCTCCACTCCAGCAAACCCGGCCAGCGCGAGCGATGCCCCTGATGGGGGCTTCGCGCCAGCCGCTTCAGCGTCCGCTTGATCTCCGCTTCGGCCTTGTCCGCCGTCGCCTCGCTGTAGTCGTCCAGTCGGTCCAAAAAGGCGCCGAAGGCCTCCAGGGCGGGCTCAGACCACTCGTAACGCTTCAACCCGCACGGCGTGCAGCCAGTCGTCGCTCCGCCTCCTCCTGGGAAATGATGCGACCCTCCCGCTCGGCGGCGAGACCCGCTTCTATCGCAGCGATCTGGTCGGACGTGAGCGGGTCGCCGAGCGTGTCCGCGCCCTCCAGCAGCATCGAACTCATCAGGGCCTCGACGGACGTGCCCCGTTCTTGGGCTTGGCTGACGTAGGCCTCGGCCGCCTCATCGTCGATCTGAACCGTGAACGCCTTCATCGTCGTGGTCTCCTCATCCGTATTTCACGCGCCACTTGGCGAAGAGTTCTTCCTGATCGATCTCGTCGCCGCGCTCCATGGCGGCGATGCCCTCGGCGACCAACCGATCAGCGTCCTCGGGCACGACTCGCGGTTCGGCCGCGCGCGCATAGGGGTCTACAGATGGATTGGGCGCGCTCATGATTTTCTCCGACCCGCACCATACCATGGTCGCCTCCTCCCCGCCCCGTTCGGCCCCATGACGACGGGCGCCTCGCCCGCCGGGACGCCGAGCGCCGGCCCGTTGAGGATCGGCTTGTCGCCGACGGAGACGTGAAGGTTTTGGATGGAGAGCATGGGATGGTTCAGGTGTCTTTTTCGTCGGGTTTGTCATGCATGCGCGGGGCGCGCAGCGTGGAGATGTCGATGCCCTGGTCAGTGACGCGATAGACGAACACCTTGCTCCAGCGTCGAACGGTGAACTCGCGCTCCCCGTCCCGTCGACCGGGTCGTCCAATGAAAGGACGACGCGCCAGCAGTCGCGAAACGGCTTTCAGGTCCGCTGCGGCTGCCGCAGCGCGCTCCGGGCCGTCCTGTTTCAGGTACACGATGAGGTCACGAAACTCCTGCGTGGCTCGGGCCGACCAGACTGCCTTCGCCATCAGCGAAGCGCGGCGTCGATCTGCGCCTCCACCTCCTCCTGGGAATGGGACTCGCCCCGGTCGATCTGGGTGAAGCCCTCGTCGATGGCGGCGACGTCCTCATCGGTCCAGCGCGTAGGAGCCTCCGCCACGCCGTCCGCATAGGCCAGGGCGGCCGATACAATCAGCGCCTCGACCGTTTCGCCTGTCTGCTCGGACGTGCGACGCAGACCAGCGGCCACCTCGGGCCGAAGCTGGATGGTGTAGGTCTCGACAGCAGGTTTGCGAACAGCGGTCATGACGGCCTCCGGACCGAAGCATACCACACCCGCGCCCCGTTCGGCCCCATGACGGCGTGCGCCTCGCCAGCGGGAACGTCGAGCGTCAGGCCGTTGAGGATCGGCTTGTCGCCGACGGAGACGTGGAGGTTGGAGATGTAGAGCATTAGTCTTCGTTCTCGTCGACGAGTTCAGCAACCACCCCGAGGGCGCCATCCAAAGTGGCGGCAAATTTCGTCTCGCCCACCAATACGCCGATGTCGCCGTGGGACTGATTGTCGATAACGAACTGCTTTCCGTCCCACTCGATGTAGATATCGTACAGGCCTTGGCTAAGTATCAGCCGCCCGTCTTCAATCTCCGCGGTGAAGCCCATTTCGTTGAACGCGGAGCTGTCCGCTAGAGCATCGCGCAAGTCACTCACTGCGTTGCCCTTCTGCGCCTTAGCGGCAGCTTTCCGCGCTCTCAGATCTTGAAGTTTTTTGTCAAAACTCATCCGACAGATCCTTCTAAACTGATCGCCACCAACTTCTGCGCCTCGACGGCGAACTCCATCGGCAGCTTCTGCATCACGTCTCGGACGAAGCCGTTGACCAGCAGGGCCACCGCCTCCTCTTGGCTCAGGCCGCGCTGCTGGGCGTAGAAGAGCTGGTCGTCCGACAGGCGCGTGGTGGTCGCCTCGTGCTCCAGCTGGGCCGAGCCGTTGCGGGCCTCGATATAGGGCACGGTGTGCGACCCGCACTCCTTGCCGATCAGCAGGCTGTCGCACTGGGTGAAGTTGCGCACCCCCGTCGCCTTCGGATGCACCGACACCAGGCCGCGATAGGTCGAGTCCGACCGGCCCGCCGAGACCGCCTTGGCGATGATGCGCGACTTCGAGTTCCGGCCCAGGTGCACCATCTTGGTGCCGGTGTCGGCCTGCTGCCGGCCGTTGGTGATGGCGATGGAATAGAACTCGCCCGAGCTCTCCTCGCCCTTCAGAATGCAGGACGGGTATTTCCAGGTCACCGCCGAGCCGGTCTCGACCTGGGTCCAGCTGACCTTGGACCGGTCGCCCCGGCAGTCGGCGCGCTTGGTGACGAAGTTGTAGATGCCGCCCCGTCCTTCCGCGTCGCCGGGGTACCAGTTCTGGACCGTCGAATATTTGATCTCGGCGTCGTCCAGGGCCACCAGTTCGACCACCGCCGCATGCAGCTGGTTCTCGTCGCGCATCGGCGCCGTGCAGCCCTCCAGATAGGAGACGTAAGAGCCCTTGTCGGCGATGATCAACGTCCGCTCGAACTGCCCCGTCTGGCTGGCGTTGATGCGGAAATAGGTCGACAGCTCCATGGGGCACCGCACGCCCGGCGGGATGTAGACGAACGATCCGTCGCTGAAGACCGCGCTGTTCAGCGCCGCGAAATAGTTGTCCGAGACCGGCACGACCGATCCCAGATATTGCCGCACCAGATCAGGATGTTCGCGCAAGGCCTCCGAAATCGGCATGAAGATCACCCCGACCTTTGCCAGCTCCGCCTTGAAAGTGGTCACCACCGACACGCTGTCGAACACCGCGTCCACCGCATAGCGCGGCGCGCCCTCCACGCCCGCCAGAACCTCCTGCTCCTTCAGCGGGATGCCCAGTTTCTTGTAGACTTCCAGAATTTCCGGATCGACCTCGTCGAGGCTTTTCGGCCCGTCCTTCTTCTTCGGCGCGGCGTAGTAGAACAGCTCCTGATAATCGACCGGCTCGTATTTCACCGAGGCCCAGGTCGGCTCCTCGATGGCCAGCCACCGCTCATAGGCGGCCAGGCGCCATTCCAGCATCCACTGCGGCTCGCCCTTCTTCTCGGAGATGAAGCGCACGATGTCGGCGTTCAGGCCCTTGGGCGCGAACTCGGTCTCGATGTCGCTGGTGAAGCCGTGGGCGTATTTCTCCAGCGCGGCGACGGCGTCGATGGTTTCCTTGACCGCGGCCATCAGGCGACCTCCGCCGTCTTGACCTTGGCCTGACGACGCGCCCAGGCCTCCAGCCAGGCGTCGGCGAAGCGGACCCAGTCGGCCTCGACCGTGCCCCAGCCGCCGGACACGCGGATGCCGTTCGTGGCCAAGGACGTGCGGCCCGTCGCCAGGATGGCGCGCGACGGCTTGGTCTTGCCGGACGAGCAGGCGCTGCCGGCCGAGACCATCACGCCCATCAGGTCCAGGGTGATCAGCTGCTGCGGGCTGTCCCAGCCCGGCGCGGCCAAGAACAGCGTGTTGGGCAGGCGCGGCGCCCCCTCGGCGATGATCGTCGCGCCGGCCGCCTTGACCCGCACCTCCGCGGCGTCGCGCCACGCCTTGTGCGCCCCGGCCAGCGGCAGGTCGCGCGCGGCGCAGTCGGCGGCGACGCCGAAGCCGGCGATGCCCGGCACGTTCTCCGTGCCCGCGCGCAGGCCCCGCTCCTGCCCCGCGCCGTGCAGGATGCGCACGGCCTCGCGGCCTTCCTTCAGCACCAGGGCGCCCACGCCCTGGGGTCCACCCAGCTTGTGCGCGGACAGGGTCAGGCTGTCGGCGCCCAGATCGCGCAGGTCCACGGGGATCTTGCCCGCAGACTGGATGGCGTCGACGTGCAGCCAGCCGTTGGCCGCGCGCACCAGCTTCGCCGCCTCGGCGATCGGCTGGATCGCGCCGCTCTCGTTGTTGGCGTGATGGATAGCCACCACCGCCTTGCCCGGCAGAGCCAGAAGCTGCGCCAGCTTCTTCAGATCGACCACGCCGTCGCGGTCTACCGGCAGCATCTTCACCGGTTTGCCCGAGGCGGCCGCCGCCTCGGCCACGCACGGGTGTTCGGTGGCGCAGACGATCAGTCGTTCGCAGCCGGCGGCGAGGGCCGCGGCGATCGCCTGGGCGTTCGATTCCGTGCCGCCGGACGAGAAGATCATCGCCGTCGGATCGGCCCCCACCAGATCCGCGACCTGCGCCCGGGCTGTCTCGACGCGGGCTCGAGCCCGCCTGCCGGCCGCGTGTACGGCGGACGGATTTCCGTTGTCGGCCAGAGCCTTGGCCATGACCTCCTGAACTTCGGGCCGAACCAGGCCGGAGGCGTTGTAGTCGAGATAAACGGGGGTCTTCACGGTCATGCGGCGGCGCCCTCGACCAGTATCGGGGCCGCCCGGCGACGCGCGCCGGTGCGCTTCATCACCACGTCCTCCAGCGACACGGCCGACAGATAGGCGTGGATTTCCGCGCCCAGGTCTTCCCACAGGTGGTGGGTGATGCAGCGCTCGCCCGACGCCATGCAGCCGCGCGGCGAGGCCGGGGCGGAGCAGCGCACCGCCCGGATCGGCTCGTCGACGGCCAGGACGATGTCGGCCACCGCCGTCTCCGCCGCCTCACGCGCCAGCCGATAGCCGCCGCCGGGTCCGCGCACGCTGCGCACCAGCCCGGCCTTGCGCAGACGGGCGAACAACTGCTCCAGATAGCTGAGCGAAATCTCCTGTCGCGCGGCGATCTCGGCCAGCGAAACCGCGCGCGGATCGCCCGCCGCAGCGCGGCCGTTCCGGGCCAGATCGGCCATCGCCATGACGGCATAGCGTCCCTTGGTCGACAGGCGCATGAGGGTCCTCAAAAATCGCGCGCATTCACGGGGCTCTGTGCTAGAACCCGCGCCCTTGAGAGGGCCGCGCGCCGTATGCGGGACTTAGAAAGTCCTACTCACACGGTCAAGTATTTCGGCGGCCTAAACGACGTTTGAGACGGGAAACCGATGCCTGAAGTCATCCTGCCCGGCGCCTCGGGCCGCATCGAGAGTCGCTATTCGCCGGGCAAGCGCCCCAACGCCCCCATCGCCCTGATCCTGCACCCGCACCCCAAGGCGGCGGGGCATATGAACAATCCGGTGGCGGTCACCCTGTACCAGCTGTTCGTCAAGCGCGGCTTCGCCACTCTGCGCTACAACAGCCGCGGCGTCGGCAAGTCGCAGGGCGAGTTCGACAGCGGCATCGGGGAGCTGGCCGACGCCGCCACCGCCCTGGACTGGCTGCAGGCCCAGAACCCGGCGGCGTCCCAGACCTGGGTCGCGGGCTATCAGTTCGGGGCCTACATCGGCATGCAGCTGTTGATGCGCCGGCCCGAGACGGACGGTTTCATCTCGGTGTCGCCGCCGTCGAACATGTACGATTTCAGCTTCCTGGCCCCCTGCCCGGCGTCGGGCCTGTTCCTGCATGGAACGGCCGACACCGTGGTGCCGCCGGTCGAAGTCGAGCGCGTGGTCAACAAGCTGCGCGCCCAGAAGGGTATCGTGATCGATTACGAGCTTGAAGAGGGCGCCAGCCACTTCTGGCAGGACCACGTCGACGCCGTGGAGCGCCGGGTCGGCGCCTATTTGGACAAGCGGCTGGAAGAGAACCCGGCGTAGCGGGCGAGGGGTCGGCATGCTATATCTGACCAACTAGTTGGTCAGGAGCCCTGTCGTGGACCGCATCAATCTCTCCGACGCCAAAACCCATCTCAGCGAGCTTTTGGATCGCGTCGAGCGAGGCGAGCAGATCGAAATCCTGCGGCGCGGCAAGGCGGTGGCGCGTCTGTCGCCCACTCCTAAGGCCCCGAAGCCCAAAAAGGCGTTCGACTGGGACGAGCTTGAGCGGATCACCAGCAAGATGACCCCGCAAACGGAAAGCGCCGGCGAGTTCATGCGGCGCATCCGCGACAGCGGCTATTGATGCACTATCTTGATGCGTCGGTGATCGTCGCCGCCGTCACCGACGAACCGCACCGGCTCGCCGTAAGGGCCTGGATCCGCGAGCACGCGTCCGAGATGACGATCAGCGCCTGGGTGCTGACCGAAGTGTCGTCGGCGCTTTCCATCAAGGTCCGTGATCTCAAACTGTCTGAGGCGGACAAATTGGCGGCCACGGCGCAGGTGAACCGCATGCGTGCCGACCTGTTCGAGCATGCGGTGGTGGATGAGGCCCACTTCTTCGTTGCGCGAGAGTTGGCTGAGCTGACCCATACCGGGTTGCGAGGGGGCGACGCCCTGCACGTGGCCATCGCAGCGGACGGCGACTTCACACTGGTCACGTTGGACAGGCAGATGGCGAAGGGCGCACGCTCGGTGGGACTTGAGGTGATCCACCTTCCGGGCAAGGCTCAATAGAGCAGGAACGCCTTCCGCTCGTCCTCCCACGCCCGCTCGTCCGGGCCCGCCACCGCGTCCAGATCGCCCGGCGCGGCTGCCGCGTCGTCGACCCATTCCCGCAACCCCGGCCCGCCGTTGATCACGTCGATGGCCAGCCTGTCGAAGACGTATTCGTAGGGGAAATCGCGCCACAGGTCATAGTCGGGACGCAGCCGGCGGATGGCCTTGAAGGCCAGGGCCTGCACGCGCCAGGGCCTGAAGGCGGCGTGGTCATACGCCGGGTCGTCGAGGTGGATCTGGACCCCGTCGCACAGCAGTCCGGCGTGCTTGTGGAAGGTCGGCTGGAACCAGACGTCGCGCAGGCGGCAGCCGTTCAGCCATTGCGGGGCCAGGCTGCGCATCTCGGCGATGACGGCACGCGCGTCCAGATCAGGGGCGCCGAACAGTTCCAGCGGGCGGGTGGTTCCGCGCCCTTCGGACAGGGTCGTGCCCTCCAGCATCACCGTGCCGGCATAGGCGCGGGCCATGCTCAGATTGGGCGCATTGGGGCTGGGGTTGACCCAGGACCGCTCGCCCAGAGGCCAGCCGAAGCCGGGGCCCTCATCGGGCCGCCAGCCCTGCATCTCGACGACCTGGTAGTCGACGTCCAGCTTGAACCGGTCGATGAACCAGCGGCCCATTTCGCCCAGGGTCATGCCATGACGCATGGGCATCGGCCCGGCCCCGACGAAGCTTTCCCAGCCGGGAACCAGCGTCGTGCCCTCCACCGGCCGCCCGGCGGGGTTGGGCCGGTCCAGCACCCACACGGACTTGCCGTGCTGGGCGGCGGCCTCCAGCACATAGAGCAGCGTCGTCACGAAGGTGTAGATGCGGCAGCCCAGGTCCTGCATGTCGATCAGGATGACGTCGAACGTGCCCATCGACTGGCCGGTCGGGCGGCGCACCTCTCCGTACAGGCTGAAGACGGGGATGCCGTGGACCGGATCGGTCTCGTCGGCGCTCTCCATCATGTTGTCCTGCAGATCCCCTTTCATCCCATGCTGCGGCCCGAAGGCTGCGGTCAGCCTGATGTCCGAGCACCCCGCCAGCGCATCCAGGCTGTGCGTCAGGTCGGCGGTGACCGAGGCCGGATGCCCCAGCAGGGCCACCCGCCGCCCCCGCAGATCGCGCCGCAGATCGGGCTCGGACAGCAGGCGGTCGATGCCGAACTTCATGGGAGTTCCAGGGTGAAGGAATGGGGGTGATGAAAGTCCGGCTTATCCGACGGATGGGCCAGCGCCCAATAGGATGATGTGCCGTCCACGGCCTCGATCACGGCGGACAGGCCGAAGAATGTTCCGCTCATCCCTGCGAAAGCCGGGAAAGGGCCATATGGCCCAGGCAATGTGAGCCGCGCGGCCAACTCGGCCCCATCCTTCGACCTGTTGAATGCGATCGCCTCGACGGTCTCGATCGCCTCCCGCATGCCCTGACGCGGCGCGTCGAAGCGATAGCTGGCCCACTGCCCCGACGGCGACAGGTTGAACTCGACATAGCCGTCGTCGGTCTGGACGAAGGCTTCGAAACAGGTGTGCCGCCACAAGTCGTCGGCGCGACCTCGACCCGCGGGTGGCCAGCGCACCTCGTCGATGCGACCGACGGCCGTGAACCGCAGCCGCACATCGCCGCCCTCACGCTCCAGCAAGACGGCAACGGCCCGGATCGGGCCGGCCGGCGAAGTCGGATGGGGCGTCAGGGTCACCTGCATCCCGCCTGACTGCCACGCTCCGCGCGCCCGTCAAAGCCGCGTGCGACCGATCTCGTCGTAACGCCCCGTCAAGATGCGCGGTGATCGGCTGAGGCGAAGGGTCGTGATGGAAATGATAGAAATTTTTTTTGGACTCTCACTCTCACCGGTTAAGCCGGTCCCTGCCCCCGTGGTATGCGCCCCGGCCGCATGAGAGACGCCCCGATGATCCAGTCCGCCTTCCAGTCCGCCTTTCTCCAGACGCTTCAGGCGCGCGGCTACGTCCACCAGATCACCCATCCGGCCGAGCTGGACGCGGCGGCCCAGGCCGGCGTGGTCTCGGCCTACATCGGCTTCGACGCCACGGCGCCCAGCCTGCACGTCGGCAGCCTGATCCAGATCATGATGCTGCGCCGGTTGCAGCAGGCCGGTCATCGCCCCGTCGTTCTGATGGGCGGGGGCACCACCAAGGTCGGCGACCCGACCGGCAAGGACGCCAGCCGGCCCAAACTGACCGACGAGACGATCCAGTCGAACATCGCCTCGATCCGCACCGTCTTCGAGAAGTTCCTGACCTTCGGCGACGGCCCGACCGACGCCGTCATGCTGGACAACGACGCCTGGCTGTCGGGCTACGGCTACGTCCAGTTCCTGCGCGACTTCGGCACGCACTTCACGGTCAACCGCATGCTCAGCTTCGACAGCGTCAAGCTGCGGCTGGAACGCGAGCAGCCGATGACCTTCCTCGAGTTCAACTACATGCTCATGCAGTCGGTGGACTTCCTGGAGCTGAACCGCAGCCATGGCGTCACCCTGCAGATGGGCGGGTCCGACCAGTGGGGGAACATCACCTCGGGCGTCGACCTGGTCCGACGCGTCGACCAGAAGGCCGCCTTCGGCCTGACCACGCCGCTCTTGACCACGGCGTCGGGCGGCAAGATGGGCAAGACGGCGCAGGGGGCCATCTGGCTGAATGCCGACCAGCTGAGCCCCTATGACTACTGGCAGTTCTGGCGGAACGTGGACGACGCCGACGTGGGGCGGTTCCTGCGGCTGTTCACCGACCTGCCGCTGGACGAGATCGCGCGGCTGGAAGGGTTTCAGGGCGCCGAGATCAACGACGCCAAGAAGATCCTGGCCGACCAGGCGACGACGATGCTGCACGGCGCCGACGAGGCGGCGAAGGCGCGCGGCGCGGCCGAGGGAGCGTTCGAGCAAGGGCGGCTGTCGGCCGACCTGCCCACCGTGGACCTGCCGCGCGACGAAGTGATCGGCGCCATGATCGCCGCGGTGGCGACCAAGGCGGGTCTGACCCAGTCCAACGGCGAGGCGCGGCGGCTGGCCCAGGGCGGCGGTCTGCGGCTGAACGACGCGAGCGTCACGGACGGGGCTGCCCTCATCGGCGCCGACGACCTGAATGCCGACGGCGTGCTGAAACTGGCGGCCGGCAAGAAGAAGATCGTGCTGGTCAAACCAACCTAACCTCCGCTCATCCCCGCGAAGGCGGGGATCCAGTTCAGGTGCTGGGTCCGCCGCGATGCTGAGATCGCTCGCGGATCATCTCATCGGGCCAGACTGGACCGCCTTCGCTGGGGTGAGCGGTGAAGCGTCAGGACTTGGGGGCCTTGGACTTGGACTTCTTCACCTACATCGTCGCCAGCGACCGCAACGGCACGCTTTATGTCGGATCGACGGACGACGTTCTCGTCAGGACCGCTCAACATCAGCAGAAGACCTTCAGTGGCTTCACCGCAAGGTACGGCATCGATCGTCTTGTCTGGTTCGAGCGGCATCCGACCGAGACGCGGCGTTTCGACGCGAGCGGCAGATCAAGAAGTGGAAACGCGGCTGGAAGCTGCGAATGATCGAAGAGAAGAACCCGGATTGGAACGACCTGGCCGACGAGCTGCGGCTCGGCGGGCTCATGGATGCGAAGGACTGGCTTCCGCCGCAAGAGGCCAGTGATCAGGATTCAGCGGACGAACTGGATCCCCGCCTTCGCGGGGATGAGCGGGAGGGTGGGTAGATGACCGAGATCACAGAAGGCGGCAAAGCCCCCGCCATCGACCTGCCGACCGACGGCGGGGGGCGGTTCACGCTGGCGGACGGGGCAGGTCGGGCGACGGTGGTCTTCTTCTACCCCAAGGCGGACACGCCGGGCTGCACCAACGAGGCCAAGGATTTCTCGGCCCTGATCGAAGAGTTCGCGGCGACGGGCGCGCGGGTGATCGGCGTGTCGCGCGATCCCGTGAAGGCGCTGGATCGGTTCAAGGCCAAGCACGACCTTAGGGTCATCCTGGGCTCCGACGAAGCCGGTGCGGTGACCGAAGCTTTCGGCGTCTGGGTCGAGAAGTCGATGTACGGCCGGACCTACATGGGCATCGAGCGCTCGACCTTCCTGATCGACGCCGCCGGCACGGTGCGCCGCGCCTGGCGGTCGGTGAAGGTGAAGGGCCATGCGCAGGACGTTTTGGAGGCCGCGCGCGGGCTGTGACCAGATTCGTCTGTGGACCGCTCAAGTGAAGTTTACCCCACGGCCAGTCTTCGAATACGCCTGACAGGCGAACAACCGCTTCGGCGACCGGCGTTATTCGCGTGAAGGCCCGGCAACGTGGTTAAGATTGCGTGAACGCCCTTGAATGCCGGTCCGACAGCCGTGCATAACCCAGGCCGACGTGGGGGCGTTGCGTATGACCGACGACACCGAGGCCAAGAAGCCATCCTGGTTCCAGCGGAGATTTCCGGTCCGCTACCTGTACCTGCGCACCGGAGACGACGTCCGGGCGGTTGCCTTGAAGCCCTGGCACCAGGTGGTGGGCGTGGCGGCCGGCGGTCTTCTGGCGGCCTGGACGGTGGTGGCGTCGACCGGCTTCACCCTGGATCTGCTGACCCAGACCCAGGCCGACCAGGCGATGAACCGCGCCCGCGCCATGGCCGAGCGCACCAACGCCGACCTTCGCGCGCGATTGGACACCGCGGTCGTCCGGATGACGGCGACCTCCGGCTCGCTGGAGGAATTGGCCCACATGGTCGAGCGGCGCCACGTCGCCCTGACCCAGGTCATGACCATGTTCCAAGGCGTGGAGGGGGCAGACGAACTGTTGACTCCGACGGTGTCCGACCCGGACGCGCCCCTGACGCCGACCCAACGCATCGTGGGCGTGCGCATGGATCAGGAGACCCTGATCGATCGGGCCGAGAGCCTGGCCCAGGGCCGGGCGGAGCGACTGCGTCTGGCCTTCCGACTGGCGGGGCTGAACCCCGCGGCCTATGCGACGGGCGGCGCCGGCCTGGGCGGGCCGCTGGTGAGCGCCGACGATCCGAGGGCGCTGGCGGCGATTCTGGACGTCGACGAGCCGTTCGCGGCGCGGATCCTGAACGCGTCCAGCGACCTGTCGGACATGCGGGCGCTGACCACGGTCTCGGCCTCCCTGCCCTTCGCGCGGCCGACCGACGCGCGGGTCACCTCCGGCTTCGGCCTGCGCTTCGATCCGTTCAACGCCCGCCCGGCGTATCATCAGGGTCAGGACTTCGCCGGGCCGCTGAACACGCCGATCCTGTCGACCGCTCCCGGAATCGTGTCTTTCGTCGGCGTCCGTTCAGGCTATGGCAACACCGTCGAGATAGACCATGGTCGCGGTTTCAAGACGCGATACGCCCATCTGAACGCCACATCCGTGCGGGTGGGGCAGCGGGTGGGCGTGGGCCACAGGATCGGCGCCATGGGCACCACAGGCCGGTCCACCGGCGTGCATCTGCACTATGAGGTGTGGATGGACGGCCGGGCCCAGAACCCCGCCCGCTTCATGAGAGCTGGAGATCATCTTGTTCAATAAGTCGAAGTCGCCCTCCCCGGCCGACCCCAAATCCACCGCCATCCCGCCGCTGCCCGACATTCCGGCGCCTGCCGCGCCGCGCGCCGCGCAGCCGGCGTCGGCTTCTCCGACGCCCGCCGGCGCCGGCCGAGGCCTGTCGACCCTGTCGGCCGACCTGAATTTCGAGGGCAACGTTTCCGGCGGCGGCGACCTTCAGATCGACGGCCAGATCAAGGGCGACGTGCGCGTCGGCCGCCTGATCGTCGGCGAGACGGGGGCCATCGACGGCGCCGTGTCCGCCGACTACGTCGAAATCCGCGGCCGCGTTCAGGGCGCCGTCACCGGCAAGCAGGTCAAGCTGGTGTCGACCGCCTACGTCGACGGGGACATCACCGCCGAACAGCTGTCGATCGACGTCGGCGCCTATTTCCAGGGCCGCTGCATCCAGGGCCGCCGCGACGCCGCCCCTGCGCCGAAGCCCGCCCAGGCCGCCGCGCCCGCGCCGCAGCCGGCCCCGGTGCAGCCGGCGACCCAGACGATCTCGATGTCGAACTGACCCCCTGTCTCCTCCCCGTTCGCCTGGCGAATGGGGAGGAGAAGCGGAGGCCTCACTCCACCGTCGATCCGCGCGTCTCGCCGACGCGGGCGGCCAGGGCCGCGCCCATGAACTGGTCCAGATCGCCGTCCAGCACGCCCTGGGTGTCGGACGTTTCCACGTTGGTCCGTAGGTCCTTCACCATCTGATACGGCTGCAGGACATAGCTGCGGATCTGGTGGCCCCAGCCGATGTCGGTCTTGGCGTCCGCCAGGGCCTGGGCCGCCGCCTCGCGCTTCTGTAGTTCCAGCTCGTAAAGCCGGGCACGCAGCATCTTCCAGGCCTGCTCGCGGTTCTGGTGCTGCGATCGGCCGGCCTGGCAGGCCACCACCGTGTTGGTCGGGATGTGCGTCAGGCGCACGGCCGAGTCCGTCTTGTTGATGTGCTGACCGCCCGCCCCGGACGCCCGATAGGTGTCGGTCCGCACGTCCGACGGGTTGATGTCGATCTCGATGGCGTCGTCGACCACGGGCGAGACGCCGATCGAGGCGAACGAGGTGTGCCGCTTGGCGGCGGCGTCGTAGGGGCTGATGCGCACGAGCCGGTGCACGCCCGATTCCGACTTCAGCCAGCCGTAGGCGTTCGGGCCCTTCACCTGGATGGTGGCGGACTTGATGCCGGCCTGTTCGCCGCCCTCCTCCGCCTCGACCTCGACCTCATAGCCGTGGGCGCGGGCCCATCGGGAGTACATGCGCAGCAGCATGCCGGCCCAGTCGTTGGACTCCGTGCCGCCGGCGCCGGAGTTCACTTCCAGATAGGCGTCGTTGCCGTCGGCCTCGCCGGACAGCAGGGCCTCCAGCTCGGCCCGGGCGGCGCGCTCCTTAATGGCCTTCAGGTCCGCACGGGCGCCTTCCAGGGCTTCCTCGTCGCCTTCCTCGTCGGCCATGTCGGCCAGCATGACGGCGTCCTCGATGCCCTGCTCCATCTCGCGCACGGCGCCGATCTGGGCTTCCAGCCGCGAGCGGTCGCGGCTGACGGCCTGGGCCTGCTCGGGATCGTCCCACAGGGTCGGATCCTCGACCCGGGCGTTCAGCTCATCGAGCTTCCTTAAAGCGGCATCCCAGTCAAAGACGCCTCCTGAGCAGAGCGACGCTCTGCTCGATGTCGGCCTTCATGGCCTCGACATCCGGTCTCATCGCAAACTCCGCGATCCAAAAGTTGAGGCGCGGAGATAGAGGGGTCCGCCCCTTGGGGGAAGCCCCCGCGTCAGAACAGTCCGCTCAGATCCTCGGGCGGATCCTGCTTCTTGGGCGGAGGCGGCGCAGTGGGCGGCGCGGGGCCTGCTTCCTGGGCCTGCTGCGCCTCGCGTTCACGACGGATCAGGTCGTCGTACATCTGCGGGCCCGTCGGCGTCTGCGGCTCCGGCGCGCGCTCATCCTCGCGCCGGCGCTCGGTGCCGGGGCGGAAGGCTTCCTCGATGCCGTTCACGGTGCGGAACACGGCGTTCTTCGGCTTCACGAAAGGCCGCGCAGGGCGGGCCTTCAGCGCCGTCTGCATGAACTCGTTGAAGATCGGCACCGGCGTGGTCGCCCCGGTTTCCCCCGAACCCATCGGCCGGTTGTCGTCGAAGCCGATGAAGACGCCGACGACGATGTCCGACGAGAAGCCGACGAACCAGGCCGAGCGATATTCGTTGGTCGTGCCGGTCTTGCCCCCGACCCAACGGCCCAGGCCCCGCGCGCTGGCGGCGGTGCCGCGCTGGACCACGCCTTCCAGCATGGAGCTGACCTGATAGGCGGTGATGGGGTCGATGACTTGTTCGCCGCGCGCCGGCAGGCGGGGCGACGCCTGTCCCGAGAACCCGCGGCCGCACTCGCGACAGCTGCGGCCGTCGGCGCGCCAGGTGATCTCGCCCGTCCGGTCCTGGACGTACTCGATCATGTAGGGGTCCACGCGACGGCCCCCGTTCACGAAGGCGGAATAGGCGGCGGTCAGGCGCAGCGGCGTCGTCTCGCCGGCGCCCAGCGACACCGACAGGTTCGGCTGCAGCTTGCCGACGCCCATCTTGTCGGCCAGATCCACGACGTTGCGCATGCCGACGTCCTGCGCCAGGCGCACCGTCATGACGTTGCGCGACAGTTCCAGCCCGCGCCGCAGGGTCTGGGGGCCGTAATACTGGCGGCTGTAGTTCTCGGGCGTCCAGCGCGTGCCGTTCGGGCCGCCGGCGAAGCTGATCGGGGCGTCCAGCACGATCGAGGCGGGCGTGAAGTCGCCCTCCAGCGCCGCGGCGTAGACGAAGGGTTTGAACGCCGAACCCGGCTGACGCTCGGCCTGGGTCGCGCGGTTGAAGCTGGACAGGGCGTAGGAATAACCGCCGACCATGGCCAGGACGCGCCCGGTGTGCGGATCGATGGCGACCAGGGCGCCGTTCACGGCCGGGATCTGCTTCAGAGCGAACTGGCCGTTGCGGGGCTCCACGAAGATCAGGTCGCCGCGCCGCAGCTGGCGGTTGGCGTTGGCCCAGGCGGCGTCGGCGGCGATCAGCGTCCCCGTCCGGTCGTCGGCGGCAAGGCGGACGCGGACGGCGTTGCCCGACACGCTCTCGATCGCCGCGGCGCGCCAGGCGCGGCGTTCCGGCGGGGCGGTCTTCTTCTGGGCCTCGGCCTGCCAGCCCGAAGCGAAGTCGGTCGTGCCCCACGGGCCCCGCCAGCCGTGGCGCCGGTCGTAGTTCTCCAGCCCCGTCATCAGCGCCGCACGCGCCGCCGACTGCAGCGCGGGGTCCAGCGTGGTGCGCAGGTACAGGCCGCCGGCGTTGACCGGCCGGTCGCCGAAGCGGGCGATCGCCTGACGGCGCGCCTCCTCCACGAAGAAGTCGGCGTCGGCGTACTGAGCGCGGCGCGGGGCGTCCTGGGTGACCAGCGGGCGCGCGATCGCGGCAGTCACCTGGGCGTCGGTCAGGAAGCCGTTCTCGCCCATCTCGCCGATGACCCAGTCGCGGCGGGCCTTGGCCTGCTCCGGCCGGCGCTTGGGGTGATAGTTGTTGGGCCCCTTGGGCAGGGCGGCCAAGAACGCCGCCTCGTCCGGCGTCAGCTGCGTCAGCGACTTGCCGAAGTAGTTGTAGGCCGCCGAGGCGATCCCGTACGAGCGATAGCCGAGGAAGATTTCGTTCAGATACAGCTCGATGATCTGTTCCTTGGCCAGCGTCCCTTCCAGGCGGCTGGCCAGGACGGCCTCCTTCAGCTTGCGGTTCAGGCTGCTCTCGGAGGTCAGCAGGACGTTCTTGGCGACCTGCTGGGTGATGGTCGAACCGCCTTCCAGGCGACGGCCGGTCACCACGTTGAACACGTTCTTGAACATGGCCCGACCGATGCCGGACACGTCGATGCCCCCGTGGCGGAAGAAGTTGCGGTCCTCGGCGGCGAGGAAGGCCTGGATCACCACCGGCGGGATCTGGTCGTAGGAGACGTAGATTCGGCGCTCTTCCGAGAACTCGCCGATCAGGGTGCCGTCGGCCGCGTAAACGCGGGTCGCCGTCGGCGGGCGATAGTCGGCCAGTTCGGCCGCGTCCGGCAGGTCGTGGAACAGCCAGGCCGCATAGACGGTGACGACCAGACCGGCCAGGGCGATCGCCCCGAGCAGGCCGACGCCCGCCATCACGATCCAGCGTTCCGCTATCTTCACCTTGGACTCCGACTATCGACGAGACGGTTTAGCCCGCGTCGGTCCGGTCGGAAAGGGTCAGGGACGCCCGGCGCCGTCATGGGTCGAGGCGTATCGCGTCGGCGCCGCGTCCAGGAAGAAGGCGTCGATGCCGCGCACGACCGCGCGCACGACCCGGCGACGCCCCGCTTCGGAGCCCAGGGCGCGGGCGTCGTCCGGATTGGTGATGAAGCCCATCTCCAGCAGCACGGCCGGAACGTCCGGCGCCAGCAGCACGGCCAGGCCGGCGTCGCGGTGGCTGCGGCGCAACAGCGGATGGCCGGCGCCCTCGATCTCGCCCAGCAGCCCGCGGGCGAAACGGGCCGACTGATTCTGGGTCGAGCGCTGGGTGATGTCGAGCAGGATGCGGTCCACGCCCGGATCGTGGCCGGGCAGGTCCAGTTGGCGGGTCCAATCGTCGCGGCCGGTGAACTCGCGGATGGCGCGGCCCGCCCCTTGTTCCGACAGGGTGTAGACGCTGGCGCCGCGCGTCGCCGGATCGGCCGACGAATCGAGGTGAATCGAGATGAACAGGTCGGCGCCGGCGGCGCGGGCGATCTCGACCCGACGCGGCAGCGGCACATAGACGTCGCGGTCCCGGGTCATCATCACGCGATAGCGGCCAGTACGCTCCAGCTCCGATTTCAGGGCGAGGGCGGCCGCCAGCGCCAGTTCGCTTTCGTGGGCGTCATGCCCCAAGGCTCCGGGATCACGGCCACCATGGCCGGCGTCGATGACGATCAGGGGCTTCTCGCGACGGGCCGGCGCGCGACGTTCAGGCGCCGGCGTCGCGACGGGACGGCCGTTGGCGGCCAGATCGATGACGTAACGGTGATGCTCGACCCCGTCGCCGGGCGGGAGAAGGAAACGACGCTCGATCCGCGCCCCGGCGGCGAGGTTCAGCTCGACGCGCGAGCCGCCGGTCTGCGAACTGACGCGCCACCGACGGACGAGGCCCCGCCCCTCCCCTTCCAGCGCCGCGCGGGCCCGGGCGCCGCGAAGGCTCAGAACCACCCGGCCCTGGCCGCCGTCCTCGACGACGGCGCCGTCGACCGGTCCGTCCAGATCGACCACGACGCGGGTGGCCTGGGCGTCGCCGCCCAGCCGCAGCCGCAGCACGTCGCCGCCCCATTCCGCCAGTCCCCGCCCCGCCGCGAGCCCGGCCGCGCACACGACCACGAAGGCCAGCGCCGTCAGGGCCCAGTCGCGGGCGGTCCAGGTGTGGACGGAAAAGGTCGGAAGAGCGCGCATTCTGCCGGTCTTGAACTGGGGTCACGAAGATCAGACCCCAGGGTGCCGCATCGTCCTGTGGATTCCGTTAAGCGGAGCCCCGCTTTCAATTCCCGCGGCGCGGTCCTATGTTCGGCCGTCCGCGTCTGATCGCGCCGAGGGAATCTTCCTGACCGGCGCGCCCTCCCCGCGGCGCCCCTGACGCCATCCGGGCCGGCCTTCCGCCGCCCGATCAAGGGGGCGGACGTCGCTGGACGGCCGATCCCCCGGATGAACCAACCCATGGGCTTGCACGCCTTGGCCAACCCGCGGTCCGATTGGACCCAGACGCCGCCGCCCCATGGGCTGCGCGGCGCGTCGGCCCCTGCGTGCGCCCCTCATTCCATTCGGCGAGCCGTCGTGACGGCCGGGCAAGGCCCCGGCGCGGACGACCGAGCGCGCCAGAGAGAGACTTTTGATGTCAAAGACCATGTTGATCGACGCGGCGCACGCGGAAGAAACCCGCGTCGCCATCGTCCAGGGCCGCCAGGTCGAAGAATTCGACTTTGAATCCAAGGCGCGGCGCCAGCTGCGCGGGAACATCTACCTCGCCAAGGTGACGCGGGTCGAACCCAGCCTGCAGGCGGCGTTCGTCGAGTACGGCGGCAACCGCCACGGCTTTCTGGCCTTCAACGAAATCCACCCGGACTACTATCAGATCCCGGTCGCCGACCGCGAAGCCATCATGGCCGAGGCCGCGACGGACGAGGATCACGAGGACGATCTGGGCCGCGAGAGCGCGGACGACGAGGGCGAGAGCGAAGGCAAGCTGGCCGACGAGGAGCGCCTGAAGCGTCGCCTGATGCGGCGCTACAAGATCCAGGACGTCATCAAGCGCCGCCAGATCCTGCTGGTGCAGGTCGTCAAGGACGAGCGGGGCGGCAAGGGCGCGGCCCTGACCACCTGGCTGTCGCTGGCCGGCCGGTACTGCGTGTTGATGCCCAACACCGGCAAGGGCGGCGGCATTTCTCGCAAGATCACCCAGGCCACGGACCGCAAGCGCCTGAAGGCCGCCGCCGCCTCGCTGGACGTGCCGCGCGGCATGGGCCTGATCATCCGCACCGCCGGCGCCAAGCGCACCAAGGCCGAGATCAAGCGTGACTACGAATACCTGCTGCGTCTGTGGGGGACGATCCGCGAGACGACCCTTCGGTCCAACGCCCCGGCGATGATCCACGAGGAGGAGAACCTGGTCCGCCGCGCCGTGCGGGACATGTTCGACAAGGACTTCGACGGCATCCAGGTCGAAGGCGTCGAGGGCTGGAAGGAGGCGCGCGACTTCATGCGCGTGCTGATGCCCAGCCAGGCGAAGAAGGTGCATCTGTACCGCGGGTCCAAGCCGCTGTTCGCGGCAAACGGCATCGAGGAGGTGCTGCACCAGATCCACCAGCCGGTCGTGAACCTGAAGTCCGGCGGCTATCTGGTGATCAACCAGACCGAGGCTCTGGTGGCGATCGACGTCAACTCCGGCCGCGCCACCAAGGAGCGGAACGTCGAGCAGACGGCCTTCAAGACGAACATGGAGGCCGCCGCCGAGGCCGCGCGCCAGCTGCGCCTGCGCGACCTGGCCGGCCTGATCGTCATCGACTTCATCGACATGGAGGAGTCGAAGAACAACCGCGCCGTCGAGAAGTGCCTGAAGGACGCCCTGGCCCAGGACCGGGCGCGCATCCAGATGGGCAAGATCTCGGGATTCGGGCTGATGGAGATCAGCCGCCAGCGCCGCCGTCTGGGCGTGATCGAGGGCGCCACCGAGGCCTGCCCCCACTGCCACGGCGCCGGGCGCGTGCGCTCGGCCGAGAGCGCGGCCCTGATGGCGCTGCGGGCGGTCGACATCGAGGTCGGCAAGAACGGCGCGGGCGTGGTGCATTTGCGCGTGCCCACCGCCACGGCCCTGTACATCCTGAACTTCAAGCGCGGTCATCTGGACCGTCTGCAGGAACAGCGCGGCGTGACGCTGGTCGTCATGGTCGACGACCGCCTGAACCAAGCCGAGAGCGCGGTCGACAGGATCGAGACGAACGAAGACTTCGTGCCGCCGGCGTCGGACTTCGACCCTGCTGATCTGGCCGACGACTTCGTTTATGACGACGCCGAAGACGAGGAAGAGCCGGTCGAGGAGTTCGACGACGGCGCGGTCGACGACGAGGATGACGACGGCGACTCCGAGGAGGGAGAGTCCCGGCGTGAGGCTCGCGGTCCGCGCCGCGCCGAGGGCGAGGAAGACGGTGACGGCGGCCGTAGACGCCGCCGGGGTCGCCGCGGCGGACGCCGGGCGCGCGAGGACGCCGGCGAGGCCGACGGCTTCGTCTGGGTGCGCGGCCGGACGCCGTCGCTGCAGGATCCCTTCGTGTGGTTCGACCCGCTTCAGCCGCAGGCCGCAGGCGACGCCCAGCCCCGCGCGGAGAGCGAACCGCGCCTGACCGACGATGCCCGCACCGAAGAAGGGCGCGGCGAGGGCGAACGCGGCGGCCGCCGTCGCCGCCGTCGCGGGCGCGGCCGCGGTGAACGCGGTGAGGCCACGGCGCCCTCGGTCGAGGCGATCGGGACGCAAGACGACGCGCCGTCGGACGTCGATGCCGCGAACGATGAGGAGGTTCCCGCTCCGATCCCGGCCGAACCCAAGCGTCGCCGGGTGCGCCGCAAGGTGACCGCCGCGGGAGAAGGCGCCGACCAAGCAGAGGTCGCGGAGATCGCTCCGGCGCTCGACGCGCCGACTGCGGAGACCGCGGCGGAAACCTCCTTTGAACCCGAAGTGGAATCCGTCATTCCCGATCCCGCATCGGCGGCGGAGCAGGAGCCGGAACCGGGGCCGGTCGCCGCCGAACCTGAGCCCAAGGCCGAGCGCACCCGCGCGCCGCTGCACTCGACGCAGGACGATCCGGCGCAGATCACGGCGCCGCCGCCCAAGCCGAAGCGCGGCTGGTGGCGCCTGTAAGGGCGCCATCAGGCGGCCATGATGCTTTCGGACGCAGGACGGGACGCTGCGGTTCCCCCTGCGGCCGTCAGCCCTTAAGGTCGAGGCGGGGATCGGCAGGAGTGAGCGTCCCATGAGCTGGCTGTCCCGAACCGCGACCCGGATCGCCGCCGTCGTCGGCGCCGCGGCGATCGTGGCCTTTCCGCACGCCGCTTCCGCTCAGAGCCTGATCCGCGACACCGAGATCGAGGGCATCATCCATGACTGGTCCGAGCCCGTCTTCGTGGCCATGGGTCTGGAGCCGGACGAGATCACCGTGTTGCTCGTCAACGATCAGGAACTGAACGCCTTCGCCACCCGGGGCAGGATCATGGGTCTGAACACCGGCCTGATCATGCGGACCCGCAACCCGAACGAACTGCTCGGCGTGATCGCCCACGAGGCGGGTCACATCAAGAACCGCCACACACTGCGCGACGGGGCCGAACAGGCGGGCATGCAGCCCTTTCTGATGACCATGGCGCTCGGCGCACTGGCCGCGCTGGCCGGAGCCCCCGACGCGGCCGCCGTCCTGATCGGCAACAGTCAGTATTTCGGCACCTTGTCGGCCCTGCGCTACGTCCAGGGACAGGAAGGCGAAGCCGACATCACCGCCGCCCGCGCGCTTGAGCGGGCCGGTCTGTCGGGTCGCGGCCTGCTGGCCTTCTTCGAGAATTTCCGGTCGCAGGAGGTCTTCTCCGAGGCCCGCCGCTTCCCCTATTTCCGCAGCCACCCCCTGTCGTCCCAGCGGATAGAGCAGCTTCGTCCCATCGTCATGGAGGGCGAACACTACGACGTGGTGGACACGCCGGTTCAGATGGCCGAGCACGCCCTGGTCATCGCCAAGATTCATGCCTTCATGGAGCCGCCGACGCAGACCCTGCGGCGCTATCCGGAGAGCGACGCCAGCTATCCGGCCCGGTATGCGCGCGCCATCGCCCGCTACCGCGCCGGCGAGACGGAGGTGGCGTTGGCGGCGGTGGACGAGTTGCTGGCCGAACAGCCGGAGAACCCCTTCCTGTGGGAGTTGCGCGGCCAGATCCTGTTCGAGGAAGGCCGCGCGCCCGAGGCCGTCGACGCGCATCGCAAGTCCGTGGAGCTGCTGCCCGACGCGCCGCTGCTGCACGTCAACCTGGCCCATGCCCTGCTGGAGTCCGGCCGTACCGAGGCCGTCGAGGACGCCGTCGTGAACCTTAAGCGCGCAGTCACGCTCGAGCCTGAAAACACCCTGGCGTGGCGCCTGCTGGGCCAGGCTTATGCCCGTCAGGGCAAGGAGGGTGAGGCGCGTCTGGCTTCGGCCGAGCTTCACGCGGCGCTGGGACAGGAGCAGCAGGCGGTCCAATTCGCCCTGCGTGCCCGCGACATGCTGGAACCCGGATCGATCGAATGGCGCCGCGCCATGGACATCATCCTGGCCTCCGGCGCGACGCCTGAGGATCTGCGCCGCCTGGACGAAGACACCGCGCGCCGCCGCCCCGGCGTGATCCCGCCCACCACCTGAGCCCCGACGGACCCGCATGACCGACGACGCCAAGCCCGAGGCGCCCGCGCCGCGCCGCGACCCCTTCGCCCGCTTCGGCGATCCCCGCGCCACGGCCGTGGCCCTCGCCGTCGCCGTTCTGGCGCTGGGCGCCGCCATCTGGCCGCAGGTCGGCGGGGGCGGCGACTTCGGCGGGCGCGTGCGGGCCTATCTGCTGGCCAATCCAGACGTGCTGGACGAAGTGGTGCGCGCCCGCGACGTGAAGGCCAACGCCGACCGGGTGAACCAGCTGACCGAGGCGGTGCAGGCCAATCCGACCCTGCTCCAGCCCGGCCCCAACGAGCCCGCCTTCGGCCCCGCGGACGCGAAGGTGACGGTGGTCGAGTACTTCGACTACCGTTGCCCCTACTGCAAGGTCGCCGCGCCCGGGTACATCGAGCTGATGCGAGCGAATCCGGACGTCCGCTTCGTCTTCCGCGAGTGGCCGATCCTGGACCGCGAGGGGGAAATCACCTCGCAATACGCCGCCCGGGCCGCCCTGGTGGCGCACGGCCAGGGCAAGTACCTGCCCGTGCATCAGGCCCTGATGGCGGAGCGGTCCCTGACCATCGAGGCGGTCGACCGCATCCTGGCGGACAACGGAGTGACGATCGGCGCGAACCGCGAGGCCCTGCAGGCCGCGCCGGTGGCCCAGGTGCTGGCCGACGTGCAGATCGGAGCCAGCCAGATGGGGCTGGACGCCACCCCGACCTTCTTCGTCAACGGCCGCGCCATGGCCAGCAACGACCCGGAGACCCTGGGCCGGGCGATCCGGGCGGCCAAATAGGCCTCAGATCAGGCCCGACAGCGGCGAGCTGGGGCTGGCGTACATGCGCCGGGGCATGCGGCCGGCCAGATATCCCTGACGCCCGGCGATCACGGCGTGCTTCATGGCCTCGGCCATCAGGATCGGATCCTTCGCCCCCGCGATGGCGGTGTTCATCAGCACGGCGTCGCAGCCCAGCTCCATCGCCAGGGTGGCGTCCGACGGCGTGCCGACGCCGGCGTCGATCAGCACCGGAACCTTGGCCTGTTCGACGATCAGGCCGATGTTGACGCGGTTCTGGATGCCCAGGCCCGAGCCGATCGGCGCCGCGGCGGGCATGATGGCGGCGGCGCCGGCGTCTTCCAGCCGCTTGGCCATGACCACGTCGTCGGTGCAATAGACCATGACTTGGAACCCGTCCTTGATGAGCAGGTCCAGCGCCCGGAGCGTCTCGATCATGTCGGGATAGAGGTGGGCCGTGTCGCTGAGCACCTCCAGCTTGACCAGATCCCAGCCCCCGGCCTCGCGCGCCAGACGCAGGGTCCGCACCGCGTCCTCGCCTGTGAAGCAGCCGGCGGTGTTGGGCAGGAAGGTGAAGCGGTCGGGCTTCACATGGTCCACCAGCATGGGCTGGCTGGCGTCCGTCAGGTTCACCCGGCGCACCGCCACGGTGACGATCTCGGCCCCCGCGGCCGCGGCGGCCGCGGCGTTCTGCGCATAGCTGGCATACTTGCCGGTGCCGACGATCAGGCGGGACGAGAAGGTGCGGCCGGCGACGGTCCAGGTGTCGGGAGGTGAGCTTTGAGTCATGCAGACGTGTCTAGCGCGTGGTCCCCGCACCGCAAGCGGTCGGTTTGTGCGCCGCGCTCACCAGGGCATGACGTCCCGGCTCGACAACCCCAGCGTCGTCTTGGAATAGGTATGGCGAACGGAAACTTCGAACTCCAAGCCCGGCGCCTCCCTTACCCAAACGCGGCCGCCGAATTCTCCCTCAGCCTGCCGCCAGCCCGAAAGTCGGGGGCGCAATGCCTGCTCGACGTCGGCGAGGGCGGCGGAGGTCGGCGCCGTCACCGCGCAGCCGTAGTCGCTCAGGCTGACTTCGAACCCCCGCCCGCGCCAGACGTCTTCATCCGAGTGACCGCCAACAGTCGGACTCTTGCGAAGCCCCTGCTCCGTCAGATGGTCCGCGACGTCCTGATCGGACTGGTTCACCCAAGGCTCCAGGCAGACGGCCTGAAACAGGCGAATCTGCCGACTCAGCGTCGGGGTGAAGGTCACGCTGAGGGTGACCGCCCTGTCGGTCGACAGGTCGACGGCATAGCCGGGAAAGCGATCGGAAACCCAGGCCTTGCCCCCATAGTCCGAAGGCGCCGTCGTCCAGGACGTCATGTGAGGCATCAGTTCCCGCTCGACCGCAGCGGCCGAGACGTCGTCGGACAGCGCCACTTCACAATGGGTGGCGGACACCTGGCCGTACTGACCAAGTCCTCGCCAGAAGTCCGTCTGTCCCTCGACCTTCGGCATTCCCGCCGCGGTGAAGGCGGCGTCGATTCTGGCCGCGACGGCGGGGCCGCCGCCCTCCAGCGTCGCGCCCCGCTGGTCGATGAAGCTGGACATGCAGACGTCGCGGAACAGTCGAACGGGCGCCGCGACGTCGCTCTGGGCCAGAGAAGTTTCAGGCCAGGCCAGCATCAGCAGGCCGAGCCACGCATGCCTAAGCGACATCTGCCCCCCATCTCGTCCGAGCCGCCATCATCGGGCCCATGGCTTCACAGTCAAGCTGGGACCGTTTCGAGGCGCGTCACCCGCCCCCGACGAACTGCACCACCTCTATCCGGTCCCCCTCGGCCACCGGCGTGTCGGCGTGCAGCGACCGGGGCACGATCTCCAGATTGCGCTCGACGGCGACCTTGCGGACGTCGAGGCCCAGTTCCTGGACGAGGGCCAGGATGGTGGTCGCCGCGACGTCGCGGTCCTCGCCGTTCACCTGAATGCGCATGACGCGGGGTCAATCTCCTGATTGGACGAACGCGACGGCTCGGCTAAAAGGCCCGTCCGATTCCGGCCCGCAGGCCGCATCACCTCGAGCGCATGCCCGACGCCCCCGTCCTCTACGTCCTGAACGGCCCGAACCTCAACCTGCTGGGGGAACGGGAGCCGGAAATCTATGGGCGCGAGACGCTGGCCGACGTGCAAGCCCTGTGCGAGCGCGCGGCGCCCGGTTGGACCGTCGTGTTCCGCCAGACCAATCACGAGGGCGTGCTGATCGACTGGGTGCAGGAGGCGCGGTCGGCCGCGCAGGCGCTGGTGATCAATCCGGCGGCCTACACCCACACGTCCGTCGCCCTGCTCGACGCACTGAAGACGCTGAGCATTCCGATCGTGGAATGCCACCTGTCCGATCCGAAGACGCGCGAGGAGTTCCGGCATCATTCCTACGTCGCCCTGGTGGCGGCGAAGACGGTCGCGGGCCACGGCGCGCGAAGCTATGAACTGGCGGTCCGGGCGGCCGTCGAACTGGCACAGGAACGCGGGCTGGCGTAAGCCCGTTCGCACCAGGAAGAACAGAGGTCCCACATGGCCGTCAGCAAGTCCCCCGCCGCCAAGCCGGTCGCTCCCAAGCCCGACGCGATCGACGCCGGACTGGTCCGGTCGCTGGCCGACATCCTGAAGGACACCGGGCTGACCGAGATCGAGGTGGAGCGCGGCGACCTGCGCATCCGCGTGGCGCGCGAGGTCACGGTCGCCGCTGCGCCGGTCGCCTATGCCGCCGCGCCTGCCCCGGCCGCCGCCCCCGCGCCCGCCTCCATGCCCAGCGATCCGGCCACGATCGTCGCCCGGTCGGGCGAAGAGGTGAAGTCGCCGATGGTCGGCACCGCCTATCTGAAGCCCTCGCCCGAAGCGCCGTCCTTCGTCCAGCCGGGCGATGTGGTGAAAAAGGGCCAGACCCTGCTGATCGTCGAGGCCATGAAGACGATGAACCCGATCCAGGCCCCGCGCGACGGCAAGGTGGTCGAGGTGCTGGTCGGCGACGCCCAGCCCGTCGAGTTCGGCGAACCCCTCGTCCTGCTCGAGGCGTAAGCCATGTTCACGAAGGTTCTGATCGCCAACCGCGGCGAGATCGCGCTGCGCGTCCACCGGGCGTGCAAGGAGATGGGCATCTCCACGGTCGCCGTGCACTCCGAGGCCGACCGTGGGGCCATGTGGGTGCGCCTGGCCGACGAGAGCGTCTGCATCGGCCCCGCACCGGCCGCCAAATCCTATCTGAACATCCCCTCGATCATCGCCGCGGCCGAGATCACCGGGGCCCAGGCGATCCACCCCGGCTATGGCTTCCTGTCGGAGAACGCCCGCTTCGCCGAGATCGTCGAGGCGCACGGCATGACCTTCATCGGGCCGCGGCCCGAGCATATCCGCGTAATGGGCGACAAGATCACCGCCAAGCAGACGGTGAAGGACGCCGGCATCCCGGTGGTCCCCGGCTCGGACGGCGAGGTGGAGACGGTCGAAGCGGCGATCGAGGCGTCCAAGACCATCGGCTTTCCGCTGATCGTCAAGGCGGCGGCGGGCGGCGGCGGGCGCGGCATGAAGGTGGCGCTGACGCCCGACGATCTGGTCGAGGCGGTGCAGACGGCCCAGTCCGAGGCGCTGGCCGCCTTCGGCAACGGCGCGGTCTACATGGAGCGTTACCTGCAGAAGCCGCGCCACATCGAGATCCAGGTGATCGCCGACAGTCACGGCAACGTCGTGCACCTGGGCGAGCGCGACTGCTCGCTGCAACGCCGCCACCAGAAGGTGCTGGAAGAGGCGCCCTCGCCCGCCCTGTCGGCCGCGCAGCGCACCGAGATCGGCCACACCGTCAACAAGGCCATCGCCGCCATCGGCTATCTGGGCGTCGGCACGATCGAATTCCTTTGGGAAGACGGCGAGTTCTTCTTCATCGAGATGAACACCCGCCTGCAGGTCGAGCATCCGGTGACGGAGGCCATCACTGGGGTCGATCTGGTGCGCGAGCAGATTCGCGTCGCCGCCGGCCTGCCGCTCAGCTTCACCCAGGAGGACATACACTTCGAGGGCCACGCCATCGAGGTGCGGGTGAACGCCGAGAACCCCGACACCTTCACCCCCTCGCCGGGCCGCATCACCGACTTCCACGCGCCGGGCGGCCTGGGCGTGCGCTTGGACAGCGCCATCTATGCCGGCTATTCGATCCCGCCGTTCTACGACAGCCTGATCGGCAAGCTGATCGTGCACGGCCGCGACCGCGAGGAATGCGTGGCGCGGCTGAAGCGCAGCCTGAACGAGATGGTCGTCGGCGGCATCGACACGACCATTCCCCTGTTCCAGCGGCTGCTTCAGGAACCGGACATCCTGTCGGGCGACTACGACATCCACTGGCTGGAGCAGTGGGCCAAGCGGCGCGCCGCGAGGTTCTGATCCCATGTCGCGGGGGCCGATCCCGCTGGAATTGCTGCTGAGCGCCTATGCCCAGGGCGCCTTCCCGATGGCCGAGACGGCTGACGACGCCGAGGTCCGCTGGATCCGTCCACATGTGCGGGCCATCCTGCCGCTGGGTCCGTTCCGCGTGCCGGAACGCCTTGCCCGCACGATCCGCGCCTCGCCGTTCACTGTGACCCTGGACCGGGCATTCGACCAGGTCATCGCCTCCTGCGCCGAGGCCGCGCCGGGTCGAGAGGAGACCTGGATCAACGGCGCGATCCGCCAGGCCTATATGGGTCTGCACGCCGCGGGCTTGGCGCACAGCGTGGAGGTTTGGGACGGGATGCGGCTGGCGGGCGGTCTGTACGGCCTGCGCATGGGCGGCGCCTTCTTCGGCGAAAGCATGTTCAGCCGGGCGACCGACGCGTCGAAGATCGCGCTGGTTCACCTGGCGGGCCGCCTGAACCACGCCGGCTTCGGCCTGCTGGACGCTCAGTTCGAGAACCCGCATCTGGATCAGTTCGGCGCGCGGGCCGTGCCGCACGAAGCCTACATGCGCCTGCTCGACGGCGCGAAAGCACGAGAGCCCGATCTGGAGCGGTTCCGCGCGCCCCTGACCGGGGCGCAGGCCGTCGCCTATGCCCGGCAGCCGACCACCCAGGCGTCGTAGACCGGATGCTGCAGCCCACTGACGCCAGGGCTTGAGGCGAACATCCAGCCGCGGAACAGCTGGCGCGTTTCCTGGGCCCCCGTGCGGGGCTGGGCGCTGATCTCCAGATAGGCCACGGCGTCCCGCGCGATCTCGTCCGACGCCGACACCTCGCAGGCGCGGGCGCGGAAGATCAGGGTCTTGTTGAAGGCGACCGGGCGACCGTTGACCTCGACCTCGAAACGCATGGTTTCGGCCGTCACCTTGTCCACGGCCTGGACGATGGCGTAGCGGCGGCGTTGGCGCAAACCGGGCGGGCCCTCGGGCTCGGGAGGGGCGGCTTCGGCGACCTCTTCCTCATCGGACTCTTCTTCGACCTCGGCTTCGGCCTCGTCGTCCGCGCCCGCCTCCTGGACGGCCGCGACGGCCGAGGCGATGGCGTCGGCCCCGCCCGGCGGCGTCACGGGCACCGGCTGCTCGGGCGCGGGATCGCCGGCGGGAGCGGGCTCGGACGGCGGATCCTGCGGCGGGTCTTGGGCCGGAACGGCGTCCTGGGGCATGTCCATAAGCGCGGCGGTCACGCCGGCGCCGCCCACGGCCAGGGCCGCGACGCCGGCGATCAGGGCCAGGCGCAGGGGGCGTCTCACTCGGGCGTCCAGGCTTCGTAATCGCCGTCGGCGGCGGGGCGTACGCCCCGCCCGGCCAGAGAGCCCGGCGGCAGCCAGGCCATGGGCGTGCCGGTCAGGTTCGGCAAATGCGACTTTTCCCACGACTTGCGCGGCAAGGGCGTCTGGCTGGGCGGCTCGTCATAGGTGTATCGCAGCCAGCCGTGCCAGTCCGGCGGCACCTTCGAGGCCTCGGCATAGCCGTTGTACAGCACCCAGCGCCGACGGCGGCCGTCATAGCTGACGGTGTCGCGCGACTGGAAATAGCGGTTGCCGAACTCGTCGGTCCCGACCAGGTCGCCCCGGCCCTTGACCGTCACCAGGGTGCCGACCGTCGCGCCGTTCCACCACGAAAACAACTTTGCCAGCACGCGTCGTCCGTCCGTTCGCCATGCGCCGCGGCGGAGCGCGACAGGTGACCCGATCATAGAAACCCGACCGCCTCAGGTCCAGCGCCGCGTAGAGGGCGGATCGCTCCATATCTTGTGGGTGAAGCGGCCGGCATGGCCCAGATTTATTGCGTCGATCGGTGAGAGCGCTATCCTTCCTCTCCGCTGGCCACCGCTGAAGGACGCCGATGCCCCGACGCCGACGATTCCCGGAGCCTGCCGTCGCCTTGGCCCCCCTGGTGGAGCGCGAGGTCGAGCGCGGGGGCGGAATCGAGGCGGTCCTGGCGCCCATGGATTGGACGACCGCGCGGCTGGAGTCCTGGCTGGACTGGGCGGAGGCGCCCGAGGGCGACGTGATCGGCGGGATCGAGCTGCGCCTGAGGAGCCTGGGGGCGGACGCGATTTCGGCGGCCGATCTTGCGCTGGCGGCCCGGGTGGGACTGATCGCCTTCGGAACGGCGGAAGCCGAGGGCCCAGGCATCGAGGCGCGCGGCGACGCCGGGCTCGACGAGGCTCGCGCCTGGGTCGCCGCGGCGGCGGGGAGGAGACTGCGGGACGCGGCGGTCGAGGCTCTGTCGCAGGCGCTGTCCGCCGTGACGGAGGCGGTGCTGCGATGCGAGGGCCCGGCGGCCGACTGCGGCGATCCCCTGCGCAATCCCGCCCTTGCGCGCGCGGCCTGGGCCGCCCGCAAAGTCGGCGCCTCAGACGCAGACATCGCCCGCGCGGTGGACGGCGAGGATTTCTCCGTGCGGACCATGGACGCGGCCAAGGCCGTGTCTCCGGCGCGGGTCCGTCTGGATCGCAAGACGGCGGATGAGCCTGATCCGGTTCTGCTGAACGGCCTGCTCAACGGCGACCTCATCGTCATGTTCGAAGACGACGACGCGGCTCTTGCCCCGGCGCCCGTCCTCGCCCTGGATCTCGCGACATGGCGCATGGCCTTCCCCGAGGCCGCCGCGGAACGTGAAGCGTCGTCGATCCTGTTCGAGATCGCCTCGGGCCTGTTCGGCGACCGCGGCCCGCTCCGCGTCCAGCTCTGCGGCGTGGCCGAGCGCGGGCTGAAGGCCGACGGCGGCCTGGATGCGTCCGAGACGGACCTAAGGGCACTGCTGGGGGCCATGAGGGACGCGGCCGGCGCGACCGGTCGTCGGCTCGACCTGTTCGCCCATGATCCCGAAGCGGCGCTGCGGCTGGGCCGTGGCGATTGGTCGGTGGTGGAGCCGTTCGAGACGGCGGACGGCCTGGTCGGGCGTCGGCTTCAGCCTGATCTGGCCGCGGCGCTGCACGCCGTCGATCCGGAGCTGGTCGACGCCGCGGAGCGGCGGCTGTTCGGTCGGCGGACGCTGGTCGAGGCGCCGGGCATCGATCACGCCGCCCTGCGTCGGGCCGGCTTCACCGACGCGGAACTCAAGTCGATCGAGGCGGCGTTGAACGACGTCGAAAGCCTGGACGCGGCGTTCGGCGAACCCTTCCTGGACGCCGGCTTCGTGCGTGACGTGTTGGGCCTGGACCCGGTCGCAGACGACCTGCTGACCCGCCTCGGGTTCACGCCGGAAGCCGTGGAAGCGGCGCAGCGTCATGCTCTGGGCGCCCCCTCATTGGCCGACTGGACCGAGGTCCCCGAGCCGCTGCGGCCATGGGTGGCGGAAGGCGGCGACGTCGTGAACCGCCTCGAGACGGTCGTCGCCGAGGTTTCGGACCTCCCGGACCTGCGTCCGGTCGATCTGCCGTGGCGGGCGACGGCGGCCGACGCGGCCGGGCTGCTCAACGCTGCGGCGGCCCAAGGCAGGTCGGGACTTCGCCTGCGCCGCACGGCGCCGCCCGCGGCCTTTGCGCTGGATCTGCGTGCGCCCGAAGAGCCCGCGCCCCGCCGCTCCGAGGTCGCGCCGCCCCAGGTAGAGACGCGCGTGGTCGAGCGGGTGGTCGAGAAGGACCGCGCGCGCCGCAAGCTGCCGGATCGCCGCAAGGGCTACATCCAGAAGGCCGCCGTCGGGGGCCACAAGGTCTATGTCCACACAGGCGAGTACGAGGACGGCGAGCTGGGCGAAATCTTCATCGACATGCACAAGGAAGGCGCCGCTTTCCGCAGCCTGATGAACAACTTCGCCATCTCGGTTTCGATCGGACTTCAATATGGCGTGCCGCTGGACGAGTTCGTGGACGCCTTCACCCACACCCGGTTCGAACCGTCCGGCCGGGTAACGGGCAACGACTCCATCCGCTCGGCGACCTCGATCCTGGATTACATCTTCCGCGAGCTGGGCGTGTCCTATCTGGGCCGCGACGACTTGGCGGACGGGGCGGAAGGCGGGGATCGAGACGGACTTCTCGCCGCCGACGACGCGGAGGCCGTGCCAGCCGCCAGCCTGATCTCCAAAGGGTTCGCGCGGGGGGCCGCGCCCGACAATCTGGTGGTCCTGCCTTTCGGCAAGGCCCGGGAGGAGCGCCAGGCGACGAGCGGCGCGGCCGAGGCGGCCGAAGCTCCTTGCCCGGCATGCGGCGGCATGGCGATCCAGCGCAAGGGCGGCGCCCTGGTGTGCGACACCTGCGGCGCCGCGCCGGGGGCCGCGAACCGCCCCTCCGCCTGAGGCGCGAATCTTGCAGGGCGGAAGTCCTCGTTTAGGAGCGCCTCATGCCTCGCCTGACCGTCGTCGCCCTGTCCCTGGCCGCTTTAAGCGTCGCCGCGCCGGCCGCCGCCCAGAACGCGGGCCAGATCGCGCGGGTGCAGGCGGGGAGGTCGTGCGCAGGATGCAACCTGTTCCAGGGCGACTTCACGGGGCTGGAGGCGTCGGGTCTGAACCTGTCGCGGTCGCGGCTGCGGCAGGCGTCGCTGGCCGTCGCGGTCATGAACCGGGCGAACTTCTCGGGCGCCGATCTGCGCGACGTGGACGCCTACGGCGCCGTCTTCGGCGGGGCCAGCTTCAGCGGGGCGAACCTGACCAACGCCAGCTTCGTCGGGGCGAACCTGGAGGGGGCCAACTTCTCCGGCGCCGTGCTGTCGGGCGTGGACTTCTCGGGCGCGGAAATGGGCACTGCGCGGGGTCTGAGCCAGGGGTGGCTGAGCCAGGCGTGCGGGGACGCCTCGACGCGCCTGCCGCGCGGCCTTCACATTCCCGCCTGCTGAATGCGGCCGACCTTACGTCGATTTAAGTAGGGTTTTCGCGTGGATCGGATCATCTAGGCCTCGTGACCCAGTTCGCCCGCCCCCGTCCGTTCCTGATCGCCGCCTCGGCGGCGCTGGCTCTCGCCGGCTCGCCGGCGCTGGCCGGCGAGGCGACGGGCGATCCCACCGCCGTTCCGCAGGTCCAGGTGATCCCGCAGCCCCGGCAGGAAACGCCGTACCTGCAGCAGAACCCCTATTACGGCCAGGATCCGGACGTGGCCCGCACGGTGTCGCTGGGCGGTTCCTGCGTGCGCTGCGAACTGTCGGGGCGTGACCTGTCGGGCGCGACCTTCATCTCGGCCACCTTCACCGGATCGACCCTGGTCGGCGCGAATCTGCGCGGGGCCGAGCTGGTGGGATCCAACTTCTCCGGCGCGGACTTCTCACGCGCCAATCTGACCGGGGCGACGCTGGTCGGGGCCAACTTCAGCTCGGCCAACTTCAGCTCCGCCCAGATGAACGGCGTCGAGGCGATGGGGTCGGTGTTCATCTCGGCCAACATGGGCCGGGCGAACATGACGGGCGCGGAGCTGAACGGCGCCAACATGAACCGCGCCAATCTGAGGTCGGCGGTGCTGTCGAACGCGGAGCTGTTCGGGGTCACCCTGGCCAACGTGGACGCGCGCAACGTCAACTTCGCCGGCGCCTCGGTGGACGCATCGAACCTGTCGAACGGCAACTTCCAGGGCGCGGTGTTCCGCAACGCCTCGCTGGACGGGGCCCGGCTGACCGGCGGCCGGTTCGGCGGCGCGGACTTCCGCGGCGCCACGCTGGACCGCACCGACATCCGCGGCACGGACCTGTCGGGCGCGCGCGGCCTGACCCAGTCTCAGGTGTCCGAAGCCTGCGGCGACGCCTCCACCCGCCTGCCCGGCGGCCTGCGCGTCAACGCCTGCCGCGGCCGCATGGTGGTGATCCGCCCGCCGTCGCCGCCGCGGCCGCCCGCGCCGCCGCACACGACCCGCAACATCGTCGTCGCGGACCGCTGACCCGGCCGAGCCGGCCCGCCGCCCCTATTTCAGCGGCAGCGCCGTGCGGATGTGGACGTCCTTCAGCTGACGCTCGGCCGCCTCGGTGGGGGCGTTCATCAGCAGGTCCTCGCCCTGCTGGTTCAGCGGGAAGGCGATGACCTCGCGGATGGCCGTCTGGTTGGCCAGCAGCATGACGATGCGGTCGATGCCCGGCGCCAGGCCTCCATGCGGCGGCGCGCCATAGCGGAAGGCGTTCAGCATGCCGCCGAACTGCTCCTCGACCACCGAGGCGTCGTAGCCGGCGATCTCGAAGGCTTTCAGCATGATCTCGGCCTTGTGATTCCGGATCGCGCCCGAGCACAGCTCATAGCCGTTGCAGACGATGTCGTACTGGTAGGCCAGGACGTCGAGCGGGTTCTTGGTGTTCAGTGACTCAAGCTCGCCCTGCGGCATGGAAAAGGGGTTGTGGCTGAAATCGACCTTCTTCTCCTCCTCCGACCACTCGAACATCGGGAAGTCGACGATCCAGCAGAAGCGGAAGGCGTCGTCGGCGATCAGGCCCAGGTCCTGGCCCAGCTTGATGCGGGCATTGGCGGCGAATTTGGCGAACACCGCCGGGTCGCCGGCGGCGAAGAAGGCGGCGTCGCCCTGGCCCATGCCCAGCGCCTTCATCACGCGGTCGGTGGCGTCGGGCCCCAGGTTCTTGGCGATCGGCCCGCCCCAGGCATTGTTGTCGTCCGACCAAAAGATATAGCCCAAGCCCGGCTGGCCCTCGCCCTGGGCCCAGCTGTTCATCCGGTCGCAGAAGGCGCGAGACCCGCCCTTGGGCGCGGGGATGCCCCATACGGCGTTCTTGGCGTCCGCGCCCAGGATCTTGGCGAACAGGCCGAATCCGCCGTCGCGGAAATGCTCGGAGACGTCCTGCATCTCGATCGGGTTGCGCAGGTCCGGCTTGTCGGTGCCGTACTTGGCCATGCTCTCGCGGTACGGGATGCGCACGAAGGGATAGGCGTCGACCGCCTTACCGTCCGCGAACTCCTCGAACACGCCGTGCATGACGGGCTCGATGGCGGCGAAGACGTCTTCCTGGGTGACGAAGCTCATCTCGACGTCGAGCTGGTAGAACTCCAGCGATCGGTCGGCGCGCAGGTCCTCGTCGCGGAAGCAGGGCGCGACCTGGAAGTAGCGGTCGAAGCCCGAGACCATCAGCAGCTGCTTGAACTGCTGCGGCGCCTGGGGCAGCGCATAGAATTTGCCGGGATGCAGACGGCTGGGCACCAGGAAGTCGCGCGCGCCCTCCGGCGACGACGCCGTCAGGATTGGGGTCTGGTACTCCAGGAAGCCCTGATCGACCATCCGCCGACGGATCGAGCTGATGACCTTCGACCGCAGGACGATGTTCCGATGCAGCGTCTCCCGGCGCAGGTCGAGATAGCGGTGCTTCAGCCGGATCTCCTCCGGATACTCCGGCTCGCCGAAGACGGGCAGAGGCAGTTCGGCGGCTTCCGACAGGACCTCGACCGCCTTGACCCGCACCTCGACCTCGCCGGTCGGCAGATTGGCGTTCACGGTCCCGGCCTCGCGCAGCACCACCTCGCCGTCGATGCGGATCACGCTCTCGGCGCGCAGACGCTCGACGACCTCAAAGCCCGGCGTCTCTGGGTGCAGCACCAGCTGGGTCAGACCGTAATGGTCGCGCAGATCGATGAACAAGAGGCCGCCGTGGTCGCGCTTTCTGTGCACCCAGCCCGACAGCCGCACGTTCGATCCGGCGTCCATCGACCGGAGGGCGCCGCAGGTGTGGGAGCGATAGGCGTGCATGGGCTGTTCGTCTTGAGAAACCGGGCCGGCAGGACCGCGAAATTGGGAGCGCGTAGGGCGCATCATCGCCCCGCAAAGTCAAGGCTGGCCGTCCCCAAGCCGGCGTGATCCGTCCACGGAACGACCCACCGGCGCCCTGCCCCGCGGCGGTGCTTCTGCTATGGGGCGGTCATGGCGGCAGACGAACCGGGACGTGGCCAAATGAGGCTGGACCTGACGCGCGACGGCGCGGGTCGGGAGCGACCGTTCGTCGTCTCGGGATGCAACGCCGCGGCCGTGGCCCGGCTCGCCGGCTGGCCCGACGCCCTGACCCCCGTTCTGGCGCTGGTTGGGCCGCGCGGCAGCGGCAAGAGCCGGCTGGCGGCGGAGTGGGCCGAGCGCGTCGGCGCGGTGCCCGTGCATGGGGCCGAGGCGTCGCTGCTGGACCCGCTGGAGGTCGAGGGCCGGCCGATACTGCTGGACCGGGCGCCGGACGCGGACGACGAGACCCTGTTCCACCTGATCAACCTGGCCAGGTCGGGCGGCGGAGCCCTGCTGCTGGTGGCGCGCAGCGCGCCGTCGGCGTGGGAGACCGCCCTGCCCGATCTGCGCTCGCGGCTGGATTCGATCCCGACCGTGTCGCTCGACGCGCCCGACGACGCCGTCCTGGCCGAGATGCTGGAGGCCGAGTTCGCGCGCCGCGCCATCGTCCCGCCGCCGGATCTGATCCCCTGGCTGCTGCGCCGGATCGAACGATCGGCCGGGGCCGTCGAAACCGCCGTGTCGCGCCTCGACGCCGAACCGGGGTCCGTCAGCCGAGCGACGGCCCGTCGCATATTCGGGGCGCTCGGGCCCGGTGACCAAGAGGAAGAAAATTGAGTGCACATAGTGCACAATTTTTTCCCATCTATTTGTCCAAGCTGACTTTTCTTGCCTCCTGACAGTTCACTTCCGAGTGCACATGGTGGACTTTCGAGTGCACTTTCTCCGCGCCGGATTTCCGACCGAAGCATTGTGACGCCCATGGACGTCAGAAACGGTCGCAAGGAGTGTGGGCCTTTGCAGAACCCGGGGTCGGGCCAAAACCGACAGCCGAGCCGCGGGTCGGCGCAGAGGTGGGGCGCACACGCGTCACACCTTCGCGGTTGCGACGTCGGCCCGGTCGGGTCATGACCGGGGCATGAGCGACTCCGCCGTCATCAGCGACCCGACCCGCGGCGACGACGTGCCCACGTCGCGGGCGCCGCAGCTGAAGCTGGACAAGGCGCTGATGGCCTCGCCGCAGCGGTTCTTCAACCGCGAACTGTCGTGGCTGGCCTTCAACGCGCGCGTGCTGGAGGAGGCGGCGAACCCCGACCATCCGCTTTTGGAGCGGCTGCGATTCCTGTCGATCTCGGCCAACAATCTGGACGAATTCTACATGACGCGCGTCGCCGGGCTGAAGGGCCAGGTGCGCGAACGGGTGCGCATCGTCTCGCCCGACGGCCTGACCCCGGCCGAGGCGCTGGAAAAGGTCAACGCAGCCGCCGGCCTGCTGATGGCCGAGCAGCAGCGGCGCTGGCGCAAGCTGCGCAAGGAACTGGCCGGCTCGGGGATCGAGGTGGTCGATGCCGCCCGCACGACCAAGACCGAGCGGGAACGTCTGGAGCCGGAATTCCTGAACCAGCTGTTCGCCATCCTGACGCCGATGGCGATCGACCCGGCGCACCCGTTCCCCTTCCTGCCGAACCTGGGCTTCTCGCTGGCGCTGAAGCTGCGGCGCAAGGCGGACAATCGCCAACTTTACGCCCTGGTGCCGGTGCCCACGCAGGTGAAGCGGTTCTGGCCGCTGGCCACCGACGGCCGTTCCACGCCGGGCAAGAAGCGCTACGTCACGCTGGAAAGCCTGCTGACGCTGTTCATCGACCACCTGTTCCCCGGCTGCGAAGTGCTGGAACGCGGCGTCTTCCGCCTGATCCGCGACAGCGACATCGAGATCGAGGAGGAGGCCGAGGATCTGGTCATGGAGTTCGAGGAGGCGCTGAAGCAGCGGCGCCTGGGCTCGGTGGTGCGGATCAAGATCGAGGCGTCGATGCCCGAAGATCTGCGCACCTTCATCACCGGAGAGTTGGACGCCGAACCTCAGGACGTCATCCTGATCGACGGCATGCTGGGCCTGGCGCAGTTGTCGGACCTGATCCCGTCCGGTCATCCGGACCTGAAGTTCAAAGGCTATGAGCCCCGCTATCCGGAGCGGGTCCGCGACCACGGCGGCGACATCTTCGCGGCGATCCGCGAAAAGGACATGCTGATCCACCACCCGTTCGAGAGCTTCGATGTGGTCGTGCAATTCCTGAGACAGGCGGCGCGCGACCCGCACGTGCTGGCGATCAAGCAGACGCTGTACCGCACTTCGAAGGACAGCCCGATCGTCGCGGCCCTGATCGAGGCGGCGGAGAACGGCAAGAACGTCACCGCCCTGGTCGAGCTGAAGGCGCGGTTCGACGAGGAGGCCAATCTGAAGTGGGCCCGAGCCATGGAGCGGGCCGGCGTCCACGTCGTGTTCGGCTTCGTGGAGTACAAGACCCACGCCAAGCTGAGCGTGGTGGTGCGCAAGGAGGGCGACGCCCTGCGCACCTATTGCCACTTCGGCACCGGCAACTATCACCCGGTGACGGCGCGCATCTACACGGACCTGAGCCTGTTCACCTGCGACCCGGTGCTGGCGCGGGACGCGACGCGGGTGTTCAACTACATCACCGGCTATGCGGCGCCCGACGAACTGGAGGCGCTCGTCGTCTCGCCGCTGAACATGAAGGCCGAGCTGATCCGCCTGATCGAGGCCGAGATGGCGGCGGCGGCCAAGGGCAAGCCGGCCGCGCTGTGGGCCAAGATGAACTCTTTGGTCGATCCCCAGGTGATCGACGCCCTGTACCGCGCCAGTCAGGCCGGGGTGAGGATCGAGCTGGTCATCCGCGGCATCTGCTGCCTGCGGCCGGGCGTGCCTGGCCTGAGCGAGAACGTGCGGGTCAAGTCGATCGTGGGTCGGTTCCTGGAGCACAGCCGCATCGTCGCCTTCGCCAACGGCCGCGATCTGCCGAACGACAAGGCGAAGCTGTTCATCTCCTCGGCCGACTGGATGCCGCGCAACCTCGACCGACGCGTGGAGTTGATGACGCCGGTGCGCAACACGACGGTGCACGATCAGGTGCTGGACCAGATCATGGTGGCCAATCTGAAGGACGACGCCCAGAGCTGGATCCTGGGCGTCGATGGCGTCTATCGTCGGCTGGACGCCATCGATCCGGCGCGGCCCTTCTCGGCGCACAAGTATTTCATGACCAACCCCAGCCTGTCGGGCCGAGGGCGCAAGGTGAAGACCTTGCCGCAGCAGCTGCGCTATGACCGCCCTCGCTGACGCCGCGCCCGCCCAGGCGGCGGTGATCGACGTCGGCTCCAACTCCGTCCGCATGGTGCTGTACCGGCTGGAGGGGCGAGCCGTCTGGACCGTGTTCAACGAGAAGGTGCTGGCCGGCCTGGGCCGTGACCTGCCGCGCACCGGCCGTCTGTCGGAAGCCGGAGTGATCGACGCGATGGCCGCACTGAGACGCTTCGCGGCGGTGCTGGAGGGGGTGGGTCCCGACCTGACCTTCGTCGCGGCCACGGCGGCGGTGCGCGAGGCGGAGGACGGGGCGGAGTTCTGCGAGCGGGTGGCGGCCGAGACGGGTCTGCGCATCCGCGTGCTGACCGGCGAGGAAGAAGCGCGCGCATCGGCGCTGGGCGTCCTGGCCGGGGCGCCGGACGCCTCGGGCACCGCCGCGGACATGGGCGGGACCAGTCTGGAGCTGACCCGCATCGGAGGCGGGCAGGTCAAGGGCGGCGTCACCCTGGCGCTGGGCCCCTTCGCCCTGTCGGACGGCAAGCCCTTCGACGCCGAGCGCGTCCGCGCGCTGGTGGCCAAGCGCCTGAAGCCCGCCCGAAGCGCCCATGGCGACCGCCGTCTGCATGCCGTGGGCGGGGCGTGGCGCAGCCTGGCCCAGCTGCATATGGCGATCTCCGACTATCCGCTGAGGGTGGTGCACCAGTACGCCATGAGCGCCGCAGACGCGCGCGAGGTGGCTCGGTTCGCCGCGCGCCAATCGAAGGCGTCGCTGGAGAAATCGCCGGGCATCAGCCGACGCCGCGCCGAGACCCTGCCCTATGCGGCCCTGGTGCTGGAGGGCCTGATCGAGCAGCTGGGCTTCGAGGAGATCAGCTTCTCGGCCTGGGGCGTGCGCGAGGGCCTGCTGTTCGAGGCCCTGGGCGAGAAGACGCTGGCGGCCGATCCCCTGCTGGCGGGGACGGAGGCGCTGGGCGCCCGTCAGGGCGTGTCGCCGGGCCTGCCCGGCGCGGTGGCGGGCTGGATTTCCGCGCTGACCCGCGACCTGCCGCCCGCCTTCGATGCGGAGCGAGACGCCGTGCTGACGCGCGCCGCCTGCAATCTGTGCGACCTCGGCGCGCGCCTGCACCCCGACCACCGGGTGGAACTGGCCTTCGATCAGGTCCTGAGGGCGTCCATCCCCGGTCAGACCCACGTCGAGCGGGCCTTTCTGGCGACCGCGATCAGCGCACGGTACGGCGGACCGGCCGGGACGCCGGAACCCGAGACGATCGAGCGGCTGCTGAGCGACGAGCGGCGCGGGCGGGCGCGGGCTCTGGGTCTGGCCATTCGCCTGGCCTGCGATCTCTCGGGCCGCTCACCGCAGTTGCTCGCCAACGCCACAGTGGCGCTGGACGAAGGGCGATTGCGCTTGTGGGCGACCCCGACCTATGCCGACATGCTGCTGGGCGAGCAGACGCGGCGGCGCGCCCGCGCCCTGGCCGAGGCGCTGGGCGCCGAACTGGTCATCGAGGGAGGCGGCTGATGGCGGTCACGGGCATAGGCGGATTTTTCTTCCGCTCGAAGGATTCCAAGGCGTTGGCGGACTGGTATCTGACCCGCCTGGGCGTCGGGGCGCCCGAGGGCGTCTGGCTGTGGCCGCAGCAGGCGGGGCCGACGGTGTTCCAGCCGTTCAAGCACGACAGCGATTATTTCGCCGCCGACAAAGCCTATATGCTGAACCTGCGAGTCGACGACCTGGACGGCCTGATCGCCTCACTGAAGGCGGCGGGCATCGAGGTGATCCAGAAGGCCGAGTGGGACGCCATGCCCGAGGTCGGCCGCTTCGCCCGCATCCACGACCCGGAAGGCAACCCGATCGAGCTGTGGGAGCCGGCGGCCGCCGGCTGAGCTCAGAAGTTTCCCTCCCCTTCAGGGGAGGGTGGCGAGCCGAAGGCGAGACGGGTGGGAGGGGCAGGGCGATCGACCCTCGGAACACAGGGTGGATTGCCGCGTCCCTCCCACCCTGTCGTCGCTGCGCGCCGACATCCCTCCCCTGAAGGGGAGGGAGACCCATTGCCCTATTCGATCTCCACCACCTCGACCCGCGCGCCGTTCAGCACCAGCGCGATTTCGCCGCGTTTCAGCTTGAGCGCGTCGTCGCCGAACAGCTGGCGGCGCCAGCCGTGAAGGGCCTCGACGTCGGCCTCGTCATCGACGGCGATCTTCTCCAGATCGGCGACGGTGGCGATCAGCTTGGAGGCCACGCCGGCGTTGTCGCTCTTGGCCTTGAGCAGGACTTTAAGCAGCTCGACCACCGACGGCGGCGCGGGATCGTTTCGGCCGGGACGCTGCACCTCGGGCGCGTGCGCCTCCGGATCGGCCAGCACGCGCTTCAGATCTTCGATCAGCTCCTGACCCAGCCGCGACCCGCCGAAGCCCTTGGGCACGGAGCGCAGGCGATTGAAAGCCTCGGCGTCGGTCGGGGCCTGGGTGGCGATCTCGTCGATGGCCTCGTCCTTCAGGATGCGCCCGCGCGGCTGATCGCGATCTTGCGCCGAGCGCTCGCGCCAGGTCGCCGTCGCCACGAAGGCGGCCAGATACTTCGCGGAGAACTTCTTGGGCTTCAGCCGCTTCCACGCCAGTTCAGGCGTGGTGTCATACAGTTTCGGGTCCGTCAGATACTCCATCTCCGACATCACCCAATCCAGCCGGCCGTCCTTCTGAAGACGGTCGCGGAGTTTCGGATACAGCGCCGCCAGATGGGTGACGTCGCCCAGGGCATAGACCAGCTGCGCCTCCGACAGCGGCCGGCGCGCCCAGTCGGTGAAGCGGCTGCCCTTGTCGACCTCCTTGCGAAGCATCTGACGGACCAGCGCCTCGTAGGACACCTGGTCGCCGAAGCCGGCGGCCATGGCGGCCACCTGGGTGTCGAACATGGGCCGGGGCATGGCGCCCAGCCGCACGAAGATCTCGACGTCCTGACGCGCCGCGTGAAAGACCTTGAGGATCTTCTCGTCCCGCAACAGCTCCAGGAACGGCTCGAGGTCCAGGCCGTCGGCAAGCGGGTCGATGATGGCGGCGTCCGTGGGCGAGGCGGCCTGGATCAGGCACAGCTTCGGCCAGTAGGTCGTTTCCCGCATGAACTCGGTGTCGACGGTGATGAAGGGCTGGTCCGACAGGCGGGCGCAGAATTCGCGCAGGGCCTCGGTGGTGGTGATCGGCGTCATTGGAATGCTATAGCCCCGCCCGCGCCCCGTGTGGCAAGAGCCGCCGCGCAAGTCCGCCAACCGATTCAGGCCCGTGACCCATGAGCGACACCCCGAATTCCGTGCGCAACGGCCTGACCTACGCCGACGCGGGGGTCGACATCGACGCCGGCGAACGGCTGGTGGACGCGATCAAGCCGCTGGCGAAATCGACCGCCCGGCCGGGGTCGGAGCCGTCGCTGGGCGGGTTCGGGGCCTTGTTCGACCTGAAGGCGGCGGGATTCACGGATCCGCTGATCGTCACCACGACGGACGGCGTCGGCACCAAGCTGAAGATCGCCATCGAGACGGGGCGGCATGACGGCGTCGGGATCGATCTGGTGGCCATGTGCGTCAACGACCTGTTGGCCCAGGGCGCCGAGCCGCTGCTGTTCCTCGACTACTACGCCACAGGCAAGCTGGACGTGGATGCCGCACGGCGTGTGGTCGCGGGCATCGCCGAGGGCTGCCGTCAGGCCGGATGCGCCTTGGTGGGCGGCGAGACGGCCGAGATGCCGGGCATGTATTCGGGCGGCGACTATGACCTGGCCGGGTTTTCTCTCGGCGCGCTGGAGCGGGGGCACGCCCTGCCCCGCTTCGACCTGCAGAACACCGGCGATCTGATCGTCGGCATCGCCTCGTCGGGCCCGCATTCCAACGGCTATTCCCTGATCCGCCGGGTCGTCGAGGCGGCGGGCAAGTCCTGGGGCGACGACGCGCCGTTCGACCGCGACCGAACCCTGGCCCAGGCGCTGATGGAGCCGACCCGCATCTATGTGAAGCCGGTCCTGCCGCTGATGAAGGCCGGCTGGGTCAAGGGCGCGGCGCACATCACCGGCGGCGGGCTGATCGAAAACCCGCAGCGGGGCATCGCCGACCATCTGAAGCCCGTCTTCGACTGGGAGGCCTGGCCCATGCCGCCCGTGTTCCGCTGGCTGGCCGAGGCGGGCGGGATCGAGGCGCACGAGATGCGCCGCACCTTCAACTGCGGCGTCGGCTTCATCCTGATCGTGGGGCCCGAGCACGTCGAGGACGTGCTCGGCGGCTTGCTGGAGGCGGGGGAAACCGCTTTCGTGTGCGGACGATTGGACGCCGCTTGAGTTCGAGGAGTTCCGCGATGCGCGCACTGGCCCTGGGTCTGACCTTCATGCTGCTGGGCGGAGGCGCGGCCGCCGCGCAGACTCCCGCCGCGACCGAACATCCCTTCCTGCATGAGCTGGCGACGCAGGTGCGCCCGGAGCGCATGCGCGAGGACATCCAGATCATGGTCGACTTCGGCACCCGACACACCCTGTCGGAAACGCAGTCCGAAACGCGGGGCATCGGCGCCGCCCGCCGCTGGGCCGGCCGCCGCTTCGAGGCCATCTCCGCCGACTGCGGCGGCTGCCTGGAGATCGTCACCCCGTCCGACACGGTCACCAATCAGCGGATCACCACGCCGACCGAGGTGATCAACGTCGTCGCCATCCAACGCGGAACGGGCGACCCGAACCGGATCATCATCATCTCCGGCCACCTGGATTCACGCGTGACCGACGTCATGGACTTCACGTCGGACGCGCCGGGCGCCAACGACGACGCCTCGGGCGTGGCGACGGTGTTCGAGGCGGCGCGGGTGCTGTCGAAGCACCGGTTCGACGCGACGATCGTCTATGCCGTCCTGTCCGGCGAGGAGCAGGGCCTGTTCGGCGGCCGCATCCTGGCCGACTACGCCAAGGGGCAGGGCTGGTTCGTCCAGGCCAATCTGAACAACGACATCGTCGGCAACTCCGAAGGTTCCAACGGCGTGCGCGACACGACGCGGGTGCGCGTCTTCTCCGAGGGCACCAAGACGGTCGAGACCGAGCAACAGGCCGGCCAGCGCCGCTACAACGGCGGCGAGGTCGATTCCTCGTCGCGCAACCTGTCGCGCTTCGTCGACGGCATCGCCGACCGGTACCTGGCCAATTTCGACGTCGAGATGATCTATCGCACCGACCGCTACGGCCGCGGCGGCGACCAGGTCGAGATGCTGCGCGCGGGCTTTCCCGCGGTCCGCATTTCCGAAGGCGCCGAGCACTATGACCGCCAGCACCAGGATCTGCGCGTCGAGAACGGCATCCACTACGGCGACGTGATCGAGGGCGTGGATTTTGCCTATCTGGGCCAGGTGGCGCGGCTGAACATCGTCTCACTGGCGGCGCTGGCCAAGGCCCCCGCCCCGCCGACCGGCGTGACCATCGCCGGAGCGGTGCGTCCGGACACGACCGTGCGCTGGCAAGCCGTTCCGGGCGCCGCTGGCTATCGCGTCTGGTGGCGCTCGACCACCGCGCCGCAATGGACCCACAACCGCGCCTTCGGTCCGGACGCCACGGAAGGCGTGCTGCGCGGGATCGTGATCGACGACTGGTTCTTCGGCGTCTCGGCGATCTCGGCCGACGGCTATGAAAGCCCGGTCGTCTTCCCCGGCCCCGCCGGCGACTTCCGCGCGCCCGCCCCCGCCGCCACGCCGGCCCAGTGAGCCTGCCGCCCGTCCGGGTCGCCGTGCTGACGTCGGGCACAGGCGACAACATGGCGGCCCTGATCGAGGCGTCGCGCGGGCCGGACGCGTCGTTCGACGTCGCCGTCGTCGTGTGCAACGTGCCGGACGCGCCGTCACTGAGCCGTGCGCGCGATCTGGGCGTCGAGACGGTCGCGCTGGATCACCGTCCATTCGGCCGAGACCGAGAGGCCCACGAACGCGCCCTTCACGCGGTGCTGTTGGACCGCCAGATCGAGGTGGTGGCGTTGGCCGGATACATGCGCATCCTGACGCCTTGGTTGGTCGGGGCGTGGGAGGGTCGGATGCTCAACATCCACCCCAGCCTGCTGCCGAAGCACCCGGGACTGAACACTCACGCCCGCGCGCTGGAGGCCGGCGACCCCGAGGCCGGCTGCTCGGTGCACATGGTGACCGTCGGCGTCGATGAGGGGCCGGTGCTGGGGCAGGCGCGCGTCCCGGTGCTGGCGGACGACGACGCCGAGATCTTGGCTGGACGGGTGAAGGTCGAGGAGTTGAAACTGTACCCGACGATGCTCGACCGCTTCTGCCGCGATCTGCGTCGGCAGCTCTTGTCATCTCGGACGACGCGAAGCGGAGACCCGGGACGCACCGGCTCCAAAAACTGAAACTCCCGGAAGCTGCGTCAGCAGCTGTCCGGGAGCATGAACGATTCGGTCCAGGCAGCCCATCTCCCGGACAATCGCGCCGCGATTTCCGGGAGACTGACGAAGTGGGCGTTTCCATCCCGGATAAGCGCTGCGCGCTTTCCGGGATGACAAGCCAGATCAGCCGACGATCTGGTCGTCGGTGAAGAACTGGGCGATCTCGATCGCGGCGTTTTCGGCCGAGTCAGAGCCGTGCACCGAATTCTCGCCGACGCTTTCGGCGTACAGCTTGCGGATGGTGCCTTCGGCGGCGTCGGACGGATTGGTGGCGCCCATGACTTCGCGATAGCGGGCCACCGCGTTCTCACCTTCCAGCACCTGCACGACCACAGGGGCCGAGGTCATGAACTCCACCAGCTCGCCGTAGAAGGGGCGCGCGGCGTGGACTTCATAGAATTTCTTGGCCTGATCCTCGGTCATCCGGATGCGGCGCTGGGCGACGATGCGCAGGCCGGCGTCCTCGATCACGGCGTTGACCTTGCCGGTCAGGTTGCGACGCGTGGCGTCCGGCTTGATGATCGAGAAGGTGCGTTCGGTCATGGGAGCGACTTCTTGTTGGGAGATTGAAGGTCGCGGGCTTATAGACGCGCCCTCCCCTGTTTCCAAGGCGTCCCCATCGCTCGCGGCGCGGCCGCTCGCCGCTTGAGGGACGAACGAATTTCGAGCCCGCTGATCCCATGCTGCAGATCAAGAACCTGACCCTCAACGCCTGGGGCCGCCAGTTCCTGGACGACGCCTCCGTCAGCCTGCCGCCCGGGGCCAAGGTCGGGCTCGTCGGGCGCAACGGCATCGGCAAGTCGACCCTGTTCAAGGTGATCCTGGGCGAGCTGGTCGCGGGCGGCGACGAGGTCAGCCTGCCCAAGACCGCGCGCATCGGCTCGGTGGATCAGGAGCACCCGGCCACGCCCGTCAGCGTGCTGGACACCATCCTGGAAGCCGACGTCGAGCGGCACGACCTGCTGACCCGGCTGGAGACCGCCGAGCCCGAGGAGATGGGCGAGATCTGGTCGCGGCTGATCGAGATCGACGCCGACGCCGCCCCCGCGCGCGCCAGCGAGATCCTGGTCGGCCTGGGCTTCAGTCAGGAGGACCTGGAGCGGCCGATGTCGCATTTCTCGGGCGGCTGGCGCATGCGCGTGGCGCTGGCGGCGGCCCTGTTCGCCGAGCCGGACATGCTGCTGCTGGACGAACCGACCAACTATCTCGACCTGGAAGGCGCCCTTTGGCTGGAGGCGAGGCTGAAGAAGTATCCGGCGACGGCGCTGATCATCAGCCACGACCGCGAGATGCTGAACGAGGTCTGCACCCACATCCTGCACCTGTCGAACCGCAAGCTGGACCTCTACACCGGCGCCTACGACACGTTCGAAAAGACCCGCGCCGAGAAGCTGCGACTGATGGAGGCGACCAAGTCGAAGCAGGAAGCCGAGCGGGCGCACCTGCAGAAGTTCATCGACCGGTTCAAGGCCAAGGCCTCGAAGGCGACGCAGGCCCAGTCACGTGTCAAGAAGCTGGAGAAGATGGAGCGGATCGAGCTGCCGCCCGAGGAGCGGGTCGCACCCTTCGTCCTGCCGTCGCCGCCGCGCCCCCTGCCCCCGCCCCTGATCCGGCTGGAACGGGCCTACGTCGGCTATGAGCCCGGCAAGCCGATTCTCAAGAACCTGAACCTGCGCATGGATCTGGACGACCGCATCGGCCTGCTGGGCGTCAACGGCGCGGGCAAATCGACCTTCGCCAAGCTGATCGCCAAGGCGCTGACCATCGAGACGGGCGAGTTCCATCGCGACGGCAAGATGCGCGTGGGCTGGTTCCACCAGCACCAGATCGAGGCTATGGACCCGACCGACACGCCGCTGGAGATCATCCGCCGCGCCATGCCGGACGCCTCGGAGAGCAGCCGCCGGTCGCGCCTGGCCCAGTTCGGACTGCCGTTCGAGAAGCAGGAGACCAAGGTCGCGGCCCTGTCGGGCGGCGAGCGGGCGCGGCTGCTTCTGAACCTGGTGGCCATGGACGCGCCGCACGTCCTGATCCTGGACGAGCCGACCAACCACCTGGACATCGACAGCCGCCGGGCCTTGCTGGACGCCCTGAACGAATACACGGGCGCGGTCATCCTGATCACCCACGATCGGTCGCTCATGGAGCTGGTCGCCGACCGCCTGTGGCTGGCTGCCGACGGCACGGTGAAGCCGTTCGAGGGCGACATGGACGACTATGCGAAATTCGTCCTGGACCGCGCCAGGCAGGCCGGAATGAAGCCGTCGCAGGTGAAGCCTGAGCCGGAGCCCGCTCCTCAAACCGCGAGCGAGCGTGGCGTGAGCGACAGGGGCAAAAAGAAAGGCGGGCCGTCGCCTTCGACCCTCCGGCATGCGGTCAAGAAGGCCGAGGAGCGCGTCACGGCCCTGACCGCCGAACTGGCGCGTCTCGACGACGATCTGGCCAACGCCTCCGTGTCCAATCCCAAGGCGCTGGAAGGCCTCACTCGCGCACGGGCGAAGGCCCAGGCCGAGCTCGACGCCGCCGAGGCCGCCTGGTTGGAGGCCGAGGAAGCCCTGGCGACGGTGGCGTGAGGCATCTCGAAGGAGCGGGGATCTCAGGTCCGCGAACCGCCGGCCAAAGACGCGGACCTGGAGGTCCCCGCTCCTTTCTTTCGTCAGCGGATCGTGCCGCTGATCCTCTCGCCCCGGCGTAGGATGGTGATCTCGGCGCCGCGCGGGACGTCGTTGAGCTGGGAGGCCGTCGTGACGGCGCGGCCGTCGATCTCGATCACCACGTCGCCGGTCTGCAGGCCGACCCGCTGGCGGGCGTAGCTGCCGCGCGCCACGGCGCCCACGATCACGCCGCGGGTGGTCGGATCGACCCCCAACCGGTCGGCGACGGCCGGGTTGAGCGCCAGCACCTGGGCCCCGGTCAGGGCGCCTGACGGGATCACCGAGGCGGCCTCCAGGCCGGCGTCGCCGGGCAGACGCTCGACGCGGGCCGTGACCGTCTGCTCGCGCCCGCCGCGCAGCAGACCGACGCGGACCGCGTCGCCCGGCGCGTTGGCGCCCACGCGGAAGTTCAGTCCGCCTTGATCGTCCACCGCCGCGCCGTCGATCGAGACGATCACGTCGCCCTCGCGGATGCCCGCGTCGTCGCCCGGCCCGCCGTCCCAGACGCGCGTCACCACCAGCCCGCGCGGCCGGTCCAGGCCCAGCGGCCTGGCGCGCTCGCTGGTCACGGCCTCGCCCGAGACGCCCAGCCACGGCCGCACGACGGCGCTTTCGCCGCCGAGCGCCGCAGAGACCACTTGCTGCACCATGGTGGCCGGCACCGCGAAACCGACGCCGGACGAGGAGCCGCTGCGCGAGAAGATGGCGGTGTTGATGCCGATCAGGTCGCCGTCCATGTCCACCAGGGCCCCGCCGGAGTTGCCGGGGTTGATGGCCGCGTCGGTCTGGATGAAGGAGCCGCTGTCGCTGATCCCCGTCTCGGTGCGGTTCAGGGCCGAGATGATGCCGTTGGTCACCGTCTGGCCGACCCCGAACGGGTTGCCGATCGCCAGCACCAGATCGCCCACCTGCTGGGTCTCCGACGTGTCGATTCGCAGGACCGGCAATTGGTCCTCGACTCCCGTCAACTGCAGCACGGCGATGTCGGAGCGAGCGTCCGCCAACAGCACCCGCGCCGGAAACTCGCGGCGGTCCGCCAGCGACACGCGGATGTCGCTCATGCCCTCGATGACGTGGTTGTTGGTCACCACGATGCCGTCGGCCCGCACGATGACTCCGGACCCGACCGAGCCCGTCGGCTGGCTGTAGAACTGGCCCCAGAAGGGATCGCGCACGGTCTGGACGCCCTGCGCCGCGATGTTGACCACGGCCGGCGCCGTCGCCTGCACCACCGGCGCGAAGCTGGCCTTCACCGCCCCTGCGTCGCGCGGCACGACCCGTTCCTCCGCCTGGCCGAAGGTCGCGTCCTGGGCCCTGCCCTGGTCCGGCGAGCCGCAGGCGGCGAGCAGAAGCGAAGCGGCGAGCGCGAGGTGACTGAATCTCATCTTCGGTTCCGTCAGCTTGACCATGACCCCATGACGCCCGCCGTTTTCGACTTCATCATGGCGAGGGCGGGCGTCAAACGGACGCGGTCCGACGCCGTTCCGGCTGGTCAGGGAAGCAGGGCCGGCGCGGAGTCCTCGACCCGGCCGTCGCCGGTCCGAACCGCCAGCCCCAGCAGACGCGCCAGCAGCGGCTGGACATCGACGCTGTCCATGGCAGGCAGAACGGCGCCCGGACGGAAGGCCGGGCCATGGGCGATGAACAGAGCCCGCATCTCGGGCGCGTCGTTGTCGTAGCCGTGGGCGCCGCCGACGACGCGCGACGGGTCGGTCAGGCCGCGGATGCCCAGGTACCAGCCGGTTTCAGCCGCACAGACATAGGTCGGAACGCGCGGGTTGCGGCCATAGGCCAGGCGCGCCGGCACATCGGCCTTGGCCCAGCACTCATGATGATCGCCGCGCCCGACAAGGCGGACGGCGTCGGCCTCTCGTCCGGGCACGGCGTTCAGCAAGGCCACCGGCCCCAGCGCCTCGACCGACACCGCCGTGGGATCGACCCGCTCGTCCAGCCAGGCGATACGGTCGGCCGAGATGGAGGCCATCCCGTGATCGGCGACGACGATCAGGTCGGCCGTGATCCCGCGGGCCTGCAGGCCCCTGAGCAGCTGCGCCACCGCCGCATCGACCTGGGCCAGGGCCTGCTCAGTCTCGGGCGCGCCCGGGCCGAAACGATGGCCGGCGGTGTCGACGACGTCGAAATAGAGGGTCACGAGACGCGGCCGCTCCGCCTCCGGAAGGGTCAGCCAGCCCAGCACGATGTTGACCCGCGCAGCGGTGGGCACGGTCTGCTCGAACGGGATCCAGTAGGTCGGCCGCACCCCGCCGATCGCGGCCTCCGACCCCGGCCAGAACATGGTCGCCGTTCGGACGCCCGCCCGTTCGGCCGTGACCCAGATCGGCTCGGCCTCGTACCAGAAGCCGTCCATCACCTCTGCGCGGTTGCCCAGGGTGAAGCGACGTTCCGGGGCCCGGGCGTCGCGCATGGCGTTGTAGATCAGGCCGTGCCTGTCGGGGTGCACCCCGGTCGCCAGGGTGAAGAAGTTCGGAAACGTCACGGTAGGGAACGACGGCTTCATCCCGCCCTGCGCCGTCGCCCCCTCGGCCGCCAACCGCGCCAGCGTCGGGGTCACGGCCGGGTCCAGATAATCGGCGCGGAACCCGTCCATGCCGATCAGGATGACCGGCCGCTCCTGGGCCTGAACCGGAAGGGCGACGGCCAGAACGAGGATGATCAGGGCCACCAGGCGGGTCATTTCCAGTCTCCGACGCTGCGCGAGGTCCATATGCGGCCCGTGCGACAGGTCCAAGACGGCAGGGGGGCCGGGCGACGCGCACGTTGCGGAAGTTTAACACCCGCACCGGGAATCCCATGCCACTGTCGGCTCATGAGCGCCGTGATCGAAACCCGAGGCCTGTCGAAACACTATGGCGCCGTGCGCGCCCTTGACGGGCTGGACCTGACCATTCCGCGAGGCGGCGTCTATGGCGTGCTGGGGCCCAACGGCGCCGGCAAGTCGACGCTGTTCCGCATCTTGCTGGGGCTGATCCGTCCGACGGACGGATCGGCGACGGTGATGGGCGGGCCGATCGGCCAGATCGCCACCATGCGCCGCAGCGGGTCGATGATCGAGACGCCGCGCTTTCCGCCCTTCCTGACGGCGCGCCAGGTGCTGGGCTGGCTGGCGACGGCCCACGGGCTGAATGGCGACACCGCCCGCATCGACGGCTGGCTCGATCGCGTGGGCCTGACCGAGGCGGCGAACCGCAAGGTGCGCGGCTTCTCCGTCGGCATGATGCAGCGACTGGGCGTGGCCGCGGCGCTGATGACCGAGCCGGAGCTGGTCATCCTGGACGAGCCGACCAGCGGCATGGACCCGCCCGGCATCCAGGAGATGCGCCAGCTGATCCGTTCGCTGGCGGTGGACGACGGCCTGACGGTCGTCTTGGCCAGTCACCAGTTGCTGGAGGTTCAGCGCGTCTGCGACCGGGTCGCCATTCTGAACAAGGGGCGACTGGTGCTGGAAGGCGCGGTCGGCGAACTGACCGGCAGCGGCGAGCGCCTGCGTCTCAGCCTGCGGCCACAGGCGGCGGCGCTGGACCTGCTCGGCCAGAGGGGAACGGCCGAAGGCACCGACGCCGTCATGGCCGCCGTCAGCCGCGCCGAAGCGCCGGCCTTGCTGAAAGCCCTGATCGAGCGCGGCGTGGAGCTCGAAGAGGCCCGCTGGGTGGGCACGGACCTGGAAAGCATCTTCTTCACCGAAACCGGCGCAGTGCAGGCCCAGGAGGCGATCCATGCTGGCTGACGCCTTCCGCGCCGAGACCTATCGGCTGATGCGCAACCGGACCGTGGTGTTCTGGTCCGTGCTGTTCGTGCCGCTGATCGGCGTGGTCTTCGGCATCATCGGCAACGCCGTGCTGAAGGCCAACTCCGAGAAGCTCTCCGGTCAGGACATCCCGCCGGAACTGGCGATCGCCATGATGGGCGGACCGATGAACCTGGCCGCCGAACTGGTGTCGGCGGCGGGCAACGTGGCCAATCCCGTCGCCCTGCTGTTCCTGCTGATCGGCGCCGCGACGCTCTACACCGGAGACTACCGCTGGGAGACGTGGCGCCTGATCAGCGCGCGTAACGGGCGCGTGCCGCTGGTGGCGGGCAAGGTTCTGACCTTCGTTCTGCTGGCGCTGATCGCCATGCTGGTCCTGATCGCGGGATCGCTGATCGAAAAGTCGATCTCGGCCGGATTCTTCTCGCGCCCGATCACGTTCGACGCCGGCGACGGCCGCATCTCCGACGCCCTGGCCCTGTTCGGCCTGTCCGGCTTGCGCATCCTGCAGGTGACGATGCTGGGCCTGCTGGCCGGCGTGGTCGGCCGCTCCCTCCTGGCCGGACTGTTCGTGCCTGTGGTGGTCAGCGTGCTTCAGGCGCTGTCGCCTTTCGCCTTGATGGGCATGGGCATCGCCAATGACGCCTGGCTGACCTATCTGGTCAATCCGGGCCAGGGCTACGACGTCATCGCGGCGGCGGTGCGCGGTGGCCCGGACGCCCCGACGGCCGAACTGGTGATGCGCGGCTGGGTCGGGCTGCTGGGCTGGACGGTCGTGCCGCTGGCGGGCGCGCTGGCGTGGTTCCGGCGACAAGACCTGTCGAAAGAGTAGAGCGATGCGATCTCATCGGCCGCTGCTCGCTGGATGCCTGGTCCCGCTCATGACCCTCGCCGGCGCGGCGGCGGCGCAAGACCGGCCGACCGAACCGGAGGCGACGCGTGTGGACGACATCGTCGTCCGCGGCGAACCCCTGCGTGACCAGGTCAGCACCTTCGTGGACGACGTGATCGAGCCCCCGCGCGGACGGGGCATCGCGCGCTGGAGCGACCGGGGCGGCGTCTGCGTCGGCGTGGTCAACCTGAGACCCGAGGCAGCGCAGGCGATGGCCGACCGCGTGTCGGAGATCGCCGACGGTCTGGGGCTGCCGATCGGCGAGCCTGGGTGCAGCCCGAACATCCTGATCATCGTCACCGACGACGCCGGGGCGCTGGCGAGAGGGCTGGTCGAACGCAGCCCCAACGCCTTCCGCCCGGATTACGCCGGCGCCGCGGGGACCGTGCGGGATCTGAGGGCTTTCACGGAGTCGGACCGCGCCGTCCGCTGGTGGCATGTGATGATGCCCGTAGATGAGGACAGCGAGCGCCCCGCCGTTCGGCTGCCTGGGCAGGGTGCGCCCTTCGTCCGGCGGCTGGCCGGCCGTCTGAGCACGCCGATCCGCAACATGATGATGCGCGCCTACGTCATCGTGGACGTGAATCAGGTCCAGGATCTGAACTTCCGCCAGCTCAGCGACTACGTCGCCATGGTGGCCTTCGCCCAGATCGATCCGGACGCGGACGTCGCCAACTTCGGCACCATCCTGAACGTCGTCGACGATCCCGCAGTGGCGCAGGAGATGACTGAGTGGGATCACGCCTTTCTGGCCGCCCTCTACGGCACGGAGCTGCGCCAGAGCAGCCCGAATGCCCAGGCCGGCGCAGTCGCCGCGCTGATGTACCGCGATCGGCGGCAGGCGGCCGAGGACGAGGCGGAAGCCACCCCCGACTGACGACGCGCGAGAAAAAGGGCGGCCCGGTCGCCCCGGCCGCCCCTCAAAGCTTTCAGCGTCGCCCGTGCCGGGCGGCGATCACTCTTCGCCGTCGTCGTACGACTGGACCGGACCGGAGTCCTGACCCTTGGCGTCCACGTCACGATCGACGAACTCGATCACGGCCATGGCGGCGTTGTCGCCGTGGCGGAAGCCGGCCTTCATGATGCGGATATAGCCGCCGTTCCGCTCCGTGTAGCGAGGGGCGATCGTGTCGAACAGCTTGCCGACCTGGGTCACGTCGCGGACCTGGCTGATGGCCTGACGACGGGCGTGCAGATCGCCCTTCTTGCCGAGCGTGACCAGTTTCTCGACGAAGGGACGCAGTTCCTTCGCCTTGGGCAGGGTGGTCGTGATCTGCTCGTGCTTGATCAGCGAGGCGGCCATGTTGGCGAACATGGCCTGGCGGTGGCTGGTCGTGCGACCGAGCTTGCGATGGGCGGCGCCGTGGCGCATCGGGGTCTCTCCTACTCCGTGCCCGGTTTCCCCGCCCCCCGTGATGGAGATTGGAGACCTTGGCCCGTCCTCATTCTAACCGCTCCGAGCCCCGCATGCGGGACGGGCGGAAGGGTTGATGCTTAGATCTGGTCGTCGAACTTCTTGGCCAGGTCTTCGATGTTTTCCGGCGGCCAGTTGGGCACGTCCATGCCCAGGGACAGACCCATGGTCGCCAGCACTTCCTTGATCTCGTTCAGCGACTTGCGGCCGAAGTTCGGGGTGCGAAGCATCTCGCCCTCGGTCTTCTGGATCAGGTCGCCGATGTAGACGATGTTGTCGTTCTTCAGGCAGTTGGCCGAACGGACCGACAGCTCCAGCTCGTCGACCTTCTTCAGCAGGGCCGGGTTGAACGGCAGGTCGGGCTTGCCTTCCGACAGAGCCTCGGCCTTCTTCGGCTCATCGAAGGTGATGAATATCTGCAGCTGGTCCTGCAGGATGCGCGAGGCGTAGGCCACGGCGTCCACGGGGGTCACGGCGCCGTTGGTTTCGACTTCCATGATCAGCTTGTCGTAGTCCAGCGACTGGCCCTGACGGGTCGGCTCGACGCGATAGGCGACGCGCTTGACCGGCGAGTACAGGGCGTCGACGGCGATCAGGCCGATCGGCGCGTCTTCCGGACGGTTCTTCTCCGAAGCGACGTAACCCTTGCCGTTCTGGACGGTCAGTTCCATGCGCACGGTCGCGCCGTCGTCCAGCGTGCAGATGACGTGATCGGGGTTCAGAACCTCGATGTCGGCCGGGACGTCGATCTGGCCGGCGGTCACGGGGCCGGGGCCCGTGGCGCGCAGGGTCATGCGCTTCGGCCCTTCGGCGTGCATGCGCAGGGCCAGCTGCTTGATGTTCAGGACGATGTCGACGACGTCTTCCCGCACGCCTTCCAGCGACGAGAACTCGTGCACCACGCCGTCGATCTGGATGGCGGTCACGGCCGCGCCTTGCAGCGACGACAGCAGCACGCGGCGCAGGGCGTTGCCGAGCGTCACGCCGAAGCCGCGTTCCAGGGGTTCGGCCACCAGGCGCGCCTTGCGCTGGGCGTCGGAACCGGTCTCGATCTGCGGCTTCTCGGGACGGATCAGCTCTTGCCAGTTACGTTCGATCATATGTGTCCCTCGAAACGGGTTTCGCCGGTCCCCCTCGCCTCGTCAGGGAAGGCGGGACCGGCGGAGAATGGGTCGGACGCCGGTCGGCGCCCGGAGTTCGTCGCTTAGACGCGGCGGCGCTTGGGCGGACGGCAGCCGTTGTGCGGCATCGGGGTGACGTCGCGGATGGTCGTGATGGTCATGCCGACGGCCTGAAGCGCGCGCAGCGCCGACTCACGGCCCGAACCGGGGCCCGACACGTTGACTTCCAGCGTCTTCACGCCGTGCTCGGCGGCCTTCTTGCCGGCGTCTTCGGCGGCCATCTGGGCGGCGTACGGGGTCGATTTGCGCGAGCCCTTGAAGCCCATGTGCCCGGCCGACGACCAGGAGATGGCGTTCCCCTGCGCGTCGGTGATGGTCACCATCGTGTTGTTGAACGAGGCGTTCACGTGGGCGACGCCCGAGGTGATGTTCTTGCGCTCGCGCTTCTTTACGCGACCCGATTCCTTGGCCATCAGCTGGTTCTCTTACTTCTTCTTGCCGGCGATCGGCTTGGCGGGACCCTTGCGGGTGCGGGCGTTGGTGTGGGTGCGCTGGCCGCGGACCGGCAGGCCCTTGCGGTGACGCAGGCCGCGATAGCAGGCCAGGTCCATCAGACGCTTGATGTTCATCGACGTCTCGCGGCGCAGGTCGCCCTCGACGGTGTAGTCGCGGTCGATGGTCTCGCGGATCTGCAGGACCTCGGCGTCGGTCAGCTGATTGACGCGACGGGCGTCTTCGATGCCCACCTTGCCGGTGATGTCCTTGGCGGCGGCCGGGCCGATGCCGTGGATGTACTGCAGCGCGATCATGACGCGCTTGTTGGTCGGGATGTTGACGCCAGCGATACGGGCCACGAAGATCTCCAGATACGCGCAAACCGGACGCAACAAACGCTCCGGTCAACAGACCTGGAGCGTTGGCGCCCTTCGCGGAAGGGCGCTCTTATAGACGTGATTCAGCGCGCGTCAACCGTCAGGCAAGACTTGGCGGGCCGGAAGGTTCCCAAGGGCCGCTCCGATCACCGGCCGGGCCGGCCGAATTCCACGATCACCGTGATGTCGCCCACCACCTCGCGGCCGTCGCGGACGTAGGGGGCGAAGCGGTAATGGCGCGTCGCCACCTCCACGCCGGCGGCGCCGAACCCCTGACCCGCCGGCGTCTCGGAGGTCACGCGGCAGCCGTCCAGACGGGTGTCCAGTTGGACCTGACACGTGACCACGGCACGACCGAACCGGCCACGCGCGGCGGGCGGATGGAGGGCCCGCAGTTCGGCAAGCGTCGCCTGGCGGATGGGGCGCGCCCGCACCGTGCCCGAGCCGGGACCGGAGCCCGCGCCCGTGCCGCCGCCCTGCCCCGTGCCCTCGCCGCCTTGGCCCTGGCCCGCCGTGAGCCCGGGCTGCGGAGAGACGCCGACGACCGTCTCCGGCGGCTGCGGGGCGGGTTCGGGCGGGGCGACGACTTCGGGTTCCGGCGGCGGGATGTGGGCCGGCCGGACGACCGACGGCGCGGCCGGGGCCCCGCCGCCGACCTCGACGGCCGGTTCCGGCGGCGGTGACGGAGGCGGTGGCTCGGGCGGACGCAGCAAGGTGATTTCAAAGGGCGGCGTCGGCAGGGGCGGCAGAGGCGACGGCGCCGTGCGCGCGACGACCGCCAGCACGCCCACGTGCGCCGCGATCACGGCGACGTAGATCGCCGGCTTGCGCCAACGCTCGGTCGAGCTCGGGGTCCGCGCTCCGGTCATGCGCCCGTCATGCCACATCCGTGCTTAACGCACGAAAGGCCGAACGGTCAGCCGGGGTTCAGGCGTCCAGCGCGGCGTCCATGGCGGCGGCGACCTGATCGATCGCGCCCATGCCGTCGATCTCGGTCAGCAGGCCCTTGCTCTCGTAATAGGGCAGCAGCGGCGCGGTGTTGCGGTTGTAGACCGCCAGCCGGTCCTTGAAGGTGTCCGGATTGTCGTCCGGGCGGCCCTGATCCGCGAACCGCTTGGTGATGCGCGCCGTCAGGGCCGCGTCATCGACCTTCAGCCGGATCACGCGGTCGATTCGGGAGCCGCGCTTGGCCAGCATGGCGTCCAGGGCCTCGGCCTGGGGCACGGTGCGGGGGAAACCGTCGAAGATGGCCCCGCCGGCGGCCTCGGCCTCCGGCAGGCGATCCTCGATCAAGGCGATGACGATGTCGTCGGTGACCAGGTCGCCGCGCGCCAGCACGTCCTTGACCTGAAGCCCCAGGTCGGAACCCGAGGCGATGGCCGCGCGCAGCATGTCGCCCGTCGACAGCTGAACCATGCCCCGCGTCTCGACCAGGCGCTTGGCCTGGGTGCCCTTGCCCGCGGCGGGGGGGCCGAACAGGATCAGGTTCATCGCGTCAGCCCCTCCCCGGAGCGCTCGGGCTCAAGCAGCGCGACGCGCCGTAGCCCACCAAGACCTCAGCGCCGGACCGGCGCCGGAGCGCCCCGACCGCCGCGACCGCGCAACTTGGCCTTCTTGATCAGGCCCTCATACTGGTGCGCCAGCAGATGGGACTGGATCTGCGAGACAGTGTCCATGGTCACGGAGACCACGATCAGTATCGAGGTGCCGCCGAAGTAGACGGCGTTGCCCATGCCGGCCACCAGAAACTCCGGCACCAGGCAGACCAGGGTGATGTAGGCCGCGCCGATCACCGTCAGGCGGGTCAGGACGTAGTCGAGATACTCCGCGGTCCGCTTGCCCGGCCGGATGCCCGGCAGGAAACCGCCGTACTTCCGCAGGTTCTCGGCCGTGTCCTCGGGGTTGAAGGTGATCGAGGTGTAGAAGAAGCAGAAAAAGATGATCAGGCCGGCATACAGCACCATGAACAGCGGCTGGCCGTTCTGGAGCTGGGCCGTCAACGTCGGCAGCCAGGACGACACCCAAGTGGGCAGGTCCGCGTTGGCCGTCATCTGCGCCACCGTGGCCGGCAGCAGCAGCAGCGACGACGCGAAGATGGCCGGGATGACGCCGGCGGTGTTCACCTTCAGCGGCAGGAAGCTGCGCTCCCCGCCCGCCATGCGGTTGCCTTCCTGACGCTTGGGATACTGGATCAGCAGCCGACGCTGCGCTCGCTCCATGAAGACGATGAACACGACGGTGGCGATCGCCAGGGCGCCGATCAAGAGCAGGACGAAGGCCGACAGCTGGCCCTGCTGGGCCAGGCCCAGCAGGCGCGCCGTCGTCGACGGCAGCACCGCCACGATGCCGGCGAAGATGATCAGCGAGATGCCGTTGCCGACGCCGCGCGCCGTCACCTGCTCGCCCAGCCACATGAGGAACATGGTGCCGCCGGTCAGCACGGTGACCGTCGAGATGATGAAGAACAGGCCGGGCTGATCGACCAGCCCCGGCTGGGCGTTCAGGCCCACGGCGATGCCGAACGACTGCATCAGGGCCAAGGCCACGGTCAGATAGCGGGTGTACTGGTTCAGCTGCTTGCGGCCCGCCTCGCCGCCTTCCTTGCGCAGTTTCTCCCACGGGCCATACACGGCGGCCATCAGCTGAACGATGATCGACGCCGAGATGTAGGGCATCACGTTCAGGGCGAAGACGGCCATCCGCTCCACCGCGCCGCCCGAGAACATGTTGAACATGTCCAGGATGCCGCGCTGACCGTCCGGGTCGGCGAAGAACTGCAGGAAGGCCGCGGAGTTGATCCCGGGGATCGGCACGAAGGTGCCGATGCGGTAGACCAGCAGGGCCATCAGCGTGAAAAGCAGACGCTTGTGAAGCTCGGTCGCCCTGGCGAACGAGCCCATGTTCATGTTGGCTGCGAGTTGTTCGGCGGCCGAAGCCATGTGTCGTCACCCCGACTGATCAGAACGCGGCGCATCGGACCTGATGTCGGCGCTGGCGTCCAGATAGGCGAAGGGCGGTCCGTCAGCCAGACCGCCCCGCCGCTTATTTACTTGGCGGCCTTGCCGGCGGTGCGCTTGGCGCGGGCCGAGACCTTGTTGGCGTCACCCTTCGGCGCCTTGGGGGCCGGAGCCTTGCCCTTGGCGGCGTTGCGCTTCTCGACGCGGGCGGCGGCCTTGGCCTCCGCCTCGACGCGCTGCTGGGTCACCGAGCCGCCGGCGGCCTCGATCGCCTTGACCGCGCCGGCCGAGGCCGACCAGACGACCAGGTTCAGCTTGGCCTTCAGCTCGCCCGTGCCCAGGACGCGCACGCCGTCCTTGACGCGGCGGATGACGCCGGCGGCCACCAGGGCCTCGCCCGTGATCTCCGCCTTCACGTCCAGCTTCTTGGCGTCCACGGCGTCCTGGAGGCGCCACAGGTTCACCTCGGCCAGCTTCAGGGCGTTGGGGTTGTTGAAGCCGCGCTTGGGCATGCGCATGTACAGCGGCATCTGGCCGCCCTCGAAGCCCAGCAGCGACACGCCGGTGCGGGACTTCTGGCCCTTGACGCCGCGGCCCGAGGTCTTGCCCTTGCCCGAACCCGGGCCCCGGCCGACGCGCATGCGCTTCTTGTGGGCGCCCTCGTTGTCGCGGATTTCGTTCAGTTTCATGTGCCTGATCCTTTCGGGTGCTAGCGCCCGCGGACGTGGCCACGGACTCGGCTGTTTTTGATGAGGGATCAGGTTTTAGGGGCTAGGTTCCAGGGAGCGGACGAACCGCCCCTCGCCTTCCCTATTCCCTAGAACCTAATCCCTAGAACCTACTTCTCGACCACTTCGACCATGTGGGCGACCTTGGCGATCATGCCGCGCACCGAAGGGGTGTCCTCCAAGGTGGCCTCGCGGCCGAGGCGGTTCAGGCCCAGGCCGACCAGGGTGGCGCGCTGGTCCGACTTGCGGCGGATCGGGCTGCCGGTCTGGCGCACGGTGACGGTCTTGGCGTCTTGCTTGGCCATGATCAGGACTCCACGGCTTCCGGCGCCGAGGCGCCGTCGTTGCGGCGGCCCATCAGGTCGGAGACCTTCTTGCCGCGCTTGGACGCGACCATGCGCGGCGACGACTGGACCTTCAGCGCCTCGAAGGTGGCGCGGATCATGTTGTAGGGGTTGGACGAGCCGGTCGACTTGCCGACCACGTCCTGGACGCCCAGGGTTTCCAGCACGGCGCGCATCGGGCCGCCGGCGATGACGCCGGTGCCGGGAGGGGCCGCGCGCATCATGATCTTGCCGGCGCCCCAACGGCCGGCGCCGTCATGGTGCAGGGTGCGGTTCTCGCGCAGCGGAACCTTGATCATGGTCTTCTTGGCTTCCTCGGTCGCCTTGCGGATGGCTTCCGGCACTTCACGCGCCTTGCCGTGACCGAAGCCGACGCGGCCCTTGCCGTCGCCGACGACCATCAGGGCCGCGAACGAGAACCGGCGGCCGCCCTTCACGGTGGCGGCGACGCGGTTGATGTGGACCAGCTTTTCGACGATGTCCGAATCCGGACCGTCGACGGCCGGAGCGTTGCGGTTGTCACGACGGTTGCGATCGTTGCCGCCGCCGCCGCGTTGGGGTGCTTGCGCCATCTGTGCGGTCCTTAGAAGTTCAGGCCGGCTTCACGCGCGGCTTCCGCCAGCGCCTTCACCCGTCCGTGATAGATGTAGCCGCCGCGGTCGAAGACGACGTCCTTGACGCCCTTCTCGATGGCGCGCTCGGCGATCAGCTTGCCGATCTGAGCGGCCGCGGCCGTGTCCGAGCCCTTCTTGCCCCGGCCGCCTTCCAGCGACGAGGCGGCGGCCACCGTGACGCCCTGGGCGTCGTCGATGATCTGGGCCGAGATGTTTTTGTCCGAGCGGAAGACCGACAGACGCAGACGGCCGTTGGCCACGGACTTGAGGCGGCGACGGGTGCGCTCGGCGCGACGCTTGGCGTTTTGCTTGAGAGTCGTGGCCATGGCTTACTTCTTCTTGCCTTCCTTGCGGCGGACCTTCTCGCCGGCGTAGCGGACGCCCTTGCCCTTGTAGGGCTCCGGCGGACGCAGCTTGCGGATGACGGCCGCGACCTGGCCCACGGCCTGCTTGTCCGGCCCCGAGATCTTGATCTCGGTCTGCTTCGGCACCGCGAAGGTGATGCCGGCCGGAGCCGGCACGTCCACTTCGTGGCTGAAGCCCAGCTGCAGCGACAGGGCCGGGCCCTTCATCGCGGCGCGATAGCCCACGCCGACCAACTCCAGGGTCTTCTCGAAGCCCGTGGTGACGCCGGTGACCATGTTGTCGACCAGGGTCCGCGACAGGCCCCACATCGCGCGGGCGCGCGGCGTGTCGGCCTTCAGGCCCAGAGACAGCTCGTCGCCTTCATGCTTGACCTCGATCTCGTCGGCGACGGTCCAGGCGCGTTCGCCCTTCGGTCCCTTGACGGTGACGGTCTGGCCGTCGAGCGTGACGGTCACGCCCTTCGGCACGGCGATGGTTTTCTTGCCGATGCGCGACATCTTAATAGACCCTGCAGAGGACTTCGCCGCCGACGTTCTGGTCGCGGGCGGCGGCGTCGGACATGACGCCCTTCGAAGTCGAAAGGATCGAGATTCCGAGGCCGTTCTTGATCGGCTTCAGATCCGAAATGGCGGAATAGACGCGACGGCCCGGCTTCGACACGCGAGCGATCTCGGCGATCACCGGCTGGCCGTCGAAGTACTTCAGCTCGATCTCGAACTGGGGGAACTCGCCAGGGTTCTGAACCAGGGAGTAGCCGCGGATGTAGCCTTCGTCCTGCAGCACGTCGAGGACGCGCTGGCGCAGGCGGCTGGCGGGGGTCAGCACCTTGGAACGCTTGCGGGTCGCGGCGTTCTTGATGCGGGCGATCATGTCGCTCAGGGGATCGTTGATCATCATGGTCGTGTTCCCCTTACCAGCTCGACTTCGTCAGGCCGGGGATCTGGCCCTTGTTGCCAAGCTCGCGCAGCGCGATCCGGCTCATTTTCAGCTTGCGATAATAGGCGCGAGGACGGCCCGTCACCTCGCAGCGGTTGCGGATCCGGGTCGGAGCCGAGTTGCGCGGCAGGGCGGCCAGCTTCAGGCGCGCGTCGAAGCGCTCCTCCAGCGGCAGGGATTCGTCGTTCGCGATCGCCTTCAGGGCGGCGCGCTTGGCGGCATACTTCGCAACCAGGGCCTTGACGGCTTCGTTGCGGTTTACGGCGCTCTTCTTAGCCATTGTGCTCTTTCCTTCCCGATCAGTTCACGAACGGGAACTTGAACTCGGTGAGGAGGGCCTTGGCCTCCTCATCGGTCTTGGCCGTGGTGCAGACGATGATGTCCATGCCCCACATCTGGTCGATCTGGTCGTAGTTGATCTCCGGGAACACGATGTGCTCCTTCAGACCGGTGGCGTAGTTGCCGCGACCGTCGAACGAGGTGCCCTTCAGGCCGCGGAAGTCCTTCACGCGCGGCAGGGCGATCGTGATGAAGCGGTCCAGGAACTCGTACATCTGGTCGCCGCGCAGGGTGACCTTGCCGCCCACGACCATGCCCTCGCGCAGCTTGAAGCCGGCGATGGAGTTGCGGGCCTTGGTCGGCACGGCCTTCTGACCGGCGATCATGGTCAGATCCTTGAGGGCCGCAGTGGCCTTCTTGGAGTCCGCCACGGCTTCGCCGATGCCCATGTTCAGGACGATCTTGTCCAGCTTGGGCGTCTGCATCGGGTTGGTGTAGCCGAACTTCTCGGTCATCACCTTCTTGATGCGGTCGTTGTAGTCGGCCTTGAGGCGCGGCGTGTATTTTTCGGTGGCGGCCATTACAGGGCGTCTCCCGTGGTCTTGGCGAAGCGCACCTTCTTGTCGCCGTCCATGCGGAAGCCGACGCGGGTCGCCTTGCCGTTGGCGTCGGCGATCGCGACGTTCGAGACGTGCAGCGACGCTTCCTTGTTCTTGATGCCGCCCTGCGGGTCAGCCTGGGTCGGGCGCGTGTGGCGCTGAACCATGTTGACGCCTTGCACGACGACGCGGTTTTCGGTCGGCAGAACGCGGGTCACCTTGCCGGTGCGACCCTTGTCCTTGCCGGTCAGGACGACGACGACATCGCCCGATTTGATCTTGGCGGCCATGTTACAGGACCTCCGGAGCCAGCGAGATGATCTTCATGTGGTTCTTGGCGCGCAGCTCGCGCGGAACCGGGCCGAAGATGCGGGTGCCGACCGGCTCGTTCTGCTTGTTGACGATCACGGCGGCCGACTTGTCGAAGCGGATCACCGAACCGTCCTTGCGGTTGATGTCCTTGGCGGTGCGCACGACGATGGCGCGCACGACGTCGCCCTTCTTCACGCGGCCGCGCGGGATGGCTTCCTTGACGGAGGCGACGATGGTGTCGCCGATCGAGGCGTAGCGGCGCTTCGAGCCGCCCAGCACCTTGATGCACATGACCCGGCGGGCGCCCGAATTGTCGGCCACTTCCAGGTTAGTTTGCATCTGGATCATGGGATCAGAGCTTTCTGGTTACGAGGCCGAGGCCGGGGAAAGGACTTCCCAGGTCTTCAGCTTGGACTTCGGGGCGCACTCCACGATGCGGGCCACGTCGCCGACCTTCAGCGCGTTTGCCTCGTCGTGGGCGTGGTACTTCTTGGAGCGGCGGACGGTCTTTTTCAGGACCGGGTGCAGCAGCGTGCGCTCGACCTTGACGACGACGGTCTTGTCGCCCTTGTCGGAGACGACCACGCCTTCGAGAATACGTTTCGGCATCGGTGTTTCCTTAACCCGCCGCGCGGTTCGCACGCAGAAGCGTGGAGATGCGGGCGATGTCCTTGCGCACTTCCGAGACCCGGTGGGTCTTTTCCATCTGGCCGGTGGCGGCCTGGAAGCGCAGGTTGAACTGTTCCTTCTTGAGCTTCAGCAGCTCGTCGGCCAGTTGGTCGGGCGTCTGGGCCCGCAGATCGGCGATCTTGGTCATCAGGCCGCAGCCTCCACATGAGCCACGCCGGCGTCCAGGCGGGTGACCACCTTGGTGCGGACCGGCAGCTTGGCGGCGCCCAAGCGCAGCGCCTCGCGGGCCACGTCGTCCGGCACGCCGTCGATTTCGAACAGGATGCGGCCCGGGTGGCAGCGCGCGGCCCAGTGGTCCACGGCGCCCTTGCCCTTGCCCATGCGGACTTCGGCCGGCTTGCCGGTGACCGGCAGGTCGGGGAACACGCGGATCCAGACCCGGCCCTGACGCTTCATCTGGCGGGTGATCGCGCGGCGGGCCGCCTCGATCTGACGCGCGGTGATGCGTTCCGGCTCCAGCGTCTTCAGGCCGTACGAGCCGAAGTTCAGCGAAAAGCCGCCCTTGGCCGAGCCGTGAATGCGGCCCTTGAAGGCCTTGCGGAACTTGGTCTTCTTCGGTTGCAGCATGACTTAGCCCTCACGCCCGCGATCGCGACGCGGACCGCGGTCGCCGCGGGGACCGCGGTCGCGGCCTTCGTTGGACGACGGACCGGACGCTTCCTGGGCCCAGCGCTTGTCCTGGGCCATCGGGTCGTGCTCCAGCACTTCGCCTTTGAACACCCAGACCTTCACGCCGATGATGCCGTAGGTCGTCTTGGCTTCGTAGAAGCCGTAGTCGATGTCGGCCCGCAGGGTGTGCAGCGGCACGCGACCTTCGCGGTACCACTCCATCCGCGCGATCTCGGCGCCGCCCAGACGGCCGGACACGTTCATCCGGATGCCCTTGGCGCCCAGGCGCATGGCCGACTGCATCGAGCGCTTCATGGCGCGGCGGAAGGCCACGCGGCGCTCCAACTGCTGGGCGATGTTCTCGGCGACCAGCTGGGCGTCGACCTCGGGCTTCCGGACCTCGACGATGTTCAGGTGAACCTCGCCCTCGGTCTGGGCCGCGATGTCCTTGCGCAGCTTCTCGATGTCGGCGCCCTTCTTGCCGATCACGACGCCCGGACGGGCGGCGTAGATCGTCACGCGGCACTTCTTGTGCGGACGCTCGATGATGATGCGCGACACGCCGGCGGCCGACAGGCGCTCCTTCAGCCACTCGCGCAGCTTCAGATCCTGGTGCAGCAGCTTGGCGTATTCCTGGCCGCCGGCGAACCAGCGGCTGTCCCAGGTGCGGTTGACGCCGAGGCGCAGACCGATCGGATTGACTTTCTGACCCATCAGGCGGCCTCACCGGCTTCGCGGACCACGATGGTGATCTCCGCGAAAGGTTTCAGGATGCGCGACGAACGGCCACGAGCGCGGCTCGCGAAACGCTTCATCACCAGGTTCTTGCCCACGAAGGCCTCGGCGACGACCAGGTTGTCGATGTCGAGGTTGTGGTTGTTCTCGGCGTTCGACACGGCGCTGTAGAGCGCCTTGCGGACGTCGGTCGCGATGCGCTTGCGGCTGAATTCCAGCTCGTTCAGCGCCTTTTGCACCGGCAGGCCGCGGATCGACTGGGCCACCAGGTTCAGCTTCTGCGGGCTGATCCGGACGTTGACCAGCTTGGCGCGGGCCTCGGTCGGGGCGAGCCGACGTTCGTTCTTGGTCTGGGCCATCGGTTACTTCCTCTTGGCCTTCTTGTCCGCCGCGTGGCCCGGGAAGTTCCGGGTCGGGGCGAACTCGCCGAACTTCATGCCGACCATCTCTTCGGAGACCGACACCGGCACGTGTTTCTGGCCGTTGTGGACGCCGAACGTCAGGCCGACGAACTGCGGCAGGATGGTGGAGCGGCGCGACCAGGTCTTGATCACGTCCTTGCGACCCGACGACGAAACGGCGTCGGCCTTCTTGAGCAGATACCCGTCGACGAACGGGCCTTTCCAGGAGGAGCGGGCCATGTCTTAGCGAGCCTTCTTAGCGTGGCGGCTGCGGATGATGTATTTGTCCGTCGCCTTGTTCTTGCGGGTGCGGGTGCCCTTGGTGTCCTTGCCCCAGGGCGTGACCGGCGTGCGGCCGCCCGAGGTCCGGCCTTCGCCGCCGCCGTGCGGGTGGTCGATCGGGTTCATGGCCACGCCGCGGACGTGCGGACGCCAGCCCATGTGACGGACGCGACCGGCCTTGCCCAGGTTCTGGTTCATGTGGTCGGGGTTCGACACCGCGCCCACCGTGGCCATGCAGCCGTCCAGAACCATGCGCAGCTCGCCCGAGCCCAGACGGATCTGGGCATAGCCGGCGTCGCGGCCGACCAGCTGAGCGTAGGCGCCGGCCGAACGGGCAAGCTGGGCGCCCTTGCCCGGCTTCATCTCGATGTTGTGGATGATCGTGCCGACCGGCATCGCGCGCAGGGGCATGGCGTTGCCCGGCTTCACGTCCACCTTCTCGCCCGCGACCACCGTGTCGCCGGCCTTCAGGCGCTGCGGCGCGATGATGTAGGTCTTCTCGCCGTCGGCGTAGGTCACCAGGGCGATGAAGGCGGTGCGGTTCGGGTCGTACTCCAGACGCTCGACCGTGCCGACGGCGTCGAACTTGCGACGCTTGAAGTCGATCTTGCGGTACAGCGTCTTGGCGCCGCCGCCGCGGAAGCGGACGGCGATGCGGCCGCCCTGGCCGCGGCCGCCCGACTTGGTCAGGCCCTCGACCAGCGACTTCTCGGGGCGGCCCTTGTGCAGCTCCGAGCGATCGACCAGCACCAGGGCGCGGCGGCCCGGCGACGTCGGATTGTAAGTCTTCAGCGCCATCGGATCAGAGCCCCGTGGTGACGTCGATCGACTGGCCCGCGGCCAGCGTCACGATCGCTTTCTTGATGTCCACCCGACGGCCGACGATGCCGCGGAAACGCTTGGTCTTGCCCTTCTGAACCAGGGTGTTGACCTTGACGACGTTGACCTTGAACAGGCTTTCGACCGCCGCGGCGATCTCGTCCTTGGTCGCCTTGTCGGCGACGCGGAAGACGACCTTGTTCTGCTCCGACAGAATCGTGGCCTTCTCGGTGATCACCGGAGCCAGGATGGTGTCGTAGTGCTTGGCGGTGGGTTGGGCGCCGGCCATCACGCGGCCTCCTTCTTGGCGAAGCGGGCCTCGATCGCGTCGACGGCGGCCTTGGTCAGCACCAGCTTGTCGGCCCGCAGGATGTCGTAGACGTTCAGGCCGGCGTTCGGCAGCACGTCCACGTGCGGGATGTTGCGGGCGGCCAGGCCGAAGTTCGCGTTCACTTCCGGGCCGGCGATGATCAGCGTCTTGGTCCAGCCCAGCTTGCCGAACTGCTCGCGCAGCTTGGCGGTCTTGGCTTCCTTGACGTCCACCGACTCCACGACGACCAGGTCGCCCGAGACGACCTTGGACGACAGGGCATGGCGCAGGGCCAGGGCGCGGACCTTCTTCGGCAGCGAGAAGCCGTGGTCGCGCACGACCGGGCCGAAGGCGCGCGAGCCGCCGACGAACTGGGGCGCACGACGCGAACCGTGACGGGCGCCGCCGGTGCCCTTCTGCTTGTACATCTTCTTGCCGGTGCGAGAGTTCTCGTTCCGGGTCTGGACCTTGTGCGTGCCGGCGCGGCGCTTGGCCAACTGCCAGTTGACGTAGCGGGCCAGCAGGTCGCCGCGGATGTCGGTGATGCCGAACACGGCGTCCGACAGCTCGACGTCGCCCGAGGCCTTGCCGTCCATCTTGATTACGGAAATCTTCATTACGCTTCACCGCCTTCAACGGCTTCGGCGGCCGGAGCGGCGTCGTCCGCCGGAGTCTCGGCGGGCTGCTCGGCGGCGGGCTGCTCAGTGGAGGTTTGGGCCGACTTCGACTTGATGCCGCCCGGGAACGGGGAGTCGGCCGGACGAGCCTTCTTGATGGCGTCGCGGACCTTCACATAGGTGCCGTCGTGGCCCGGGACCGCGCCCTTGACCAGGATCAGGCCGCGCTCGCTGTCGATGCGGACGACGGTCAGGTTCTGGACCGAGACGATCTCCTGACCCAGGTGACCGGCCATCTTCTTGCCGGGGAAGGTGCGGCCCGGATCCTGGCGGTTGCCGGTCGAGCCGTGCGAGCGGTGCGAGACCGAGACGCCGTGGGTGGCGCGCAGGCCGCCGAAGTTCCAGCGCTTCATGGCGCCGGCGAAGCCCTTGCCGATGGTCGGGGCCTGGACGTCCACCTTCTGGCCGACCACGAAGTGATCGGCGGTGAACTCGGCGCCCACGTCCAGCAGGCCGTCCGCGTCGACGCGGAACTCGGTGACGTAGGCCTTCGGCTCCACCTCGGCCTTGGCGAAGGTCTCGCGCTGGGCCTTGTTGGTGTTCTTGGCCTTCTTCGTGCCGGCGCCCAGCTGCAGGGCGACGTAGCCGTCCCGCTCCTGGGTGCGCTGGCCGACGACCTGGCAGCCGTCGAGTTGAAGCACAGTGACCGGAACGTGCGCGCCGTCATCGGCGAACACGCGGGTCATGCCCAGCTTCTTGGCGATCACGCCCGTGCGCATTGTCGGATCCCGCCTTCTTCTCTTTAGATCTTGATCTCGACGTCCACGCCGGCGGACAGGTCGAGCTTCATCAGCGCGTCCACGGTCTGCGGGGTGGGGTCGACGATGTCGAGGACACGCTTGTGCGTGCGGATTTCAAACTGCTCGCGCGACTTCTTGTCGACGTGCGGCGAACGGTTCACGGTGAACTTTTCGATCAGGGTCGGCAGCGGGATCGGACCGCGGACGGTCGCGCCCGTGCGCTTGGCGGTGTTGACGATCTCGCGCGTCGAAAAGTCGAGGACGCGGTGATCGAAGGCCTTGAGCCTGATGCGGATGCTTTGATCCATATCGGTCGTATTCCCAAGCAGGCGAACCTGCGTCCCTGTGAACCATTTCAAAGACCGGAGTCTTCAGGCCGCGAGGCCTTCAGAGTACGCACGTCCGCAAAAACGATCGGCCCACGCGGTCGCCCGCGAAGGCCGTTGAAGTCCTGGGTCACTGTAAAGAACAGGGTCTCAGGTCGTTCCTGCGGACCGCGTCTGCACCCGGGGGTGCACAGCCGGTCCAACAAGAGTGGGGGCTTATGACGGGTGACTCGCCCGTCGTCAAGCGGCGAAAAGGTGGCGCGGAGGGCCTCAGCGGCCCACCGTCACCTGCCCCCCGCCCACGATGCTGCGGCTGACCCGACCGGTCGCCTCGGCCACCCGCACGTCGCCGCCGCCCGCGATGCTGACGCTCAGGTCGCCCGTCGTGCCGTCGAACATCACGTCTCCTGAGCCGGCGATGCTCACGCTCAATGTGCTGGTCCGGCCGCCGCGCACCCGGACGTCTCCCGATCCCGCGATGTTGATCGCTCCCGCGCCGCCGCCGACCGAGGCCAGGGTGACGTCGCCCGAGCCGCCGATGTCGACCTCGAACGCGCCCACCGTTCCGCCCTGCACGGCGCCGGAGCCCGCGATGTCCAGGTCCAGCTTGCGGGAGTTGCCGATCAGCGCCGATCCGGAGCCGCCGATCTCCACATGCACGTCGCCTGACACGTTCGGCACGGTCCAGTCGCCGCAGCCGCCGATCGACAGGTCGACCTCACGCGCGCCTTGCCCAACGGTGCCATAGACGCCGCCGCCCGCGGCCACCTTCACCGCGCGGGGGGCGCGGATGATGATCAGCGGCGCGTCGGCCAGGTTCACCCGGCCCACGCCGCGCACCTCGACGCTGGCGCCCTGCCCCGGCTGGGTTCCGCCGGCGGGGCCGGAACGGCAGTCGCCGATCCGGCTCTGGCGCATCATGAAGCGGCGCTGGGCCAGACCGCCCTCGACCACGGTCCTCGATCCCTCGCGTCGCACGCGCAGCGGCGGCAGGTCGGCCGTGCCGGCCTCAACCGACACGGCGACGTCCGTGCGGTCCTCCACGATCACGACCACGCGGGCCACGGCGTCCTCGATCTGGACGGACTGCGCCACGGCGGGCGCGGCGGCGACGAGGGCCAGGGCGGCGGCGGAAACGGCGAGAACGGTCTTCATGGCGGGAGCTCCCTCTCCAAAATCGCTGGAGCGAACCTGCGCCCGAGGACGAACCGGGTCACTTTAAATCGAGGTCATGACCTGATCGTAACCTCTCCTCCCCGTGCCGCAGGCAAGGGGAGGTGGCGCGGCCCGAATACGGGCCGTGACGGGGGGGGCGGCTCCGTCGGCGCCGATGAAACGCTGATCACGTCCGACCGAGACGCCCCTTCCGTCTCGCGCCCGATGGGCGCGATCCACCTCCCCACTTCGCTGCGCTCGCGGGGAGGAGACTACGCCCCCAGAGCCCGCGCGCCGTCCTCGACGCCCAACTCCGGCTCGAAGTCGCGCTCGAAATGGGCGATCCGGCTCTTCAGCCCGCCGACCCGCTTCAGCGCCAGCGACGCCGCCCAGCGGGCCGCCAGCTCCGGCGTCTGCATCACGTCCGTCGGCCGGGGCCGTCCGCCGCGCCCGCGCAGCACGGCGTTCGTATAGAGCGCCCCGTTGCGCCAGCGCGACGGCCAGGTCTGGAAGTCCATCGACAGCGAGACGCAGAACCGGTCAAGGTTCTCCACCCGATGCGGGGCGTACAGCGGCCAGGTCAGGGCCTGCCCCGGCTCCAGATCGATCACCGTCGCGTCGTCCTCGAAGGCGCGGACGTAGGGCAACTCCTCGGTCGTCTGACGCGCCACCACCTGTTCCATGTCGCGCTCGGCCAGATGCGCCTCGTCGCCCGGATAGACGAAGATGCGCTTGCGCCCGCGCAGGTGGAACAGCACCACCCCCGCCGGGTCGAAATGATAGGGCACCCTCGCTTTCGGAGAGGACAGGATCAGCTGCCCCGCGTTGGTGACCGCCTTCATGCCCGGATAGGATTTCTGAATGCGGGCGAACTCCGCCATCGCCGCGTCCCACAGATCGGGCGCGGCATCCGCAGCATCGCGGATGTTGACCCACAGCCGCCCGGCCTTGATCGCCTCCAGCAGCTCCGCCCCCGACAGCCGCCCCCGCGCCCCGGTGCGCAGCGAGACCTGTCCCTCGGCGTCGTAGTCGTACAGGTTGATGTCGAACAGATCGGCCGGGCACCGGTCCAGCAGGGCCGCCAGCCAGGCGTCCTCGGCGAAGCCCTGGGCGTTCAGCGAATGGGCGTGGATCGCGGCCTCGCGGATCGGGCCGGAATAGCGGGTGGTCATGGCTCAGGCCCTCGCGGCGGCGGGTGAAGGGGTCAGCTTGGCGGCGGCGGCGCCCACAGCCGACAGAGCCCCCTTCAGGCGGGCGCCCGGCGTCACCTCGCAGGCTTCGATCGCGGCCCAGCGGCGTCGCACGCTGGCGCCCAGCCGGCTGCCCCGGCCCTCGCCCGTGGCGTTCAGCAGGCCGACGGCGGCCCGACCGGCGCTGCGCATCAGACCCGGCCGCTCGATCACCGCCTCCACGATCCGGCGCTCGGCGTTGCAGAAATACTTTTTGTAGCTCTCGCCCTGGAAGCCGTAGTCGAACACCCTGTAGCCGTCGGCCGAGGCCAGCCGCATGGTGTCCATGCTCAGCAGGATGCCGGGCGAGCACCGCGCCACGGAGGGGTCATAGGCGGGGAACCAGAAGTGATACTGGTCGGTCGCGTGCAGCGAGATCTCCAGCGCCGCCAGCCGGTCTCCGCCCCACAGCGCCGCCATCGAGGCGCCGAAGCGGCCGCGATGATCCCCCGTCAGGGCGTGCAGCACGTCGCGCGTCCAGCCGCAGGCGAAGACGTCGTGCCGTCCCGTGCGCCGGTACTGTTCGCGCTTCAGACCGATCAGATGGTCAAGCAGCGCCGGATCGGTCAGGCCACGCTCCACGCGGATCGGCCCCAACTCCGTCTCCAGGCTGCGCCGCGCGCGTTCCTTGTCCTTGAAGTATTTGCCGAAGGTGGCGCGCCGCTCGGCGTACCAGGCGTCATGGCCGTCCGGCAGGGCCGCCTGCACCGTGGCGCGGCGCTCGCCGCCGGACGCCGGGCCCACCCAGCCGCCCACGCTCAGACGCGCCGCCTTCAACAGGTGCGCCGTCTGCTCCAGCCCGATCGTCTGGCCCGGCTCCGAGATCACGCCGTGATAGTCGTTCAACGGCGCCGCCAGCGGCTGGATCGCTCCACCGCGCCGCTGATGCGGGAAGAAGCCGACGACCTTGCCGCCGCGCTGGAACACGGCCACGCGCGCTCCGGGCGTCACGGCGCCGGCCACCTGGGCGAACTCCGGCTGGAAATAGGGCGAGACCAGATCGGGATCCGCCTCGACCATGGCGCGCCAGGCGTCGACCAGCGACGCGTCCAGCTCATCCGGCGAGATCAGATCGACCGTCAGGGTCATGGTCGGGCTCCGTCCGCCCGCAAGCAAGTCGGGCCATGACGCACCTTGCCACCTCCGGCCTTGCAACGCGGTTTAGCGGCATGGTGAACGAAACCTGCCGCCACGACCGAGCGTTGCCGTTTTCGAACTCACGGAGCCCGCCATGACCGCCCGCCAACCCGGCCGCCAGAACGAATACGAACAGGAAAAGCCCGTCCGCGAGGGAGAGCCGCCTCACCCGGCGCAGGAGCCGGCGGGGTCCGAGGGCAGCTCCAACAGCGGAGAGACCGCCACCGACCCCGCCACGGGAAAGCCGAACGCGTGAGGCGCCCGGAATGCAGAACGGCCCCGGGAGCGATCCCGGGGCCGTTCCAGTCTCAGTCCTCCGGACCGCCGATCAGGCCAGGATCTTGGACACGACGCCGGCGCCCACCGTGCGGCCGCCTTCGCGGATGGCGAAGCGGAGTTTCTCTTCCATGGCGATCGGGGTGATCAGTTCCACGGTCAGCTCGGCGTTGTCGCCGGGCATGATCATCTCCACGCCTTCCTTCAGGTGCACGATGCCGGTCACGTCCGTGGTGCGGAAGTAGAACTGCGGACGGTAGTTGGTGAAGAACGGCGTGTGACGGCCGCCCTCTTCCTTGGTCAGGATGTAGGCCTCGGCCAGGAACTTGGTGTGCGGGGTGATCGAGCCCGGCTTGCACAGCACCTGGCCGCGCTCGACGTCCTCACGCTTGGTGCCGCGCAGCAGCACGCCGACGTTGTCGCCCGCCTGGCCCTGGTCCAGCAGCTTGCGGAACATCTCCACGCCCGTGCAGGTCGTCTTCTGGACCGGACGGATGCCGACGATCTCCACTTCCTCGCCGACCTTGACGATGCCGCGCTCGACCCGGCCCGTCACCACGGTGCCGCGGCCCGAGATCGAGAACACGTCTTCCACCGGCATCAGGAACGGCTGGTCGATCGGACGCTCCGGCTGCGGGATGTAGTCGTCGACCGTCTGCATCAGCTCCAGCACGCGCTGCTCGCCGATCTCCGGGTTCACGCCGTCGGTCGCGGCCTTGGCCGAGCCCTTGGTGATCGGGATGTCGTCGCCCGGGAACTGGTAGGACGACAGAAGCTCGCGCACCTCCATCTCCACCAGCTCCAGCAGTTCCTCGTCGTCGACCAGGTCCACCTTGTTCATGAACACCACCAGCGCCGGCACGCCGACCTGACGGGCCAGAAGAATGTGCTCGCGGGTCTGCGGCATCGGGCCGTCGGCCGCCGACACCACCAGGATCGCGCCGTCCATCTGGGCCGCGCCGGTGATCATGTTCTTCACATAGTCGGCGTGGCCGGGGCAGTCGACGTGGGCATAGTGACGGTTGGCCGTCTCATATTCCACGTGCGCCGTGTTGATCGTGATGCCGCGCGCCTTCTCCTCCGGCGCCGCGTCGATGTCCTCGTACTTCTTCGCCGTCGCCCCGCCCGACTTCGCCAGCGTCATCGTGATCGCCGCCGTCAGCGTCGTCTTGCCGTGATCCACGTGACCGATCGTGCCGATGTTGCAGTGCGGCTTCGTGCGTTCGAACTTTTCCTTGGCCATTCTTTTAGCTCCTCAGTCCCCGAACCGGGGTTCCTGTCTGGTTGGGGGTGAAAACTTAGGCGGAGTGCTTCTTGATCACTTCGTCGGCGACGTGTTGCGGCACCGGGTCGTAGTGGTCGTACTGCATGGTGAACTGGGCGCGGCCCTGCGACATGCCACGCAGCGTGTTCACGTAGCCGAACATGTTGGCCAGCGGCACGAAGGCGTTCACGACGGTGGCGTTGCCGCGCATGTCCTGACCCTGGATCATGCCGCGACGACCGTTCAGGTCGCCGATGACGGAACCCAGATACTCTTCCGGGGTCACGACCTCGACGGCCATGATCGGCTCCAGCAGCTTCGGCGCGCCCTGCGCGCGCAGCTCCTTGAAGGCGGCGCGCGAGGCGATTTCGAACGCCAGCACCGAGGAGTCGACGTCGTGGAAGGCGCCGTCGATCAGGGTCGCCTTGAAGTCGATCAGCGGGAAACCGGCCAGAAGACCGTTGTCCTTGGCCGACTCCAGGCCCTTCTGGACGCCCGGGATGTATTCCTTGGGCACCGCGCCGCCGACGATGGCGGACTCGAAGACGAAGCCCGAGCCCGGCTCGCCCGGCTCGAACACCAGCTTGATGCGGGCGAACTGGCCCGTGCCGCCGGTCTGCTTCTTGTGGGTGTAGTCGATCTCGGCCTTCTTCCCGAGCGATTCACGGTAGGCCACCTGAGGCGCGCCGATGTTGGCCTCGACCTTGTAGGTGCGCTTCAAGATGTCGATCTTGATGTCCAGGTGCAGCTCGCCCATCCCCTTCAGGATGGTTTGGCCCGACTCGTGGTCGGTCGAGACGGTGAAGGACGGGTCCTCCGAGGCCAGCTTGGCCAGGGCGACGCCCAGCTTCTCCTGGTCGGCCTTGGACTTGGGCTCCACCGCGATCTCGATGACCGGCGCCGGGAACTCCATGCGCTCCAGGATGACCGGCGACTTGATCGGGTCGCACAGGGTGTCGCCTGTGCGGGTGTCCTTCAGCCCGGCCAGGGCGACGATGTCGCCGGCGTAGGCTTCCTTGATGTCCTCGCGGTTGTTCGAGTGCATCAGCAGCATGCGGCCGACGCGCTCCTTGCGGTCGCGGGTCGAGTTCAGCAGACCCATGCCCGTTTCCATCTTGCCCGAATACAGGCGGCAGAAGGTCAGCGAGCCGACGAAGGGGTCGTCCATGATCTTGAACGCCAGGACCGACAGGGGCTCTTCGTCGGAGGCGCGACGGACCACTTCTTCCTCGGTCTTGTAGTCGATGCCCGGCGTCGGGGGGATGTCGACCGGCGACGGCAGATAGTCGACGACGGCGTCCAGCAGCGTCTGCACGCCCTTGTTCTTGAAGGCCGAGCCGCACAGGATCGGATAGAAGGCGCCGGTCAGCACCGCCTTGCGGATGCACTTCTTGATCGTCTCTTCCGACGGCTCATTGCCTTCGAGGTAGGCTTCCATCGCCTCGTCGTCGAGTTCGACGGCGTTGTCGATCAAGTACTGACGGGCGCCGTTCGCCTTCTCGACCATGTCGGCCGGGATCGGCACGTCGGTGTAGGAGGCCCCCAGGCCGTCGTTGTCCCAGACCACGCCGGTCATGCGGACCAGGTCGACCAGCCCGGTCAGGTTGGATTCCGAACCGATCGGCAGCTGGATCGGCACGGCCTTGGCGCCCAGGCGGTCGCGGATCGATTCCACCGACTTGTCGAAGTCGGCGCCGATCTTGTCCATCTTGTTCACGAAGACGATGCGGGGCACGCGGTATTTGTCGGCCTGGCGCCAGACGGTCTCGGTCTGGGGCTCCACGCCGGCGTTGCCGTCCAGCACGGTCACGGCGCCGTCGAGAACGCGCAACGACCGCTCGACCTCGATGGTGAAGTCCACGTGGCCGGGGGTGTCGATGATGTTCAGGCGCTTCTCGCGCCAGAAGGCGGTCGTCGCGGCCGAGGTGATGGTGATGCCGCGTTCCTGCTCCTGGTCCATCCAGTCCATGGTCGCGGCGCCGTCGTGGACTTCGCCGATCTTGTGGGACTTGCCGGTGTAATACAGGATCCGCTCGGTCGTCGTCGTCTTGCCCGCGTCGATGTGGGCCATGATGCCGAAGTTGCGGTAGTCTTCGATTTTATGCGTGCGGGGCATTGGGGAGCGTGCCTTGCGGTCGATGCGGACCGGCGATGTGCGCGGCCCTTGGAATGGGGTCTGGTCGGAGCGCGGGCGGTCTAGCCCAATCCCGCGAGGCCCGCCAGTGCGGCGAGCCCCGGCGGGGGCAAGCTCTTACCAGCGGTAGTGCGAGAAGGCCCGGTTGGCTTCGGCCATCTTGTGGGTGTCTTCGCGCTTCTTGACGGCGGTGCCGCGGTTGTTGGCGGCGTCCAGCAGCTCGGCGGCCAGCTTTTCCGTCATGGTGTTCTCGCCGCGCTTGCGCGCCGCGTTGACCAGCCAGCGGATGGCCAGGGCGCGACGACGGTCCGGACGGACCTCGACCGGCACCTGATAGGTGGCGCCGCCGACGCGACGCGACCGGACCTCGACCGACGGAGCGACGTTGTCGAGCGCGGTGTGGAAGGTGGCGACCGGCTCCTGGTCCTTCTTCTTGTCGGCCAGGATGTCGAAGGCGCCGTAGACGATGTTCTCGGCGACGGCCTTCTTACCTTCGTACATGACGTAGTTCATGAACTTGGTGACGATCAGATCGCCGAACTTGGGATCCGGCAGGACTTCGCGTTTCTGGGCGCGGTGACGACGGGACATTGGTTTTGCCTTCTAGTTCTGCGACGCCCGAAGGGCCGCATCGCGATTGTTCTCTGTCATCGCCCGATCCTTGCCCGCGCCGTATCCGGCGACGACGACCAGCACCAGGGCGACGGGGAACCAGAACCGTTTGATCCAGCCGGACCAGCCTGCAGAGGTTCCCATCGGGGATTCCTTACTTCGGACGCTTGGCGCCGTAGTGCGAACGGCGCTGCTTGCGGTCCTTGACGCCCTGGGTGTCCAGCACGCCGCGCAGGATGTGGTAGCGGACGCCCGGAAGGTCCTTCACGCGGCCGCCGCGGATCAGGACCACCGAGTGTTCCTGCAGGTTGTGACCTTCGCCGGGGATGTAGCACACCGCCTCGATGCCCGAGGTCAGGCGCACCTTGGCGACCTTACGCAGGGCCGAGTTCGGCTTCTTCGGGGTGGTCGTGTAGACGCGGGTGCAGACGCCGCGACGCTGGGGGCAGCCCTTCAGCGCCGGCACCTTGTTGCGGGCGACTTTCGGCTGGCGGGGCTTGCGCATCAGCTGGTTGATCGTGGGCATTCGAACTCGTCTCTCTTCTTGATCGATGGAGGCGTGTGCCTTTCGGCCGGAGCGCCTCGGTGCCTTCTTTTCGGACGGACCTGATGGGCCGTCCCGGGGTGATTTCGAGCCGTCACGACAAACGCAAAAGCCGGAACGCGCGCTGAGGACGTTCCGGCGGGCACAGCCCGTAGAATGAATTGTCACGATCGGAGCGGACGCGGACGCCCTCTCGAAGGTGCGCGGCTTCTACGCGCGAGGGGGCGCGGGGTCAAGGGCGGGGCAGAAGGGCACGGTCATCGTCAGCGTGGGGCGCCTGGCGTCCGCTGGGATTCCTCCCTCCGGCAAGCGCAGCTCCGCCCCTTCGACCACGGCCACGGCCGCTTCGCCGAAGCCCTGCCCGGCCGGAGACTCTGAAACCACGCGGCAGCTGTGCGGTGTGCCGTCTCGACGAACTTGACACCGAACGGTCGCCTCTCCGCGGACCGCCGAGGTCGTCGAGGGCGCCTCAGTGGGGCAGGTTGCCGGTGCGCGCCCTTGACCGAGCGACTGCGGCGAGCTTTGACAGCCCGCCGACAGCATGCACGCGCCCAAGATCAACACCCTCATCGCCAACTCCTTCCGACGGAAAGCCGACGCTTCAGCGTTCTTCATCTGCTGAGCATCCGCTCCTCAAAGCATGAAGATCGCCGAATGACCACTTCTCCGCTCGCCGCTCCCAAGACGACCAAGCCCCGCGTTCGCCGTCCCCGTCGCGGGCTGATGCTGGGGATCGGCGCGGTTCTGCTGGCGGCGCTGGCGATCTGGGTCTTCTTCTTGCGCGGTGGCGGCGATGCGGAGCCTTACCGCACCGAGGCGGTGCGGCGCGGCGAGATCACGCGGTCGGTGTCGGCGTCGGGGACGCTGGAGGCGTTGGTCACCGTCGAGGTCGGCTCGCAGATATCCGGCCAGGTGACCCAGGTCATGGTCGACTACAACGACCGCGTCCGGCGCGGGCAGGTCATGGCCGTGCTGGACCCCCAGAACCAGCGCAGCGCGGTGGAGCAGTCACAGGCCCAGATCGCGTCGGCCCAGGCCGGCGTCGCCCAGGCCCAGGCCCAGGTCGCCTTGGCTCAGGCCGAGTACGATCGCCAGAAATTCCTCTTCGACCGGCAGATCATCGCCCGGGCGGCGCTGGACACGGCCGAGGCGTCGCTGCGCACCGCGCGCGCCAACGTCGCCAGCGCCCAAGCCCAGGTTCGACAGTCCCAGGCCTCGCTGCGGTCCAACCAGGCCACCCTGGGCCGCACCTCGATCACCGCGCCGATCGACGGCATCGTCATCGACCGCCAGATCGAGCCGGGCCAGACCGTGGCGTCGGGCCTGAACGTGGCCGTGCTGTTCACCCTGGCCCAGGATCTGGGGCGGGTGCAGGCGCTGGTGAACGTCGACGAGGCCGACATCGGCCAGGTCCGCGTCGGCCAGCCCGTGCGCTTCACCGTCGACGCCTTCTCGGACGACAACTTCATCGGCGAGGTGACCCAGATCCGCGTGCTGCCGACGTCGGAATCCAACGTCGTGGCCTATACGGTGGTGGTCGAGGCCGACAATCCGGGCGAACGCCTGCTGCCCGGCATGACGGCGAACGCCGACATCGTCCTGGAAGAGAAGCGCAACGTCCTTCGCGTGCCGAACTCCGCCCTGCGCTTCACCCCGGCCGACGTCGAGGCGGAGGCGCAACAGGGTCAGGGCCAGGGCGCCGCGTCGCCCTTCGGTCCGGGCGGCGGCCAGGGTCAGCGCCGCGCCGGCGGCGAGCCCGGGCGCGGCAACATGGCCGCGGCCCTGATCGAGGAACTGGACCTGGACGCGACCCAGCGGGCGCAGGTCCAGCCGATCCTGGAGCGGGCCCAGCAGCAGGCCCGCGCGGCGCGCGGCGGCGGCGGTCGAGGCGGTCAGGGCGGCGGCGCACGTCGTCGCGGCAATCCGGCCATGGCCGCGGCCTTCAACGCCGCCTTCGACGAGATCAAGCCGCTGCTGCGGCCCGACCAGCAGGTGAAGCTGGAGAGCCTGCGCCTGCGCTTCGCCGGCGGCGGAGGGGGTCGCGGCACGGTCTGGGTGCTGCGGGCCGGCGAACCGGTTCAGGTCGCGGTCCGCACGGGCGCGACCGACGGCAGCTACACCGAAATCCTGGGCGGCGAGCTGAAGGAAGGCGACCAGGTCATCACCGGCGGCGGGCCTCGGCGCACCGACGCGCGCGCCCAGCAGCAGGCTCAGCGCATGGCCGGCGGGGGCTTCGGCGGCGGCGGTCCGCGATGATCGAGATCGAGCGCCTGACCAAGACCTACGTCATGGGCGACGAGGTCATTTCCGCGCTCGGCGGCGTTTCGCTGCGCATCGAGCGGGGCGAGCACGTCGCCATCGTGGGCCCGTCCGGGTCCGGCAAGTCGACGCTGATGAACGTGCTGGGCGGCCTGGACCGGCCGACCACCGGCCTCTACCGCTTCGAGTCCGAGCCGGTGGAGGATTTCGACGACGACCAACTGGCGGGCTTTCGCAACCGCCGCATCGGCTTCGTGTTCCAGTCGTTCCAGCTTTTGCCGAGGCTGACGGCGATGCAGAACGTCGAACTCCCCCTGATCTACGCCGGCGTCGATCCCGGAGCGCGGCGCGAGCGCGCAGTGGAGCTGCTGACCCGCGTCGGGTTGGAGCACCGACTCAACAACCGGCCGACGCAAATGTCGGGCGGTCAGCAGCAGCGCGTGGCCATCGCCCGCGCCCTGGCCAATGCGCCCGACCTGCTGCTGGCCGACGAGCCGACCGGCGCCCTGGACACCGCCACGGGCCAGGAGGTGCTGGCCCTGTTCGACGAACTGAACGCCCAGGGGCTGACCCTGTGCATCGTCACCCACGACCAGGAGGTGGCGGCCCGCGCGCGGCGGCGGGTCGCCTTCCGCGACGGTCACATCGTCTCGGACGACCGCCATGCTGGATAAGACCTCGACCCGCGGTCAAACGCTGCATTTCTCGACCGGCGGCATGAGCTCGCTGGAGCTGGTGCGCTTCGCCGTGGGGGCAATCACGGCCCACCCCATGCGGTCGGCCCTGACGTCGCTGGGCGTGGTCATCGGCGTCGCGGCGGTGATCATGATGACCTCCATCGGCGTGGGCGCCCAGCAACGGGTCGAGCAGGCGCTGTCCAGCCTGGGCACCAACATGCTGGTGGTGCGGCCGGGCCCAGCGCGCGGCGGCGGCGGCGGTTTCGTGCGCGGCGCCGGCGGATCGGGCGCCACCCTGACGGTCGACGACGCCGAGGCGATGCGGACGCTGGACGGCATCGCCGCCATCTCGCCCGCCATCAACGGCGGCGCCCAGCTGATCTATGAAGGCGCCAACTGGTCCAGCCGGATCGAGGGCGTGACGCCGGACTATCTGATCGCCCGCGACCTGGAGATGGCCTCCGGCCAGATGTTCGACCAGGGCGCGGCCGAAAGCGGGCGCAAGGTCGCGGTGCTGGGCCAGACGGTGGTCACCGAGCTGTTCGGCGAGGGCGTGGATCCCGTCGGCCAGCGCATCCGCGTGGGACCGATTCCCTTCACCGTCATCGGCGTGCTGGCGCCCAAGGGCCAGTCGGGCTTTCAGGATCAGGACGACATCGTCGTCATCCCCCTGGACGCCGCCCGCAGCCGCGTCATCGGGCGGGGCTCCAGCGCGCGCGGCGACAACGTGAACCAGATCTACGTCAAGGCGGTCGATGAGGACGCCCTGTTCCAGCTGGAGCAGGACGTGGCCGAACTGCTGCGCCAGCGCCACCGCATCCAGCCGGGGGAGGACGACGATTTCAACGTCCAGAACCTGACCTCGGTGCAGGAGGCGGCGCAAAGCTCGACCCAGACCTTCACCATCCTGCTGGCCGCCGTCGCCGGCGTGTCGCTGATCGTCGGCGGCGTCGGGATCATGAACATCATGCTGGTGTCGGTGACCGAGCGGACGCGCGAGATCGGCCTGCGCATGGCCATCGGCGCCAAGCGGTCCGACGTGTTGACCCAGTTCGCGCTGGAGAGCGTCGCCCTGTCGCTGCTGGGCGGCCTGATCGGCCTGGGGATCGGCGTGGGCGGCGCCTTGCTGATGTCGACGCTGGGCGACTGGCCTTCGGTGATCCCGGCCTGGGCCGCGCCCTTGGCGATCGGCTTTTCCAGCTTCGTCGGCGTGGTGTTCGGCGCCTATCCCGCCTGGCGCGCGGCGCAGCTGGATCCCATCGAGGCATTGCGGCGGGAGTAGCCGCGAACAGGCCGCAACTTCGCCACCATCGGCCCGTGTCCTGCCCGAACGGCGGCCGAGCGGGGGGCGGATGGCGACGGGCGGACCAAGGGCCAGATGGCGGACGCCGGCGATCCTGGCAGGATCGGTCGCCCTGCATGCCGTCGTCCTGGGCGTGCTCGGTCTGCGCGCCGTCCAGATGGACGTGCCGGCCAGGCTGGACCGGCCCACGATCCTGCTGGAGATCGAACCACGGCCCATGCTGCGCGACGAGCGGCCCCGCGAGCGGTCCTATGCCGCGCCCGATCCCAAGGACGCCGAGGTGCGCCCTGAAACGTCCTCGACCCTCGGGCCGCGCCGGCCGGAGGATGAGGACGACGCGCCCTCCCCTCCGTCACCCCGTTCGCCCTCGACGGCTCCGGGCGCGCCCACGGCCGCGGCACAAGGCATCGACGACGCCTGGCGCGTCCCGACCGCCCCGACGCGACGCCAGGTCGGCCGATCCTTGCGCGGCAGCATGATCGGCTGCGACGTCATGAACGGCAGCCTCTCGGCCGGCGAACAGGCCCAGTGCGACGAGGCCTTCAACCGCGTCGCCGGCGCCGCACCGTCGATCGGGGGCAGCGGAAACGCCGAGCGAGACGCCCGCTTCGCCGCCGAGGGCCGGCGCGAACTTGAGGCCTATGAGGGCCGCCGCCGCCCCTTGGCCGGGGGCACCGGCCTGGGCGAGCACGGCGACTGCCCCGGCTCGAACTTCGGCACGGGCTGCCCGGGGCGCCACCTCGACCCCGGCTGGCGGCGCGACAACAACGACGTCATGAAGGGCGCCCAGGGCGGTTACGCGCGGTGACTCTCGTCTCCCTGGCAAGGTGCCGCACGCCTTGTCATCCCGGCCGCAGCCGCGACGCGGCGGAGAGCCGGGACGCGGCCGCGCTGAGATGCTGACGCCCGGACGGCCGCCAGGCCGAGCCGGGCGACGGCGTGCTCAAGCGCTGGCCCTTGAGGTGCTTCAACTGCCTCCCGGCTCGGCCTGGCGGCCGTCCGGGAGCGATCGAGGAAAGGCGCAGGTCGTCCCGGATCGCCGCTTCGCGGCGTCCGGGATGACAAGCACCTCGGTCACGAAAAAGGGCGGCCCATCGGGACCGCCCTCTTCCGCATCATGCTGACCGAGGGGATCAGCCCTCCGTCGTCTCCAGCTCCGCGGCCAGGTCGGCCGGCAGGGCCTCGACGGCGGCTTCGCGGGCGTCGGTCAGGACCGCGTCGCGCTCGTTGGCGATCTTCTGCAGCGACCGCAGATAGGCCCCCGTGCCGGCCGGGATCAGGCGGCCCACGATGACGTTCTCCTTCAGCCCCTCCAGGGTGTCGATCTTACCGTTGACCGACGCGTCGGTGAGGACGCGCGTGGTCTCCTGGAAGGACGCCGCCGAGATGAAGCTGCGGGTCTGCAGCGACGCCTTGGTGATGCCCAGCAGGACCGGCTGCGTGACGGCCGGACGGCCTCCGCGCTTCTCGACCTTCTGGTTCTCCAGAACGGCCTCGGCGACCTCGACGGTGTCGCCCTTGATCAGGGTCGTCTCACCCGAATCCAGGACTTCGACCTTCTGCAGCATCTGGCGGACGATCACCTCGATGTGCTTGTCGTTGATCGGCACGCCCTGCAGGCGATAGACCTCCTGCACCTCGTTGACGAGGTATTCCGCCAAGGCCTCGACGCCCTGGATGCGCAGCAGATCGTGCGGATCCGGGTTGCCGTCGATGATGTAGTCGCCCTTCTGGATCAGGTCGCCGTCCTGCACCGAGATGTGCTTGCCCTTGGGGATCAGGAACTCGACCGCCTCGCCCTGGACGCCGTCGGCGTTGACTTCCGGGGTGATCTTGATGCGGCGCTTGTTCTTGTAGTCGCGTCCGAATTCGACGCGGCCGTCCATCTCGGCGATGACCGCGCAGTCCTTGGGACGACGGGCCTCGAACAGCTCGGCCACGCGCGGCAGACCGCCGGTGATGTCGCGGGTCTTGGCCCCTTCCGTCGGCACGCGGGCGATGATCTCGCCCGGCTTGACGACGTCGCCGTTGGCCACCGACAGAACGGCGCCGACGGGCAGCAGGTATCGGGCGTCGCCGCCCGAGGCCAGCTTGGCGTAGGCGTCGCCGGTGGTGACGCCCATGGCCGGACGCAGGTCCGAGCCGCGGGGGCTGGCGCGCCAGTCGGCGACCACGCGGTTGGCGATGCCGGTCGCCTCGTCGGTCTCCTCGCGGACGGACAGGCCGTCCACCAGGTCCTCGAAGCGGATCGTGCCGCCGACCTCGGTCAGGATCGGGGTGGTGTAGGGGTCCCACTCCGCCAGGCGCTGGCCCTTGCCGACCTCGGCCCCGTCCTTGACCCGAATGCGGGCGCCGTACGGGATCTTGTGGCTCTCCCGGTCCTTGCCGTCGACCGCGATGGTGACGACGACGTTGCGGCTCATGGCCACCAGGTCGCCGTGCGCCGCCTTGACGGTCGGGCCGACGATCTTGGCCGAACCGGCGTTGGTCGCCTCGAAGAACGAGGTCTCGGCCACCTGGGCGGTGCCGCCGATGTGGAAGGTCCGCATCGTCAGCTGGGTGCCCGGCTCGCCGATCGACTGGGCCGCGATGACGCCGACCGCTTCACCGATGTTGACGTTGGTGCCGCGCGCCAGGTCGCGGCCATAGCACATGCCGCAAATGCCCGCGTCCGCCTCGCAGGTCAGGGCCGAACGGACCTTGACCGACTGAACGCCCGCCTGCTCCAGGATCTCGATCTCCTCTTCCTGCAGATAGGTGTCCGCGGGGAACAGGACGGTGTCGGTTCCAGGCTCCTTGATGTCCTCGGCCGCGTAGCGGCCCAGGACGCGCTGGCCCAGCGAGACGAGCACGTCGCCGCCCTCGACCACGGCACGCAGGGTGATGCCGCGCGTCGCGCCGCAGTCTTCCTCGGTGACGATCGAGTCCTGCGCCACGTCCACCAGACGACGGGTCAGGTAGCCCGAGTTGGCGGTCTTAAGCGCGGTGTCGGCCAGACCCTTCCGGGCGCCGTGGGTGGAGTTGAAGTACTCCAGCACGGTCAGGCCTTCCTTGAAGTTCGACACGATCGGCGTCTCGATGATCTCGCCCGAGGGCTTGGCCATCAGCCCGCGCATGCCGCCCAACTGCTTCATCTGCGCCTGCGAGCCGCGGGCGCCGGAGTGGGCCATCATGTAGACCGAGTTGACGTCCGGCCGCTCGCCCTCGTGCAGGACGCGCGGCTGGGCGATCTCGCCCATCATGGCGTCGGCGATCCGGTCCGTGGCCTTGGCCCAGGCGTCGACGACCTTGTTGTACTTCTCGCCCTTGGTGATCAGGCCGTCGGCGTACTGCTGCTCGTATTCCTCGACCTGGGTGCGGGTCTCGGCCACGAACTCGACCTTCTTGGCCGGGATGACGATGTCGTCCTTGCCGAACGAGATGCCCGCCTTGGCCGCCTCACGGAAGCCCAGGCCCATCATCTGGTCGGCGAAGATGACCGTCGCCTTCTGACCGCAGTGGCGATAGACCTGATCGATCAGGTTGCCGATCTCCTTCTTGGTCAGGTTCTTGTCCAGCAGGCGATAGCCGACGTTCGGGTTCTTCGGCAGCAGGTGCGCCAGCTTCATCCGGCCCGGAGTGGTGTCGATCACCTTGGTGACCAGGGCGCCGGCGGCGTCCATCTCGGTCCAGCGGGCCTTGATGCGGGTGTGCAGGGTCACCACGCCGGCGTCGAGCGCCGCGTCGATCTCGCCGATGTTGGCGAACAGCTTGCCCTCGCCCGGCTCGCCGTCCTTGACCAGCGACAGATAATAAAGACCCAGGACGATGTCCTGCGACGGCACGATGATCGGCTTGCCGTTGGCCGGCGACAGGATGTTGTTGGTCGACATCATCAGGACGCGCGCTTCCAGCTGGGCCTCGAGGCTCAGCGGGACGTGCACGGCCATCTGGTCGCCGTCGAAGTCGGCGTTGAACGCGGCGCAGACCAGCGGGTGCAGCTGGATGGCCTTGCCCTCGATCAGCTTGGGCTCGAACGCCTGAATGCCCAGACGGTGCAGCGTCGGCGCACGATTCAGCAGGACCGGGTGCTCGCGGATGACTTCCTCGAGGATGTCCCAGACCTGCGGCTGCTCGCGCTCCACCATGCGCTTGGACTGTTTGACGGTGCCCGACAGGCCCTTGGCGTCCAGTCGCGCGTAGATGAACGGCTTGAACAGCTCCAGCGCCATCTTCTTGGGCAGGCCGCACTCGTGCAGCTTCAGCTCCGGGCCGACCACGATGACCGAACGGCCCGAGTAATCGACGCGCTTGCCCAGCAGGTTCTGGCGGAAGCGGCCCTGCTTGCCCTTCAGCATGTCGGCCAGCGACTTCAGGGGCCGCTTGTTGGCGCCGGTGATGACACGGCCGCGACGGCCGTTGTCGAACAGGGCGTCGACCGATTCCTGCAGCATCCGCTTCTCGTTGCGGATGATGATGTCCGGCGCGCGCAACTCCATCAGCCGCTTCAGGCGGTTGTTGCGGTTGATGACCCGGCGGTACAGGTCGTTAAGGTCCGACGTGGCGAAGCGGCCGCCGTCCAGCGGCACCAGGGGGCGCAGCTCGGGCGGGATCACCGGAACGATGGTCAGGACCATCCATTCCGGCTTGTTCCCGCTTTCCAGGAAGGCCTCGATCAGCTTCAGGCGCTTGGACGCCTTCTTGGCCTTCATTTCCGAGGGGCTGTCGGCCAGTTCGGCGCGATGTTTCTCGGCCTCGGCGTGCAGGTCGATGCCCATCAGCAGGTTGCGCACGGCCTCGGCGCCGATCTCGGCGGTGAAGCCGTCGTCGCCGAACTCTTCCTGATAGCGGTAGAACTCGTCTTCCGTCAGCAGCTGGTTCTGCTTCAGCGGGGTCAGGCCCGGCTCGGTGACGATGTAGTTTTCGAAATACAGGACGCGCTCGACGTCCTTCAACGCCATGTCCAGCATCAGCGAGATGCGCGACGGCAGCGACTTCAAAAACCAGATGTGGGCGACCGGCGAGGCCAGGTCGATGTGGCCCATGCGCTCGCGGCGGACGCGGGCCAGGGTGACCTCGACGCCGCACTTCTCGCAGATGATGCCCTTGTATTTCATGCGCTTGTACTTGCCGCACAGGCACTCGTAGTCCTTGGTCGGACCGAAGATGCGCGCGCAGAACAGGCCGTCACGCTCGGGCTTGAACGTGCGATAGTTGATGGTCTCGGGCTTCTTGATCTCGCCGAACGACCACGAGCGGATCTTCTCCGGCGAGGCCAGGGCGATCTTGATCTGGTCGAAGGTCGGAGCGACCGGGACCGGGTTGAAGATGTTCAGGACGTCCTGGTTCATCTGTTGGTTCCTTGTGCGGCGGAGCCGCTGAATGGGGCGTGGGGGCTGGGGTGTGGGGTGTGGGGTCGGCTCAAGGGACGGGTCGGAGTTCGGAAGCTGGGACCGGCTTTTGCCCGTCCCCACACCCCAAACCCCAATCCCCACACCCTCAAGAGTTCTCCAACTCCACGTTCAGACCCAGCGAGCGCATTTCCTTGATGAGCACGTTGAAGCTCTCGGGAATGCCCGCCTCGAAGCTGTCGTCGCCGCGGACGATGGCCTCGTAGACCTTGGTCCGGCCGGCCACGTCGTCGGACTTCACCGTCAGCATCTCCTGCAGGGTGTATGCGGCGCCGTAGGCTTCCAGCGCCCACACCTCCATCTCGCCGAAGCGCTGGCCGCCGAACTGGGCCTTGCCGCCCAGCGGCTGCTGAGTGACCAGGCTGTACGGGCCGATCGAGCGGGCGTGGATCTTGTCGTCCACCAGGTGGTGCAGCTTCAGCATGTAGATGTAGCCGACGGTGACCGGACGCTTGAAGCGCTCGCCCGTCTGGCCGTCGTACAGGATCGACTGACCCGACTTGTCGAGCCCGGCCTCTTCCAGCAGGCGCTCGATGTCGTTGATGTGGGCGCCGTCGAACACCGGCGTGGCGAAGGGCACGCCCTTCGACAGGTTGCGGGCCAGTTCGACCAGCTCGGCCTCGTCTTCCGGCAGGGGGGTGTCCTTGCCGTAGATTTCGGTCAGGCGGGCGATCAGCGCCTTCTTCTGCCCCCCGTTCTGCCAATCCTCCAGCAGGCCGGAGATCTGCTTGCCCAGGCCGGCCGCGGCCCAGCCCAGGTGCGTCTCGAAGATCTGGCCGATGTTCATGCGCGATGGCACGCCCAGCGGGTTCAGCACCAGGTCGACCGAGGTGCCGTCCTCAAGATACGGCATGTCCTCGATCGGCAGGATCTTGGAGATGACGCCCTTGTTGCCGTGACGGCCGGCCATCTTGTCGCCGGGCTGAAGCTTGCGCTTCACGGCCACGAAGACCTTGACCATCTTCATGACGCCGGGGGGCAGCTCGTCGCCGCGCTGCAGCTTCTCGACCTTGTCCTCGAAGCGACGGTCCAGCGCCTTGCGGGCGTCCTCGAACTGGCGCTTCATCGCCTCCAGTTCGCCCATCGCCTTCTCGTCGTCGAGGGCGATCTGCCACCACAGGCCGCGCGACAGCTCGCCCAGCTTCTCTTCGGTCACCGTGCCGCGGCCCAGGCCTTTGGGGCCCGAGGTGGCGGTCTTGCCCAGCACCAGCGGCTTCAGGCGGCCGTAGACGTTGCGTTCCAGGATCGCCAGCTCGTCGTCGCGGTCCTTGCCCAGACGCTCGATCTCCGACCGCTCGATGGCGACCGCGCGCTCGTCCTTGTCGACGCCGTGACGGTTGAAGACGCGCACGTCGACCACCGTGCCCGCCACGCCCGGCGGCAGGCGCAGGGAGGTGTCGCGCACGTCGGAAGCCTTCTCGCCGAAGATGGCGCGCAGCAGCTTCTCTTCCGGCGTCATCGGGCTTTCGCCCTTGGGCGTGACCTTGCCGCACAGGATGTCGCCCGGCTGGACCTCGGCCCCGATCGCCACGATGCCCGCCTCGTCGAGGTTGCGCAGGGCCTCCTCGCCGACGTTGGGGATGTCGCGGGTGATCTCTTCCGGCCCCAGCTTGGTGTCGCGGGCCATGACCTCGAACTCCTCGATGTGGATCGAGGTGAAGACGTCGTCGCGCACGATGCGCTCGGAGATCAGGATCGAGTCCTCGAAGTTGTAGCCGTTCCAGGGCATGAAGGCGACCAGCGCATTCCGGCCCAGGGCCAGTTCGCCCAGGTCCGTCGAGGGGCCGTCGGCGATCACGTCGCCGGCCTTCACCTCGTCGCCCACGCGCACGATCGGGCGCTGGTTGATGCAGGTCGACTGGTTGGACCGCTGGAACTTCGACAGGCGATAGATGTCGACGCCCGAGCGGGCGGCGTCCACCTCGCCTGTGGCGCGGACCACGATGCGGGTGCCGTCGATCTGCTCGACGACGCCGTCGCGGCGGGCCACGACCACGGCGCCGGAATCGCGGGCGACCACCGTCTCCATGCCGGTGCCGACCAGCGGCGCGTCCGACTGGACCAGCGGCACGGCCTGCTTCTGCATGTTGGCGCCCATCAGCGCGCGGTTGGCGTCGTCGTTCTCAAGGAAGGGGATCAAGGCCGCGGCCACCGACACCACCTGCTTGGGCGAAACGTCCATCATGTCGACGTCGGCCTTGGAAAGCAGCTGAGAGTCGCCGTTCACCCGGCCGGGGACCAGATCATCGACGATCTCGCCGTCCTTCAGCGCGATGTTGGCCTGGGCGATGACGTGCTTCGCCTCTTCCATGGCCGAGATGTAGACCACGTCGTCGGTCGCCTTGCCGTCCTTCACGCGGCGATACGGGCTTTCGATGAAGCCGTACTTGTTCACCCGGGCATGGGTGGCCAGCGAGTTGATGAGGCCGATGTTCGGGCCTTCCGGCGTCTCGATCGGGCAGATGCGGCCATAGTGGGTCGGGTGCACGTCGCGCACCTCGAAGCCCGCCCGTTCGCGCGTCAGACCGCCCGGTCCCAAGGCCGAAAGACGACGCTTGTGCGTGATCTCCGACAGCGGGTTGGTCTGGTCCATGAACTGCGACAGCTGCGAGCTGCCGAAGAACTCCCGCACCGCCGCAGCGGCCGGCTTGGCGTTGATCAGGTCGTGCGGCATGACCGTGTCGATGTCGACCGAGGACATGCGCTCCTTGATGGCGCGCTCCATGCGCAACAGGCCGACGCGGTACTGGTTTTCCAGCAGCTCGCCGACCGAACGGACGCGACGGTTGCCAAGGTTGTCGATGTCGTCGATCTCGCCTACGCCGTCCTTCAGCCCGACCAGGATCTGCAGGACCTTGAGCACGTCGTCCTTACGCAGAACGCGGATGTCGTCGCCGACCTCCGGCGTCTCCAGACGCATGTTCATCTTGACCCGGCCGACGGCCGACAGGTCGTAGCGCTCACTGTCGAAGAACAGCGACTGGAACATGGCCTCGGCCGCCTCCGGCGTCGGCGGCTCGCCCGGGCGCATGACGCGGTAGACGTCGAACAACGCGTCCTCGCGGCCGGTGTTCTTGTCGATGCGCAGGGTGTTGCGCATGTATGCGCCGACCGTGACGTGGTCGATGTCCAGCACGTCGATCGTCGTGAAGCCGTGCGACTCCAGCAGCTCGATCGTGGCCTGATCCAGCTCGTCGCCCGCCTCGGCGTAGATCTCGCCGGTTTCCATGTTGACCGCGTCGGCGGCCAGATATTTGGTCAGCAAGGCGTCGGCGGCCAGCGACAGAGACTTGGTGGAGTCGCCCAGCTTCTTGGCCTGGCGGGCGCTGATCTTGGTCCCGGCCGGAGCGATCACCTCGCCGGTGTCGGCGTCGATCAGATCGAACTCCGGTTTCACCCCACGCCAGCGTTCCGGCTTGTACGGCGTGACCCAGCCTTCACCGCGCTTCTCATAGGGCACGGTGTCGTAGAAGGTCTTCAGGATCTCCTCGCCGTCCATGCCCAGGGCCATCAGGAAGGTCGAGGCCGGCAGCTTGCGACGGCGGTCGATGCGGACGTAGACGATGTCCTTGGCGTCGAACTCGAAGTCCAGCCACGAGCCGCGATACGGGATCACGCGGGCGGCGAACAGCAGCTTGCCCGAGCTGTGCGTCTTGCCCTTGTCGTGGTCGAAGAAGACGCCCGGCGAACGGTGCATCTGGGACACGATCACCCGCTCGGTCCCGTTGACGATGAAGGTGCCCTTGTCCGTCATGAGCGGGATGTCGCCCATGTAGACGTCCTGCTCCTTGATGTCCTTGACCGAGCGCGCGCCGGTCTCTTCGTCGGCCTCGAACACGATCAGGCGCAGCTTGACCTTCAGAGGCGCGGCATAGGTCATGTCGCGCTGGATGCACTCCTCGACGTCGTACTTGGGCTCCTCGAACTCATAGGAGACGTACTCCAGGACGGCGCGCTCGTTGAAGTCCTTGATCGGGAAGACCGACTTGAAGACCGCCTCGATGCCCTCGTCCGTGCGCTGGCCGGGACGGCCCTCGCGCTGCAGGAACTGCTCGTAGGAGGCGCGCTGCACCTCGATGAGGTTCGGCATCTGCACCGCCTCGGGGATCTTCCCGAACGAGTGGCGGATGCGCTTCTTGCCGGTGAACGAGGTGGCGGTGGCGATCTGGGCGGCGAGCGCGAGACCGTCGATGGACTTGGCCATTCTGTCTTCCCAATGAGAGGCTCCAGACACCAGGATCTGGCAGGCCCCTTTTCAATGCGGCGGCCCCGGCCCGCCGAACGGCGACCCGGGACTTCGGTGTTTCGGCGACCACCCTCGACCTTTCGGCCTGGACGCCTGAATGTGAGGCTCCCTTGGGGAGGAGCGCGCCTTCGCACCGGTCTGAGGGCGACGAACCGGGCCTCGGCGCTTTCGCGCGGACTCTTGTGAAGAGATTGCGGGAGGCGCTGATATACGCGCTTCAGCGGCGAAATAAAGGCCCCAAGCACAGAACTTTGTCGTCGAAGGAAGCTGCCAGCAGCGGTCCGGACCCGAGGAATGCCGGGTCAGAACCTGGATGAGGGACGACCAAGGCTGCTACGGTCTCGGCATCGATGCGAAGCGACAGCCGTCGCCGATATGAGCAGCCTCCGCACAGGAACGAACGCTGACGACCTCCCGACGCTGATCTAGGCCGACGACGACGGCGCTCAGATTCCCGCACAAGAGTTCGAAGTAAGCGGTGCCAGCCGCATTCCGGCCCATGCTGCGAGTTCGACCAGGCTCGCACTCCTCCGCCGCGCTCCCAGCCAACCAGCGCGTGAAGGCGTGGTTCCTCTCGTCTTCGGACGTGAACTGGCATGCATCGCCGCGTGACATGACGTCGATGCAGTCCTCGACCAACCATCCCGATCGCGTCTGCTCGATCCAGACGCCCACTTCACCTCGACAGCCGATCTCGTAGATCGGGTTGTTGTCGACGGACAGGCCGATCACACGACCTTCATCGGTCCGGCAGGTCACCCCTGCTTCTCTCGCCAAGACCGAAGTTTGGCGAACCGCATCGGTGTTAGAGGGCAACTCGCAGGTCGGGGTGTGTCGTGTGGCCGCTCCGGAACTCGACAAACGTTCATGCTGACTTGCTAGAAGTAGGCAGCTGTAAGCGCGGTTTGTGCGTCCGCCTGCCAGGAAATAACCCAGGCCGTCGCGACAGGTGACCTCATAGTGTCTGTCTCCTGTGCGACTGGAAGCGACGACCATTGCACGTTCGACGATGCATGGCGTGCCTGACCGCGACATCGCCTCCTGCGCCGCCTGCAACGTCGTCGAATCCGAAATCCGACCGCGCGACGTGGGGGTTCGACCCTCGGCATGCTGGGCGGCCACGTCGGAGCCAAATGCGACGGCAAGCAATACCGACAACACAAAACGGAACATGCGCGCCCCTGACGTCACTAGTGACGACGCAGCATAGGCCAAGTCACCAGATGCGATCCACGGCTGGCTGCGCTAAGCCGTCTTCGCTTGCGCGCACTCGCCGCCTTGCCCAGATGCGCATGTGACGAGCATGCATTCGAATTGACATGTGGCCATATCGCTTCCGGAATGTTGCATGCAGATGAGCACACAATCGTCGAAACACGGATCGTTCGCTCGCAACGCGGACGGGGCTGCCGCTCCGCCAAGCGCCAGTGCAAGCGCGCCCGCGTACATCAGCCGCATGAACATGTCAGGCTCCCCCCAAGTGGTGCTGGGCTGATGCTGCCCCCCGAGCGGGCGTCAAGATCACATTATGACGTTCGCTGTCGATACGACGACCGCTGGCGCGTCTCCTCGATGTCGGACAGGATCGGACGGGCCGGTTCGCGACGGGAGACCCCACGATGCAGTACGCGCTTCTGATCCATGAGAACGAGGCCGAGGCCTATCCGGACGGCGAGGCCGGCCGGGCCTGGCAGGACATCCTGACCGCGCACACCGCCTTCGGCGGCGAGATGGCGCAGGCCGGGGTCATGCGCGGCGGGGCCGGGCTGAAGTCCGCGTCGCTCGCCACAACCGTCCGCGTGACGCCCGAGGGCCGCACCGTGCACGACGGTCCCTTCGCCGAGACGCGCGAGCAACTGGGCGGCCTCTACATGATCGAGGTCGACGACCTGGACGCCGCCATCGCGTGGGCGAAGAAGCTGCCGATCGCCCGCAACGGCTCGATCGAGATCCGGCCGATGCTGCCGGCGCCCGAGGGGCTTTGAGCGCACTCGACCGCGCCTTTCGGGAGGCGGGCGGCCGGGTCGTTTCGGCCCTGGCCGCCGGCTTCCGCGACCTGGACCTGGCGGAGGAGGCCTTCGCCGAGGCCTGCGCCCGGGCGGCGTCCAACTGGGGCGCTCGTCCGCCCACCGATCCCGCCGCCTGGCTGTATTCGGTCGCGCGCCGGATCGCGCTGGACCGTCTGCGGCGCAAGGCGACGGCCGGCGCCCATCGCCCCGAAGAGCCGGAGCCAGAGCCGACGCCCGAGGACTACGTCATGCGGCTGGACCAGCCCATTCCAGACGAGCGGCTGCGGCTGATCTTCGTCTGCTGCCACCCCGCCATCGCGACTGACGCGCGGGCGGCTTTGACGCTGAAGACCGTCTGCGGGCTGACCACCGCCGAGATCGCGCAGGCTTATCTGCTGCCCGAGCCGACGCTGGCGCAGCGGCTGGTGCGGGCCAAGCGGAAGATCGCCGAGGCCGGCGTGCCGTTCGAGGTGCCGGGCCCCGAGCGCTGGGGCGAACGTCTGGACGCCGTCCTGTCGACGCTGGAGGTGGCGTATGCCCAGGCCCATGCCGACGCGGCGCTGGCCGGACCACACGCGGCGTTCGCGCGCGAGATGCTGTCCCTGGCGACCCTGCTCGCGCGGCTGACGCCCGAGGAACCGGAGGTTCTGGCCCTGGCCGCGTCTCTGCATCTGGCCGAGGCGCGGCGCGGGGCGCGACTGGACGCCCACGGGGCCATGGTTCCGCTCATCGAGCAGGACGTGCGGGACTGGGACGCCGCGCTGTGCGACGCGGGGGAGCGGCTGCTGGCGAGGTCCGCCACCCTCTCGCGCAGCGCCCGTCGAGCGCCGGGGCCGAGGGCGATCCAGGCCGGCGTCCATGCGGCGCATGCCTCCCGGCGGCGATCCGGCAGGACGCCGTGGGCGGACGTGCTCGGCCTCTATGACGCCTTGCTGGCCGTCCGGAACGACCCGATCGTCCGCACGAACCGCGCCGTGGCCTTGGCGGAGACCTCCGGCCTCGCCGCCGCTCTGGCCGAGCTGGACGGGGTCGGCGCTGCGGGCTGGCTGCCCTGGCATGCGGCGCGAGCCGACGTGCTCGTCCGGTTGGGCCGACCCGCCGAAGCGGTCGCGGACTACGACGCGGCCCTGGCCCTGAGCCCCAACCGGGCCGAAGCCCTGTTCCTGAAGCGGCGGCGCGCTGCTAGCGTGGCCGCATGATCCGTACGCTCGCCCCCCTCGCCGCCGTCCTGACGCTCGCCGCCTGCGCCACCGCGCCGGAACCGGCCGCGCCCCTGCCCGCCCCGACCCAAACGGAGTGGGAGGCCAATCAGGCCGAATGGCTGGCGTTCAACGCGAAGCAGCCGGGATGGAACGTGACCGAGAGCGGCCTGCAATGGCGCCGGGTCGGCCGGGCCAATCCGTCGGGCGCCCAGCCTCGGCCCGAAGACACCGTCAAGGTCCACTATCGCGGCACGTTCACGGACGGACAGGAGTTCGACAGCTCCTATTCCCGCAACGAGCCGACGGAGTTTCCGCTGAACCGCGTCATCAAGGGCTGGACCGAGGGCGTCGGCCTGATGCGCGAGGACGAGACGTTCGAGTTCCTGATCCCCGGCGCCCTGGCCTACGGCGACCGCTGGGTCGGCGGCGAAATCCCACCGAACTCGGCCCTCCGCTTCACCGTCGAACTGCTGGAAGTGAAGCGCGCCGACTAGCGTTTCAAGAGGCGGTCGCGGGCGGCGTTCAGCCGGGCGGCCAGGCCCTCGGTGCCGCCCTGATCCGGATGCGCGCGGGCCATCAGGCGGCGCCAGGCGGCATTGATCTGGCCCGTCGTGGCGCCGGCCGAAACACCGAGCAGGGCGCGGGCCTCCGCGTCGTCCATGTCGGCCGCGCGAACAGGCAGGTCGCGCTTTCGTGACGCGAAGGTCAGCCACAGCCCTCCAGCCGTCAGGGCCGCCGCCGCGATCCACGAGCCCCGTGCTCCGGCCAGCGCGGCGCCGGCCAGCATGGCGGCGGCCAGGATCGTGGCGCTGACCCGCCAATGACCGCGCCCTGCCCGCTCGGTCTGGCGCCCCAGCCGGATCAGGGTCCACAGCGCGATCGCCGCCAGGGCAAGGACGATCAGGGGCACGGTCAGATCACGCCGCCTCTTGCGGCACGGTCTCAGCGCCCAGATCGAGCGCCTGCATCAAGCCCCGCAGCTCTTGCCGCGCCGCGACGTGGGCCAGCGACACGGCCACGGGGCGCACCTCGGCCGACAGGTCGGCGACCGTCAGGCCGAAGGGGAAGAGCTCGCGATAGATCACCCGGTCGCGCAGACCCGGTCCGACGCGGAAGCCGACGCGGCGCGCCAGGGCTGCGACGCGCTCGTCAAGCCGCTGGCGGTTGCGCGCGGCGGCGACGGCCAGACGGTTGGAAAAGACGACCCAGTCTATGGGCCTGCCGCCGGCGACCGCGCGACGCTTGCGCGCCTCCCACACCGTCTCGGCGTAGATGGAGGGGCGTTTGACTTCCAGCGTGACGGGATCGACCTGGCCCAGCAGGTCGAAGTCGACGAAGCTGTCGTTCATCGGCGTGACGATCTGATCGGCGGCGACGTGGGCCGCGCGTGTGATGGGGGTGTCGCCGCCAGGCGTGTCGATGCAGACGAAGTCGGTCAAGGCGCGGGCCTGCTCCAGACCACGTTCGAACGCCGACAGCTGCGTCGCCTCGTCGGCCCGTGCCAGCGCCACGCCGTCGCCCATGTCGGGCGCGACCGGCAGGGCGAGGCCGACCCCGTTCGCCGCGGCCCAGGCGGCCCGGTTCTCGAAGAAGCGGGCGAACGAGCGCTGGCGCAGGTCGAGGTCCAGGATCGCCACGCGCTTGCCGGCGTCCAGAAGGGCGCAGGCGACGTGGATGGCCAGGGTGGACTTGCCCGCCCCGCCCTTCTCATTGCCGAAGACGATCACATGGGCGACCATGCCGCGAACCCCCGAACGCGAAACTCAGGCGACGGGAGTGACCGGATTTGGGGACGACTTCAAGCCCCGCGACGGCACCACGGGCCGTCGACGCCGGCGGCGGCGCAGATCGATGCGGCGGCGTCCGCCGGCGCCGCCACTTTCAGGCGGACCAGGGCGCGATCGCCGACGGTGACGGGTTCGAAGCGCGGCGTCAGGCCGGAAAGCGCGCGATCACCACGCAACTTCGACCAGGCCGTCTCGGCGGCGCCCCGGCTGGAGAAGGCGCCCAGCTGGATCAGGCGGGTTCCACCAGGTCGGGCCGGGAGGACGGGGGGGCGCAGTTCGGCGGCCTGACGCTTGACCTCGCCGACCGCCGCTTCGGCGACCAGCGGCGCGGCGGCCTTGACCACGGCGGGAGCCAGACCGTCGCGGGCGTCCCAGAAGTCGTGGGGATCGAGAACCTCGACGCGGACGGGTTGAGGTCTGCGCAACGGCGTGGCGCCGGGCGCCGATTCCTGTCCGGGCCTGTCCAGAGTGACCGGGACTTCGGCGACCTTGCGGGCCAGATTCTCGAACCGCGCGGGATCGGTCTCAATCGCCCCACAGGCGGTGAGCGTCGAGCCGGCGAGCGCGACCAGGACTGGACGGATCAGGGAGCGCAGGACCATAAGCCCACCCTAAACGCCGGTCTTTGAGGCCCGGTTCACGAACACGCTTAAGCGGTGGAGTTAACGCGGAAACCATGATCGTCGACGACGCCCCGCTCCAGATCGTTCGCTCCGTCGCCGCGCTGGGCGAGGTCGTGGACGGCTGGCGGGCGCAGGGGCGCACCGTCGCCTTCGTGCCCACCATGGGCGCGCTGCACGAGGGGCATCTGGATCTGGTGCGCGAGGCGGTCCGGCGGGCGGATCAGGTCGTGGCCAGCGTCTTCGTCAACCCGACCCAGTTCGCCCCGCATGAGGACCTGGGCCGCTATCCCCGGCAGGAGGCGACGGACGCCGAGCTGCTGGCGGGCGCGGGCTGCCGCCTGATGTACGCTCCCTCGGTCGAGGAGATGTATCCGGCGGGCGCCACGACGACGGTCTCCGTCGGCGGACCGGCGGAGGATCTGGAGGGGGCCTTCCGGCCGCAGATGTTCGGCGGCGTCGCCCTGGTGGTGGCCAAGCTGTTCAACCAGGTGCGGCCGGGCGTGGCGGTTTTCGGCGAGAAGGACTGGCAGCAGCTGGCCGTGATCCGGCGCATGGTCCGCGATCTGGATGTTCCGGTCGAGATCGTCGGCGTGCCGACGGCGCGCGATGGGCACGGCCTGGCCCTGTCCAGCCGCAACGCCTACCTCGACGAGGCCCAACTGGCGATCGCGCGCCGGCTGAACGGCGTGCTGGCCGAGGCGGCGGCCAGGGCGCGGGCGGGCACGCCGCTGGCGGCCGTCGAGCGCGAGGCGCACGCGGCGGTGTTGAAGGCCGGCTTCGACCGCATCGACTACGTGGCGGTGCGCGATGCCGAAACCTTGGCCCCGTTCCGCACCGGCGTGGTCGAGAGGCCGGCCCGGATCCTGGCCGCCGCCTGGATCGGCACGACGCGGCTGATCGACAACCTGGCGGTCTGACGTCAGGGCGCCGTCCCCACCAGACCGTCCACGCGCTCCAGCGGCACGGCGGCGTCGACCAGGGACAGGGTCCAGCCGCGGTGGGTGGCCAGGCCCCAGCGGCCGGCGCCGGGGCCGAAGTCGGCGCCGCCGTTCGAGACTGAGACGCGCCGGCCGGGCGCCAGCGACCCTGGATCGATGCGACCGACGGCGAGGGCCCGGGGGGCGGAGCGGCCGCAGCCGTCGAAGACGCGCAGGTCCGACCAGTCGGAGCGCAGGCCCAGCCACCAGGGGTGGTCGGCGTTGAGCGCCAGCACGGCGACCCCCTTGCCCTCGGCGGCGAAGGCCAGGGCGGCCTCGGCGCCGGGGCTTTCGATCAGGGTCGCGGCCTGGCCGAAGCGGCGGCGCGCGGCGTCGACGGCGCGACCGGAGCCGTCGGGGGCCCAGACGCGGACCTGGGTCTCGGTCTGCCGAGCCAGACCCCAGCCGACGACCTCGCGCCAAAGGCCTTCGACGGCGCGGGCCTGGTCGGGACGGGCCTGGGCGATCATGCGGGCGAGGACGGCGGCCTCCCGATCCGGGCGGAGGGGGAGGTGCGGGCCGGACGGGGCGTCCTTGGCGCGGCCGACGCGGTCGGCCAGCGCGAGGCGGCGCTGGAAGAGGACCAGCATCTGGTCGTCCAGCAGGTCGATCTCGTGGCGCAGGGCGCCCAGAGTCATCGCCTCGGGAGTCAGCTCGTCGGTGGATTGCGGGCGGGGGGATGCGAGGAAAAGGGTCACGGTTTCGGCTTTCGATGAGGAGGGAAGGTACCTCGCCGCTTCGTCAGAAGCGGTCGCCGGCGAGACGTGCGGGTCGGACCCGCGCCTCAGCCGGCGCGTCGAAAGCCGTAGGCGTAGAAGGTCGCGGCCGCGGCGAAGACGCGGGCGACGGAGGCGCTGACGATGGCGGAAGCGCCGGTCATGGGAGCATCAGGCCCGAGGCCGCTCCCCGCGTCAAGCCGGCTCGCGGCAGAGGAGAACGAAGCGGGTGCGGTTCTCGGCCATTTCCTGCATGTCGTTGCGCAGGATGGTCAGGCCGTAGATCTCGGCGGCGGGGGGCGGGGCCAGGGCGGCGCGGGTGCGGTCCTCGGCGTCGGCGACGGCGCGGGCGGCGCCGGCGGTGTCGAAGGCCTCGACCTGGGTCAGCTTCAGCGCCGCGATCTGGGGCTGGCACTGGGCCAGGGCGACGGGGTGGCTCTCGACGGTCTTGAGGTCCGACAGGCGGGCGCCGTCGACGCCCATCAGGGCCAGCCGTATGGGGCGCCAGACCTCGGTGATGCGGTGCAGGCCGGAGGCCTCGACCAGGGTGGCGGCGGGCTCGACGCGGCCGACGATGGCGTTCTCGACCGGGATCAGGGCGCAGTCGCAGTCGCCCGAGCCGACGGCGTCCAGCGCCTGCTGGAAGGTGTCGAAGCCGACGGCCACGTCCCAGGGACGCAGGGCCGCGCAGGCCTCGTGGCTGAAGGCGCCGGGCGCGCCCTGATAGGCGACGCGGCCCGCGCGTTGGGCCTGCCCGCCGATGCCCCCCTGCCCGCTCATCTCAGGCGGCCTCGGCGTCGGCGCGTCGGCCGGACTTCAGCCGCTCTGCGACCAGGAAGGCCAGTTCCAGCGCCTGGTCGGCGTTCAGGCGGGGGTCGCAGTGGGTGTGATAGCGGCTGGACAGGTCGTCCTCGGTCAGGGCCTGGGCCCCGCCCAGACACTCGGTGACGTTCTGGCCGGTCATCTCCAGATGGACGCCGCCGGGGTGCAGCCCTTCCGCCTCGGCCACGTCCACGAAGGTGCGGACCTCAGACAGAATGCGCTCGAAGGGGCGGGTCTTGTAGCCGTTGCCGGCCTTCAGCGTGTTGCCGTGCATGGGATCGATCGACCAGACCACCCGCTTGCCCGCGGCCTTAACCGCCCGCATCAGCTTCGGCAGGCGGTCGCCGACCTTGTCCGCCCCGAAGCGGCCGATCAGGGTCAGGCGGCCGGGCACGTCGTCGGGGTTGAGCACGTCGATCAGGGCCAGCAGGTCGTCCGGCTCCATCGTCGGGCCGCACTTCAGGCCGATGGGGTTCCGAATGCCGCGGGCGAACTCGACGTGGGCGCCGTCGATCCGGCGCGTGCGCTCGCCGATCCAGAGCATGTGGGCGGAAGTGTCGAACCATTCGCCGGTCGAGGCGTCCTGACGCGTCAGGGCGCTTTCGAGGTTCAGCAGCAGGGCCTCGTGGCTGGTGAATATCTCGACCTGGCTGAGCTCCGGATGGGTCTGGGGCGTGATGCCGACCGCCTCCATGAAGGCCAGGGCCTCGGCGATCTTGTCGGCCAGTTCGCGATAGCGGGCGCCCGGCCCGTGGTCGGCGAAGCCGAGGGTCCAGCGGTGAACGTTGTAGAGGTCGGCATAGCCGCCGCCGGCGAAGGCGCGCAGCAGGTTCAGCGTCGAGGCCGACTGGTGATAGGCCTTCAGCAGGCGTTGCGGGTCGGGCAGGCGCTCGTCCGGGGTGAAGGCCATGCCGTTGACGATGTCCCCGCGATAGCTGGGCAGGGTGACGTCGCCGATCGTCTCCAGCGGAGAGGAGCGCGGCTTGGCGAACTGGCCGGCGATGCGCCCGACCTTCACCACCGGCTTGCGTCCCGCGAAGGTCAGGACCACGGCCATCTGCAGGATCAGGCGGAAGGTGTCGCGGATGTTGTCGGTCGAGAACTCCTTGAAGCTCTCGGCGCAGTCGCCCCCTTGGAGCAGGAAGGCCTGACCGGCCTCGACCTGGGCCAGACGTTCGCGCAGGCGGCGCGCCTCGCCGGCGAAGACCAGCGGCGGCAGGGCCGCCAGTTCGTTCTCGACGGCGGACAGCGCGCCCGCGTCGGGCCAGTCCGTCGGCATCTGGCTGACGGGTTTGGTTCTCCAGCTCTCGGGGGTCCAGCGGCTCATGGGGGCAAGATAGGCCGGAGATGGGGGCGGAACAATGAACGACGGGCGCGCGAAATCGCCTCGCCGCGTGGAGCGCGAGTTGGAAAGGGCGGGCGGAGCGCCGGGCGCGGAGCCCGGATGCAGTGATGTGATTACCGTTTCGGCTTCGCGACGACGCTCCGCGCGGTTCGTCTGATCAGGAGCTGTCCGAGGTGGCCGGAACCACCGCATA
>Ga0209909_100108_pt1 | contig 155621 bp, 143 predicted proteins | sample FECB22metaG_FD_188302 | JGI IMG/M metagenome (GOLD analysis project Ga0209909, IMG submission 188302) | Cyanobacterial communities from the Joint Genome Institute, California, USA - FECB-22 (SPAdes) (version 3) | ecosystem: Environmental > Aquatic > Thermal springs > Hot (42-90C) > Microbial...
CGGCGCCGATGCGGGTTCCGGGGGTTGCGGGCACGGCGTGCGCGCACCTCGCCCGAGACCGCTAACGGGGAGTCGCAGGACCGGGACGTCGGAGACGCCGCGACGAGAAAGACGGCAGCGGCCGGGGGAGAGGCCCGGCCGGTGCCGCGGGGCGCTGCGGGGATCGGATCCCGCGCGTACTTGGCCGACACCTGGGTTCCCGCGGCGTCCCGCGTCCCTCGTGCGGTCTCCCGGGCCATGCCCCCGGCGCCCAGGCGCGCGCGGGGACGATCACGCGTGTCCGCAAGCCGGCGGGTTCTCGCCCCCGAATCGGCGCCTGAGCGGCACCCGGCGGCAGCGGGCGCGGCGGCCCGCGCCGCCCCGCGACCCCTGGAAAGTTGACGGCGGCCCGGCGGACTGCCATCCGCCGGTCCGACACGTCCGCCCGCCCGTCGTCCCCGCCCGCGCCCCTCTCGAGTCCATTGACCCCATGACCGACCTGATCGAGACGATCCGCCGGACGCTCGTGCCGATCCACAAGGAGGGCTACCCCTTCATCCTGATCGGCATCGTGCTGACGGTGCTGGCGGGCTACTTCTCCCAGTTCTTCGGCTGGATCTTCCTGATCCTGACCCTCTGGGTCTGCTACTTCTTCCGCGATCCGGAGCGCGTCACCCCGGTGGCCGACGGGCTCGTGATCTCGCCCGCCGACGGCCGCGTGAACCTCATCGCCACCGTGCTGCCGCCGCCCGAGCTCGACCTGCCGCAGGTGCCGACCCTGCGGGTCTCGGTGTTCATGAACGTGTTCGACTGCCACGTGAACCGTGTGCCGGTGGCCGGCCGGATCGGCCAGATCCACTACACGCCGGGCCTGTTCCTGAACGCCGAGCTCGACAAGGCCAGCGACGACAACGAGCGCAACGGCATGGTCATCGAGACGACCCATGCGGGCCAGCCGAAGCGGGTCGGCGTGGTGCAGATCGCCGGCCTCGTGGCCCGGCGCATCGTCGGCTTCGTCTCGGCGGGCGACGTGCTCGGCGTCGGCGAGCGGTTCGGCCTGATCCGCTTCGGCTCGCGGGTCGACGTCTATCTGCCGGCCGGCTCGACCGTGCTGGTCGGCCTCGGCCAGAAGGCGGTGGCCGGCGAGACGGTGCTGGCCGATCTCGGCGGCGGCCCGGAGCGGCTGTTCAAGCGGATCTGAGGCGGCCATGGACGATCTCTTCCCGCCCTTCGCGCCCGACCCGAACGAGCCGCGGCCGCGCCGGTTCAAGCCGGTGCCGTTCCGGATGATCGCGCCCAACATGATCACCCTGATGGCGCTCTGCCTCGGGCTGACGGCGATCCGGCTCGCCTTCGAGGGCAAGTTCGAGCCCGCCGTCATCGCCGTGGTGGTGGCCGGCGTGCTCGACGGCATCGACGGGCGGGTGGCGCGGCTGCTCAAGGGGACGTCGCGCTTCGGCGCGGAGCTCGACTCGCTCGCCGACTTCGTCAATTTCGGCTGCGCCCCGGCGCTCATCCTCTACGGTTTCGTGCTGTTCCACCTGAAGTCGGTGGGCTGGATCGTGGCGCTGATCTTCGCCATCGCCATGGCGCTGCGCCTCGCCCGCTTCAACGCGATGCTGGACGACCCGAACCGGCCGGAATGGAAGAAGGACTTCTTCGTCGGCATGCCGGCCCCGGCGGGGGCGCTCACCGCGATGCTGCCGCTCTACCTGCACTTCCTGGGCTTCGGCATCGAGACCTGGGCGGCGCCGGCGGTCCTGATCTACGTGCTGTGCATCGCCCTGCTGGTCGTCTCCACGGTCCCGACCTACTCGGGCAAGACCATGGGCAAGCGGGTGCCGCGCAGCCTCGTCCTGCCGATCTTCCTGTTCGGCGTCGCGGCCTTCGGCATCCTGATCAGCTACCCGTTCGAGGCGCTGGTGGCGGTGAGCGGCGGCTACCTGCTGACCATCCCGGTGGTCGCCGCCCAGTACCGCCGCCGGCTCAAGGCGGAGCTGGCGGCCCCGGCCGGGGACCGGTCCGCCGCCGGCGCCGAGGCGCAGCCCGAGAGCGCCGCGGAGGCGCGGGCCGCGGCGGTGAGGCCGGACTAGGCACTGGCCGTCGCGGGATGATCCCCTACCTTGGCGGCGTCCGGCGAGGGGGATTCGGCGATGCTCGAGGAATTCAAGAAGTTCGCGCTGCGCGGGAACGTGGTCGATCTCGCGGTCGGCGTGATCATCGGCGCGGCCTTCGGGGCCATCGTCAATTCGGCGGTCCAGGACATCTTCATGCCGGTGATCGGCGCGATCACCGGCGGGCTCGATTTCTCGAACTACTACATCCCGCTGTCGTCGAAGGTGCAGGCCGGCCTACCCTACGTGGACGCGAAGAAGCAGGGCGCCGTCATCGGTTACGGCCAGTTCCTGACCCTGACGCTGAACTTCGCGATCGTCGCCTTCGTGCTGTTCCTCGTCATCCGGGCGATGAACCGTCTCCAGCTCGCCGAGACCAAGAAGCCCGACGAGGTGCCGGCCGACGTGAAGCTCCTCTCCGAGATCCGCGACATCCTGGCGACGAAGCCGCGCGTCTGACGGCTCGGTCGACGGCTCAGTCCGCGCGCGTGTCGTCGTCCCGCGGCTTCACCCCGAAGGCGTCGAGGATCTGGTCGAGGGCCTGACCGACGGCGCCGGTGCCCTCCTCGTGGGTCTTGAGGCGGGTCTCGAGCCGGCGGATCTGGGGCTCGAACTCGTCCGGCACCGGGTCGTCGCCGAGGAAGCGCGGCTTGTCGGACCCGACCGGCAGGACGCTGCGCAGCTGCTGGCCGAGATGGTCGCGCACCGGTTCCGGCAGGGTGGATTTCGGATCGGTGGGAGTGTCGCTCATGGTCGCCTCACGGGTCGAACCGTCATCAACGGCCGGACGGATGAAGCGTTGCGCCGGCGGCCGCGGCTGCGGGAATGCCCCCGGAGCCGGGCTCCGGGGGCGTTAGGGCCGGTGCGAGACCGGCCCAGGGTCTCAGTCGATGACCTCGACGATGCGGTGGCCGCGGTCGACCAGCACCGGGCGGTCGTTCACCACGGTGTAGCGGTAGCCCGGCTGCACGCGGTACTCGCTCGGCACGTCGTAGTAGGTCACGCCCGAGGCCGGCAGGGTGGTGCCGACGGCGACGCGACCGTCGTAGTCGTAGGAGCGGACGTTGCGCTCGCGGACGTAGCTGCGGAAGCGCGGGGCCATGTCGACGCCGAGGATGCCGCCCACCGTGCCGGTGGCCGCACCGACCGCGCCGCCGACGATGCCGCCGATCGGGCCGGCCGCATCGGCACCGGCCGCCGCGCCGCGCTCGGCGCCCGGGATGGTGCCCTGGGCCTGGGCCGCCAGCGGCAGCGAGAGGGCGAGGGCCGAGGCGGCGATGAGGGTCTTGAAGGTCATGCGATGCATCTCCGTTCCGTGGTGTCTCGCCGCGCTGGCGCAGCGAAGCTCGGGCCGGTAACGCCCGATCCCCGGAATCGGATGCATCTTTTTTTGTGGACTTCCGGCCCGGTTCGGGCCGGGCGCCTACGCGTCCTTCGGCATCGCCGACTGGATGAACCGGTCGGAGCCGAGATCCTCCTCGTCGTAGCCTAGGAGCTCGGCGAGTCGGCCGCGGGCGCGGCTGACGCGGCTCTTCACGGTGCCGACCTTGCAGCCCATGATGGTCGCGGCCTCCTCGTAGGAGACGCCCTCGGCACCGACCAGCACCAGCGCCTCGCGCTGGTCCGGCGGCAGCTTCGCGAGCGCCGATTGCAGGTCCTCGACGTCGAGCCGGTCGCCCTGGTGCGGGGCGGTGGCGAGCCGGGCCGCGTAGGATCCGTCCTGATCCTCGACCTCGCGGACCCGCTTGCGATGGTCCGAGTAGAAGATGTTGCGCAGGATCGTGAACAGCCACGCGTTCAGGTTGGTGCCCGGCTGGAAGCGCGCGCGGTGCTGCCAGCCCTTCAGCAGGGTGTCCTGCACGAGGTCGTCCGAGCGGGCCGGGTTCGAGGTCAGCGACAGCGCGAAGGCGCGCAGCGACGGCACGGCCGCGAGCAGACCGTTGCGGAATTCCGGCTCGATCGCCTCGCCGCGGGCACGCAGGGCCGCCTCGAGCTTCTCGATCAGCTCGGCGAAGCGGGACGGCATCGTCTCCTCGCCGATCCGCTCGTAGACCGTGCGCAGGTGCTCACCGAGATGCGTGCGGATGCCGGGCGCCAGGTTCGGGCGGCCATCCCGAGTCCCGTCCTCCTGGGACAGGACGGTGTCGGTGTCGTCGCGGGTCATGCGTATCGCGCTCGTCAACTCATCGTGGCTCGACCTGTGGTCCGGAGCGGGTCGAGGTGGGGCGCTTGCCGGCTCGACCCGGTGCGGAAGCCCGGCCGATGCGCTCCTGTTACCGGAGTTCTAGCGCATCGGGCGCGGGCATGCACCCTCAGGCAAAACACACTTAAGCTAAGTTGCTCGGTCTCAACAGCCGGATCGCCCCGTCGCGCAGGGTCAGGACGTCGCCGCGGGCGAGATCGGTCCAGCACTCGTCCCGGGTCAGCGCCTGCGTGGCGATGACCGTCACCACGTCGTGCTCGGTGGTCTCCTGGGCGAAATCCACCTGCCAGTCCTCGTCGATCAGGGTGGCCTTCCCGAAGGGCGCGCAGCGGGTGAGGTAGCAGAGGCGCTTGCCGCAATGGGCGTAGAGGGTGCGGCTGTCGGTGAGCAGCATGTTGAACACGCCGAGCGCGTGCAGCTCGCCCGCGAGGTCGGCCACCGCCCGGTCGAGGGTCTCGGGCCGGGGCAGGGCGCGGAACCGGGCCTGGAGCCGGCCGAGCATCCAGCAGAAGGCGTGCTCGCTGTCGGTGGACCCGATCGGCATGAAGCCGCCCAGCGGCAGCCGCTTCACGCCCTTGAGCTGGCCGTTGTGCGCGAAGGTCCAGCGGCGGCCCCACAATTCCCGGGAGAACGGGTGGGTGTTCTCGAGGCTGACCCGGCCGCGATTGGCCTTGCGGACATGGGCGACGACGATCCGGCTCTTGATCGGCATGTCGCGCAGGAGCCGGGCGAGCTGCGAGCGGGCGCTCGGCTCCGGCTCGTGGAAGCTGCGGCAGGTGCGGCCGTCGTAGAAGCTGATGCCCCAGCCGTCGGCGTGGGGCCCGGTCTCGCCGCCGCGCCGGGCGAGCCCCGCGAAGGAGAAGCGGATGTCGGTCGGCACGTTGGCGCTCATGCCGAGCAGTTCGCACATCGTCTTGCAGCCGGGCCATGCGGGGAAGCGGCGACGTTTAGGAGCGTTCGGCCGCCCCGACAACGGCTTTCGCGCGGGTCAGCGGGCGAGATAGTCGGTCAGCGTCATGCCGACCATGATGGCGACCCAGAAGAAGCCGAGTCCCGAGAACAGCCAGATCAGCGGCGGCTCGTGGATCACCTCCATGGAGACGAGGAGGATCAGCGCCACCATCACGGCGACGACGGCGAGCTCGACGATCCAGACCTGCGCGAAGGGGAGGGTGGCGCCGAGGGTGACGTTGATGGCGAGCAGGGCCAGCAGCGCCAGGAAGGTGAGGACGGGCGTGCGCAGGCGCTTCCGGAGCAGGGCGCGCTCGTCGGCGCTCAGGGTCACGAGGGGGTTCCGCATCCTACCGGTTCACCACGTAGAGGATCGGGAAGGCCAGGATCCAGACGAGGTCGATGAAGTGCCAGTAGAGACCGTAGACCTCGATCCAGTTCTGGTGCCGAGCGAGGAAACCGGCCTTGGCGGCCAGCCAGGTCATGCCGAGCAGGAGTGCGATGCCGGTGAACAGGTGCAGCGCGTGCAGCAGCGTCGCGACGTAGTAGAGGTTCACGAACAGCCGTGCCGCCGGCGTCTCGGCGAGCGCGAAGGGCCGGTCGGAGAGGAACGGCATCATGTGCTCGGCCCAGTCGGCGTAGTACTCGTAGCCCTTGAGCACGAGGAACAGGCCGCCGAGCGCCGCGGTCGCCAGCATCGCCCGCACCATGGCGCGCTGCCAGCCCATCCGCGAGAACTCGATCGCCATCGACATGGTCAGGCTGGAGCAGATCAGCACCACGGTGTTGGTGGCGCCGATCCAGAACTTGAGGTGCTTGGCCGCCGCGACGGTCGCCTCGGGGTGCTGGATCCGGGTGATCAGCGCCACCAGGAACAGGGCCGAGAACAGCAGGAGCTCGGTGATCAGCCACGCCCAGATGCCGAGCGTCGCCGCCGCGCGCTGCTGCGCGACGGTCTCGAAATGGTGCGCGCGGGCGACCCCGACGCCGTCGGCCAGGGGCGCGCTCATCCGTGCTGGTCCCGGGATTCCTGGGCCTGGATCGGGTAGTCGTAGGGGATGCGCGGCACCTCCGGCGGCGACAGGAAGTTGTGCGTCGGCGGCGGGGAGGCGGTCTCCCACTCGAGTCCCTTCGCGTTCCACGGGTTGGCGGGCGCCTTCCGCCCGAACCACAGGGAATAGACGAGGTAGAGCATCGGGAAGATGTAGCCCGCCGCCAGGATCGTGGCGCCCGCCGAGGACAGAACGTTCAGGAGCTGGAACTCGGCCGGATAGGTCGCGTAGCGTCGCGGCATCCCCAGATAGCCCAGGATGAACTGCGGGAAGAAGGTCACGTTGAAGCCGATGAAGATCAGCAGCGCCGAGACCCGGCCCCAGGGCTCGCTGTACATCCGGCCGGTGAATTTCGGCCACCAGAAGTGCAGGCCGCCCAGGAACGCCAGCACCGTGCCGCCGACCATGATGTAGTGGAAATGCGCGACCACGAAGTAGGTCGCGTGGATGTGCTGGTTGATGGCGAGCGTCGCGAGGTAGAGGCCGGTGAGGCCGCCGAGCACGAACAGGCCGATATAGCCCATCGCGTAGAGCATCGGCGTGTCGAGCCGCAGGGCTCCCTTATGGATCGTGGCGGTCCAGTTGTAGACCTTCACGGCCGAGGGCACCGCCACCGCGAAGGACAGGGCGGAGAAGACCAGGGAGGCCAGGTCGCTCTGGCCGTTGACGAACATGTGGTGGCCCCAGACGAAGAAGGTCACGGAGGCCAGCCCGATCGACGCGTAGGCGACGAAGCGGTAGCCGAACAGCTTCTTCTGCGCGAAGGCCGGGACGATCTCGGAGATCACCCCCATGCCGGGCAGGACCATGATGTACACGGCCGGGTGCGAGTAGAACCAGAACAGGTGCTGGAACAGCACCGGGTCGCCGCCATAGGCCGGGTCGAACACGCCGATGTGGAAGGCGCGCTCCGCGATCAGCAGGATCAGCGCGGTGGTGATGACGGGCGTCGCCAGCAGGAAGATCAGGCTCGTGGCGTAGTGCGCCCAGACGAAGATCGGCAGCTTGAACCACGTCATGCCGGGCGCCCGCATGGTGTGGATCGTGACCACGAAGTTGAGCCCCGTCAGGATCGACGAGAAGCCCACGATGGTCACGCCGATCAGCGCCGGCAGCACCCAGGTGTTCGAGAAGGCCGTCGAGAGCGGGGCGTAGAAGGTCCAGCCGGTATCGACACCGCCCAGCACCACCGAGACCAGGGTGAACAGGGCGCCCGCCATGAACACGTACCAGCTCGTCAGGTTGAGCTTCGGGAAGGCGAGGTCCCTGGCCCCGATCATCAAGGGGATCAGGAAGTTGCCGAAGGTCGCGGGGATCGACGGGATCAGGAAGAACCAGACCATCACCACCCCGTGGATGGTGAAGGCCTTGTTGTAGGTGTCGTTGGTCATGATCGCGCCGTTGGGCACGATCAGCGCGAGGCGCACCACGCCGGCCGCCAGGGCGCCGATCACGAAGAAGCCGGTGATCGAGGCGAGGTAGAGGAGCGCGATGCGCTTGTGGTCGGTGGTGAGGAACCACGAGCGCAGAGTCGATTCTGCGTGCAGGTAGTCGGCCTTGCGCCCGATCGTGGATTCCGGGGCGTGGGGTTCCCGGCGGGCGGTGCCGCCGATGCTGCCCGATGCGCTCATCGTGTCGCTCCCGGCGGCGTCGCGTCCGCGGCCTTGCCGGAGGCCGGGCCCGCGTAGGATTTCAGGAAATCGATCAGCGTGCCGAGCTCGTCCGCCGGGATCCGGCCGGCGAAGCTCGGCATGACCTGCTTGCCCCCGCCGGCGAGCCGGTCGCCGTTCGGGTTCAGGATCTTCTCGCGCAGCCATCCGTCATCGGCCGTGACGGTGCGGCCGTCGGCGAGCGTCACTTGGCTGCCGTAGAGGCCGGCGAGGCTCGGCGCCTTCACGGGGGAGCCGGGCTCGTGGCAGCCGGCGCAGCCATAGGCCTCGTAGAGGGCGCGACCGGCCGCGACCTTGCCCTGCTGCGCGCCCGCGTGGGTCAGCCAGTCCTGGTAGTCGCCGGGGTTCATGAAGGTGACCTCGCCGCCCATCACGGAATGGTCGGTGCCGCAATATTCCGAGCAGTAGAGGTGGTAGGTGCCAACCTTGTCGGCCTTGAACCACAGGTCGGTATAGCGGTCGGGCAGGGCCGCCACCTGCATCCGCACGGCCGGCAGGTAGAGGGCGTGGATCACGTCCTGGCTGATGATATGCAGGCGGATCGGCTGGCCGATCGGCAGGTGCAGGTTGTTGATCTCGGACTGGCCCGTCGGGTGCTGGAACTTCCACATCCACTGCCGGCCGATCGCCTCGACCACCATGGCGTCGGGGGGCGGATTCTTCGACTGGATGAACAGCCGCGCGCCCCAGACGAAGAAGATCAGCGTCAGCAGGAACGGAATCAGCATCCAGCTGATCTCGATGAGGTTCGAGCGGATGCCGGACGGGCTCCGGTCTGCCTCCGAGCCCTCGCGGTAGCGCACGGCGAAGTAGGTGATCGCCACGAAGACCGGCACGGTCAGCAGCAGCGTCAGGACCGTGAAGGCCAGGATGAGCAGGTCGGTCTCGCTCGCGGTGGCGGAGACCGCGGCGGGCCAGAGCTGGAGGGAATCGTGGCTCGGCGTCATCGCGCAGCGGGCTCCGCCGGTTCGAGGGAGCGGCCGACGGTCAGGTCCATGGCGCGCCCGATCGGGATGCGGGCCCGGGTGCGGGCCTCGTCCCGGTAGCCGTAGCCGGAGAGATGCGCCGCCGTCGCGGCCCGCTCGCGGTCGAGATCGGCGAAAGGATCGGCCTGCAGGTTCGGCGGCGGCGGCGTCAGCCGCGTCGTCTGCTGCGGCGTCAGGGCAGGGAGCGCCCGCCGCTGGCTCGCCGCGAAGGTGCTCATCAGCCAGACCATCGTGCCGACGACCGCCAGCGCCGTCAGCGCGAGGCCCGCCATCACCAGCACGGTGTTGCGGACGTTGACGTCGCTGGTCTCGTGCCCGGGATCGTCGGGATCGCGCTGGGAATTGGCCGCCGGGCGCGGCGGCCGCCCGTTCAGGAGGCCGGTGCCGCGCAGGGTCAGCCCCGCCAGGATCGCCGGGATCAGGCCGGTGGGTCCGTCCGCGCTCACGCCGGCCTCCCGGCGCGGCGGGCGTCGGAGGCCGCCCGATCGGCGCGCGGACGCATCAGCGGGCGCAGCGCGGCCGCGAGGCAGGCCACGGCGCCGGCGGCCAGCACGTCGCTCGGCCGGAGGACGAAGCGGTCGCGCACCGCCGGGGTGATCAGCCAGAACACCTCCAGGGCGTGAACGGCGAGCGCCGCGCCGGCCAGGATCCGGGTGGTCGGGCGCCCGGGCCGGAGGGTCGCGAGGCCGGCCAGCACCACCACCGCGCCGGCCACGATCGCCAGCGCCCGCCCGACCCAGCCGCCGCGGGCGAAGTACCACGCCACCTCGGGCGGCAGGTTGGCCGACCAGACGATCAGGAACTGCACGAAGTGCAGGTAGGCCCAGAGGCCGAGGAGCACCACGAGGGGCACCAGCCGGCCTCGTCCGGGAGCCGTGCGGCCGCGGCCCACGGGCTCCGGCTCCTCCCAGGCCAGCAGGATCGCCGCCGCGAAGGCGAGGCCGCTCCACGCCGTCATCACCAGGAGGCCCAGGAGGGTCGAGTCGAGCCGCGGATCCAGGGAGGCGACGACGTCGGTGACGAACAGCGTGCCGACGACCGCGTGCAGCCCCACCGCCGGCACGGTCCGCCCCTCGCCGGGCGCGTCGAACGGCTTGGCGAAGCGCAGCGCCAGCCAGATCCAGGCCGCGAGGTAGACGATCACCCGGACCGCGAAGAACGGCACCGTGAACCACAGGGCGGCCAGGGGCGTTCGCGCCGGGGCGCTCACCCAGGGATAGAGCAGGGGCGCGGCGGCCAGGAGCGGCAGCGCCAGCACGGCCGCGACCGGCATCAGCGCCGTCAGCCGGCGCAGACCCGCCAGCATCTCGATGCCGCCGCGCGCGCGGACCCGCTCGCCGAAGCGCTCGGCGACGATGACCACCGGCAGGGCACCGACCGGCAGGGCGAGGAGGACCAGCCACGCCGCGAGATACGAGGCCGCGGCTCCGCGCCAGCCGCCCGCGGTCAGGCAGACGGCCAGGAGGACGAGGCCGGCGAGGCCGAGCAGGGCGGGGCGCCTCACGGCGTCGCCTCCAGCCGCGCGCGATCCGCAGCGGGCAGGCTCGCCACCGGGGCGTCCTGGCTGAGCTGGAGGGCGCGGACATAGGCGACGATCGCCCAGCGGTCGGCGGAGGGGATCATCTGGGCCATGCCGAACATCGCCTTCCGGCCGTTCGAGATCGCGTCGTAGAGCTCGGACGCGGAGGCCGCGCGCACGGGCCCGGCGGTGAGGTCGCCGGCGTGCGGGAAGCCCCGGGCCACGATCATCCCGGCGCCGCGGCCGTCCTGCCCGTGGCAGGGTGTGCAGAACACACCGTAGCGTTCGCGGCCCTGGTCGAGCAGCGCCCGGCTGATCATCTGCGGCTGCGGCGCCGCGCGGGCCGGATCGCTCCGCGGCACGGTGCCGGCCACCGGCTGGCGCATGGTGATCTCGCGGGGGAAGAACGGGTTCCTGTCCCAGGTCTTGGCCCGGGCCTGATCGGCCATGTCGGCCTCGCCGCAGGCCGCGAGGGGCGCGAGAGCCAGGCAGGCGAGGAGGGCGCGCCTCATCGCGGGATCCGCCGGATCTCGAGGGGGCGGCCGGCCTCGGCCGGCAGAGACGCGAGCCGCCGCTCGATCCGGCCCGCGTCGAACCGGTCGCCGCGCGCCTCCGCGGAGAGGAAGAACCGGTCCTCCGAGGCCCGCAGGAAGCCCGGGATGTTGAAGGCCGGGTGGTTCAAGCGGGGCAGGCGGTTGAGCACGAGGAGCGCGAGGTGGATCGCCACGCAGCCCGCCATCATCGCGAAGGAGACGCTCGGGACCACGAAGGAGGGCCAGGACAGGCGCGGGCGTCCGCCGATCAGGAACACGTAGTCGTAGGCCGTGGCGTAGACGCACATGGCGAAGAAGCCGAAGCCGCCGAGCAGGGCGCCGCCGAGGGCGTAGGGCAGGATCGAGCGCCCCTCCAGGCTCAGGGGCCGCAGGGTGCGGGGCATCGGCACCGGGCCGTGCCCGTCGAGATGGACCTGATCCGGGCCGAGCCCGGAAACCGCCTGGAGGGCGGCCGCGAGGTCGCCCTGGCTCGCGAAGGTCGCCGACACGCCCCACAGGGGCGCGGTGACCGGGTTCTCCTCCGGGCGGCCCGTGGCCCGGGACGCGGCCGCGCGGGCGGCCTCCTGGGCGGCCGGCGACACCGTCAGGGCGAGGCGGCGGCTCTCGACGATCGAGACGGCCGGCAGGTAGCGCAGGAACAGGAGCAGCAGGGTCAGGAACAGCCCGATCGAGCCCGCGAAGGTGGCGATGCCCCAGACGTCGGTCGTGTAGGGCAGCCTCGAGGAGGGCAGGAAGTCCTGGGTCAGGGTGACGACCAGGACCATGACGTGGTCGGCGTAGGCGCCGATGGCCACGAGGAGGCCGACCGTCGCAAGCGCCAGCGGCGCCGTGCGGGCCCGGGCCGACCACAGGATCTGGGCGGGTAGGACGAGGCACAGGACCGCCGTCCAGGACACGAGGGCGTGGTCGCCGGTCATGCGCCGGACCAGGACGCCGCGCCCCTCGGCGTCGCCGTTGAGGAACGTGTCGAAGTACTCGGCCGCGTAGCAGTAGGCGCTGGCGCAGCCGAGGCAGAGCAGCAGCCGCCCGAGCACGTCGAGGTGGCGGTCGGTCACCAGGGCGTCGAGGCCGTAGACGCGGCGGATCAGCATCACGATCACCGCCGTGACGCCGACGCCGGAATAGACCGCGTTGACCAGGAAGCTCACCGGCAGCAGCGTGCTGTGCCAGCCGGGCATCAGCGAGCCCGCCAGCATCACCGAGGCCCCGGTCTGGACCGAGACAACTAGCAGCACGCCGAGCAGCGCCACCGTCCGGTAGGCCTGGACCCAGATCTGCCAGTGGGCCGCCGAGCCGCGCCAGCCCGAGGCGAGGATGCCGTAGACCTGCGCGCGCAGGACGGCGAGCTTCCGGGTCGGCGCCTTCGTCTCCAGCTGGCGCATCGCCTCCAGGTGCGCCCGGTCGCGCAGCGTCGCGAGGTCCGGCAGCAGGCCGATGAACCAGAGGCTCACGCAGATCACCAGGAAGGACACGATGTCGATCGCGTCCCAGAGGAGCGGCGAGCGGAACTGCGGCCAGAGATCGTAGGTGTTGGGGTAGGGCAGGTTCCAGAAGAAGAACCACGGTCGCCCGAGATGGATGATCGGGTAGAGCCCGGCGGCCGCCGTGGCCAGCAGCGCCAGGGTCTCGGCGACGCGGTTCACCGCCCCGCGCCACTCCGCGCCGAGGAGGAGCAGGATCGCCGAGACCAGCAGGCTGCCGGACGCGACGCCGATCCACCAGTCGTAGCTCGCGATGTCGAGCGCCCAGACGACGGCGTTGTTGTTCGCCCAGATGCCGGGGCCGGCGTAGAGCAGGTAGCCGAGGGTGAGGAGGAACAGGCCGAGGAGCGCGGCCGCCCCCGCGAAGGCGATCCACCAGCGCCGGTTGCCCGGATGGGTCAGCGGGATCGCCGTGACCGCGCCGCCGATCCCCTGGAGGGTCTCGTCGGGCCGGATCAGGGATCCGGGCTGCGTGCCGCCGGAGAGGGCGCCGGACATGCTCAGCCCTCCCGTCCGTCCGAGTCCGCGGCGGGCGCGAGCCCGGCGAGGTAGGTGGTGCGCGGCCGCGTGTTGAGGTGGCCGAGGAGCGCGTATTCCCGCGTGTCCCGGCGGGCGGCCGAGACCTGGCTCCCCGGGTCGGCGACGTTGCCGAAGGTGATCGCCCGGGTCGGGCAGGCGCCCTGGCAGGCGGTCTCGACGGTCCCGTCGGGGATCGGCGCGTGGGCATCCTTGGCGGAGGTGATCCGGGCGGCCGTGATCCGCTGGATGCAGTAGGTGCACTTCTCCATCACGCCGCGGGACCGGACCGTGACCTCGGGATTGCGCTGCTGCTGCTCCACCGGGGTCATGCCGCCGGTATAGTCGCGGTAGTTGAAGCGGCGGACCTTGTAGGGGCAGTAGCTCTGGCAGGTCCGGGTGCCGACGCAGCGGTTGTAGACCTGCAGGTTCAGGCCCTCGCTGTCGTGGAGCGTCGCCTCCACGGGGCAGCCGAGCTCGCAGGGCGCCTGCTCGCAATGCATGCAGGGCACCGGCTGGAAATGCGTCGTCGGCGCGTCGAGCGCGCCGGCGTAGTAGCGGTCGACCCGCAGCCAGCCCATCCAGCGGCCGAGAGCGACCTCCTCGCGCCCGACCACGGGGATGTTGTTCTCCGCTTGGCAGGCGGTGACGCAGGCGTTGCAGCCGATGCAGGCGTCGAGGTCGATGGCCATGCCCCATTGCGCGGCGACCCAGCGATCCTGGCTCTCCGGGGGCGGGTAGAACGAGGCGGGGGCCGGCGCGCCCTTGGGATCGCCCGCGGGCGCGGCGCCCAGGGCCTGCACGCGCACGAGATCCTGCCCCTCCATCGTGCCGAGATGCTGGGTTGTCACCGGCTTGCGCGCGCGGCCGGTCTTCGTCAGCCGGGCGCCGGCGAGCCGCCAGGTCGAACCGGCCGGGCGCAGGGGCGCGGAATCGTAGCCGAGGCCGCGGGCGAGGTGGTCCGGCACGTCGCGGCCGTAGCCCAGGGTGAGGGTGACGGTGTCGTCGGCCTGGCCGGGCAGGATCCAGGCCGGCCCCTCGACGGCGCGGCCGCCGGCCTCGACCCGCAGGATGTCGCCCGTCGCGATCCCCTCGCGCTCGGCGAGGCGCGGGCTCACCGCGACCACGTTCTCCCAGACCACCTTGGTCAGGGGCTTCGGGAGCTCCTGCAGCCACGCGAGGTCGGCATGGGTGCCGTCCCAGATCGTCGGATCGGGCCGGAACAGCACCTCGACCTCGCCCGCGGGCGCGGGGGATGGAGCGGCCGCGGGGGCCGCGGCCTGCGTCAGCGCGACGGTCTCGGCCGGGCGCGCGCTGCCCGCCCAGAAGCCGAGGCGCAGGGCTTCCGTGAAGCGGGTTTCGAGAGCCGCGTCGTCCTCGCCGGGATTCCGCGCCTGCGCCTTGAGGAGGCCCAGCGCGTCCTGGCCGCTCTCCCCACCCTCGCCGCCGGCCAGGAAGGCCAGCATCTCCGCCGGCGTGCGGCCGTTGTACAGGGGCGCGACGGTCGGCTGGATCAGCCCCACCGTCCCGTCGAGGGATCGGATGTCGCCCCAGGATTCCAGCGGGTGGGCGGCGGGCAGGTGCCAGTCGGCGTGCGCGCCGGTCTCGTCGTAGTAGAGCCCCGCGTGGATCTTGAGCGGCACGCGCGCCATCCGGGCGGCGAAATCGAGGACGCCCGGCGCCTCGTAGACCGGATTGGCGCCGAGCACGACGAGCACCTGGACGGCGCCCCGATCCATCGCCTCCGCGAGCTCCGCCAGGGTCCCGGCGCCGGTCTCCTCCGCGGGCGCCGTGTGGACCAGGGTCGCGCCGGTGTTGCCGAGGGCGCCGTTGAGGCGGTGGACCAGCGCGTGCAACTCGGGGCTCGCGGTCAGGCCGGCGGTGACGATGCCGCTTCCCCGGGCCCCGGCGAGCGCCGTCCCGGCGCTCCGCGTCCAGCGCGCGACGGGATCGTCGCCCGCAGGGGCCGCGCCGCCGGCGGCCAGGGCGAGCAGGTCCCGGGCGAGGTCCTCCAGCCGGCCGGCCGGGACCACGAGGCCGCGATCCGCCTTGGCGCTGGTCAGCGTCGGGGTCGGCGCCGCCGCGTGCAGGGTGAGGAGGCGGCCCTCCGCGTAGGCCGCGCGCCGCGCCTCGCTCCAGCGCCGCGACAGGCCGACCTGGCCGGGCCCGAGGTCCAGAAAATCGCCGTCCAGCGCCACGATGGTGCGGGCGCGGCCGAAATCCGGGATCGTCTCCAGCGGCCGGCCGTAGGCCTGGCGGGCGCCCTCGTAGATCCCGGCGCGCCCCGCCCCGGCGCCGGTGTACCAGCGCGAAGCCGGGTAGGCGGCCCGCAGCCGCGCGATCTGGGCCGCCACGCCCGGCGACGTCACCGGGCCGGTGAGCAGGGCGAGGCCCGCGCCGCGGCCCGCGCGCCAGCCCGGCATCCGCGCCTGCAGGTCCGCCCGGAACGCCGCCCAGGAACTCGGCCGGCCGAGATGCTGCACCGCCTGGGAGCGGAACGGGTCGTAGAGCCCGAGGACCGAGGCCTGGGCCAGCACGTCGGTGCCGCCGCGGCTCCAGGGATGCTCGGGATTGCCCTCGATCTTCAGGGGGCGGCCGTTGCGGGTGGTGACCAGGATGCCGTTGCCGAAGCCGTCGAACAGGGCCGAGGAGGCGTAGGACAGGTCCGTGCCCGGCACGATCCGCTCGGGCTGGTTGACGTAGGGCACCTCGTAGTCGCGGCCGCCTCCGCCGCCGCAGGCGGTGAGGCCGCCCAGCGCGAAGGACGCGGCCATGAGCTTCAGGAAGCCGCGCCGCTCCGGGGCGGCGGCGAGCCGGGACGCCGACGGGAACTCGGCCGCCAGATAGGCGCGGAACTCCGGGCTGTCGGCCACGGCGTCGAGGCTGCGCCAGAAGCGCGGCCCGTCGCCGCCGGCGAGTTTCTCGCGCAGGGCCGCGATGTCGGGGGCGCCGGTCATCGGTGGCAGATCCCGCATTCGGTCAGCCGCTCCCCGCCGCGGATATGGTACTGGGCCACGAGCTTCGGGCCCAGGGTCGCTTGGTCGGACGGCGGCTTCCAGGTCATGTTCCAGACCTGATCCGGCGTGCGGACGTATTTCTCCGGGGCCCGGTGGCAGTCGAGGCAGAACTGCATCTCGAAGGCGTTGGCCCGGTAGGTCATCTGCATCGACGTGACGTCGCCGTGGCAGGTCGAGCAGCCGATCCCCTTCGTCACGTGGACCGAGTGGTTGTAGTAGACGTATTGCGGCAGCTTGTTCAGCCGCTTCCACTCCAGCGGCTTGTCCTGCGCGTAGCTGTCGCGCACCGGCTTGAGCATCTCGGAGCCGGTCCAGATCTGCGAGTGGCAGGTCATGCAGGTGTGGGTCGGCGGGATCCCGGCGGTGGCCTCCCGGTCGACCGTGGTGTGGCAGTAGCGGCACTGGATGCCGAGCTCGCCGGAATGGTGCTTGTGGCTGAACGGTAGCGGCTGCGCCGGCGCGATCCCGACGCCCGTGACGTAGTTCGAGCGCACGATCCCGGCCGCCAGGACCGGGAGACCCACCAGGCAGGCGACGCCGGTCATCAGGGCGAGGCGGTAGAGCGCGTCGGCCCCGGGAGTGAACAGCTGCGCCATCAGGCCGGCCCGCGCCTGGCGAGGGCCGTGAGATGGCGCTCGGTCGTCTCAGCCCCTCGCCGCAAGCCTCGCCTCACCCTCTGGTCCCGGTCGACATCGTGCGGCGCGCCGGACGCCCGCGCGAAGGGAACCGGGGCGCCCGCGGCGCCGCGGGCCCGAGCCTCGCGGAACCGAGCCCCGGCGGCGCCGCGCCCCACCGTGCCCGATGGTTTTAACGCTGGAGCGCTTCCAAACCAGGGCCACGACCGGAAACAGGCCGGCCGACATGTCGCAGCGGCCCGCGGCAGGGCTGGCCGAGGCCCGCGGCAGGCCCCGCCACATCTGCCGCGGCACTTCCCGTGACCGGCGCGAGAGCCTATTCCCCCGCGACGGTCCCGACGCCCGATCCTGTCCGGAGACGCATGGAATCCGATCCTCTCCTCCTGACGTGGCGCGCCGCGCGGCCCCAGCACACCGTCGCGGCGGCCCTCGCGGTCGGGATCGGCGCGCCGCTCTGCGCCCTCGCGCTCCTGTGCCTGCGCGACCTGATCGCGGTCCTGCCGCGCGACGAGGCGCCGGTGCTCCCGTTCCTGCGCGTGGCGGCGCAACTCCCGGGCGGGGAACTGGTGCTCGTCCCCGGCATGCCGATGCGCCCCGCCGAGCTCGAACTCACGGCCTTCCTGTGCATCGCGGTCTGCGCCCTGGCGCTGGCGGGTGTCGGCTGGTTCGTGGCGCGCCTGTGCTTCAAGGCGCAGAACAAGGCCGGGGACGCCGTCCGCGAGGGCGTGCTGCAGGCGATCCTCGACGCGCCGGCGGGAGCCCGGGACGAGGCGCGCGGCCTCACCCGGATCGTCGGCGAGGTGCTGGCCCGGGCCGACCGCCTGCTCGCGGCCGGCATCGTCCTGCCGGCGATGACCCTCGCGGCGCTGATCCTGGCCCTCGGCTTCGCGGCGCTCGCCGCGCCCCGGCTGGTCCCCGCGGCGGTGATCGGCCTCGCGGCGATCGGCCTCGCCTACGGGCTGGTGCTCGAGCGCGCGCGCGACCGGCAGGAGCTGCGCCTGCGCTCGAGCGCGCGCGCGGAGGAGAGCCTGAACGACCTCGTCCGGCGGCTGCCCGCCGTGCGCAACCACGGGGCGGCGGCCATCGAGCGCCGGCGCATCGCCGCCCGCGTCGCCGCGATGCGGACCAATGTCGGGCGGGCCGAGGCGCGGCTGGCCTATGCCCGGGCGCCCGCCCTGGCCCTGGCGGTGATCCTGCCGGCGATCGCCGCCGGCACCGCGCTCTGGCGCTCGGGGCCGGGCCAGCCGCCCGCGGCGCCGGTGGATCCGGCCGCCCTCGTGGCGGCCGTGGGCGCCTTCGGCCTCGCCGGCTGGCTCGCCGCGATCTGCGCGCGGCTCTGGATGGTCCGCAGGTCGGTGCGCCCGCGGCTCCGCGACCTCGCCCGCACCATCGCGGCCCTGGAGGGCCGGCGGGCACGGGCCGCCCGGACCGGGGCCACCGCCCTGCCGCTGCCCCGGTCCGGGATCCTGGCCACCGAGGGCGTCGGTGCCTTCGACCCGGCCACGGGCGAGCGCCTGACCGGCGTCGACGTCGCCGTGTCGATGCCGGGCCACGTGGCGATCACGGGCAGCCGCGGCAGCGGCGCCCGCGCGCTGGCGGCGGTGCTGGCCGGGCAGGTCGAGCCGACGGCCGGGGCCGTCACCTACGCGGGTACGGACCTGCGCGACTTCGACGCCGCCGAGCGCGCCCGGCGGATCGCCTTCACGTCGGGCGAGGCGATCCTGATGGAGGGCTCCCTCCGCCAGAACCTGCTCTACGGAACCGATCCGGCGACCGCCCCCGACGACATCGCGCTGATCGGCATCAGCCGGCTCACCGGCCTCGACGGCTTCGTGTACGCCCGCGGTCTGACCGGGCGGCTCGATCCGGCCGCCCAGCCGCGGCTCGCCGCCGCGATCGTCACCGCCCGCCGGACCATGCGGGTGGCGCTGGCCGCCAAGGGCGCCGAGCGCCTCGTCGAGCCCTTCGATCCCGACCGCTACAACAACCAGGCGAGCATCGGCGAGAACATCCTGTTCGGCGAGCCGGTGGGCGGCACCTTCGCGCCCCTGCGCTTCGCCCGCCACCCCTACCTGCGGGCGGTCCTGGAGGCCGAGGGGCTGGTCCGCCCGCTCACCGAGATCGGCCTGTCGGTCGCCCGCAGCACGGTGGAGATCTTCGCCGACCTGCCCAACGACCACCCCCTGTTCGACGCCTACTCGCTGTTCCAGGCGGCCGAGCGGGGCTATTTCGAGGATCTCGTGGTGCGCCTGCCCAGCGCGGCGAGCCTGCGCCGGGGGCCGGCGGGCCAGCGCGACCGCACGCGGCTGATCGGCCTCGCGCTGCGCTACAACGAGTCCCGCCACCGCTTCGGCCTGATCGACGGCCTGTTCGAGGACCGCCTCGTGCAGGCGCGTCGGTCCTTCGCCCGGATGCTGCCGCCCCACCTCGCCGGCGCGGTGGTGTTCCACGACCCCTCGCGGGTCAATCCGGCCGCGAGCCTGGAGGAGAACCTGCTGTTCGGCCGGATCAGCCTCGGCGAGGCCAATGCCGAGCCGCGGGTGCGCGAGCTGGTGCGCCGGGTGCTGGCCGACGAGGGCCTTGAGGCCTCGGTCTACGGCCTCGGCCTCGACAGCAAGGTCGAGATCCAGCCCAGCACCGGGGCGCTGGCGGACGGCGCGATCAACGCCCGCGAGCGGGTGGCGATCGAGCTGAGCCGGTGTCTCGCCCGCGACCCCGACATCCTCGTGGTGGCGGTCGCGATGGACGAGCGCAAGGCCGAGGGCGCGCGCGAGCGGCTCGCCCAGCTGCGGCAGGCGCGGGCCGGGCGCGGCCTCATCGTCTGCCTGCCCGAGACGGGCCTCGCGGAGAGCGCCGCGCCGTTCGACGCGGTGATCGCCGTGGAGAACAGCGCCGTCGTCGTGCCCGTGCCGGCGGATCCCGAGCGGGAGCCGGCGCCGACGGCCTGAGGGTGACCGTCGGTTGTCCGGCCGCGCCGTCGCGGCGCCGGATGGACCGGACGCGCAGCCTCACGGCCGCCGCAATAATCCGTCAGGTCGCGAGGCCGCGCCCGTCCGGCAGCCATCCCGGCCGATCCAGCGCGGACGGTTCATGCCCCTGTCGACCTCGCTTCCTCTCGCCGCCGGCCTCGTTCTGCTGGCCCTCGCAGGCCCGGCCGCCGCGCAGGCGGGCAAGGCCGAGGCGCCGATTCCGGCCGCGACCCTCGCCCTGATGGCGCAGAAGGGCGTGACGGCCGCCTCGCCGGTCCTGTTCCGCGCCTACAAGAAGGAATCGGAGATCGAGGTCTGGAAGAAGGGCGCGGCGGGCTATGTCTACATCAAGACCTTCCCGATCTGCCGCTGGTCCGGCCAGCTCGGGCCGAAGCGCAGGAGCGGCGACCGGCAGACCCCGGAGGGGTTCTACTCGGTGCCCCGGCGCCAGATGAACCCGAACTCACACTACTACCTGTCCTTCGACGTCGGCTATCCCAACGCCTACGACCGGGCCCATGGCGGCACCGGCTCCGCCGTGATGGTGCACGGGATCTGCTCGTCCATGGGCTGCTTCGCCATGACCAACGGGACGGTCGGCGAGATCTACGCCATCGCCCGGGACGCGCTGAACGGCGGGCAGGCGGCCTTCCAGTTCCAGTCCTACCCGTTCCGGATGACGGCCGAGAACATGGCCCGCCACCGGACCGACCCCAACATCGCCTTCTGGCGGGACCTCAAGGCCGGCTCCGACCGGTTCGAGGTCAGCCGGGAGGAGCTGCAGGTTTCGGTGGTCGCCGGCCGCTACGCCTTCGCGCCCGCGCGGGATCCCGCCGTCGAGGCGGCCGTCACCACCCGCCGGGCGGTCGAGGAGGCACGGATGACCGCGCTCGCCGAGGCGGGCGAGCCCGCCGTCCGCACCACCTATTCCGACGGCGGCCAGAACGCCTTCTGGGCGGCCTACACGGCCCGGGGCGGGGCGGTGGGGGACATCAGCCGGCCGGAAGCCCTGGCCTTCGCCGGCCAGGAGGTGGTGGTCGTTCCGGGCCACCGCGCCCATCGCCCGGTGCCCGACACGGTCTGGGCCGGCTGGGCCGCGCCCGAGTCGGGCCTGTCGCCGCGGCAGATGGCGGGCTTCGTGCCGGTCTACGAGCGCGCGCCCGATCCGTTCGGGGCGCTGGTCGCGCCGCTCCCGACGCGGTACAGCGACGCACTCCCGTCCTGGCTGGCCGCGGGACTCGCCGGATCGGCGGCCGGACGCCCGATCCTGGCCGGGTCGGCGGCCGGTCTCATGGCCGCCGCGGAGCCCCTCTGAGCATGCGAAGGCCCGTCGCGGCGGCCCGTGCGTGTGCGCGGACGCACATCACGGCCGCGTGCGGCACACCAATTCATGATACGGCAGGGGATGAGCGGTACACCTGCTCCGTCGGCCTGCCGTATTCAAAGCTACCTTCCCGGAACGGCGACGGGGTTTCGATCATAAGTGATCGGGACTGACTGTCCGCGGATTCGTGATCGCCATGTCGAACAGTTCCGAGCCGACCATCCTGGCGGCCGACCAGGACCTCGCACTCCGCTTCTGGGGCGTCCGCGGCTCGACGCCCGTCAGCGGCCCGCAATACGCCGAGTTCGGCGGCAGCACGCCCTGCATCGAGGTGCGGTGCGGCCAGCGCATGTTCATCGTCGACGCGGGCTCGGGCATCTACAACCTCGGGCAGGGTCACCGGACCGATCTGCCCCAGGAAGTCGACCTGCTGTTCAGCCATCTGCATCTCGACCACACCGCGGGTCTGCCCTTCTTCAAGCCGGCGGTCCTCGATCCCGACCGGGTCATCAACACCTACTGCGGCAACCTCGGCGGCGAATCGGCCGGGCCGACCCTCGACCGCCTGTTCGCGCCGCCGCTCTTCCCGGTTACGCTCGACAAGCTGTGCTGCACCTTTCACCACCACGGCTTCGAGGCGGGCCAGACCCTGGCTTTCCCGGACGGGACGCGGGTCGCCACGATCATGCTGAACCATCCGCAGGGCTCGGTCGGGTACCGGTTCGAGCACGGCGGCCGGCGCCTGTGCCTGATCAGCGACATCGAGCACAGCGACCCGTGGCCGGATCCGGAGCTCGCCGCCTTCGTCGCCGACGCCGACCTGATGGTCTACGACGGCATGTTCACCGACGGGGAGTATCCGACCTGCCGGGGCTGGGGCCACTCGACCTGGCAGAAGGGCGTGGAGCTCGCCCGGAACGCGGGCGTCAAGGCGCTCGGGATCATCCACCTGCACCCGGCCCATTCCGACACGGCGCTGCGCGACATGGAGGCCGACCTCCAGGCCGAGATGCCGACGGCGTTCATCGCGCGCGAGCGGCAGAGCCTGATCGTGGGCGCGCCGCGGGCGGTGAGCGGCCGGCCGAGCGGACGCCCGGCCGTGGCGCGGGAGATGCGCCGCCGGATCAAGGTTGCCTGAGGCGCGGAGTCAGGCGGAGCGCCGCCTGCGGGTCCGGCTGTACCGGGCCCAGGTGAACAGAACGAACAGCGCGACGCCGATGATCAGGATGCTCCAGCCGTAGTTGCTGACGAGCTGCGCGTCGATCGGGTGGCCGACATACCCGAGTGCCACCAGCAGGCCGAACACCGCGATCGCCGCGGAAACGAGCATCCCTACAATCATCGAAGTCCCCGGCGCGTCCCATCCGCGCGATTCGGCAGGGCCGTATGGTGGGGAAGAATGCACGGCGGCCGCACCCGTTCCAGCGCTGTGACCAGCGTCGCGCCGGCGGCGCTCGGGCCTCCGGCAGCGGTCATCCGCGCCGCGCTGTTCACCGGAATGGCGCGGCGGTGCATTCGGCGGCTCCCATCGCGCCGAAGTTAGGCTAAGTAGGCCGCCTGACGGCGCCCCGGGGCGCGCGAGGAGCTCGAGACCACGGCGATGAGCGGCCAAGACAACACGACGGCGTCCGCGACGGCGCACACCAGTCCGCAGACGCGTTCCGTCGCCGCGCCGGGTCCTCTGCGCCCCCAGGACCAGCTCGTGACGATCTACGGCGGTTCCGGCTTCCTGGGCCGGCACGTGGTGCGGGCGCTGGCGAAGCGCGGCTACCGGATCCGCGTCGCGGTGCGCCGGCCGGACCTCGCGCTGTTCCTGCAGCCGCTGGGGAAGGTCAACCAGATCGTCGCCGTCCAGGCGAACCTGCGCTACCCGGATTCGGTCGCCCGGGCCGCCGAGCGGTCGGACGTTTTGATCAACCTCGTCGGCATCCTGCAGGAGACCGGCTCCCAGAGCTTCGCGCGGCTGCAGGTCGACGGGGCCGAGGCGATCGCCCGCGCCGCGGCGCGCCAGGGCGCCCGGATGATCCAGGTCTCGGCGATCGGCGCCGATCCGGCCTCGTCGTCGCTCTACGCGCGCACCAAGGCGGAGGGTGAGGCGCGGGTCTTCGCCGCCTGCCCGGACGCGGTCGTGTTCCGGCCCTCGCTGATCTTCGGTCCCGGCGACAGCTTCTTCAACCGCTTCGCCGGCCTCGCCCGGGCGCTCCCGGTCCTGCCGCTGGCCGGCGGCCAGTCGCGCTTCCAGCCGGCCTTCGTGGGCGACGTCGCCGAGGCGATTGCCCGCGCGGTCGACGGCACCGTCGCGCCCGGCAAGGTCTACGAACTCGGCGGCCCGGAGGTGGGCACGCTCGAGCACTTCGTGCGCTACATGCTGAAGACGATCCGGCGGAACCGGGTGGTCGTGGACCTGCCCGTGCCGGCGGCCAAGCTCCAGGCCCGCATGCTGGAGATCGCCGACACCCTGACCTTCGGCCTCCTGCCGGCCTCGCTGAAGCTGACCCGCGATCAGGTCACCCTGCTCCAGAACGACAACGTCGTCTCGGAAGCCGCCAAGGCCGAGGGCAGGACCTTCGAGGGGATCGGGATCACGCCGACCGCCGCCGAGGCCGTGGTGCCGGGCTATCTCTGGACCTTCCGCAAGGCCGGCCAGTTCGCCACCGATCGGGACGAGGAGTACCTGTCGGAGGTGCCCGACACGATGGCGTCGCAGCCCCTGGCGGCCGGCTCGCAGCACCGACCGAAGACCGCCTCCGGCCCGGCGATCGGCGCCGATGCCGGCAGCTCGCCGGGCGCCGGACAGGGCAGCATGGGCGTGCGCTGGGGAACCCGGAACCCGGGCTAGGTGACGGCCCGCGCCCGGATCGCGCCGTGAGCGCGCCCTCTCCCCACGCGGCCGGCGGCCCCGCCGCGCGGCGCATCCTCGTCACCGGGGCGGCGGGCTTCGTGGGCGGCCACGTGCTGCCGCTCCTGGCGGGGTCGACGGCGCGGACGGGCGACTGCGTGGCCGGGATCGGGCGGGGGCGGTCGCCGCGCCTGCCGGAGGGGGTCACCTACGCGGCGATCGACCTCCTCGACGAGGCCGCGCTCGGCGGCTTCGTGGCGCGGTTCCGGCCGACCGCGATCCTCCACCTGGCGGGCCTCGCCTCGGTGGCGGATTCCGCGAGCGGTCCGGGCCAGACGTGGCGGGTCAACGTCAACGGCCTGATGAACCTCGTGGCCGCGGTAGAGGCGGTGCCGGGCTGCACCTTCTTCTTCGTCAGCTCCGGCGAAGTCTACGGCAGCGCCTTCCTGGCGGGCCACGCCCTCAGCGAGGCGGTCGAGCCGCTGCCGCGCAACACCTACGCGCGGTCGAAATGGGTGGGCGAGCAGCTGCTCCGCGACCTGCTGCCCCGCATCGGCGTGAAGCTCGTCGTGCTGCGGCCGTTCAACCATATCGGCCCCGGCCAGGACGAGCGCTTCGTCGTGGCCTCCTTCGCGGGCCAGATCGCCCGAATCGAGGCCGGCCTCGTGCCGCCGTGCCTGGAGGTCGGCAATCTCTCCTCCTACCGCGACTTCCTCGACGTCGCCGACGTGGCGAACGCCTATGCCGACCTGATCGGCCGGGCGGACTCCCTGGCGGACGGGAGCGTCTTCAATATCAGCTCGGGCCAGCCGCGGACGATCGCCAGCGTCCTCGAGGATCTGCGCGCCCGCGCCCGGGTCCCGTTCGAGATCCGCGTCGCCCCGGAGCGGGTGCGGCCGACCGAGATTCCCCTGGCCGCGGGCGATGCCGGCCGCCTCCACGCCGCCACCGGCTGGCAGCCGCGGGTCTCGTGGGACGCGGCCCTGACCCGGGTTCTGGACGACGCGCGGGCGCGCTTGGCGGACGCGCAGGGGTCCAGTTGAGGCGGGAGGTCTCGCACCGAAGCGGCGCTCACCGCTCCGCGACGGCGATCAGCGCGGTGGAGGGGATCGGCAGGACGGGCCGGCCGCCCGCCACGCGCCGCGCCTCCGCGGTCACCGCGGCCCGGTCGTCCGCACTCAGGTCGACCCAGTCCGGCGACAGGCCGAACACCGTGTCGGGGTCGTCCAGCAGGGCGACGTCGAGGGCGTAGTCGAAGGTCACGCGTTCGATCCGGGGCGGTCCATACCCGGCCGCGACCATCTCCCGGGTGAACCCGGCCGGATCGCCGAGCACCCGCACCCCTTCGGGCATCGCCCGGCTCTCGCGCTCGGGGAACAGCCGGCGGCGGATCTCGCCGAGCAGCAGGAACGTCGCCGCGCCCTGATCCTGCCACGTCGCGACGATGCCCCAGCCCCCGGGCCGCGTCACGCGCGCCATCTCGGCGAGCCCCTTCCGCCAGTCGGGGAACATGATCACCCCGAAGATCGAGAACACCGCGTCGAAGCCGCCGTCGGGAAGGGCGAGCGCCTGGCCGTCCATGACCCGCGCCTCGACATTGGCCGAGCCCGCCCCGGCGACGCGCGCGACCATGCCCGGCGAGAAGTCGACCGCCAGGACCTGCGCCCCCGTCCGCGCCGCGGCCAGCGCGAGGGCGCCGGTGCCGGCCGCGACGTCGAGGACGCGGCTGCTTTCGGTCAGCGGCACTCGCGCGAGCGCCGCCTCGGCGAAGCGCGCCGTGAACGGGTGGGCGGTCGTCGCGTAGTGCTCGGCGACCTTGTCCCACCGATCCGGGTTCTCGAACTCGCGCATCGCCACGACCCTCGCCATCACGCAACTTGATAAGTATCGTGATGGCGCGCGGTTGCCAATCCCGAGTTCGGTGTGGTGGATCGACGGGTGCGCACCGACAGCCGCCTCTCCCGAACGCTCCATGTGCTGCTTCACATGGCGCGCCACGACGGACCGATGACGTCCGAGGCGATCGGACGGATGCTCGGGACGAACCCCGTGGTCGTCCGCCGCACGATGGCCGGGCTCCGGAACGCGGGCTACGTGAAATCTGAGAAGGGGCACGGCGGCGGATGGACCATCGCGGCGGACCTGAGCGCGGTCTCGCTGCTCGACGTCCACCGCGCGGTCGGCGGTCCGCGCATCTTCGCGATCGGCAGCGATCGCGCGAACCCGGCCTGCGCCGTCGAGAAGGTCGTCAACGAGGCTGTCGAGGACACGCTGCGCGAGGCCGAGGCCCTCTTGGTCGCGCGGCTCGGTTCCGTCAGCCTCGCCGAGCTCGCGCGGAGCTTCGACGCCCGGTGTCGGCCCGGGGGGCCGTCGGACGCCTCGAGTTGCGCGTGACGTCGGGCGCGACGCCGGGCCCGGCGTCGCGCCGATAGGCAGCCTCATGAAACTGCTTCGTCGACGCTATGCCCCGGCTCTCCGGCCGCTCATCCATGATCCGTGCCCCCTGGTCGGCGCCCGGACGATGCCCGAGGCACGCCGCGCGACCGGGATCGCGGTCCGGATCGGGGACCGGATCGCGCCGGGCGGTTGCCGCGCCGACGGCCAGACGCCATGCTCCGCGTCGACGCGGACCAGCACGAGATGATCGGCCATGGGCCTTCTGGACGGATTGCTCGGACACGGCTCGGCCGTCGACGCGGCCTCCCTGGAGCGCCGGCTCGCCGGCATCCTGATCGAGGGCGAGACGGCGCGGCTCGCCTTCAAGATCATCCGGGACGTGTTCGTGTTCACCGAGCGCCGCGTCATCCTGATCGACGTCCAGGGCGTGACCGGCAGCAAGGTCGAGTTCCTGTCGGTGCCGTACCGCGCGATCGTGCGCTTCTCGGTCGAGACCGCCGGCACGTTCGACCTCGACGCCGAGTTGAAGATCTGGGTCTCGGGGACGGCGGAGCCGATCCAGCGGACCTTGAAGAAGGGCGCGGATGTCCGGGGTATCCAGCGGGCGCTCGCCGAGGGCGTGCTGCGCTAGCCCGGGACACGGCACGCGCCGGCAGGCGACGGCCCGCCTACCGGACCACGCCCCTGGCCCGCAGCGCGTCGCGCGCGTCCTCTGGATACTCCAGCTGCTCCGCCAGGATCTCGGCGCTCGAATCCCCGAGGCCCGGCGGCATCCGCCGCACCGGCAGCCGGCGCCCGTCGAGCCGGTAGGGCGGGGCGATGACGTGGGCGTTCTCCGACGCCGCGACCACCAGCCCGGCCTCCCGGGCGCGGTCGCAGGTGAGCGCCTCGCGCAGGCCCATCACCTCGCCGCAGGGGATACCCGCGGCCCTGAGCCGCGCGATCAGCGGCGCGCGCTCCCACTTGGCGAGCTCGGCCTCCAGCACCGGGATGAAGGCGGCGCGGTTGCGCGACCGGTCGAGATTGGTGGCGAAGCGCGGGTCGGCGACCCAGTCCGGGCGCTCCAGCACCTGCTCGCAGAAGCGGCGGTACTGCCCGTTGTTGCCGACCGTGATCACCACCGGCCCGTCGCCGGCCTCGAACACCCCGTAGGGTACGATCGACGGGTGGGCGTTGCCGTAGCGGGGCGGATCGATCCCGCGGGCGAGCGCCTCGAGGCCGTAATAGGAGGTCAGCGCCACGCCGCAGTCGAACAGGGCGAGGTCAACGGTCCGGCCGCGCCCGGTCCGCTCCCGCTGGTACAGGGCCGCCAGCACGGCCTGGGCGGCGAACTGGCCGGTGAACAGGTCGACCGCCGCGACCCCGAACTTGAGCGGCGGTCCCCCGGCCTCGCCGTTGAGCGCCATCACGCCGGATTCGCCCTGGACCACGAGGTCGTAGCCGGGCCGGCCGGCCTCCGAGCCGTCGGAGCTGTAGCCGGCGATCGAGCAGTAGATCAGGCCGGGATTCTCCGCCGCGAGCGCCGCGTAGCCGAGGCCTAGCTTCTCGGCCCCGCCGGTCTTGAAGTTCTGGACCAGCACGTCGCTGTCGCGGGCCAGAGCCTTCACGATCGCCAGGCCGTCCGGCGTGGCGAGGTCGACGCCGATCGAGCGCTTGTTGCGGTTCACGCTGTCGAAATACGAGGTGTTACCGGGGCTCGTCGGCACGCCCCAGTCGCGGGTGTCGTCGCCGCGCTCCGGGTGCTCGACCTTGATCACGTCGGCGCCGAGATCGCCCAGCACCTGCGCGCACCAGGGTCCGGCCAGGACCCGGGACAGGTCGAGGACGCGGATTCCGGCGAGCGGCAGGTCGGCAACGGCATCCATCGCGAAAGTCCTCAGGCTCCCATGACGCCGTCGAGACTGCGCACGGCGTCGATCAGTTTCGGGCGCGCCACCTCCAGGAGGAAGCGCGCGTCGGTGATGACGGTGGGGGCACCGCAATTGACCGCCATGGGCGGCAGGCCGCCGCCGGGATGGAACCCCACCGCGATGGCGCAGACCGTCTCCTGCCACTCGCCGAACGAGGTGCAGCAGCCGAGGTCCCGGTGCTCCTCCACCGCCCGGTCGAGGCCGGCGCGCAGCGCCGGCCAGGCCACGGGATCGAGCGCCTTCAGGTCCTCGTAGATGCCCACGCGCTCCCGGTCCGGGCAGACCGCCACGTAGGCGCGGCCCATGGCGCTGCGGGCGAGCGAGATGCGCGAGCCGGTGTCGAGGTTGAGCGAGATCGCCGCTGGGCCGCGCTGGCAATCGACGTAGCGCATGCTGAGCCGGTCGCGCACCCCGAGCCCCACCGAGGCGTTGGCCGCCTCCGCGACCGCGCGCAGCACCGGCCGGGCGATGGCGCGGACGTCGAGGCCGCCCAGGGCGGCCGAGCTCAGCGCGATGGTGGCGGTGCCGAGGCGGTACCGGCCGAGCTCGGGCATGTGCTGCAGGTAGCCGAGCTTGGTCAGCGTGTAGGTCAGCCGCGACACGGTGGAGCGCGGCAGCCCGCAGGCCTCCGCGATGTCGTGGTTGGCGAGGCTCGTGCGCCCCGGGCCGAAGCAGGCGAGCACCGACAGCCCCCGGGCGAGCGCCGTGACGAAGTGCCGGTCCTCCTTCGCGCCGGACCCGCCAGCGTCGGACCCGCCAGCGTCGGGCTCGGCGCCGTCGGATCCGGCGCGCAGGCCCGCATCCGCCTCCATCGGCCCGCTCATCGGCGCAGGAACGCCGCGAAGGCCGCCTGCGCCGCCGGACCGCGGCGGAGGGCGTGGAAGACCTCCGCCTCCGCGTCGAGGGCGCGGGCGACGCTGTCGTCGTGGCCGCGGCGCAGGGCCTGCTTGGTGGCGGCGATCGAGACCCGGGGCAGGGCGGCGAGCGCGCGCGCCTTGGTCAGAGCGGTCTCCAGGGCCGTCCCGGCCGGGACGGCGGCGTTGATCAGGCCGGCCGCGGCGGCGTCCGCGGCCGTGAAGGGCTCGCCGAGCATCAGCAGCTCGGCGGCGCGCTTCGATCCCGCCACCAGGGGCAGCAGGTAACTCGACCCGCCCTCCGGACTGAGGCCCAGGGCCGTGAACGGCAGGCGGAACCGCGCCCCGTCCCCCGCGTAGGCGAGGTCGCAGTGGAGCAGCAGCGTCGTGCCGATGCCGACCGCGTGGCCCTCCACGGCGGCCACGACCGGGAGCGGGCAGGCGCGCAGGGCCTTGAGGAAGGTCAGGCCGGGGCTGGCGCCCGCGGTCTCGACGTCCTGGAAATCCTTGAGATCGTTGCCGGCGGTGAAGCAGCCGCCCGCGCCGGTGAGGACGAGGGCGCGCACCTCCGCGTCCCTTCCCGCCGTGTCGAGGGCGTCGGTCAGGCCCGCGTAGGTCGCCCGGTCGAGGGCGTTGCGCCGCTCCGGCCGGTCGATCGTGACGAGCCGGATCCCGGGCTCCGGATCGGCGACGCGGACGCTCACGGGGCGACCCCGCCGGCGCGGTCCGCCGCGTAGTCCGCCGCGCTGCCGGCCGTCCGCGCCCGCGCCGCCGCGTATTCCCGGGCGAGGCGGGCGACGAGGTCGGCGGTCGCCGGCGCGTCCGCGATGGTGCCGACGCCCTGGCCGGCGCCCCAGACGTCCCGCCACGCCTTCACGCTGCCGCTGCCGAAATTCATCGCGGTCTTGTCGCGCGCCGGCAGCGCCTCGGGATCGAGCCCGGCGGCGCGGATGCTCGGCGTGAGGTAGTTGCCCGGCACGCCCGTGAAGTAGGGGGTGTAGAGGATGTCGGCGGCCGCGCTGCCGGCGATCATGTCCTTGTAGGCCGCCGCCGCGTTCGCCTCCCGGGTGGCGATGAAGCGGGTGCCCATGTAGGCGAGGTCGGCGCCCATGGCCTGGGCCGCCAGGATCGCCGAGCCCGAGGTGATCGCCCCCGACAGGATCAGCGGACCGTCGTAGAACCGCCGGATCTCGCCGACGAGGGCGAAGGGGCTCAGCGTGCCGGCGTGGCCCCCGGCCCCGGCGCAGACCAGGATCAGCCCGTCGACGCCGGCCTCCAGGGCCTTCTCGGCGTGGCGCACGGTGGTGATGTCGTGGAACACCACCCCGCCATAGGCGTGCACCGGGCGGATCACGGCGTCCGGCGCCCGCAGCGACGTGATGATGATCGGCACCCGGTGCCGGACGCAGACCTCGACATCCTGGGCCAGCCGGTCGTTGGAGGCGTGGACGATCTGGTTCACCGCGAACGGCGCGATACGCCGCGACGGGTCCGCGGCGCGGGCCTGCGCGAGCGTCTGCGTGATCCGCGAGAGCCACTCGTCGAGGAGCTCGGCCGGTCGGGCGTTCAGCGCGGGGAAGGAACCGACCACGCCGGACAGGCACTGGGCGATGACCAGCTCCGGGCCGGACACGATGAACATCGGGGCGCAGATCACCGGCAGGGCGAGCCGGCCGCGCAGGATCTCGGGCAGGCGCCCGCCCGGGTCTCGCTCGGGACCGTCGCTCACCGCCCGCTCCCGGCCGCCAGAACCGGCGCCGGACAGGCGCCCCCGGGCCGCTCGTCCCGATCCTTGCCGCGCACCGCGATCCTCCCCCTGCCTCCCGGCAGCCCGGCTTTCGCGCGCCGGGCGGCGTCCGCAACCGAGTCTCGTCCAGGGCTGTTGTGATGCCACGGCCCCGGGCCCTCGGTCAAACGGCCGAGCCGCGGGGTTTCTGCACTGCGGAACGGTCGGCGACCCGGAGAGAACCGGTGCCGCCCGTCCTTGACGCTCGCGATCACTCGGATCAACATCCCGCCGAATTGCGAACGTTCATTCTGCATTGCAAAACATCAGGGAGCATCGGGTGGTTCGTCAGGAGGTCGATGGCGGGGTGGCGGTGCTCACGCTCGCCAACCCGCCGGTCAACGCGCTGGGCGCCGCGCTGCGGGCGGCCCTCGACGAGGCCCTGACGCAGGTCATCGCGGACGTGTCGGTCCGCGCCGTCGTGCTGGCCGCCGAGGGCAAGGTGTTCGTCGGCGGCGCCGACATCGGCGAGTTCGGCAAGCCGCAGCGCCCGCCGAGCCTTCCCGACATCCTGGACCGGCTCGATGCCAGCCCGAAGCCCGTGGTGGCGGCGATCGGCGGCGCGGCCCTCGGCGGCGGCCTGGAGCTGGCGATGGCCTGCCACGGCCGCGTCGCGGCCCCGTCGGCCAGGATCGGCCTGCCGGAGATCAAGCTCGGGATCATCCCGGGCGCCGGGGGCACGCAGCGCCTGCCGCGCCTGATCGGGCCCGACGCCGCCTTCCCGATGATGCTCACCGGCGAGCCGGTTTCCGCCGAGAAGGCGGCCGCGCTCGGCATCGTGGACGCCGTGGTGCTCGGCGACCTCGTGGCGGAGGCCCGGACCCGCGCCCTGGAACTCGCCGATGCGGGGGCGCTGCCGCGGGCGCGCGACCGCTCCGGCAAGCTCACGCCCGAGGCCCGGGAGCGGTTCGAGGCGCAGGCCGCCGAGGCGGTGAAGCGCGATCCCGACGCCACCAACGTCCACGCCCTGGCGCGGGCGGTGCGCGCCGGCCTGGAGCAGGACTTCGACGCCGCATTGGCGGTGGAGCGGGCCGAGTTCCGCGCCCTGGTGGAGGATCCGCGCTCGAAGGCCCTGCGCTACGCCTTCTTCGCCGAGCGCGAGGCCGCCCGGGTGCCCGGCCTGCCGAAGGACACGCCGCGCCGCCCCATCCGCACGGCCGCCGTGATCGGTGCCGGCACGATGGGGGGCGGCATCGCCATGTGCTTCGCCAATGCCGGCATCCCGGTGACGGTGATCGAGACGGAGGAGGGCGCCCTGACGCGCGGCCTCGACCGGGTGAAGGCGCTCTACGCCGGCTCGGCGAAGCGGGGCTCGATCACCGAGGCCCAGCGCGAGGAGCGGGTCGGCCGGATCACCGGCGCGATCGGTCTGGAGCACGCCAGGGAGGCCGACATCGTCGTCGAGGCGGCCTTCGAAGATATGGGCGTCAAGCGCGGGATCTTTTCCGAGCTCGATCAGATCGCCAAGCCCGGCGCGATCCTGGCCACCAACACCTCCTATCTCGACGTGAACGCCATCGCGGCGGTCACGAACCGGCCGCAGGACGTGCTCGGCCTGCACTTCTTCAGCCCGGCCAACGTCATGCGCCTCGTTGAGGTGGTCCGGGCCGAGAAGACCGCGCCGGAGGTGCTCGCCACCGCCCTCGACCTGGGCAAGCGCCTCAACAAGCTTCCGGTCGCGGTGGGGGTCTGCTTCGGCTTCGTGGGCAACCGCATGCTGGAGCGTCGCAGCCGGGCCGGCGAGCGCCTGCTGCTCGAGGGCGCGCTGCCCCACGAGGTCGATGCGGCGGTCACCGGCTTCGGCTTCCGGATGGGGCCCTTCGCCATGGGCGATCTCGCGGGGCTCGATATCGGCTGGCGCTCGCGCAAGGATTTCGGCGGGCGGGCCCCCGTCGCCGACTCGCTCGCCGAGCAGGGCCGGTTCGGCCAGAAGACCGGCCGCGGCTTCTACCTGTACCCGGACGGTGCCCGCACCGGCACGCGCGATCCCGAGGTCGAGGCGCTGATCGCGCGGGTCGCCGCCGAGCACGGCGTTGCCCGCCGCAGCTTCACGGCCGACGCGATCGTCGCGCGGCTTATGTACCCGATGGTCAACGAGGGCGCGCGGATCCTGGAGGAGGGCATCGCGGCCCGGCCCGGCGACATCGATACGATCTGGATCAACGGCTACAACTGGCCGGCTTGGCGCGGCGGCCCGATGCACTGGGCCGACACGGTGGGTCTCAAGACGATCGCCGAGGCGCTGACCCGCTTCGCGGCCGAGACCGGCGACGACAGCCAGGAGCCGGCGCCGCTCCTGAAGCGCCTCGCCGCCGAGGGCGGCAGCTTCGCCGGCCTGAAGAACGCCTGAGCGGGAGGGAGATCATGACCGACGCGGTGATCGTCGCGACCGCCCGCACGCCCATCGGCAAGGCCCATCGCGGCGCCCTGAACCTCACCCGCGGCGCCGACCTCGCCGCCCACGCGATCCGTGGCGCCCTGGACCGGGCGCGCCTGGAACCCGAGGCGGTCGAGGAGGTGGTGCTCGGCTGCGGCTATCCGGAGAACGCCACGGGCGGCAACGTCGCCCGCCATGCGGCCCTGGTCGCGGGGATCCCGGTGGAGTCGGCCGGCGTCACCGTCTCGCGCTTCTGCGCCTCGGGGCTGGAGGCGATCGCCAGCGCGGCCCGGCGGATCGTCCTCGACGGCGTGCCGGTGGCGGTGGCCGGCGGCGTCGAGTCGATCAGCCTCGTCCAGCCGAAGGTCCAGCGGGAGTTGACCCGCAACGCGTGGCTGGAGGCCCACCTGCCGGCGATCTACATGCCGATGATCGAGACCGCCGACATCGTGGCGGAACGCTACGGCATCTCCCGGGAGGCGCAGGACCAATTCGCACTGGAGAGCCAGCGCCGCACGGCCGAGGCCCAGGCGCGCGGCCTCTTCGACGACGAGATCGTCCCGATGAGCGCCGTGATGGCGGTGACCGACAAGGCCACCGGCGAGACCCGGGAGGTCGAGACCCGGCTCGCCAAGGACGAGGGTAACCGGCCGGACACCACCCTCGAAGGGCTCGCGAAGCTCAAACCCGTGCGCGGGGAGGGGGCCTTCATCACGGCGGGCAATGCCAGCCAGCTCTCGGACGGAGCCTCGGCCAGCGTGCTGATGTCGGCCGACGAGGCGGCGCGGCGGGGCCTGACGCCGCTCGGCACCTTCCGGGGCTTCGCCTCGGCGGGCTGCGGCCCGGACGAGATGGGCATCGGCCCGGTCTTCGCGGTGCCGCGGCTCCTGGAGCGGCAGGGCCTGCGCGTCTCCGACATCGACCTGTGGGAGCTGAACGAGGCCTTCGCGTCCCAGTCGGTCTACTGCCGCGACAGGCTCGGGATCGACCCTTCGAGGGTCAACGTCAACGGCGGCGCCATCGCGGTCGGCCACCCGTTCGGCATGTCGGGGGCCCGACTCGTGGGCCACGCGCTGCTGGAGGGCCGCCGCCGCGGCGCGCGCTACGCCGTGGTGACCATGTGCGTCGCCGGCGGCCAGGGCTGCGCCGGCCTGTTCGAGATCGGAGGCTGACGATGGATCTCCGCTTCACGTCCGAAGAGATCGCGTTCCGCGACGAGGTCCGCACCTTCTGCCGCACGGAGATCCCCGCCGAGATCCGCAGGAAGGTCTCGGAGGGGCGCAGCCTCACCAAGGACGATTACGTCACGAGCCAGCGGATCCTCAACGCCAAGGGCTGGGCGGTGCCGCACTGGCCGCAGGAATGGGGCGGCCGGGATTGGACCCCGATCCAGCGCTACATCTACACCGAGGAGCTGTTCCAGGCGGCCGTGCCGCTGCCGCAGCAGTTCAACTGCTACATGTTCGGCCCGGTGCTGGCGACCTTCGGCCGGCAGGATCAGAAGGAACGCTTCCTCCCGCGCGCGGCCAATCTGGACGATTGGTGGTGCCAGGGCTTCTCCGAACCCGGCGCCGGCTCCGACCTCGCCTCGCTGAAGACCAAGGCGGTGCGCGACGGCGACCACTACGTCGTGGACGGCCAGAAGACCTGGACGACGCTCGGCCAGCACGCCGACTGGATCTTCTGCCTGGTGCGCACCGATTTCGAGGCCAAGAAGCAGCGCGGCATCTCCTTCCTCCTCATCGACATGAAGACGCCCGGGATCACCGTGCGGCCGATCCTGACGTTGGAGGGCCGGCACGAGGTCAACGAGGTTTTCTTCGACGCCGTGCGCGTGCCCGTCGAGAACCTCGTGGGCGAGGAGAACAGGGGCTGGGACTACGCGAAATTCCTGCTCGCCAACGAGCGCACCGGCATCGCCCGGATCGGGCTCACCAAGGAGCGGATCGCCCGGATCAAGCGGCTGGCCCGCGAGATGCCGGCCGGGTCCGGGACGATGTGGGACGATCCCGCCTTCCGCGGTCGCGTCGCGGAGGTCGAGGTCGAGCTGAAGGCCCTGGAGATCACCCAGATGCGGGTGGCGGCCAAGCAGGGCCGGGCGGATTCGGTGGAGCCGGACCCCGCCTCGTCGCTCCTCAAGATCCGCGGCTCGCAGCTCCAGCAGGCGGCGACCGAGCTGCTCGTCGAGCTCGCCGGGCCCTTCGCCCTCGCGGCGCCCGCGCGCGGGGCAGGGGCCAACAACCTGCCCGGCGGCTTCGACTGGGTCGACGCCGCCGCGCCGAGCTACTTCAACAACCGCAAGGTCTCGATCTACGGCGGCTCGAACGAGATCCAGCACAACGTCATCGCCAAGGGCATTCTGGGTTTGTGAGCCATCGCCTCGTTCCAACCTCTCCCTCGTCCTGCGGGGCTGCGCGGCAGCCTCGCGAGAGGGCTCCAGGGATCGCGGCGACTCCCGGAGGCCTCCTTCGAGGCCTTCGCTGCGCTCCGGCACCTCAGGATGAGGGGATCTGGTGGGACGGACCAGTGCCGGGCGCCCCCGACGATATCCGCGAGGGAACACCATGGATTTCGACCTGAACGAGGACCAGTCGCTCCTGCGCGACAGCGTCGAGCGGCTCGCCGCCGACCTCTACCCCTCGCTGGAGAGCCGGCAGGCGCGGCTCAAGGCGCCCTTCGGCTTCCCCGAGGAGGGCTGGACGGCCTTCGCCGAGCTCGGCGTCGCCGGCCTGCCCTTCTCCGAGGAGGAGGGCGGCCTCGGCGGCGGCCCGGTCGAGACCATGCTGGTCATGGAGGCGGTCGGCCGCAACCTCGTGGTCGAACCCCTGCTCGCGAGCCTCGTGCTGGGCTCGACGGCCCTCCGGCTCGGCGGCAGCGCCGCGCAGAAGGCGCGCCTCGTCCCAGGCCTCGTCGCCGGCGACCTGCGCCTGACCCTCGCCCACACCGAGCGCCAGTCCCGCTACGACCTCGCCGACGTGGCCACCGCGGCCCGGCGCAGCGGCGACGGGTTCGTGCTGAGCGGGGCCAAGAGCGTCGTGCCCAACGCCGACGCGGCCGGCCTGATGGTGGTCTCCGCCCGCGTCTCGGGCGAGCGGCGCGATCCCCGAGGACTCGGCCTGTTCCTGGTCCCGACGGACGCCGCCGGCGTCGCCGTCGAGGCCTACCCGACCCAGGACGGCGGCCGGGCCGCGGAGGTGTCCTTCTCGGAAGTGCAGATCCCCGCCGACGCGGCGCTCGGCGATCCGGAGGACGGCCTGCCGCTCCTGGAGCGGGTGGTGGAGCACGGCATCGCGGCGCTCGCCGCCGAGGCGGTCGGCTCCATGGACGCGCTCCACAAGCTCACGGTCGAGTACCTCAAGACCCGCAAGCAGTTCGGCGTCAGCGTCGGCTCGTTCCAGGCCCTGCAGCACCGGGCCGTGGACATGCTGATCCAGCTGGAACAGGCGCGCTCGATGGCGCTCTACGCCGCCATGATGGTGGACACGCCGGACGCGCGGGCGCGGGCCGCGGCCCTATCGGCCGTGAAGGTGCAGATCAACAAGGCCTGCCGCTACGTCGGCCAGGAGGCGGTCCAGCTCCACGGCGGCATCGGCATGACGCTCGAGTATGTCGGCGCCCACCACTTCAAGCGGCTCGCCATGATCGAGTACCAGCTCGGCGACACCGCCCACCACCTGCGCCGGATCACGCAGGACGAGAACGGGCTGCTGGCGGCCTGAGGACCGCGACGCGGCCTCGACGAAGGAGACTTCCGGCGCCCCGGGACGAGGGCGCCGGGATGACCGGGATCAGTTGAACAGCGAGCCGACCCCGCCCTGCACGCGGCCGAGGCCGGCCCGCGCGACGGTGTTGTTGGGGTCGATCGTCGAGGCGCGCTGGTAGTTCTCCATCGCCTCCTTGCGCTGGCCCTGCTTCTCGTAGGCGAGGCCCCGATAGGCCCAGGACGTGGCGTCCTTGGCGTTCACGTTCAGCGCGGCGTTGTAGTCTTCGATCGCCTTCGCGTACTGGTTGGTCGCGATCAGGCTCTGGCCGCGGGCCGCATAGGGCGCGGCCACGAACGGGTCGCGGTCGATGGCGGCGTCGAAATCGGCGATCGCCTGTGTGTCCTGGCCCTGCTTCTGCTTCACGAGGCCGCGGGCGTGATAGGCCTGCGCGGATTCGGGACTCAGGCGGATCGCGACGTTGAGGTCGTTCAGGGCCTGGTCGAGGTTGCCCTGGGCGCGCTCGACGTTGGCGCGGCCGATATAGGCCGGCCCGTAATTCGGATCGATCCCGATCGCCTTGGAGAAGTCCTGCAGTGCCGGGCCGTCGCGGCCGATCTGGCGGTTCGCGAGGGCGCGGTTGTTGTAGGCGGAGGCGGAGTTCGGATCGAGCTGGATCGCCTTGGTGAAGTCGGCGATGGCGTCGTTGAACTGGCCGGCGCGGGCGTAGGCGGCGCCGCGGGTGTTGTAGGCCGCCGCGTCGTTCGGGTTGCGCTGCACCACCTCGGTCAGGGACGCGATGTTGACGTTCGTGGCGCCGGTCGTGTCCTTCTCCAGGACCGCGTATTGCCGCGGGCCGGCCGCGCTGCCGACGGTCTCGCAGCCCGCGAGGCCGGCGGCCGAGACCAAGGCCGCGCCGATCAGTGCCGTCTTCCGTCCCAGCCGGATGCGTACGTTCATCGCCCCACTCTCCCCGAGGCGTCGCCCGCTCCGCGCGTGCCCGCCCCGCCCCTCACAGTCCAAGAGCCCGCGCCCTGCGCCGGGCACACCCGAAGTCGGGGCACCGTCGCGCATCACGGTGAAGGCCGGCTTAAGAAGCGCCGCGTCGTGCCCCGGCCCCCGCCCGGTCCCGGCGGGACCGAGGCAGTGCGGGCGGACGCGATCGACAGCATTCGGAACCGACCACGGTTCCGTGGAAGCGGCGGGATGTGGCGAAGGTATGGCTCGACCGTCGCGCGGGGCCGCGGACGGCCCTCCGGCGGTCATGCGGCGGCGCTTGTGTGCCTTCGAAGCCTCAGGAACCGGTCGGGCCGGCCCCGAGGCGGGTGACGTGACCCATCTTGCGGCCGGGGCGCGCTTCGCCCTTGCCGTAGAGGTGCAGGTGGGCGCCGGGCTCGGCCAGCAGGGCGTGCCAGTCGTCGGCCTGGGCGCCGATCAGGTTGCGCATCTCGACGGGGAGGCCGCCGACCCGGCCCGGATCGCCCAGCGGCCAGCCGCAGACGGCCCGGACGTGCTGGGCGAACTGCGAGGTCAGCGCCCCCTCGCTGGTCCAGTGGCCGGAATTGTGGACCCGGGGCGCGATCTCGTTGACCACGAGCCGCTCAGCCCCGTCCTCGCGGACGAGGAACATCTCGACGGCCAGCACGCCGACGTAGTCAAGGGCGTCGGCGATCCGCCGGGCGATCTCGACGGCGGCGCGGCCCGTCTCGGCGGACACGCCGGGCGCCGGCACCCGGGTCAGCGCCAGGATGTGGTCGCGGTGTTCGTTCTCGCAGAGGTCGTAGGCCGCGAAGCTGCCGTCGCGCCCGCGCGCGCCGACCACCGAGACCTCGCGCTCGAACGGCACGAAGCCCTCCAGGATCAGCGGCGCGCCGCCGAACTCGGCGAACAGGGCGTTGCGGTCGCCCTCGGCCCGCTCGCGGAGCATGCGCTGCCCCTTGCCGTCGTAGCCGAAGCGGCGGGTCTTGAGCACGGCCGGCAGGCCGATCACCTCGATCGCCCGGTCGAGGTCGTCGGGGGTGTCCACCGCCCGGAACGGCGCCGTCGGGATGCCCAGGCCGTTGATGAACTCCTTCTCGGAGAGGCGGTCCTGCGTGGTCGAGAGCGCCCGCGCGTTCGGGTGCAGGGCGGCGTGCCGGGCCAGCACGTCGGCGGTGGCGTGCGGGATGTTCTCGAACTCGTAGGTCACGACGTCGACGCTGCGGGCGAAATCCGCCAGCGCCGCGGCGTCGTCGTAGGCCGCGCAGGTGGTCCGGGCGGCCACGTCGAAGGCGGGGCTGTCCGCGTCGGGCGCGTAGACATGCGCCTTGAGGCCGTAATCGGCCGCCGCGAGCGCGATCATGCGCCCGAGCTGGCCCCCGCCGACGATGCCGAGGGTGGAGCCGGGGCCGAGGATCTTGTCCGTCACGCGTTCTCTTCCGTCACCGGCCGTTCGGCCACCGAGGCGCTCTGGGCCGCGCGCCACGCCTCCAGGCGCTCCGCCAGGCCCGGGTCGGTCAGCGCCAGGACCGCCGCGGCGAGCAGGGCCGCGTTGACGGCCCCGGCCCGGCCGATCGCCAAGGTCCCCACCGGGATGCCGGCCGGCATCTGGACGATGGAGAGCAGGCTGTCCTGGCCGGACAGGGCCTTCGATTCGACCGGCACGCCGAAGACCGGCAGGCGGGTCATCGCGGCCGCCATGCCGGGCAGGTGCGCGGCGCCGCCCGCGCCCGCGATCACGACCTTGAGACCGGCCGCGACCGCGCCCTTGGCGAAGGCCACGAGCCGGTCCGGCGTGCGGTGGGCCGACACGATGCGCGCGTCGTACGGCACGCCGAGCGCGTCGAGCGTCTCGGCGGCATGACGCATGGTCGCCCAGTCGGACTGGCTGCCCATGATGATCGCGACCGGAGGAGGCGACGCCATCGTTGATCCCGGCAAAAGAGGGCGCTTACAGGCGGTGCGGGCCGGCGGCAAGGCGGGGCCCGAGGGCGTCCACCGGCATCAGGCGATGATGTCCGGCGTGAGCGCGTCCTCGATGTGGAAGATGCGGTCGCGCAGCGTGAGCTTGCGCTTCTTCAGGCGCTGGATCTGGAGCTGGTCCCCGGCGACGCTGCGCTCCAGCGCCTCGATGGCGCTGTCCAGATCCCGGTGCTCCTCGCGCAGCCGCGCCAGCTCGCCCAGGAGATCCGACTGCGCACCCTCACCCGCCTCGTCCGCCATCGTCACCTGAGAACCCGAAGACCGTTCGTCGCCCGAGAGCATGCGTCACGCTCCGGCGCCGGACAAGGCGGCGCGGTAAGCAATCATCAGACTTAGCAGCAGAAAACGCTTCGACAGGTCCGACATCCTGTGCCAATCTCGGTGTGTCGAAACGATGACAGGAGATTCGACTCATGTCGCTGCAGACGCATCTGAACCAACTCGCCCGGAAGCACGAAGCCCTCGAGCGCGAGATTCAGGAAGCGATCCACAGACCTTCGGCGAACGACCTCCACATTGCCGAGCTGAAGCGACGGAAACTCCTCCTCAAGGACGAGATCAACAAGCTCCAGGCGGGCAACGACACGTTGCACTGACGCCTGACACGTCCGATCCGATAGCGAATCCGAGCTGACGACCGCCGCACCGGGCGCCCCGGTGCGGCGGTTTTCTCATGGCGGGCCTCGCGCCGCAGCCGGGCGCGGCCTTCTCGCCCGGGACCACTCCCGCGCGCCCGAGAATGGGCTACTCTGCGGGCCGCCGCCGGAGAGCGGCCCGTGAGGAAACGCCGAACCGATGACGAGAGCCAGCCTGCCGGGCCGCTACCCGGAGATCTACGAATCGGCCCGCCGCGACCCCGAGGCGTTCTGGCTCGGCGCCGCGCGGGCCCTCGACTGGGCGCGGTCGCCGGAACGGGCCTTCGCGCCGGATTCCGGCCCCTACGGCCGATGGTTCCCGGACGGCACCCTGAACGCCTGCCACAACGCGGTGGACCGTCACGCCGACGGCGCCCGGGCGGATCAGGTGGCGATCCGCTACGACTCGCCCGTCACCGGGACCAAGCGCAGCATCACCTACCGGGTCCTGCGCGACGAGGTGGCGGTGCTGGCCGCCGTGCTCGCCGATCTCGGCGTCGGCAAGGGCGACCGGGTGATCCTGTACATGCCGATGGTGCCCGAGGCCCTGTTCGGCATGCTGGCCTGCGCGCGGCTCGGCGCGGTCCACTCGGTGGTGTTCGGCGGCTTCGCCGCCAACGAGCTGGCGGTGCGGATCGAGGACGCGGCGCCGAAGGTGGTGCTCGCCGCCTCCTGCGGGATCGAGCCGAACCGCGTGGTCGCCTACAAGCCGCTCCTCGACGCGGCGATCGCGGCCTCGCGGCACAAGCCGGAGGCCTGCCTGATCCTCCAGCGCCCGCAGGGGCCCGCGACCCTCGTCGCGGGACGGGATCGCGACTGGGCCGAGACCGTCGCGGCGGCCCGGGCGGCGGGGCGGCGTGCGGACTGCGTGTGGGTCGCCGCCACCGACCCGCTCTACATCCTCTACACCTCCGGCACGACCGGGAAGCCGAAGGGCGTCGTCCGCGACACCGGCGGCTACCTCGTCGCCCTGGCTTGGTCGATGCCGAACCTCTACGGCGTCCAGCCCGGTGAGACCTACTTCTGCGCCTCCGACATCGGCTGGGTGGTGGGCCACTCCTACATCGTCTACGCGCCGCTCCTGCACGGCTGCACCACGGTGCTGTACGAGGGAAAACCCGTCGGCACGCCCGATGCCGGCGCCTTCTGGCGGGTGGTCGCCGAGTACGGGGTGGTCTGCCTGTTCACCGCGCCGACGGCACTGCGGGCGATCAAGAAGGAGGACTCGAAGGGCGCCCGGATCGCCGCGTACGACCTCTCGGCCTTCCGCAGCCTGTTCCTGGCGGGCGAGCGCGCCGATCCCGACTCGGTCGCCTGGGCCGAGCGCGTGCTGGACCGGCCGGTCGTCGACCATTGGTGGCAGACCGAGACCGGCTGGCCGATCGCCGGCAACCCGATGGGCCTCGGCCTCCTGCCGGTGAAGCACGGCAGCACCTGCGTGCCGATGCCGGGCTACCGGGTCGAAGTCCTGGACGAGGGCGGCAGGCCGGTTCCGGCGGGGACCATGGGCACCATCGCGATCCGCCTGCCGCTCCCGCCCGGCTGCCTCCCGACCCTGTGGGGCTCGGACGACCGGATGCGGTCGAGCTACCTCGCCACCTTCCCGGGCTACTACGACACGTCGGATGCCGGGGTGATCGACGGGGACGGCTACATCACGGTCCTGGGACGGACCGACGACATCATCAACGTCGCGGGCCACCGCCTGTCCACCGGCGGCATGGAGGCGGTGCTGGCGAGCCACCCGGACGTGGCGGAGTGCGCGGTCATCGGCATCCGCGACGCGCTGAAGGGCGAGGTCCCTTGCGGGTTCGTGGTGCTCAAGGCCGGCGTCGCCCGGCCGACCGAGACGATCGAGCGGGAACTCGTCGCGAAGGTGCGGGACGAGATCGGCCCGGTAGCGGCGTTCAAGCTGGCGCTCACCGTGCCGCGGCTGCCCAAGACCCGGTCGGGCAAGATCCTGCGGGCGACCATGAAGCGCATCGCGGACCACGAGCCCTGGACGATGCCGGCGACGATCGACGACGCGGCCGCCCTCGACGAGATCGGAGACAGTCTGAAGGACCGGGGGATCGGCGCGGCCCGGTAGGCCGCCGGGCCGCGCCGACGGAGCGTCGAGGGCTGCGGCTCGCCTCAGTCCGCGCCGGCGCCGTCGTCGTCGGGGTCGACATCGACCGTCGGCGCCGGCCGCGTCACGGCGGGCACGTAGGCACCCGAGGCGGGACCGGTGGTGACCGAGGCCGGCACGCGCCGCGCGTTCGGCTCGGACGGGATCAGAGTCGCGGTGGCGGCCACGAGGCCGGCGAGGGACCGGACGTCGTCCGGCTGACTTGGATCGCGCGAGATCAGCGTCGCCTCCTGCTTGAGGCGCAGGTTGCAGGCCTGCGAGGGCAATCCCCCCTCCGGCGTGCAGGCGTCGTGACGCGCGCAGGCCGCGTCGAGGGCGTCGATCGGCGGGAGGGGCGCGTTGTTGCCCGGCCCGCAGTAATTGCCGTGGATCAGCATCTTGGGTCCGCCGAAGGCGGCCGGCTGGGCCTGCGCCGCGCCCGCGAGGGCGGCGCAGCCGGCGGCCAGGACGAGCGGGACGGCGAGTTTGGTGAGCATCATCTGGACCTCGGGCGATCTCGCCCCCTCAGGCGGTTCGCGTCGATTGCCGCGATGCGGCGACAGGCCAGGAAACGGGCGGTCACATCCGCAAGTTCCCGCATCGCCTGCCCGCAGAGGTGCTCTGCCGCACCGCACTGGCCGCCGCGCCCGTCCTGGGCCAGAGTGGCCCTTCCACCAGGAGTTGCCGATGACCGCTCGCCTGTTCGAACCGCTGACGCTCGACGCGCTCACGCTCGAGAACCGTATCCTCGTCGCGCCGATGTGCCAGTACTCGGCGCGGGACGGCGAGGCGACCGACTGGCACATGATGCACCTCGGTCAGCTCGCCATGTCGGGGGCGGGCCTGCTGACCCTGGAGGCCACCGCGGTCTCTCCGGAGGCGCGGATCACCGCCTGGGATCTCGGCCTCTACAACGACGGCTGCGAGCGGGCGCTGGGTCGGGTGCTCGACGCCGTGCGCGAGTACGCGCCGATCCCGGTCTGCATCCAGATCGCCCATGCCGGGCGCAAGGCCTCGAGCGAGGCGCCCTGGGCCGGCGGCCAGCAGATTTCGCCGGAGCACGCCTACGGCTGGCGCACCGAGGCGCCCTCGGCGGTCGCCCACGGCGAGGGCGAGGTCCCGCCCCACGCCCTCGACGCCGCCGACCTGAAGCGCGTCCGCGACGCGTTCGTGGCCACCGCCAAGCGGGCCGTGCGCCTCGGCATCGAGGCGGTGGAGCTGCACGGCGCCCACGGCTATCTGCTGCACCAGTTCCTGTCGCCGATCGCCAACAAGCGGACGGACGCGTACGGCGGCAGCCTCGCGAACCGCATGCGCTTCCCCCTCGAGGTCTACGACGCGGTGCGCGATGTCGTGCCCGCCGGCAGCCCGGTCTGGCTGCGGGTCTCGGCCACCGACTGGGTCGAGGACGGCTGGGACCTGGACGAGACCATCGAGCTGGCCCAGGCGCTCAAGCGGGCCGGGTCGCCGGCGCTCCACGTCTCCACGGGCGGCGTCTCGCCGAAGCAGGCGATCAAGCTCGGGCCGGGCTACCAAGTGCCCTACGCCGAGCGGATCAAGGCGGAGACCGGCCTCACCACGATCGCGGTGGGGCTGATCACCGAGGCGCACCAAGCGGAGACGATCCTGCAGGAGGGCAAGGCGGACGCGATCTCGCTCGCCCGCGCCATGCTGTACGATCCGCGCTGGCCCTGGCACGCGGCGGCCGAGCTCGGCGCCCGGGTGCGCGCGCCCAGGCAGTACTGGCGCTCGCAGCCGCGGGAGTACAAGGACCTGTTCAAGGACACGGCCTTCGGCCAGCGCTGAGGGCGGCCGCCGCGCCTGGAACGGCCGGCGGCGGACGAGCCGCGGCGGGTGCTCCGTCGCCGGCCGACCGCACCGTCGTTCCGAGCGCCGCGGGCGAGCCCGCGATGGCGGTGCGGGCGTCGTCTGAGCCAGCCTGATCGCGGGATCGGGATCGAGGGCCAACCCGCCGCAGTCACGCAAGCCCGGAACCGCCGCTCAGCGCGGCAGAGCCCCGACCAGAGGCCCGAGCGGCCGGCTGATGTCCGAGCGGCCGAGATTCGGCGCGTAGAGGCTGGAGACCGAGCCGTCGAGGAACAGGGCGTTGCGGCAGCCGAGATCGTCGCGGAACAGCCGCGCGAAGGCCCCGAAGGTCACCGGGCGCTCGGAGATCGCGAAGATCGCCACATGCCCGTCGCCGGGCACGCCGACGCCGTTGCGGATCTTCTGGCTCGGCCCGTCGGCGGCGATCTTCGGGTGGATCTGGCCGTCGATCACCAGCATCGGCCCGGACTGCGTGGCGAAATCCGGCCGGATCTTCGCCCGCAGATAGCGGGCCGTGTCGACCACCCCGGCGCGCTCGCCCTTCACCCAGAAGATGCCGTTGGGCTTCAGGTGGAAGTTGCCCGGCCCGTCGGTCGTGGAGACGCGCTTCAGCTCGTGCCCGTCCTCGACGTAGAGGCCGACCGGCGCCTGGTCCTTGTCGTACATCCCGGCGTTCATCGCGAAGGCGAGGCGGCCGCCCTGCTTCTCGGCGAGGGTGCCGAGGGCGCCGTAGGGCTTGCCGTCGTCCTGGAGCCAGAACAGCCGCAGCCGCTGCTTCCGGAGGTCGATGGTGCAGACCGTGAAGGTCTCACCCTGGGCCTCGACCGCCCGGCAGGGCTCGGCGGCGGCCGGAGAGGCCGCCCGGGCCGGGGCCGCGAGGGCGAGCAGCACGATCAACAAGGCGTGAGCCGGGCGCAGCATCATCATTCGTTCCATGCCGATCGGAAGACGCGATTCGGGGACGGCGAAGCTCGATCGGCGCGCCCTTCGCTCCGGAAAGCGGCGAATTTCGTGCCCGAGGGCGCCGGGATGAAGCTGGATGGGTCCGAATGGGTCCGGATGCGTCTCGCGGCCGCGCCGCGGGCGGGGCTGGACCGTTTTCCCGATTCGGGCGTTCTTAGCCGCAGAGGGCGTGTTTCCACGGAGATGACGTGATGAAGGGTGCAGTGCTCGGCTCGGCCCTGCTGGCGGCGGGTGCTCTGGCCTTGGCGCCGGCCAGCGCGGACGCGCGCGGTTTCGGCGGCGGCGGCTTCCACGGCGGCGGCTTCGGCGGCGGCTTCCACGGTGGCGGTTTCGGCGGCGGCTTCCGGGGCGGCGGGTTCGGGGGGTTCCGCAACGGCGGCTTCGGCGGCGGCTTCCGCGGTGTCGGTTTCCGTCCGGGCGGCTTCGGCTACGGCCGCGGCTTCTACGGGCGGGGTTACGGCTGGCGCGGCGGCTACGGCTATCGCGGCGGCTACGGCTACGGACTCGGCGGCCTGGGCCTCGGCGTCGGGCTCGGCCTCGCGGCCGGCAGCCTCTACGGCGGCTACGGATACGGCTACCCAGGCTACGGCTACGGTGGCTACTACGCCCCGGCGGCCTACGATTACGGCTACGGCGGCGGCTGCTACACGGTCCCGCGGGTGCGCTGGACGCCCTACGGCTACCGCCGGGTGCTGGTCGAGCGCTGCTACTGAGCGTCGATCGACCGCCAAAAAGAACGGGACAGGCCGCCTCCGGGCGGCCTTTTCCTTTCCTGTTCCTTGCGTGACCCGCCGCATCGTTGGACAGCTCTGCCTGGGACGCTGATACTGGTATCGGGCGGCGGGAGGCGGTGATGAGTTCAGCAACCGGGCAGGGGCCCACGGGCGTGGACGCGGTCGAGATCCGCGACGCCAGCCTCTCCGCCTTCTACCGATCGATGACGCCGCCGGAGCGGCACACCTTCTGGGCCTGCGCCGCCGGCTGGTGCCTCGACGGCATGGACTTCATGATCTACCCGCTGGTGATCGGGACGATCATGGCTCTGTGGCACGTCGATGCCGGCACGGCCGGGCTCGCCGCCACGGTGACGCTGCTGGCCTCGGCGCTCGGCGGCTGGCTCGCGGGCTTCGTCGCCGACCGGATCGGCCGGGTGCTGACCCTGCAGATCACGATCCTCTGGTTCTCGCTGTTCTCCCTGCTCTGCGCCTTCGTGCAGAACTTCGAGCAGCTCCTCATCGCGCGGGCGCTGCTCGGCCTCGGCTTCGGCGGCGAGTGGGCGGCCGGCGCGGTGCTGATCGGCGAGACGATCCGGGCCGAGTATCGCGGCCGTGCGGTGGGCTCCGTCCAGTCCGGCTGGGCGATCGGCTGGGGCCTCGCGGTCCTGTCGCAGGCGGTGCTGTTCTCGGTCCTGCCGCCCGAGACCGCGTGGCGCTGGATGTTCGCGGTGGGCGCCCTGCCGGCGCTGCTGGTCTTCTACCTGCGCCGCTACGTGAAGGAGCCGGAGGTCGCCGCCGAATCCCGCGCGCGGGCCGCCGCCACGGGCGACCGGCCGCAGATCTGGGAGATCTTCTCCGGCCCGATCCTCAAGACGACGCTGCTCGCCTCGCTGGCGGCGGCGGGCTGCCAGGGCGGCTACTACGCGATCACCACCTGGGTGCCGCGCTTCCTCACCACCGAGCGCCACCTGTCGATCGTGTCGTCCACCGGCTACCTCGCGGCCCTGATCATCGGCTCGTTCACCGGCTACCTCGTGGGCGCGTGGCTCGCCGACCGGCTCGGCCGGCGGCCGCTGTTCCTGATCTTCTCGCTGGGCGCCATCGCGGTGATCGTCGCCTACACGCAGATCCCGCTCTCGAACGGGGTGCTGTGGGTGCTGGGCTTCCCGCTGGGCTTCTTCGCCTCCGGCTACTTCTCCGGCATGGGTGCCTTCCTGACCGAACTGTACCCGACCCGCCTGCGCGGCTCGGGGCAGGGGTTCTGCTACAATTTCGGCCGCGGCATCGGCGCGCTGTTCCCCGCGCTGGTCGGCTACCTCGCGGAGCGCGCCGGCCTCGCCTCCGCCATCGCGATCTTCGCGGCCGTGGCCTACGGGATCTTCTTCCTGGCGGCCTTCGCGCTGCCCGAGACGCGCGGCAAGGTCCTGCACGCGGATAGCTGATCATGCCCGAGATTCGAGACTGCCCCGCCCCGGACCCGCATCCGGAAGGCCCGACCCGCTACGCCGTGCCGGACGGCGCGGTCGACACGCACGCCCACGTCATCGGCCTGCCGCCGGACTACCCGCTGGTGGCGGACCGGAGCTACACGCCCCCGGCGGCGCCGGCCGAGCGGTACCTCGCGATGCTCGACGGGACCGGCATGGCCAACGGCGTGCTGATCCAGGTCAGCGTGCACGGCACCGACAACCGGCTGATGGTCGAGACGCTGCGCGCCCACCGGCGGCGCCTGCGCGGCGTCGCGGTCATCCCGCTCGGCCTGCCCGACGCGGAGCTCGCCGCGCTCAAGGAGGCCGGCGTTGTCGGCCTGCGCCTCAACGTCCTGTTCGGCGGTGGGGTCGGGCTCGACGCGGTCGAATCCTACGGGGCGCTCGCCCGCGAGATGGGCTGGCACCTCCAGTTCCTGCTCGATGCCCGGGAGCTGCCGCCGATCGCCGGCCGCCTGTCGCGGCTGCCGGTGCCGCTGGTCTTCGACCATATGGGCCACATGCCGACCTCGGCGGGCGTGGACCATCCGGGCTTCCGGGCGCTGCTCGGCCTCGTCGGCGACGGGAACTGGGTCAAGCTCTCGGGCGCGTTCCGGGATTCCGTGACCGGGCCGCCCTACGCGGACACGATCCCCTTCGCCCGGGCGCTCAACGACGCCGCGCCGGAACGCTGCCTCTGGGGCTCGGACTGGCCGCACGTGGCCGCCTGGGACGGGCCGCCGCGGACGACGACGCTCCTCGACCTGATGGCCGACTGGGTGCCGGACGCGGACAGGCGCCGGATGGTGTTCGTCGACAACCCGCGGCGGCTTTACGGCTTCGCGTAGGGGCGGGCGTTCGAGAAGCTCCGTAGAGCCCGCCGTCATCGCGAGCGCAGCGAAGCGATCCAGGGTCTCGCGAGGCCCGGAAAGCGGGGGCGGCGTTTCCGTCAGACCCGCCGGTCGACGCTCAGCCCCTGTCCGGGAGGCGCGGGCGGGCCGGCGCTCGCCGCCTGGGCGGCGCTATCCGCCACGAGCCCGGCGACGGCCTTGTCGGCCGACAGCTGCTGCTTGGCGACGGCGATGCCGATCTGCTGGTTTTGGGACGAACCCAGCATCTGGACGGCGGCTGCGGCGATCGAATCCATGCCGCCGATGTTAGTTCTCCGGTCTGAATCCGGCGTTACCCGGATCCGGCGCCTTCGACCGGTCGCGCTCACCCGTCGAGGAAGCCCCGCTGCCGGGCCCGGTAGCCGCCGATCGCCGTGACGCACAGGAACGACACGCCGGCGAGGCACGTCCCGAACACCGCGATCGGCCACCAGTGGCCCTGAAAGCGCTCGGCCAGCACCGTGCCGACGATCGGAGTGAGGCCGCCGGCGAGGGCGCCGCAGAACTGGTAGGCGATGGAGATCGCCGTGTAGCGCACCCGCGTCGGGAAGGCGCCCGCGAGGTAGCCGGCGATCACCGCGTAGAAGGTCGCGCTGCCGATGACGTTGAGGGCGAGGCCCAGCACGATCAGCGGCACCGACTTGGTCTCGACCAGCCAGAACAGCGGGTAGGGGGCCAGCATCGCCCAGACCAGCGTCCCCTGGAGGAACAGCCGCTCGTTGCGGATCACCTCCGCGATCCGGGCGCCCACCGGGGTCATCACCAGCTGGACCACGGCGGCGATCAGCAGGGCGTCGAGGATCGTCGCCCGCGCGATGCCGAGATACTGCGTGGTGAACGCGATCATGAAGGTGTTGAACAGGTAGACCGAGGCGATCGCGAAGGTGTTGGCGCCGGCCGCCAGCAGGACTGGCTTGAGGTAGGCCGTCAGCACCTCGCGCACGGGGGCCGGCGGCGGTCCGCCCGCGGCCTGGGCCTTCTCGAAGGCCGGCGATTCCGCGACCCCGAGGCGGATCGCCAGCCCCACGAACAGCAGCAGGATGCTCACCAGGAACGGCACCCGCCAGCCCCAGGTCAGGAAGCTCTCCTTGTCGAGCAGGCCCGCGAGGCGGAAGGCCAGCAGCGACAGGATCTGCCCGGCCGGGCTGCCGAGCTGCGCGAAGGAGGCGAAGAAGGTGTTGCGCCCGGCCGGCGCGTGCTCGGCGGCCATCAGCACGGCCCCGCCCCACTCGCCGCCGACCGCGAGCCCCTGGATCAGCCGCAGGACCACCAGCATCACCGGCGCCCACAGGCCGACCGAGGCGTAGGTCGGCAGAAGCCCGATGCACGAGGTGGCGATGCCCATCATCACGAGCGTCGCGACCAGGGCGCGCTTGCGCCCGAACCGGTCGCCGAGATGCCCGAAGATCAGGCCGCCGAGCGGCCGGGCCAGGAAGCCCACCGCGAAGGTGCCGAAGGCCGAGAGCGTGGCGATGTAGGGCGATTCCGCCGTGAAGAAGAGCGGCCCGAACACCAGGGCCGCCGCCGTGCCGTAGATGAAGAAGTCGTACCACTCGATCGTGGTGCCCACGAAGGCCGCCAGCGCCGCGCGCGCCGACTGGTTCTGTCCGGGCCCGGCGGCCGGGGCGGCTGTGGTGACGGCCATCGATCCTCGCGCGTAACGGTATTTTGAATTCACGGTTACGCGGCGAAGGCCCCCGTCGCAAGGAACCGCACCGTCTGCGCGATCACGGTCGGATGGTTCATCATCAGGGCGTGGCTGACGGGCAGGACCAGATGCCCGTGCAGGCCCGGGATCCCGGTGCGGGCGACGCTCACCCGCCCGTCGTTCGGCCGGGGCAGCATCAGCCAGCCGACCGGATCGATGCTGCGCGTGCCGGCGATGACACCGATCGAGTAGTCCGGATCGGGCCAGACCGGCACCGTCGCGGTCCCGAGCGACAGCGCGGCCGGCCCGAGCAGGCGGCGATAGAGCCCGACATGCCGCAGCCGGTCCGCGATCTCGCTGCCGCGGTTGGGCGGTCCGAGCATGACGAGGCGGCCGAGCCGGTCCGGCCGCGCATCCGCGATCAGGCTCCGCGCGAGGAGACCGCCCATCGAGTGCCCGACGAAATGCACGGCGCCCGCCGTTGCGCCGGCGATCGCGGCGACCTTTGGGCGGAGCGTCGCCGTCAGGGTGGGCAGGTCGTGCCGGGTCGAGGGATAGTCGAGCGCGAACACCCGGTAGCCCTCCGCCGTCAGGGCCGAGCGCATCCGGGCGAGCGAGGCGGCTCTTCGCCCCAGACCGTGCAGGAGGACGACGCTGTCGCTCGGCATGGGATCGGCGCGGTCAGAAGCTCGGCGGCGTGCAGGCGCTCACCACCTCGCAGGGATTGGGCCCGACGCAGCGGAACCGGTGCGGGCGGCGGCTGTCGAAGCTGTAGGCGTCGCCGGGGCCGAGGATCCGGCGCTCGGCGTCCACCGTCACCTCCAGGCGCCCGGAGAGCACGATCCCGCCCTCCTCGCCCTCGTGCGAGAGCGGCACCCGGCCGGTATCGGCGCCGGGCTCGTAGCGCTCCTTGAGGATCTGGAGCTTGCGCCCGAACAGGCTGTCGCCAACCTGCCGGTACGAGATCGCCCCCTTGGCGGCCCGGCGGCCGATCTCGGTGAGCTCCTCGGCGGCGAAGAACGCCTTGCGCTCCGGCTCCGGCTCCAGGGCGAAGAACTCGGCCATGCCGATCGGCACGCCGTCGAGGATCCGCTTCAGGGCGCCCACCGACGGGTTCACCCGGTTGGCCTCGATCAGCGAGATCGCGGAATTGGTCACCCCGGCGCGCTTGGCGAGCGTCCGCTGCGACAGGCCGTGGCGGGCCCGAACGAAGCGCAGGCGCGCGCCGACATCGATGCTCATCCGGCTCAGGCCCGTTTCAGGTGTTGCGGATCCCGCAACGGTGCCACCCGCGGCCCCGATCCTGCAAGGGGTTGGCGGCGACCAGAAAAGGACTTGTTGCCCGATCGGCGAAGGTGTCCCCTGGTCCCGCCGCCCGATCCGCGCCGCCTGCCCCGGAGAACCGCCCCATGACCGACCATCCGCTCCGCAACACGCCCGCGATGGACGCCTTCTGGATGCCGTTCACGGCCAACCGCCAGTTCAAGGCGGCGCCGCGCCTGCTCGTGTCGGCCGAGGGCATGCACTACACCGCCGACGACGGCCGCAAGGTCCTCGACGGCTCCGCGGGCCTCTGGTGCGTCAATGCCGGCCACGGGCGGCGGGGCATCGCGGCGGCCGTGGAGCGCCAGCTCGCGACCCTCGACTTCGCCCCAACCTTCCAGATGGGCCACCCCATCGCGTTCGAGTTTGCCGAGCGGCTGGCCGAGATCGCTCCGGGCGGCCCCGGCAAGCGCCTCGACCGGGTGTTCTTCACCAATTCCGGCTCGGAATCGGTCGACACCGCCCTCAAGATCGCGCTCGCCTACCAGCGGGCGATCGGGCAGGGGACCCGCACCCGGCTGATCGGCCGCGAGCGCGGCTACCACGGCGTCGGCTTCGGCGGCCTGTCGGTCGGCGGCATCGTGTCGAACCGGCGGGTCTTCCCGCAGCTCAACGGCACCGACCACCTGCGCCACACCCACGATCCGGCCCGCAACGCCTTCGTGAAGGGCCAGCCCGAGCACGGCGCGGAGCTCGCCGAGGATCTGGAGCGGCTGGTGGCGCTCCACGGGGCCGAGACCATCGCGGCCTGCATCGTCGAGCCGGTGGCGGGCTCCACGGGCGTGCTGATCCCGCCGAAGGGCTACCTCGAGCGCCTGCGCGAGATCTGCACGAAGCACGGCATCCTGCTGATCTTCGACGAGGTCATCTCGGGTTTCGGCCGCCTCGGCGCGCCGTTCGCGACCGACTTCTTCGGCGTCGTCCCCGACCTCGTGACCAGCGCCAAGGGCCTGACCAACGGCACGGTGCCGATGGGCGCGGTCTTCGCGAGCCGCGCGGTCCACGACGCGCTGATGCAGGGCCCGGACGGGATCGAGCTGTTCCACGGCTACACCTATTCCGGGCACCCGATCGCCTGCGCGGCCGGTATCGCGACGCTCGACATCTACCGGGAGGAGGGGCTCCTCACCCGCGTCGCCGACATCGCCGACGACTGGGCCGCGGCGATCCACGACCTGCGCGGGCGCAAGAACGTCGTCGATATCCGCACCATCGGGCTCGTCGCCGGCATCGAGCTGGCGCCGCGGCCGGACGCGGTGGGCAAGCGCGCCTACGAGGTGTTCGTGGACTGCTTCGAGCGCGGCCTGCTCACCCGGGTGACCGGCGACATCATCGCGCTGTCGCCGCCGCTGATCATCGAGCGCGGCCAGATCGGCGAGATCGTCGAGATCCTCGGCGCGGCGATCGACCGGGTCGCCTGAGGGCCCCTCCGTCCTCGCGAGCGGAGCGAAGCGATCCAGGGTCGCGTCGCTGCGCTCGCGATGACGGGAGAGGTCTCGCGAGCACACAACCCTTGCGCGGCGCACAGGCGTCCCCGCTGCCCGGCGGGGTTGTCGCAGCACCGCCTGTGCCCATCTGCCCCGGACCCGGATTTGGGCCGGGCGCGAGGGTTTCCATGTCGAACACCGCCCTGATCGTCGGCGCCAGCGGGATCGTCGGCAGCGCCACCGCGGCGCTGCTCCAGCAGGAGGGCTGGCGGGTCGCGGGCCTCGCGCGCCGTCCGGTGGCCCAGGCGGGCGTCGAGCCGGTGGCCGGCGACCTGCAGGACCCGGCCTCGCTGGAGAAGGTGCTGGCCGACCTCGCTCCGACCCACGTGTTCCTCGCGACCTGGCAGCGGCGCCCGACCGAGGCGGAGATGATCCGCGTCAACCGCGCGATGGTCGAGAACCTGCTGGACGCGCTCCGCCCGAAGGGGAGCGTCCGCCACGTCGCCCTGATCACCGGGCTCAAGCACTATCTCGGCCCGTTCGAGGCCTACGGCAAAGGCAAGCTCCCGCAGACGCCGTTCCGCGAGGACCAGGGCCGCCTCGACATCGAGAATTTCTACTACGCCCAGGAGGATGCCGTCTTCGCGGCCGCCGCCCGCGACGGCTTCGCCTGGAGCGTCCACCGCCCGCACACGATCATCGGCAAGGCGGTGGGCAACGCCATGAACATGGGCACGACACTCGCCTGCTACGCCACCCTGTGCCGGGAGCTGGGGCGCCCGTTCCTCTTCCCGGGCTCGGCCGCGCAGTGGAACGGGCTCACCGACATGACCGACGCGCGGCTTCTCGCCCGCCAGCTGCTCTGGGCGTCCACGGAGCCGAGGGCCGCCAACGAGGCGTTCAACGTCGTCGACGGCGACGTCTTCCGCTGGAGCTGGATGTGGGGCCGGATCGCCGCCTGGTTCGGGATCGAGGCGGTGCCGTTCGACGGCACGCACCGGCCGCTCGAGCCGCGGATGGCGCAGGACGGCCCGGCCTGGGCCGAGATCGCGCAGCGCTACGGGCTGGCCGAGCCGAACCTCGAGAAGCTGGCTTCCCCCTGGCACACGGACGCCGATCTCGGCCGGCCGATCGAGGTCGTCACCGACATGAGCAAGAGCCGCCGCCTTGGCTTCACGGCCTACCAGCCGACGGACGACGCATTCTACGACCTGTTCGCCCAGCTCCGGGCGGACCGGCTGATCCCCTGACGGAGAATACCACGGTCATCGCGAGCGCAGCGAAGCGACCCAGGGATGCACGACGCCCGTGAGCGCAGCGCTGCCGTGGATTGCTTCGCTGCGCTCGCAGAGACGGCGGCGGATCAGGAGACCTTGCGCTCCGTCCCGCACCACTCGGCCACGAACAGCGCCATGGTGGTCGTGATCCGCTTCACCGAGGCGAGGCTCACGCGCTCGTCGAAGCCGTGGATGTTCTGGGAGGTCGGGCCGTAGCAGAGGGCCGGCACCCGGTCGTAGAGGGCGTGGACGCGGGTATCGAGGTAGCCCGCTGTCATGAAGCTCTGGAGCGGGGAGCCGATCGCCCGCTCGTGGGCGCGGCCGAGCACCGCCTCGGCCTCCGAGCCCGCCTCCAGCACGTAGCCCTCGGCGAAGAAGCCGTTGAACACCACCCGCGGCGGGCTGTTGGCCAGGAACGGGTCGGTGCGGGAGAAGGACGCCACCGCGGCCTCGATCTCGGCGGCGGCCAGCGCGGCGGTGACGCCCGGGTAGAGCGCGACCCGGCAGTGGATCCGGCACCAGGCCGGGACCGAGGAGGCCCAGTCGCCGCCCTCGATCTTGCCGATGTTGAGGTTGATCGGGTGGTCCTCGGTCTCGAAATGCGGGTGCGCGGCCTTCTCGGCGTTCCAGCGGGCCTCGACCTCGCGCAGCGCGCCGATCACCCGGTAGGTGGCGTCGATGGCGTTGGCGCCCGCGCCCATCTCGCGGACGTGGACCGGCACGCCCCGGACCTCGACGGTGAACCACAGCACGCCGGTATTGGCGCGCACGAGCTTCTCGTCCTCGGGCTCGGGGATCAGCACGGCGTCGGCCCGGTAGCCGCGCAGGTGGGTCATCAGGGCGCCGTTGCCGGTGGATTCCTCCTCGACCACGGACTGCACCGTCACCGAGGCCGCTGGCTGCAGGCCGAGCCGGGCCAGGGCGTCGAGGGCGAACAGGTTGGCGGCGTGGCCGGCCTTCATGTCGCCGGCGCCGCGGCCGTACATCCAGTCGCCCTGGATCACGGGGTCGAAGGGTCGATGGGTCCAGAGGTCGAGGGGACCCGGCGGCACCACGTCGACATGGGCCTGCAGGATCAGCGAGCGCCCGGTCTCGGTGCCCGGCCGGTGGTGGCAGACGACGATCGGCGCGTCCGAGTGGTGCGCGTCGTCGATCTTCGAGCCGCCCGGATGGGCCGCGATGGCGCCGCGGTCCATGGCGAAGCGCTCGGTGGCGTAGCCGCGGGCGCGGAACTGCTCGAACACGTAATCCTGGCAGGCATGCTCCTCCCCGCGCAGGGAGGCGAACCGGACGAGCGCCTGCGTGTGGGCGACCTGATCGGCGAAGCCCTCCGCCACGGAGGCTTCGATCTCGGCGGCGAGGGTGGGGTCGAGGGCCATGGGAACTCCGAACCGTCTGCGGCCGGGAGGAAGCGCCCGGGCTCGGGCCGCTGTCAACCGGCGGTTGTCAAGGGCACGGTCCGTGCCGGAACCGAGACCCTAGGGCGAATCCGACGGCGAATCCGGGAAGGCCGCCCGGACCTGCTCGGCGAACCGCGCGAAGGCCGCGCTCGGCCGGACGTCGGCGCGGTGGACCAGCAGGGTCGGGGCGTGCCCGTCCCCGTCGGGCACGGGGTGGAGCGAGACGCGGCCGGCGCGGTGCGCCGGGTCCGCCACGCCCCGCGGAACCAGGGTCACGCCCAGGCCGGCCGCCACGCAGCCGAGGATGCCGTCGAGGGTGCCGAACTCCATGCGCCGCACGTGCACGAGGCCCTGGCGGGCCAGAAAATCCTCCAGGCGCCTCCGGTACGAGCAGCCGGCCCGGAACACGAGCACCTTCGCGTCGCGCGCCCGGGCCAGCCGGTCGAGCAGCGCCGCGAGGTCGCCGACGGCCGGGTGCGCCACCAGCACCAGCTCCTCCGTGAAGACCGGGATCCCCACGAGGTCGGCCTGCGCGACCGGGCCGGCCACGAAGGCCCCCTCCAGGCTCCGGTCGAGGACCCGGGCGATAAGCCGCTCGGTCGGGCCGGTCTCCAGCTCGATGTCCACGTCCGGGTGGCGCGCGGCGAAGTCGGCGAGCGGGCCGGGCAGGCGCAGGGCCGCGGTCGTCTCCATGGCGCCGATCCGCAGCGGTCCGCGGGGTTCGCCCTCGGCCAGCAGGGCGTGCCGCGCCTCCGCGAGCAGCTGCCCGACCTGGAGGGCGTAGGGCAGGAGCCGCTCCCCGGCCCGGGTCAGCGTCACCCCGCGGCTGCCGCGGTGGAACAGCGGCACGCGCAGGGCCTGCTCCAGGGCGCGGATCCGGCCGGTGACGTTGGACTGGACGGTGTTGAGCCGTGCCGCCGCCCGCCCGATGCCGCCGGTCTCGGCCACCGCCGCGAAGAACATCAGGTCGGTGCTGTTCATGCCATCTGCTTTTCCGATGCCTTCCTTCTGAAGGAATCATTTTTTCCGCATCGTACGGATCGTTAAGGCCGGACGGGCGGCGCGCGCAACCGCGCGACCGAGACGCTCCGCGGGGAGGAGACCCATGGCCTTGAGGACCAGACTCACCGACGCCTTCGGGCTCCGGCACCCGATCGTGCTGGCCCCCATGGACCCGGCCTCGGGGGGCGCCCTCGCGGCGGCGGTGAGCGCCGCCGGCGGCCTCGGCCTGATCGGCGGCGGCTACGGCGACCACGCGACCCTCGACCGGGAATTCGCCCGCGCGGGCAATCAGCGGGTCGGCTGCGGCTTCATCACGTGGTCCATGGCCCGGGACCCGTCGCTCCTCGACGCGGCGCTCGCCCGGTCGCCCGCGGCCCTGATGCTCTCCTTCGCGGATCCCGCGCCGTTCGCGGACCGGATCCGCGCCGCCGGCGTGCGGCTGATCTGCCAGGTGCACACCCTGGCGCAGGCCCGGCGCGCCCTGGAGGTCGGCGCGGCCGTGGTGGTGGCGCAGGGGACGGAGGCCGGCGGCCACGGCCTCACCGCCCGCGGCACCGCGGCGTTCGTGCCGGCGGTCGCCGACCTGATCGCCCGCGAGCGCCCCGAGACGCTGCTCCTCGCGGCGGGCGGCATCGCGGACGGGCGCGGTCTCGCCGCCGCCCTGGCGCTGGGCGCCGACGGTGTCCTGATGGGGACGCGGTTCTGGGCGACGCGGGAGGCGCTGATCCACCCGGCCGCGAAGCAGCGGGTTCTCGCCGCCACCGGCGACGACACGGTCCGCACGCGGGTCTACGACATCGCCCGCCAGCGGGCTTGGCCGGCGCCCTATACCGGCCGGCTCCTGCGCAACGCGTTCATCGAGACGTGGCACGGCCGCGAGGACGCGTTGCGCGCGGCCTCGGCCGAGCGGCGCCGGGACGTGGAGGATGCCGACGCGGCGGGCGATTACGACGTCGCCAACGTCACGGTCGGCGAGGCCGTCGGCCTGATCGACGACCTGCCGGGCGCCGGCGACCTGGTCGGGCGCATCGCCGAGGAGGCCGAGGCCGCGATCCGCCGGGTCTCAGCCATCGCCGCGCCCGCGCCGTGAGGGCGTCGCGGGGACGCTCAGCAAAGCGTGACTACGCAGGGGCACGACGGGCCGGAACCTCGGTGTTGCCGGGGCTTTAGCGTGACGGCAAACCGTCGCGGTTTGTCGAGGCGCGTCCCGTGTCGGAGTCGCTCATGCGTATCGGTCTGATCTCCGTCCTGTCCGGGCTTCTCCTGTGTGCGGGCATCCCCGCGACGGCCAGCGCGGACGTGCTCGTGAACGTCGACAAGACCACCCAGCGCATGGAGGTCTCGGTCGACGGGCAGCCCCGCTATTCCTGGCCGGTCTCGACCGGCGTCGCGAGCTACGACACGCCGTCCGGCGCCTACCGGCCGTTCCGGATGGAGCGCACGCACTTCTCGAAGGAGTGGGACGACGCGCCCATGCCCTTCGCGATGTTCTTCACGACCCAGGGCCACGCCATCCACGGCACCAACCACGTCCGCAGCCTAGGGCGCGCGGCCTCGCACGGCTGCGTGCGCCTGTCGGTGCGCAACGCCGCGACCCTGTTCAACCTCGTGAAGAGCCAGGGCATGGGCCGGACGCGGGTGGTCATCGAGGGGGCGGATGTCCCGATGGCGGACCGCGGCCAGCGTGGCTCCCGGGTCGCCCGGCACCGCAGCCCCTACGAGCCGGACGATCTGCTGGCGAACAGCGACCAGATGGGGCGCCGGTCGGTGCCGGCCTATTACCGGCCCGCGGCCCGCCCCGCCTACGCGCCCGCGACCGTCTACGGCTACCCGGCCGACACCGACGAGATGGACGGCTGGTAGGCCGGGGCATGGTCGAGCCCCGGTATCGGCTGATCAGCGCCACCCCGAGCCCCTACGCCCGGAAGGTCCGGATCGCGCTGGCCGAGAAGGGATTGCCGTTCGAACTCGTCACCGAAGTGCCCTGGGACTCGGCCACGACGGTGCCCCGCCACAACCCGCTGGAGAAGCTCCCGGTGCTGCTCCTGCCGGCCGGTGGCAGCGTCTACGAGTCGAGCTACATCCTGCAATGGCTGGAGCTGAAGCATCCGGATCCGCCGCTGCTGCCGCCCGATCCCGACGGGGTCCTGGCCGCGCGCCGCTATGAGGTGCTGTGCGACGGGATCTGCGACGCGGTGGTGCTCACGTTCTTCGAGCGCCAGCGCGACGAGGCCGGCCGGAGCGCCCCCTGGCTCGCCCGCCAGCGTCGCAAGATCGAGGGCGGGCTGGCCGAGATCGCGCGGCTCCTCGGCGACCGCGACTGGACGGTGGGCGACCGGTTCACGCTGGGCGACATCGCGGCGGGCACCGTCGCCGGCTACCTCTCCGTCCGGTTCCCCGAGCTGGACTGGCGCGCCCGGCATCCGAACCTCGCCCGGCTCAGCGACCGCCTGGAAGCGCGTCCGTCGTTCGCGGACTCCGTGCCCTACGCGCAGACGATCACGGATCGCGTCGTCTGACCGCGAAAGTCATGCGCCGTCGCTCCCGCCCATTGCCGAGCGTACCCTCCCGGCCTAGCTCCTGCGCGGCCATCAGAGCCTGCGCGGCCCCTGCCGCGACCTGAGACGGACGGAGACACCCCGAGATGCCCTTCGCTTTCTGCCGGTCCCTTCCCCTCGCCGCCCTGGCGCTCGCCGCGGCCACCGTGCCCGGCTACGCCCTGGAGGTGACGCGCTCGGCCGACATCGCCGCGCCGCCGGCCAAGGTGTGGCAGACCATCGGCGAGTTCTGCGGCATCGGCGACTGGCACCCCGCCATCGAGAAGTGCGTCCTGTCGGACAAGGACGGCATGAAGGTCCGCACCCTCAGCCTCAAGGGCGGCGGCACCATCAAGGAGGAGCAGGTCTCCCGCGACGACAAGGTGATGAGCTACACCTACACGATCCTGGAGAGCCCGCTGCCGGTCTCGGACTACAAGTCGACCCTCTCGGTCGCCCCCGCCGGCTCCGGCTCGAAGGTGACCTGGACCGGGACCTTCAACGCCAAGGGCGCGCCGGACACGGTCGCCACCGACGCGATCCAGGGCATCTACGATTCCGGCCTGAAGGCCCTCGCCGACAAGGCCAAGTAAGCCCCGTCACGATTCGGAGCGCGCCGCCGGTGCAGGATGCCGGCGGCGCGCACCAAGTCCCTCCGACGCCAGCGGAATCGCGCGTTTCACGCGTTCCCTGCCCCGCGTTCCGAGCCCTTTCGGCATGTGGCCGGGGCGATTGACCCACTGCCAAGCTCGGCCCAAAACCTCGGCGGCGCGGCCCCTCGCGCCCCAACAGGATGATCGCCGTGCCCGCGTCCCGTCTCCCGATGCGCCTCAGCCTCGTCGCCCTCGCCGTCGCGGCGCTGGGCGCCTGCCAGCAGCGCGCCACGCCCGCGGTCACGGAACCCGCGCCGGTCATCCCGGCTCCCCTGTCCCTGCCCACCGGCAGCGGCTGCGGCCCGGAGATCGCGCGCACCAAGGCGATCGTCGACAGCGACGTGGCCACCGGCAATCTCAACAAGCCGGTGGGCGACCGCTTCAACGCCGACCTCGCCCACGCCGCCGCCGAGTGCTCGGCCGGCAAGTCGGGCGAGGCCCTGCACCTGCTCGCCGCCGCCAAGAGTCGCTACGGCTATCGCTGAGCCGACGCCGCACGCGCGGCGGGCTCCGGCACGATCCCCGGGACCGCGCGGAGCTCCGCGGCGAGGAAATCCGCCAGCAGCCGGACCCGCGCGATCGCGGCCCGCTCGGGCACGATCAGCAGGCTGAGCGGCACCGACGGCAGGGCGTAGTCCGGCAGGACCGTCTCGAGCCGGCCGTCGGCGAGGCAATCCGCGACCAGCCAGCGGTGCGCGGGCGCGATGCCCCGCCCGGCCAGGACCGCCGCCCGCGCGGCCAGCCCGTGATCGACCCGGAGGCGGCCGCCGAAGGGCACCGCGCGGCGCCCGGCCTCCGGTCCTTCGAGGACCAGGGTACCGCTCCCGGCCACGTTCGTCATGCGGATCCCCTCGTGGCCGACGAGATCCTCCGGCGTCAGGGGCCGGCCGCGCGCCGCCAGGTAGGCGGGGGCGGCGACGAGCCGACGCTCCGACCGCCCGACGGCCCGGAGTCTCAGCGCGCTGTCGGCCAGGGGGCCCAGGCGGATCGCCAGATCCATACCCTCGCGGACGAGATCCACGCGCTCGTCGGTGAGGCTCAGATCCACCGAGATGTCGGGGTAGCGATCCTGGAACGCGAAGACGATGGCGCCGACGTGGAGGACGCCCAGCGCCGCCGTGCACGACAGGCGGACGGTGCCCGCCGGGGCGTCCCGCCGGTCCCGCGCCTCGGCGCCCGCCTGCTCGACGAGGTGCAGGATGCGCAGGCTGTTCTCGTAATAGGCCAAGCCCTCGGCCGTCAGGGCGAGGCGCCGCGTCGTCCGGCTGATCAGGGCGACGCCGAGGGCGTCCTCGAGTTCGCGCAGGTGCCGGGTGATCGTCGATTGCCCGACCCCGAACTCGCGCGCCACCGCCGACAGGCTGCCGCGCTCGGCCACCCGGACGAAGCTGCGCATGCGCTCCAGGGTGACGTCGGATCTATCCATTCCGCGGCATAATCCTATCCGGGCACCTCACGTACCGGACCGATCGGCCCTGGGCTAGCAGGGGGTTCCCGCGCCACGACGGAGCCCGCACCATGAACACCCTGATCGTCTTCGCCCATCCGGAGCCGCGCTCCCTCTGCGGCGCGCTCCGGGACGAGACCGTGGCCGCGCTGGAGGCGCAGGGCCACGCGGTCGCGGTGTCCGATCTCTACGCCATGAACTGGACCGCGGCGGTCGACCGCGCGGACTTCCCGGACCTCGCCCCCGAGGCGCGCCTCCGCGTGCCGGCCGCCTCGGGGCAGGCCGCCGCGGCCGGCCACCTGACCGAGGACGTGGTCGCCGAGCAGGCCAAGCTCCTCTGGGCCGATCAGCTGATCCTGCTGTTCCCGCTCTGGTGGTTCGGCCTGCCGGCGATCCTCAAGGGCTGGATCGACCGGGTCTACGCGCACGGCTTCGCCTACGGCGTCGGCGAGCACAGCGACCGCCGCTGGGGCGACCGCTACGGCGAGGGCCGCCTCGCGGGCCGGCGCGCCATGCTGATCGTGACCGCGGGCGGCTGGGAGGAGCACTATTCCGCGCGCGGGATCAACGGGCCGATCGACGACCTGCTGTTCCCGATCCAGCACGGGATCCTGCACTATCCCGGCTACGCGGTGCTGCCGCCCTTCGTCGTCTACCGGGCCGACGGACTCGACGCGGCCGCGTTCGCGGCCGTCGCGGAGCGCCTGCGGGACCGGCTGTCCGCCCTCGCGACGACGCCCCCGATCCCGTTCCGGCGGCAGAATGGCGGCGACTACCTGATCCCCGGCATGCAGCTCCGGCCGGGGCTGGAGGCGCCGGGCGCGCGCGGCTTCGCCCTCCACCGCGACGGCACGTGACCGGCGCGGGCGGTGCGTTCAGATCACGAACAGCAGGTTCAGACCGGCGCGCCGGAAACCGTCCTCGGCGATCTTCAGATCGAGCCCGTAGGACGCGATGTCGTCCGCCACCGGGTCGAGGGCCGGCGCGCGGTGCTGGTGGAGGTGCTTGATGTAGCTGTGGCAGGTCGTGCAGGTCTCGACCTGGACGTCCTTCGAGACCTCGTCGAGCCCGTAATAGCTCACGCCCTCGCCGTCACCGCAGGCGGTGCAGCGGATCCGGACGTGGTTCCAGTACGTGCCGCAGAGCGAGCAGCTGAGATAGCGAGCCTTGTCGGCGGGGGTCCAGGACACGATGACGCTCGCCACCGGCGCGCCGCCGCAGCACGGGCAGACGCCGTCCGCCACGGGCTTCAGCGTCTTCGTGTCGAGGCGCGCGGCCTGCCCGGCGAGGCGCACCTGCAGCGCGGCCGAGACGAACACGCATTCCGCGATCCGGTCCACCGGCAGCGCGCCCTCGAAGACCTGAACGGCGAGATCGAGGCGATCCTCGCGGGAGGCGGCCCGGAGGGCGTCCCGCGCTGCGGCCGAAGCCTCGGGCGCGGTCGAGAGATCGATCTCGGCCAGCAGCGCCAGGAGGGACGCGTCGAGATCCGGATCGGCCTCGAGGCTGTGCCGCGACAGCGGCGGCATGCCGTGCTCGCTCCGCAGCGCCTGATCGGCGGCATCCGGCACCGCCGGGGCCGGGAACCGCGCCTGGATCACCGACTGGGCCCGGGCGATCTCTGCGACGAAGCGGAGATAGGCCTCCAGCGGGTGCCCGGGCGCGGCCTCCACAAGGCGCGCGGCCCGGTCGGCGAACAGCCCGGTGGGATCGGGCACGCGGACGAACGGCACCGAGCCCGAGATCCCGATCTTGTCGGGATCGGGCTTCAGCGCGCTGAAATCCCGGCGGCGGGGCTTCGGCGCCTCGGCGGGTGTCGGGGTCTTGTCCGCGGCCGGAACCGCGGGTTTACGCTTGAAGAAGTTGGCCAAGACTCAGGATCCGCGCTTGTCCACCGAGCCGTGGCGCGCCTTGCCGCCCGCGATCTGCCGGAACCACTTGCGGTGATGCCGGTAGGCCCAGCCGCCCGTGACGGTCCCGCGGACCATCGCCCGGCCGGTGCCGCGCACCCAGATGCCGGCGTAGATGTGCACCACGATGATCGCGATGGCGATCACGGCGGCGAGCGAATGGGCGAGCAGCGCCCAGCGCTGGGTCTCGATCGAGGTGAGGCCGCCGAAATAGGTGTTCCAGATCACGAGGCCGGTGACGAACATCACGCCGATCAGCGCGGTCTGGCCCCAGAACACGCCCTTCTGACCGGCATTGTACTTGCCGAGCTCCGGCAGCCGGTCGTCGCGGTTGGTGACCACGTCGCCGATGTGCTTGGTCCACTCGACATCGTCCTTGTTGGGGATGTTGAGCTTCCAGAAGCGCACGAACAGGAAGAAGAAGCTGACCGCCAGCGCCACGCCGAACCACGGGTGGATCGCCCGGGTCGCCTGCCCGCCGCCGAACAGGCCGGTCAGCGAGAACAGGTAGGGCGTGAACATCGCCAGACCCGACAGGGTCAGCAAGGTGAACAGGATCGCGGTGATCCAGTGGTTCACCCGCTGCACGCCGGTGTAGCGCGGGACGTACATCACCTCCGGCGCCGCGGACTTGGCGTGGTGGAGGGGGCGGGGATCGCCGTCCCGGATGTCGCTGTGGATCGTCATCGGCCTTCTCGCGCCTGATGCGGTGCCGGCCCCGCATCACGGCGGAGGTGGCTCTGAGCTTCAAGATAGGGTGGGGCGGCTGCACCGTCTCCACCCTGTCGCTTTCGGATCTACGCTCCTCCCTCCCACGCGGTACGGGAGGGCCGGCCCTGCGTCAGCAGGGGTCGGCAGAGAGCAACCCCGGTTCAGGGAAGGGCGCGACCAGCACGACGGGCAGAGGTCTGTTCTGCACCGTCGCTCCCCTGTCCCACCCGCTTCGCGGGTCTCTCTCCCCTGCAGAGGGGGAGGGAGACCGTTGGGTCAGTGCGGCCGGACCTCGCCGCCGCCATTCTCCCGGCGCTTGGCCTCGTCGTACTCGACCGCCTCTTCCTCCTCCTCGGGCACGACCTCGTTCGGGCCGGCCGTGACGTAGTGGAAGAAGCCCGCGACCGCCGCGAAGCCCATCGCGGCGAGACCGAACACCTTGGCGCCGCCCTTCCAGAAGGCGACCAGCGGCGAGATCTTCGGGTCGTTCGGCAGGCCCGCGTAGAGGTTCGGCTGGTCGGCGTGGTGCAGCACGTACATGACGTGCGTGCCGCCGACGCCGGCCGGGTCGTAGAGACCCGCCTTGTCGAACCCGCGCGACTTCAGGTCCTCGACGCGGTCGTGGGCCTGATCGATCATGGCCTGCTTGGTGCCGAACATGATCGAGCCGGTCGGGCAGGCCTTGGCGCAGGCCGGGGCCTGACCCACCGCCACCCGGTCCGAGCACAGGGTGCACTTGTACGCCTTGTGGTCGGTCTGGCTGATGCGCGGGATGTTGAAGGGGCAGCCCTTCACGCAGTAGCCGCAGCCGATGCAGTTCTCCTCGATGAAGTCGACGATGCCGTTGGAGTACTGCACGATCGCGCCGGGCGACGGGCAGGCCTTCAGGCAGCCCGGCTCGGTGCAGTGCATGCAGCCGTCCTTGCGGATCAGCCATTCGAGGTTGTTGGTCTCCGGGTTCTCGTACTCGGTGAACCGCATCAGCGTCCACGACTTCGGCGTGAGGTCGTGGGGGTTCTGGTAGGTGCCCGTGTTGACGCCGATGTCGTCGCGCAGGTCGTTCCACTCCTCGCAGGCCGACTGGCAGGCCTTGCAGCCGATGCACTTCGACACGTCGATGAGCTTGGCGACCTCCACCTGGCGGCGGATCTCCGGCGGCGTCTCCGTGGAGGCGGAGCGCTGGCGGATGTCGAGGGAGCTGTAGTCAGCCATGTCTGCCGCTCCCCCTTACGCGACCGCGTCCGACGGAGGCGTGGTCGGCTCGATGTTCACGAGCCAGGCCTTGAACTCCGGCGTCTCGGTGTTCGCGTCGCCGACGACGGGCGTCAGCGAGTTCGGGTGCCATCCTTTCTTGGTGTGGCCCATGAAGCCCCAGTGCTGCGGGATGCCGACGACGTGGACGGGCTTGCCGTCGCAGATCAGGGGCTTGATCCGCTTCGTCACCACCGCCTTGGCCTTGAGCGAGCCGCGCTTCGACCAGACGCGGACCCAGCCGCCCTTGGCGATGCCCTTCTCCTTGGCGAGCTCCTCCGAGATCTCCACGAAGGCCTCCGGCTGGAGGATCGCGTTGATCCGGGCGTGCTTGGTCCAGCCGTGGAAGTGCTCGGTCAGGCGGTAGCTCGTCGCCGCGTAGGGGAACTCCTTCGCGTCGCCGAGATCGGCCAGATCGTCCTTGAAGATGCGGGACGCGGGCGCGCCCTTGATCTTCGGGAAGGCGAGGTTGGCCACCGGCGACTCGAAGGGCTCGTAGTGCGCCGGGAACGGCCCGTCGCGCATGAGACCGCGAGTCCACAGGCGGGCGACGCCCTCCTGGTTCAGGATGAACGGGCCGACGCCCTTATCGGGGGCGACGGTGACGCCGTAGTCCGGCACGTCGAAGCCGATCCACTGCTTGCCGTTCCACTCGATGAGCTTCTTTTTCTCCGACCACGGGCGACCCTCGGGGTCGCACGAGGCGCGGTTGTAGAGCACGCGCCGGTTGGCCGGCCACGCGAAGGCCCAGTTCGGCGCGATGCCACGGTCGCCGGGATCGGTGTTGTCCCGGCGGGCCATCATGTTGCCCTTCTCGGTGTAGCAGCCCGAGTAGATCCAGCAGCCGCAGGCGGTGGTCCCGTCGTCCTTGAGCTGGGCGAAGCCGTCGACCTGCTTGCCCGCCGGGATGATCGTCCCGTTGAGGTCCGGCGTCGGCGCCAGCGTGTAGCCGTTGAGCTCGCGGGCGAGCTCGGTCGGCGTCGGCGCCTCAGCGATCGCGTAGTCCCACTTCAGATTGACGATCGGGTCCGGGAAGGCCCCGCCGTCCTTCTTGTAGGCTGCCTTCATGCGGAGGAAGATCTCCGACATGATCTCGATGTCCGAGCGGCACTCGCCCGGCGCGTCCTGCGCCTGCCAGTGCCACTGCAGCCACCGGCTGGAGTTCGACAGCGAGCCTTCCTCCTCCACGAACAGGGTGGTCGGGAGCTCGAACACCTCGGTCTGGATCTTGGTCGGGTCGACGTCGTTGTACTCGCCGTGATTCTCCCAGAACCGGGCCGTCTCAGTCTTGAGCGGATCCATCACCACGATGAACTTCATCTTGGAGAAGGCTTCCGTCATCTTGGCGCGATTCGGGAACGACAGCAGGGGGTTGAAGCCCTGGATGACGTAGCCGGTCATCTTGCCCTGCTTGGCGAGCTCGAACCCGCGCAGCACGTCGTAGGTCGGCACGTCGAGCTTGGGCAGGTAGTCGTACGCCCAGTCGTTCTCCTTGGTGGCCTTGTCGCCCCACATCGCCTTCTGGAACGAGACGAAGAACTTGTTGTAGTTCTGCCAGTAGCTCGTCTGTCCGGGCCGCAGCGGCTTGAACTGCCGCTTGGCGATGTAGCTGGCGTAGTCGGGCTCCTTCTCCACCGGGATGTTCAGGTACCCGGGGATGAGGTTCGACATCAGCCCGATATCGGTCAGCCCCTGGATGTTGGAGTGACCGCGCAGGGCCTGCATGCCGCCGCCGAGCACGCCGATGTTCCCGAGCAGCGTCTGCACGATGCACATCGAGCGGATGTTCTGCGAGCCCTTGGAGTGATGGGTCCAGCCGAGCGCGTAGAGTGAGGCCATCGACTTCTCGGGGGAAGCCGTCGTCGCCATCAGCTCGCAGACCTTCAGGAAGGTCTCCTTGGGCGAGCCGCAGATCTTCTCGACCATCTCCGGGGTGTAGAGCGAGACGTGCTTCTTCAGGAGCTGCATCACGCAGCGCGGGTGCTGCATCGTCTCGTCGACCACGGCGTAGCCGTCGGGGCCGATCTCGTAGTCCCAGGTGGTCTTGTCGTAGTCGCGCTTGTCCGCATCGTAGCCCGTGAACAGACCCTCGCTGAAGTCGTAGCCCTCGCGGACCACGTACCCGGCGTTGGTGTAGGCGGAGACGTAGCGGTGCTGCAGCTTGTCGTTGTCGAGCAGGTACTTGGCCACGCCCGACAGGAACGCGATGTCGGTCCCCTGCCGGATCGGGCAGTAGAGATCGGCCACCGACGCCGTGCGGGTGAAGCGCGGATCGACGACGATCAGCTTGGCATTGTTATGGGCCTTCGCCTCCACGACCCACTTGAAGCCGCAAGGGTGAGCCTCGGCGGCATTGCCGCCCATCACGGTGATCACGTCCGCGTGCTTGATGTCCATCCAGAGGTTGGTCATCGCACCGCGTCCGAAGGAGGGCGCCAAACTGGCGACCGACGGACCGTGTCAAACCCGGGCCTGATTATCGAAGACCAGGGCCCCCATGCTTCGGACTGTCTTGTAGGTCAGCCAGGCCGTCTCGTTGGTGGTGGCCGAGGCCCCGAGGAACCCCATCGTGGTCCACCGGTTGACCGTGAGGTCGCCGTTCTTGGCCACGAAGTTCTTGTCCCGATCCTCCTTCATGAGCTTCGCGATCCGGTCGAGGGCGAAGTCCCAGGAGACGCGCTTGAACTCCGAGGAGCCCGGAGCGCGGTGGAGCGGGTACTTGGTGCGGGTGTCGGCGTGCACGAAGTCGAGCAGCGCCGAGCCCTTCGGGCAGAGCGTCCCGCGGTTGATCGGGTGGTCGGGGTCGCCCTCGATGTGCATCACCGAGGAGCGCGCGTTCTTCGAACGGTCGCCGAGGCTGTAGAGGATCACGCCGCACGCGACCGAGCAGTACGGGCACGTGTTGCGGGTCTCGCGCATCTGCGCGAGCTTGAACGGCCGCACGGCGGCCGCCATCGCGGGCTCGAGTCCGCCGAACCCGAGCGCGCCCAGCGAGCCGCCCGCGAGGCCGGCGCCGGCCCCCTTGAGCAGGCCACGCCTTGAGACCTGGACCGTCATCTCCGCTCCGTAAAAGCGATCTGGTATAATTCCAGGGTGTCCCAAAAAAGCGTGCACGAGGCAAGTGCGGTTGCGTGACACAGCAAGTCGCCATGTCTCAGCCGAAGCAACACGTTTTCCGCACCGGCATCATCCTGCATGAAGACGGTTATTTTTACTTGCTTGGATTTGCCGGGTTCGAGCCCGACGGGCTGGCGGTGCGATGCTCCAGGGGCGCCTGCGGCTCGGTGGCGGAGGAGCCGCCGGGCTGAGCCGGCGGGACCGGACGGTCGGCGTTCTCCTTGATCGAGCGGCCGCCCGGATCGGGCGCGTCCTTGGCGGCCGACTGCTCCCGCGGGACCGGCGCCTGGCTCCAGCCGTCCTGCGCGCTGCGGGATTTGTCGCCCATCGCGTCGACGCCCTTGATCTCGCCCGGCTTCGTCTGCGCGAGGCAGGGCGAGGCGGCCGTCGCCGCGCAGAGGAGCACCGACATCATCAGGGGGATCGAGCGGGACACGGTGGGCTCCTGGCAGCGGGGAATGCCCGGGCAACGTAGCCTTCGCCGCCGCAGTTCCGAGCTGCGACACCGTCCCGGCACCGGGCATCCGGATCACGGGCCCGCATCGCGTTGGGATCCAGTGCCGGCGGTGACGGCTCCTTAACCAAACCTTGCAACCGTGCGTCTCCACAGGTGCGAGGATCTCCCGGTCATGTCGAAGCCGCATCCCGAGCGCCCCTCCGAGACCGAGCGGAGCGTCGACGCGCCGCCGCTCAGCCCCGGCATCCGGCGCCATCTCGGCCAGAACCTGCGCACGCTCCTCACCGACACGCTCTCGGCCCCGGTCGACCAGCGGCTGGAAGCGCTGATCGACCGGCTCGGCAAGCCGAAGCGCTGACGCGGACCGGCGCCGACCGGCCAGTCTGCCGGGACGACCGGGATCGCCGCCGCGCGGTCCACGTCCCGTGCGCAGCACCGGCAGGACACCGCCGACGCGCCGGACGCCACCGGATGTGCGCCAGAACACTTGAGATTGTTCGTTCTGAGAAACCCGGTTCCGCGCACCGATTCTTCTCCAGGGGCGTCGTCGGAGAGAAGATCCATGCGTTCTGCCGACCTACCGCCCTGACTTCCCTTGCCTTTCCGGCCCGATCGTCGATCTTGAGCGCGCTACGCCACCGCGCGGATCCGCATCCGAGACTTGACTTCGTTCGATAAAACGAACGATTTCGGGTGTCTCGGGGACGCCTGTCCCCTGCGTCGCAACCGCGGATGGCTGGGGGATCGGACGTGATGACGAACGCTGCAGGTCGGGGTCGGATGGCTCGGGCGATCGGGCTCTCCCTTCTGGCCGGAGCCGGCCTGCTGGCCTGCGCGCTGCCGGCCGCCGCCGAGACCGCGCTCCTCAACGTCTCGTACGATCCGACCCGCGAGCTCTACCGCGAGATCAACGCCGCCTTCACGGAGGCGTGGAAGGCCAAGACCGGCGAGGCCATCACGGTGCGGGCCTCGCACGGCGGCTCGGGCGCGCAGGCGCGCACGGTGATCGACGGCGTCGACGCCGACGTGGTCACCCTCGGCATCCCGTCCGACATCGACGCGATCGCCAAGCTCACCCGCAAGATTCCGGAGGATTGGCGCAGCAGGCTGCCGAACCAGGGGACGCCCTACACCTCGACGGTGGTGTTCCTCGTCCGCAAGGGCAACCCGAAGGGCGTCAAGGACTGGGACGACCTGGTCAAGCCCGACGTGAAGGTGATCACGCCGAATCCGAAGACTTCGGCGGGCGGGCGCTGGAACTTCCTCGCCGCCTGGGGCTACGCCTACGGGAAGGACAAGGACGCCGCGAAGGCCGACGCCTTCGTCGGGCAGGTCTACAAGAACGTGCCGGTGCTCGATACCGGCGCCCGCGGCTCGACGGTGACCTTCGCGCAGCGCGGCCTCGGCGACGTCCTGCCGACCTGGGAGAACGAGGCCTACCTCGTGCTCCAGGAGTTCGGCGCCGACAAGTTCGACATCGTCTCGCCGCCGACCTCGATCTACGCCGAGCCGCCGGTGGCCCTGGTGGCGGTCAACGCCGAGCGGAAGGGCACCACCAAGGCGGCCCAGGCCTATCTCGACTTCCTCTACAGCGACCGCGCCCAGGCGATCTTCGCCAAGCACCATTACCGGCCGATCCGCCGGGAGGCGGCCGCCCCGGCGGACCTCGCCCAGCTGCCCGACATCAAGCTGTTCAAGATCGAGGATCTCCAGGGATCCTGGGACGAGATCCAGAAGCGGAACTTCGACGCCGGCGGTCTGTTCGATCGTCTGAGCCGGGCCGGCCGCTGAGGCTTCAGACCATGGTCCAGACGCCCCGTCCCCGTCGGACATTCCGACGGCCGAGCGTGATCCCGGGCTTCGGGATCAGCTTCGGCTACACGCTGACCTGCCTCGGCCTGATCGTCCTGCTGCCGCTGGCCGGGCTGGTGGTGAAGGCCTCGGGGCTCGGCCTGTCGGGCATCTGGGAGGTCGCCACCGATCCGCGGGTGGCCAGCGCCCTGCGGATCAGCTTCGGCGTCTCGGCCATCGCGGCGCTGGTCGCCTCGGCCTTCGGCTTCCTGGTGGCCTGGGTCCTGACCCGCTACCGCTTCCCGGGCCGCAAGCTGGTCGACGCCGCCGTCGACCTGCCCTTCGCCCTGCCGACCGCGGTCGCCGGCATCGCGCTCGCCTCGCTCTACGCGCCGGACGGGCTGCTCGGCGCGCCGCTGGCGCGCCTCGGCATCCAGGCGGCCTACACGCCGGTCGGCATCTTCATCGCCATGGTCTTCATCGGCCTGCCCTTCGCGGTGCGGACCGTGCAGCCGCTGATCGCCGAGATCGACAAGGAGATCGAGGAGGCCTCGGCCACCCTCGGGGCGACGCGCCTCGTCACCCTCACCCGGGTGGTGCTGCCGCCGCTGATCCCGGCGGTGCTCACCGGCTTCGCGCTCGCCTTCGCCCGGGGCGTCGGCGAGTACGGCTCCATCATCTTCATCGCCGGCAACTTGCCCTACGTGTCGGAGATCGCGCCGCTCCTGATCGTCATCAAGCTCTCCGAGTTCGACTACGGCGGGGCGGCGGCCATCGCGACGATCATGCTCGGGATCTCGTTCCTGACGCTGCTCGCCATCAACCTCATCCAGGCCTGGTCACGGCGGCGGTTCGGCTATGTCTGAGATCTTCTCCCCCGCCTTCGTGCCGGCCGCCAAGCCGGCCCCGGTCGCCTCGGAGGGGGCCGGCGTCCGCGCGGTCCTGATCGGCATCGCCGTGGCGTTCCTGGCGCTGTTCCTGGTGCTGCCGCTGTTCGCGGTCTTCCTCCAGGCCTTCTCGAAGGGGATCAACGCCTTCCTGGACGCCTTCCGGGAGCCCGATGCCTGGAGCGCGATCCGCCTGACGCTGACCGTGGCGGCGATCGCGGTGCCGTTCAACGTCGTGTTCGGGCTGGCCGCCTCCTGGGCCATCGCCAAGTTCGAGTTTCCCGGCAAGTCGCTGCTGATCACCCTGATCGACCTGCCGTTCTCGGTCTCGCCGGTGGTCTCGGGGATGATCTACGTGCTGCTGTTCGGGTCCCAGGGCCTGTTCGGATCCTGGCTCATCGATCACGGCATCCAGATCCTGTTCGCCCTGCCGGGGATCGTGCTGGCGACGGTGTTCGTCACCTTCCCGTTCGTCGCCCGCGAGCTGATCCCGCTGATGCAGGAGCAGGGCACCGCCGAGGAGGAGGCGGCGCTGACGCTGGGCGCCTCGGGCCTGCACGCGTTCCGGACGGTGACGCTGCCCAATATCCGCTGGGGCCTGCTCTACAGCGTGCTCCTCTGCAATGCCCGGGCGATGGGCGAGTTCGGAGCTGTGTCGGTGGTGTCGGGCCACATCCGCGGCCTGACCAACACTATCCCACTCCACGTGGAGATCCTCTACAATGAGTACAACTTCGTCGCCGCATTCGCCGTCGCTTCGCTCCTCGCCGTCCTTGCCCTCATCACCCTCGTCCTCAAATCCGTCCTCGAGTGGCGCTTCGCAGGCGAGCTCGCGCACGGCCGGGCGCACTGATCGCCCCTCCACGGCGATCCGGGTCGAGGACGTCTCGAAGACGTTCGACACGGCGGCGGTGCTGCACGACCTGTCGCTGGACGTGCGGGCGGGCGAGCTGATCGGGCTGCTCGGCCCCTCGGGCTCGGGCAAGACGACGCTGCTGCGGATCATCGCCGGGCTCGACGCGCCGGACCGGGGCCGGATCCTGTTCGGGGACGACGACGCCACCGGCCTCGCCGTGCAGGAGCGCGCGGTGGGCTTCGTGTTCCAGCACTACGCCCTGTTCAAGCACATGAGCGTGGCCGACAACATCGCCTACGGGCTGAACGCGCGGCGCCGCGCCGACCGGCCGGCCAAGGCCGAGATCAAGCGCCGGGTCGGCGACCTGCTCGACCTGATCCGGCTCTCCGGCTTCGGCGACCGCTACCCGTCGCAGCTCTCCGGCGGCCAGCGCCAGCGCGTCGCGCTCGCCCGGGCCCTCGCGGTCGAGCCGCGGGTGCTGCTGCTGGACGAGCCGTTCGGGGCGCTCGACGCCCAGGTCCGCAAGGACCTGCGCCGCTGGCTGCGCGAGATCCACGACCGCACCGGCCAGACCACGATCTTCGTGACCCACGACCAGGACGAGGCGCTGGAGCTGTCGGACCGCGTGGCCGTGCTCGACCGCGGCCGCCTGGAGCAGGTCGGCACGCCCGACGAGGTGCAGGAGAACCCGGCCTCCGCCACCGTGATGAAGTTCCTCGGCGATTCCGTCGAGGTCGAGGCGATCGCCGAGGGCGGCCGGGTGCTGGTCCGGGGCCGGGAGACCCCGGTGGCGGCGCCCGCCAGCCTGTTCGGTCCGGTCAAGCTCTACGTCCGGCCCTGGCAGCTGCAGCTCGCCGAGCCCGAGGCCGCGCACCTGTCCGGCACGGTGCGCAGCTCGTACCGGACGCAGGGCCGCCAGCGGATCGAGGTGGCCGACCCCGAAGGTCGCGTCCTCGCCGTGGAGGATTTCGACGGCGTGCGCTACCCGGCCGGCCACCCGGTCGGCCTGCGGATCAACGGCGGGCACGTGTTCGGGTGAGGCTCGCCAGCGGCCGCGCGGCACCCTAGGCTCCCGACCATGACCGGACCGAGTCGCGAACCCGCCCCCGACGTCCTGGCCGCCGTCGGCCAGACGCCGCTGATCCGCCTGCGCCGCGCCTCCGAGGAGACCGGCTGCACCATCTACGGCAAGGCGGAGTTCCTCAATCCCGGCCTGTCGGTGAAGGACCGCGCGGCGCTGTCCATTGTGCGGGACGCGGAGGCGCGGGGCCTGATCCGCCCGGGCGGCACGATCGTCGAGGGCACCGCCGGCAACACCGGCATCGGCCTCGCCCTGGTGGCCTCGGTGCGTGGCTACCGGACGCTGATCGTCATCCCGGCCACCCAGTCCGAGGAGAAGAAGCAGACCCTGCGGCTCGCGGGTGCCCGGCTGGTGGAGGTGCCGGCGGTGCCCTTCGCCAACCCGAACAACTACGTCCACGTGGCCCGGCGGCTCGCGGACAGACTCGCCGCCACCGAGCCGGCGGGCGCCTTCTTCGCAGACCAGTTCGACAACGTCGCCAACCGGCAGGCCCATGTCGACGGCACCGGCCCGGAGATCTGGGCGCAGACCGGCGGCCGTGTCGACGGCTTCGTCTGCGCGGCCGGGACCGGCGGCACGCTGGCCGGCACCGCCGAGGCCCTGCGCGCCCGCAACCCGCAGGTGCAGATCGCGCTGTCGGACCCCGAGGGCTCGGCCCTCTACGCCCACTACACGACCGGCACACTGAAGGCCGAGGGCTCCTCGATCACCGAAGGGATCGGGCAGGGGCGGATCACCCGCAACCTCGAGGGCTTCACCCCCGACCGCGCCTTCCGGATCCCGGACCGCGAGGCCCTCGACATCGTCTTCGGGCTGATGCGGGAGGAGGGGCTGTCGCTGGGCGGCTCGTCGGGCATCAACGTCGCTGGGGCGATCCGGCTGGCCCGGGACCTCGGGCCCGGTCACACCATCGTGACGATCCTCTGCGACGGGGCGGCCCGCTACGCCTCGAAGCTGTTCAACCCGGCCTTCCTCGCCGAGCGCGGCCTGCCGGTTCCGGGCTGGCTCGACGCGCCGCAGGAGGCCCTGCCCGACTGGCACGCCTGAGGCCGGGGTCTCATCCGGAATTTTCCTCACAAAAGCGTGGCTTGGCGTTGAACGGAACGGAATGTCGCAGCGTTTGAACGGTCACGCTCGCACCAGCGCGACCGTCCGGAGAACGCGACCGATGTCCCTCGTCACCATCCTGCTCATCATCCTGATCATCCTGGCCTTCGGCGGCGGCGGCTTCCTCGGCGGCGGCGCGTATCGCGGTCCCGGCTTCGGTCTGGGCGGCATCCTGCTGATCGTGCTGATCGTGCTCCTGGTCACCGGGCGGCTCTGAGCCGTAGCCCGTCGCCTGGGCGGAGGAACCGTCCGCCCAGGTCCCCGGACGGCCGCAGGTACCGGCCGCCGGGCGCCAGGGGATCCGCCCGCGGCGCGCACCCTAGCGGCAGGTGATCCCCACCACGGCGGGCGCGACCGCGCCGGGCCCGCCACCCGGCTGCGGCGGCGCCGGGGGGACGCCCTGGGCGGAGAGGAAGGCGTGGATCGCCCGCGCCGGCACGAGCGGCAGGCGCGCCGGCGGCACCACCCCGGCGACCCGGCGCGGCGCCGCGGGGTAGCGGGCGACGAGCCCGACGAGGGTCCCCGACCGTTCGAGCACCGGCGCGCCGCCGGAACCCGGCTGGAGCGCCGCGATCACGTCGCTGCCCCGCACCTCGCCGGGGGCGGCCTGGACCCCGTCGGGGCCCGGCGCCAGGGCGATCACGCTCTCCTCGGCACCGACGGGCTCGATCCGGATCGCGGCCCGGAGCGGGGCGGGGGCGCCGGGCACATCGAGGAGGGCGAGGCCGGCCGGATCGGTGGCGAGCACCCGCACCGGCGTCGCGCCGACGCGGGGCTGCGCGCAGCCCTCCAGCACGGCGGAGGCGGTCAGAACGCGTCCCGGCGCCACCGCGAGACCCGCGCCCGATGCCGGAGCGGAGGAGAGGCTCGCCGGCCGCAGGGGGGCGGCGGCCTGCGGCGGGGGCGCCGGGTTTGCGGCGGCGCGGGTCGCCGGCGCCGGGCCCGCCGAAAGCTGGGCGGCCGGCGCCGCGGCGGGGTCCGGAAACGGCACGAAGGCGTTCGCCACGGCGATGACGAGCCGGTCGACCTCCGGCGCGAGGGCGCGATCGTAGCCGAGCAGGAAACCGCGCACGCCCTCGGGGCCGGACGCGTAGCGGATGTAGGACAAGCCCGGCCCGGTCTCGGCGGTGACCACCACGGTGTCCGGCCGCCGCAGCTTGTAGGTCACCTTGCGGCCGGGGAGCGGCGCGGTCGCCTTCTCGAACAGCGCGTCCAGGCTCTCGGTCCCCGGCGGGAAGGCGCGGGATTCGAGGGTCACGCGCCCGTCCTGGCTCTGCCAGCGGGTTCCGGAGGGCAGGGCGGTCCGTTTCACCAGGAGCCTCTCGGGCACGCCCATCACGGCGCCGGTCCCGGGATCGACCGCGACGCGGAAGCGCGCCGCGTTCCGCGCCGCCGCGCCGGCGGCCAGCAGCGCCGCCCGGCCGCGCGAATCGAGGGGGTCGGCCCCGCCGGTTCGGGCGCCGTAGGCGGTGAGCGCCTCGAAGGTCCGGCGCCCAAAGGCCCCCGACACGACGGCGTTGAAGTCGCCGGTCCAGACAAGGGCGTCCTGGACGGCCTTGCGGTCGGCCTCCGGCAGGGCCTCGAAGCCCGCCCGCATCGCCTCGAAGGCGGGATCGGCCGGCGCTCCGGGCGCCGGCGCGGGTCTCGGCGCGACCCGGGCGGGGGCCGGCGGGTCCTGGCCGGCGACCGGCCCGGTCCCGAGGGCGATCAGGATCGCGAGGGCCGTCGCGCGCCGGGCGCGGCCGCGCGGGGCGTCCGGAATCCGACACCGCGACGCGTCACCCGAATCCATTCCCGCCCTCCGACCCTCGACGTCCCGATCCTGGCAGAGGCCGCGGCGACAGGCCAGGTCAATCCGGTCCCGGCGACCGTGCGTCCGGAACCGCGATGCGCTACAGGGCGGATACCCGGCCCTGGGCGGCGGCCGGATCCCGGATCGCTCGTCCGGCTACGCGATGCCGCCACGGTTCGACGCGGAGCCCGGCATGAGCGACACGAACAACACCTTCAAGAAGGCGCCCAAGCGCAAGGCCGCCAAGGGCAAGAGCATCAGCGTGTCGCCGGAGATGCGGCAGGCCTACGCCGACCTGATCCAGGAGCGTGCGGAGAAGCAGGAGGCCTACGGCCGCCACCTGCCGCAGGACGAGACGCGGCGGCGCTGACGCGAGGATCGGGGCCGCGCCGGCAGCGCGAGGCCCCGACCGGACCGTCCGCTCAGCGCTTGCGCACGAATTCGGTGCGCAGCACCAAACCCTTAATGGTGTCGTGGCGGCAGTCGATCTCCTCCGGATCGTCCGTGAGCCGGATCGACCGGATGACCGTGCCCTGCTTCAGGGTCTGGTTGGCACCCTTGACCTTGAGATCCTTGATCAGCGTGACCGAATCGCCGTCGGCCAGGACGTTGCCGGCCGCATCGCGGACGACCCTTGTCTCGGGGGGCGTGGCGGCGGACCCGGGCGGGAGCCACTCGCCCGTCGCCTCGTCGTAGACGTAAGCCTCGTCGTCGCCGGTCAAATCCGTGCCCCCTGTTCGGATCGGGGCCGGGTCCTGTCAGGATCGCGTGGGCCCGTCATCCGCGCGTCCCGGCATACCGAACCGGTCAGCGAGTCGGCGCGGGACGCCGCGAGCTTAGCCGATCGGGCCGGCCCCGCGCGAGCGCGGCGGGGCCGGTCCGATCGAGCGCCCTACCGCTTCAGCGGACCGGCCTCGATCACGTCCTCGACCGTGCGCAGGCCGGCGCGCGGGGAGTTGACGAGGCAGGCCATGTTGCCCGGCGGGTGCTGGTTCTTCCACATCTTGGTGTGGGCCTGGGGGATCTTGTCCCAGGGGAAGACCTCGCTCATGCACGGGTCGATCCGCTGGTCGAGCACGAACTGGTTCGCCGCCGAGGCCTGCTTGAGGTGGGCGAAGTGCGAGCCCTGGATGCGCTTCTGCCGCATCCAGACGTAGCGGGCGTCGAAGGTGATGTTGAAGCCGGTCGTACCGGCGCAGAACACCACCATGCCGCCGCGCTTCACCACCAGCGCCGAGACCGGGAAGGTCGCCTCGCCGGGATGCTCGAACACGATGTCGACGTCCTGCTTGCCGGTGATGTCCCAGATCGCCTTGCCGAACTTCCGCGCCTCCTTGGTCCAGGCGTGGAACTCGGGGCTGTTGACCTTCGGGAGCTGGCCCCAGCAGTCGAAGTCCTTGCGGTTGATGACGCCCTTGGCGCCGAGGCTCATCACGTAGTCGCGCTTCGACTCGTCCGAGATCACCGCGATGGCGTTGGCGCCCGAGGCCGCGCAGAGCTGCACGCCGAACACGCCGAGACCGCCCGAGGCGCCCCAGATCAGCACGTTCTGGCCCGGCTTCACCGTGTGCGGGGCGTGGCCGAACAGCATGCGGTAGGCGGTGGCGAGCGTCAGCGTGTAGCAGGCGGCCTCCTCCCAGGTGAGGTGCTTGGGCCGCGTCATGAGCTGACGCGACTGCACCCGGCAGAACTGCGCGAAGGAGCCGTCGCCGGTCTCGTAGCCCCAGATGCGCTGCGAGGGCGACAGCATCGGGTCGCCGCCATTGCACTCCTCGTCGTCGCCGTCGTCCCGGTTGCAGTGGACGATGACCTCGTCGCCGACCTTCCAGCGCTTCACCTTGGAGCCGACCTTCCAGACGATGCCGGAGGCGTCGGAGCCCGCGATGTGGTACTCGCCCTTGTGGACGTCGAAGGGCGAGATCGGCTCGCCGAGGCCGGCCCAGACGCCGTTGTAGTTGACGCCCGCCGCCATGACGTAGACCAGCACCTCGTCGTCGCCGATCTCCCAGACCGGCAGCACCTCGAGCTGGTGGGACTGCTCCGGGGGTCCGTGCCGCTCGCGCCGGATCGCCCAGGCATACATCTTGGCCGGCACATGACCCAGCGGCGGGATTTCACCCATCTCGTAGAGGTCCTTGACCTCCCCGCCCGTCGGACTGATCGCAGCGCTCGCCGCCATCTCGCTCTCCTCTCGTCCCGCGTGTTGCTCACGGCCGCGGTTCTCCATCGCGCTATAGCGGCGATGCCGGAGGCGTCCAAGTGGGCCGAAAGTCGAAAGCCGACGGTTTCCGACATGAAAAAAGCGCGAGCACAGGGCGCGCATCCACGTATTCAAAATCGGCTTTCCGGCAGACCAAGTATTATTCGGCGCTGGCCTTGACCGACCCGGTGCCGAGACCTTCCCCGACCCCGCCGCCGCGAGCCTGAGCTGCTCCCGGACGCCCGGCGAGCACATGCAGCTCTAAGTCCTTGGTAAGACGTGCTCTCTCGCGCCTGAACAGCGGCAGGTCCCGCGAAGAACAGATCAGGTGGACTTTATACCAGCACTGACAAAGCCGTCCGCGACCGCCGCCCGGACGGACCCGGGCGATAGTCGCGGACGGCGCGCGGGCGGCCGCGCGCCGCGGCGCCTTCAAATCCCGCTGTTCCGGCGGGCAAGTTTTTTCATGAGCCGGGAAAGCCCGGTCGGGCGTCTTGCACTTCCGTCCCGGATGACGCGTGCCCAACCCTTCGCTACGGTGACCGCAAGGCCGCGCCCCGCGCGGATACAAAGATCACACGGAGGCGAGGAATGGGCGCGAGCGTCGCCGAGACCAGGAGCGACAAGTCGAGCCGCGACAAGCCCTGGATTATCCGCACCTACGCGGGGCACTCGACCGCGGCGGAGTCCAACAAGCTCTATCGGGGCAACCTCGCCAAGGGCCAGACCGGCCTGTCGGTCGCCTTCGACCTGCCGACCCAGACCGGCTACGACCCCGACCACGAGCTGTCCCGCGGCGAGGTCGGCAAGGTCGGCGTCTCGATCGCGCATCTCGGCGACATGCGGACCCTGTTCCAGGACATCCCGCTCGCCCAGATGAACACCTCGATGACGATCAACGCCACGGCCCCGTGGCTGCTGGCGCTCTACCTCGCGGTGGCCGAGGAGCAGGGCGCGCCGATCGCCGCGCTCCAGGGCACGACCCAGAACGACATCATCAAGGAGTACCTGTCGCGCGGCACCTACGTGTTCCCGCCCGCGCCGTCCCTTCGGCTCACCAAGGACGTGATCCTGTTCACGACCCGGAACGTGCCGAAGTGGAACCCGATGAACGTCTGCTCCTACCACCTTCAGGAGGCGGGGGCGACGCCGGTCCAGGAGCTCTCCTACGCGCTCGCCATCGCCATCGCGGTGCTCGACACCGTGCGCGAGGACCCCGAATTCGACGCCGCGAGCTTCCCGGAGGTGTTCGGCCGGATCTCGTTCTTCGTGAACGCGGGCCTGCGGTTCGTCACCGAGATCTGCAAGATGCGGGCGTTCTCGGAGCTCTGGGACGAGATCGCCCGGGAGCGCTACGGCATCGACGACCCGAAGAAGCGCATCTTCCGCTACGGCGTGCAGGTGAACTCTCTGGGGCTCACCGAGCAGCAGCCGGAGAACAACGTCCACCGCATCCTGATCGAGATGCTGGCGGTGACGCTGTCCAAGCGCGCCCGCGCCCGCGCGGTGCAGCTCCCGGCCTGGAACGAGGCGCTCGGCCTGCCGCGGCCCTGGGACCAGCAATGGTCCATGCGCATGCAGCAGATCCTGGCCTTCGAGACCGACCTGCTGGAATACGACGACATCTTCGACGGCAGCCACGTGATCGAGGCCAAGGTCGAGGAGCTGAAGGCGCAGACCCGCGCCGAGCTGGAGCGGATCGGCGGCATCGGCGGCGCGGTCGCGGCGGTGGAGACCGGCGCGCTCAAGCGCGCGCTGGTGGAGTCGAACGCCCGCCGGATCTCGGCCATCGAGGCCGGCGAGCAGATCGTCGTCGGCGTCAACAAGTGGCAGCAGGGCGAGCCGTCGCCGCTCACGGCCGGGGAGGGGGCGATCTTCTCCGTCTCCGAGACCGTCGAGATGGAGGCGCAGAGCCGGATCCGCGAGTGGCGCGGCCGCCGCGACGAGAACGCCGTCGGCCGCGCCCTCGACGCCCTGGAGCGGGCGGCGCGCTCCGGCACCAACATCATGCCGCCCTCGATCGAGGCCGCCAAGGCCGGCGTCACGACGGGCGAGTGGGGCGCGCGCCTGCGCGCGGTGTTCGGCGAGTACCGGGCCCCCACCGGCGTGACCGTCGAGACGGTCTCCAGCGGCGCGGCCGAGGAGGCCAAGCTCCTGATCGCCGATCTCGGCGAGCGGCTCGGCGAGACGCCGAAGCTCGTGGTCGGCAAGCCCGGCCTCGACGGCCATTCCAACGGCGCCGAGCAGATCGCGCTCCGCGCCCGGGACGTCGGCTTCGACGTCACCTACGACGGCATCCGCCAGACGCCGGCCGAGATCGTCGCGAAGGCCAAGGAGACCGGCGCCCACGTGGTCGGCCTGTCGATCCTGTCCGGATCCCACGTGCCGCTGGTGCGGGAGGTCCGCGCCAAGATGCGGGAGGCGGGGCTCGACCACATCCCGGTGGTGGTCGGCGGCATCATCTCGCCGGAGGACGAGCTGGTCCTCAAGAACATGGGCGTGCGCGCCGTCTACACGCCGAAGGACTACGCCATCGACCAGATCATGGTCGGGCTCGCCAAGGTGGTGGAGAGGGGCCTGGAGCGCCGGGACGGCCCGTCGAACCAGCCGCGCGCGGAGGCTCAGGTCTACTAGCGGACCGAGCCTGCCCGGACCGCGCGCGGTCCGGGCAGGACCAAACAACCTTAATATTTCTCAGACAAGCATAGGCCCCGGTCCCACCTGCGGGACCGGGGACGAATCCTATGCGCGCCGGTATCTCCATCGCGGCCAAGCTCGGCCTGTGCCTCGCAGCCCTGGTGCTGCTGATCGCCGCGACGAGCGGCCTCTCGCTGGCCGAGCTCGGCCGCATCGAATCCGCCGCCGCGCAGCTGCGCGACACCCGCATCCCGGCCACCGATGCCCTCGGCCGGATCGGGATCAACTTCATGCGGCAGCGGGTCAACGCCGTCCGCCTGATCACCGCCGACACGCCCGAGCTGCGGGCCGAGGTCGCCGACCAGATCGCCAAGCGCGACGCGCTGCTCGCCGCCCAGTACGCCCGATACGAGGCCCTGCCGCTGACCCAGCCCGAGCGCGAGGCCTACGCGGCCTTCCGCCAGCACGTGGCCACCTACGCCGAGCAGCAGCGGGAGGCGGTGGCCAAGGCCGAGGCGGGCGACGTCGCCGGCGGTCAGCGGATCTACAACACGACGATGTCGGACAGCATCCGCGCCATCATGGCCGACTGGGAGAAGCTCGTCGCCCTGAACGGCGACGGGTCGCAGGCGAGCGGCACGCTGATCGCGCAGACCTACGACGCCGCCAAGCGGAACGTGCTGGCGCTCGCCGGCCTCGCCCTGGCGGTGGCGCTCGGGGCGTTCGTGCTGGTGACCCGCGGCGTCAGCCGGCCGCTCCGGACCATCAGCGCGGTGACGCAGCGCCTCGCGGCGGGCGACGCCGAGGTGGCCATCCCCGGGCAGGAGCGCCGCGACGAGATCGGGGCTCTGGCGGGCTCCGTGGTGGTGTTCCGCGACAACCTCGTCCGCGCGCGCGCCCTGGAAGCCGAGACGGCGCTGGCCCGCGCGGACGCCGAGACGCAGCGCCGCGCCGCGACCCGGGCCATGGCCGACGCCTTCGAGCAGGCGGTGGGCGGCATCGTCGGCGGCGTGTCGGCGGCGGCGACCGAGCTGGAGGCGACCGCGCGGTCCCTCACCGGCAGCGCGGCGGACGCGGCCGGGCAGTCCGGCACCGTCGCGAGCGCGGCGAGCGACGCCGCCGCCAACGTCAACACCGTCGCGGCCGCCGCCGAGGAGCTGGGCTCCTCCGTGCAGGAGATCGGCCGGCAGGTCAGCGGCTCGGCGGAGCTCGCGCGGGTCGCCGTCGCGGAGGCGACCAACACGGTGGCGCTGGTCCAGGACCTGAGCAGCGCGGCCGCGAAGGTCGGCGACGTGGTGGCGCTGATCTCCGGGATCGCCGCCCAGACCAACCTGCTGGCGCTCAACGCCACGATCGAGGCGGCGCGCGCCGGCGCCGCGGGCCGCGGCTTCGCGGTCGTCGCCTCGGAGGTCAAGGCGCTCGCCGAGCAGACCGCCCGGGCCACCGAGGAGATCACCGGCCAGATCGGCCGGATCCAGTCCTCCACCGGGCAGGCCGCGTCGGCGATCGACGGGATCGGCCGGCGCATCCGCGAGATCGACGGCGTGGCCGCCAGCATCGCGGCCGCCGTGGAGCAGCAGGGCGCGGCCACCCAGGAGATCGTCCGCAACGTCGCCGAGGCGGCCGCCGGCACCGGCGCGGTGACCGGCACCATCGCGAGCCTCGCCCAGTCCGCCGAGGAGACCGGCACCGCCGCCGCCCAGGTGCTCGACGCCGCGACCGAGATGTCGCGCCAGTCCGAGCATCTCGGGGCCGAGGTCGCCCGCTTCCTCGCCACGGTGCGGGCCGCGTAGGGAGCCCCTCACGGTCGGGCGGCAGATCGCGTAGGACGGCACCGGCACCATGCCGCCCGCCCTGCCGCCCGCCCTGCCGCCCGACATGCCGCCCGACATGCCGCCCAACTTGCCGCCCAACTTGCCGCCCGCACTGACCACGATCCTGCTCCTGGCGGTACCCCTCGCCGCCGCCCTCTCGGCGGGCCTGATCCTGCGCCTGCGCCCGCTGCTGCAGCGCTACGCCCTGGCCCGGCCGAACGCCCGCTCCAGCCACACCGTGCCGACCCCGCAGGGGGGCGGGATCGCCGTGGTGACGGCCCTGGTCACGATCTCGGGCCTGCTGATCGCGGCGCCGGAGATCGGCGGCCGGCCGGACTGGATCTGGCTCGCGGGCGGCGCCCTGGCCCTGGCGCTCCTCGGCGCCGTGGACGACGTCCGGCCGCTGCCGGCCGCCCTGCGGCTCGCCGTGCAGGCCGTCGTGGTCGGCCTGCTGGTCTGGCACCTCGACGGGCGACTGCTCCCCGCCCTGCCGCTCTGGCTGGAGCGCGGCCTCGCGCTGCTGGCCGGCCTGTGGTTCGTCAACCTGACGAACTTCATGGACGGGCTCGACTGGATGACGGTCGCGGAGATCGTCCCGGTGGCGGGCGCGCTCCTGCTCATCGGCCTCGTCGGGCACCTGCCGCCGCTGCCGACCCTGGTGGCGGCGAGCCTCCTGGGGGCGGTGCTGGGCTTCGCGCCGTTCAACCGGCCGGTCGCGCAGCTCTTCCTCGGGGATGTCGGCTCGCTGCCGGTCGGGCTCGTCACCGCGTGGCTGCTGTGCCAGCTCGCCCTGGCGGGCGGCTTCGCCGCCGCCCTGCTGCTGCCGCTCGTGTACCTCGCCGATGCCAGCCTGACCCTCGCCGCCCGGGCGGCGCGGGGCGAGCGGGTCTGGGAGGCCCATCGCGGGCACTACTACCAGCGGGCCACCGTCAACGGGCTCGGCGTGCCCGGCGTGGTCGGGCGGGTGTTCGCGGTCAATCTCGCCCTGGCGGCGCTCGCCGCCGCGACCTTGTTTTGGCCGTCCTGGACGGTCACGCTCGCCGCATCGGCCGCCGGGCTCGCCCTGGTCGCCGCCCTGCTCCGCCGCTTCGCCCGCGCCCCGGCACCGGGCCCAGCCGAAGGTGCCGCCCAGCCGTGACCGGACTCATCGCGCTCACCGGGGCGACCGGCTTCATCGGCCGCCACCTGCTCGCCGACCTCACCGCGCGGGGCTACCGGGTCCGCGTGCTGCTACGCCGGCCCACGACCGTGCCGGAGGGCGCGGCGAGCGCGGTCGTGGGCGACCTGACCCGCCCGATCAACATGGCGGCGGCCCTCAGCGGCGTCGACGCGGTGGTGCATTCGGCCGGCCTCGCCCACGCCAATCTGGGTCCGACGGCGTCGGGGACACCGGAGGATGACTATCGCACGCTCAACACCGAGGCGACGCGCAGGCTCGCGGAGGCCGCGGCGCGCGCGAAGGTGCGCCGCTTCGTGTTCCTGTCGTCGATCCGCGCGCAGGTGGGGGCGAGCGCGCCGGGGATGGTCGGGGAGGGCGATCCGCCCCGGCCGACCGACGCCTACGGCCGCTCCAAGCTGGAGGCCGAGGCGGCACTCGCCGAGATCGGCCTGGACTGGGTCGCGCTGCGCCCCGTCCTCGTCTACGGGGCCGGCGTGAAGGGCAACATGGCCGCGCTCCTGCGGCTGGCGCGCAGCCCCTACCCGCTGCCGCTGGGCGGCCTCGCGGCGCGGCGCTCGCTGATCTCGCTGGAGAGCCTGTCGGGCGCCGTGGACACGGTGCTGGCGGCGCCCGCCCCACTGAACCGGGCCCTCGTCGCGGCCGACCCGGACCCGCTCAGCCTGCCCGAGATGATCGCGTCCCTGCGCCAGGGCCTCGGGCGCGGCCCGGGCCTCGTCCCGGTGCCGGCCGGGCTCCTCCGGCTGGCCTGCCGGCTGACCGGCCGGGACGCGCAGTTCGCCCGCGTCGCCGAGGGGCTCGTCGCCCGCGCCGACGGGCTCGCGTCCCTCGGCTGGCGGCCGGCCGGGTCGACCCGCGACGGGCTCGCCCGGCTGGCCCGCGGCGGCGGCTGAGGCGCGGCCCGCCTCAGCGGCCCGCGTAGATGTCGGTGATCTTGCCGAGCAGCGACAGGGCGTCCGCCTTCGAGCGCTGGAAGGCGTTGCGGCCGACGATCGAGCCGAACCCGCCGCCCGCCTGGATGGCGCGGATCTCGTCGAGGAACGTCGCCTCCTCGGCATGGGCCCCGCCGGAGAAGATCACGATCCGCCGCCCGTTGAAGGCGCATTGCACCACGTGGCGGACGCGCTCGGCCGCCGTGCCGATCGGGATGCCGGTCGACTCGTAGACCTTCCTGGCCGCCGGCTGCTCGATATGGGCCGAGGGCAGCTTGACCTTGATGATGTGGGCGCCGAGCTGCGCGGCGATCTGGGCCGCGTAGCCGATCACGTCGATGGCGGTCTCGCCCTCCTTCGAGAGGGCAGAGCCGCGGGCGTAGGACCAGATCACCACGGCGAGGCCGACGCTCTTGGCCTCCTCGGCGATCTCGCGGATCTGCCCGTACATGGCGTTGCGGTGGGCCGAGCCCGGGTAGATCGTGAAGCCGATCGCGCAGGCGCCGAGTCGCAGTGCGTCCGCCACCGAGCCGGTGATCGCCTGCTCGGGATCCTCCTCGTCGGCCAGGAGGTCGTGGTCGTTGAGCTTCAGGATGAGCGGGATGCGCCCGGCATAGTCGCGCGCGCCCGCTTCCAGGAAGCCGAGCGGCGCCGCGTAGGCGTTGCAGCCGGCCGCCAGGGCCAACTCGAAATGGTAGTGCGGGTCGTAGGCCGGCGGGTTCGGGCCGAAGCTGCGCGCGGGCCCGTGCTCGAAGCCCTGGTCGACGGGCAGGATCAGCATCTTGCCGGTGCCGCCGAGCTTCCCGTGCTCCAGCATCCGGGCGAGGTTGGTGAGGGTCCCGGGGCTGTCGGCCCCGTACCACGACAGGATCTCGGTGACGCGGGCGGATCGGTCCATCGGGCAGCCTCCTGGCCAGAGACCGTCGCGCCGCGGATCGGGCCGCGGGTCGTGCGCGGACGGCTCGCGGTCGGAACGGTGAGGGCAAAGCCGAGGTTCCCGCACGGGGCGCTTTCGGCTAACCGGAGGTGAGCGGGCGCCGCCCGGTCTGGGCGCGCGCGCCGGAACCGGGAGCCCCGAGGCCGACCCACGATTCGCGTCAGAGGTTCGCTCATGCGCAGGCTGATCCTGCTGCGGCACGCCAAGTCCGACCGTCCGCCGGGCGTGGCCGACCACGAGCGCCCGCTCAACGAGCGCGGGCGACGCGCCGCCCCGGCGGTGGGCGCCCACCTCGCGCGGGAGGGTCTGTGCCCGGATCTCGCCCTGGTCTCCACCGCCGCGCGGACCCGCGAGACCTGGGCCGCGATGGAAGCCGCCCTCGGCAGCCCCGAGACGCGCTGGCACTCCGAGATCTACGAGGCGCCGGCGGATCGGATCCTCGGTGTGATCCGGCAGGCGCCCGACGCGGCCGCCACGCTGATCGTGGTCGGCCACAACCCGGGCCTCGGCGACCTCGCGGCGGCGCTCGCCGGGTCGGGACCGCGGGCGGCCCGGGACCGGCTGGCCCTGGAATTCCCGACGGCGGCCTGCGCGGTGATCGACTTCGACGGCGACCACTGGGCGGAGATCGCGCCGGGCCGCGGGCGCCTCGACCGGTTCGTGCGCCCCCGGGACATCGACCCGGATCTCGGCGGCTGACGCCTCAGGCGACCGGCACCGCGACGGCGTGCGCCTCGACCTCCGCGTGGGTCGGCAGGGGCGAGCCCGGCACGAAGGCCTCGAAGGCCGCCCAGAAATCCTGCCGGATCGCGTCGCGCTCGGTCAGGATCTCGTGCCGGGAATCCGGCAGGACCAGGATGTGGCCGGCCTTCAGCCGGGCGGCGAAGCGCTCGGTGTCCGCCGTGCCGCAGACCGGGTCGGCGCCCGCCGCGACGATCAGGGTCGGCAGCCCGATCCGCGGCGCCGCCCGCGGGTCGCGCAGCCGCGCCATCGCGCGGAACGCCTCGGCGAGCCACGCGATCGTCGGGTCGCCGACCGCGCCGGCGCCGACCTGCCGGGCCGCCGCGGCGTTGCGGGCGTAGCGGACGGGATCGCGCGACAGGCGGTTGCCGGCGTACGGGTTGGTGGCGATCGAGACCGGCTTGCCGAACGGGATGTAGCGGCTCCCGAGGCCGAGCCGCTGCAGCCCCCGCGACAGGATCGCGGCGCCGGCCGGCCAGCGGATCATCCGGATCGACAGCATCGGCGCCAGGGTCACCAGCCGCCGGAACGGCAGCGCGCCGTCGAGGGCCGCGAGGAGGGCGACGCATCCGCCCATGGAATGGGCGAGGCCGACATGGGGCTCGGGCATCAGCGGCACCAGGATCGTCTCGGCCACGGCCCGCAGGTCGAGGCGGTAATCGTCGAAGCGGGCGACGTGGCCCTTGTGTGGATCGTCCACCCGCCGGTCCGATTCGCCCTGGCCGCGCCAGTCGAAGGCGACGACCGCGAAGCCCCGGGCGCGCAGCTCGTGGATCGTCTCGTAGTACTTCTCGATGAACTCGGCCCGGCCCTGGAGCAGGCAGACGGTGCCCCGGCAGGTGCGCGCCGTCGTCTGCCAGTAGGCCGCCCGCAGGGTGCAGTCGTCGCGCGTGCCGACGGCGATCAGCGTGCCGCCCGGCGGGACCGGGTTGTCGGGCGTGCTGCGCAGGGTCAGGAGCGGCGGCTCGCGCCCGGTATCACCGTCGAAGCGTCTCACTGGCCTCACCTCAGCGCCTCCGCGCACCGGTCGCTGCACGGCCCGATGCACCCTCCAATGCACCCTCCGATGCACTGTGCGACCGTAGCGAAAAAATCTCGTTTCCCGCCATCGCCGGGGGTCTTGAAGCGCGATTTTCCCCCTCCGATATCTCGTCTGTGCCGGCCGTCAGGCGGCACGAGAGACGGGTCCGGCCCATCGGGCGGACCGGAATTGCATGTTGCTCAGACGAGGATATGTCATGCGTCAGTTCGATCTCGCTCCCCTGTACCGCTCCACCGTCGGCTTCGATCGCCTGTTCTCCGCCCTCGACCAGTTCGCGAGCGCCGAGGCGGCCCCGACCTACCCGCCCTACAACATCGAGCGGACCGGCGAGAACGCCTACCGCATCACCGTCGCGGTCGCCGGCTTCACCGAGTCCGACCTGTCGATCGAGGTGCGGGAGAACGCGCTCACGCTGAAGGGCGAGCGCAAGGCCGAGGGCAAGGCGGAGTTCCTGCACCAGGGCATCGCGGCCCGCGCCTTCGAGCGCCGGTTCCAGCTCGCCGACCACGTCCAGGTGACGGGCGCGGCGCTGGAGAACGGCCTCCTCCACATCGACCTCGTCCGCGAGGTCCCGGAGGCGAAGAAGCCCCGTCGCATCGAGATCGCCTCGGCGGCGCGCCCGAGCGCCCCGGTGATCGAGGGCGACGTCCGCAAGGACGCGGTCCAGCAGGCCGCCTGATCCCGCCCTCGGGCGGAACCGTCCGGTCCCGATCAGGTCCCTGGAGCGCCCCGGCCCCGGCCGGGGCGCTTTCTCGTGGCGGCTGTCATAATGGCGTGTGGCCGTCGTGCTCTCTGTCGGATTCGACGGTGCACGGACGCGCACCCGGAGTGAACCCGACCATGGTCGCCAATCTCGCCCGCGGAGCCTACAGCGCGCTCGGAGCCGGCTGGCACAAAGGCGTGCAATGGGGCGTCGGCGCGCCGATCGCCAAGCTGCGCCGCCGGGCGGTCCCGCTGCCGGGCGTCGCGGGCGCGGGCGGAATCGACGACGTGCTCTCGGCCGAGCGGGCGATCCGCCTGCCCGAGCCGTTCGAGGGCCGCAGCCTCGGCCGCATCGGCAGCCTCGAGGTCCGGCTGGCGACGCGGAAATCCGAGATTCGGCGGGCCCAGCGGCTGCGCTACAAGGTCTTCTACGAGGAGATGTCGGCGGTGCCCTCCGGGCTCGCCGCGCTGTCCCGCCGCGACGTCGACGGCTACGACGCGGTCTGCGACCACCTGCTCGTTCTCGACCACGCGGCGCCGAGGCGGAAGAAGCCGTTCGTCGAGCCGCGCCCGAAGGTCGTCGGCACTTACCGGCTGCTGCGCGGCGAGGTGGCCGAGCGGCACACCGGCTTCTATTCCGAGAGCGAGTACGACCTCGCGCCGCTGCTCGCCGCGCAGGGGCACCGGCGGCTCCTGGAGCTCGGCCGCTCCTGCGTGCTCAAGCCCTACCGGAGCAAGCGGACCGTCGAGCTGCTGTGGCAGGGGATCTACGCCTACGTCCTGCACCACCGGATCGACGCGCTGATCGGCTGCGCGAGCCTGGAGGGTACCGATCCGGACCGGCTGGCCCTGCCGCTCGCCTTCCTGCACCACCATGCCCGCGCGCCGGAGGGCTGGCGGGCCCGGGCGCTGCCGGAGCGGGCGGTGGCGATGGACCGGATGCCGCGCGAGGCGGTGGATGCCAAAGCCGCCCTGCAGGCACTGCCGCCGCTGATCAAGGGCTACCTGCGCCTCGGCGCGACCTTCGGCGACGGCGCGGTGATCGACCGCCAGTTCGGCACGACGGACGTGTTCGTCACCCTGCCGGTCGAGGTGATCGGCGCGCGCTACCGGGGCCATTTCGCGCCGGCGGGGTGAGCGGCCGCTCCGGGAACCCGGAGGGTTCGTAGCTCAGCGTCCTCGCGCGCGGAGCGAGGCAACCCGGGAGCGCCGCGCTTCGCGGGATCGCGCTGCCCTCACTCGCTTCGCTCCGCTCGCCAGGACGAGGGTGCTGCAGGCCCTTAGAGATCCCCCAATGCCAGCTGACCCTGGTTGCGCGCCTTCGGCGGCGCGGCCTTGCGCTCCTTGGCCCGCCCGGAGGCGGGGCGGGCGGCGGCCGGCCTCTTGGGCTTCGGGTCGCCGCGCATCCGGGCCACCGCCTTGTCGCGGGCCACGGCCTCCGGGGCGCTCGGGTCGTCGGTCAGCCACTTGCCGCGCTTGATCACCTCATTCACGCGGCCCTGGTTGACCCCGACCTTGAAGGCGATCTCCTGCTGGGTCATGCCGGTCGTGGCGTGCAGGTCCAGGATCGCCCGGGCGAGTTCCGGGGTCATCTTCTGTCCGGTCAGCCGCCGGGCGGGCTTCACCGTCCGGGTCGCGCGGTCGCGCTCGCGCAGGCGCTCCAGCAGCGCCAGCGCCATGTTCATGCCGTGCTCGCGCAGGGCTTCCTCGAATTCCTTCAACGTCGCCATCGGCGCCATCCTCCGCCGGGCTCTCGGGCCGGGTGCTGGCCGAGGAACGTGCCGGGAACGAAGCGGTTGCGCAAGCCGATCGGGCGGGCGCCCTCCGCCGGGCCGGTGGATGACACCCGTCGTCCACCGGAAATGCGCGGCGCTGGCCTCCCCCCGGCGGCTCCGCTACAGGGGGGCCGCACCGTGACGGCAGCCAGCGCGCAGACGATGATCAGCCCGATCCGCAGAATTGCCCCCGGCGAGACGCCCGGCTCCCTGGCGCGGGAGCTGGAGGCCGGGGCGGTGCTGCTGTTCCCGGACCTGCCGTTTCCGTTCAGCGACTTCGAGCGCCGGTTCACCGAGCGGCCCTTCGCGGACGGCAAGGCCAAGAACGTCAACATCCGCGGCGAGGCCGCCGAGCTGCGCGGGGCGGCCGGCACGCCGGAGGAGCAGGAAGCCCTGCGCCAGCTGCTGATCCGCTACCGCGCCTTCGCCCGCGAGCTGATCGGCACCTATCTGCCCGAGTACCGCGACCGGGTGAGCCTCGCCGGCACCTCCTACCGGCCCTTCGACGTCGACCGGCGCAAGCTGAGCTGGCGGCGCGACGACACGCGCCTGCACGTCGACGCGTTCCCGTCGAACCCGATCGGCGAGAAGCGGATCCTGCGGGTGTTCCGCAACGTCAACCCGGCGGGCGAGCCGCGCCGCTGGCGGGTCGGCGAGGATTTCGGGTCGATGGCGCAGAAGTTCCTGCCGCGGCTGCCGGGCTACTCGCCGCTCTCGGCGCGCCTGCTCGCGGCTCTGCGCATCACCAAGGCGAAGCGCTCGGAATACGACCACCTGATGCTGCACCTACACGACGCGCTCAAGCAGGACGAGACCTATCAGGCCGAGGCTCCCCAGGCCGACGTGGAATTCCGCCCCGGCGAGACCTGGGTGACCTTCTCCGACCTCGTGATGCACGGGGCCATGGGCGGCCGCTACATGCTGGAGCAGACCGCCTACCTGCCGGTCGCCGCCCAGGCCGACCCGGCCCTGAGCCCGCAGCGCATCCTCGCGGCCAAGCTCGGCCGCGCCCTTCGCACCTGAGACAGGGACGTCACCGATGATCCTCGAAATCGCGCAGATCGAGATCAAGCCCGGCCTGGAGGCCGAGTTCGAGAAGGGCATCACCGAGGCCTCGGCGATCTTCAAGCAGGCCAAGGGCTGCCGGCACTTCGAGGTCCGGCGCTCCATCGAGCATCCGCAGCGCTACCGGCTGCTGATCCACTGGGACACGCTGGAGGCCCACACGAAGGACTTCACCGGCTCGCAGCCCTGGCAGGATTACCGCGCGCTGGTCTCCCACTGCTTCGCCGGCCCGGTGGCCGTCGAGCATGCCGAGCAGGTGCTGAAGGCGTTCTGAGCCCCGGCGCGGGTCCGGGCAGAGCCTCCGGCGGCCCGAAGCGTTGCGACACCGACCGCCGGTGCTAGGCTCCCGCGCGACCGGACCCGAGACGAATCATCGGGTTTGCGGCGGGTGGGGAACAGGTTGATGGCGCGGCTCGGACGGCTCGCGGGTGCCCTGGCGCTCCTCGGAGGAATCGCGGGCGTTCCGGCTCTCGCCCAGTCCCCGCTCGCGCAATCCCCGCCTGCGGCCCGCACCGCGCCCCGGCCGGCCACCGCCATCGCCGCGCCGTTCGCCAGGACCTTCGTCCGGCCCGACCTCGCCAGCGCGGCGGTCCGCCTGGAGACCGCGCTCAAGGCGGAAGCCGGGGGGCCGCTCCGGCCCGCGGGCCAGTCCCGCGCCGCCGGGCTGGCCCTGCTCGCCGCCGACAAGCCGGACGAGGCGCTGGCGCCGCTCACCGCCGCGGTGGCGGCCGACCCGACCGACGGGCGCAACTGGCAGGCCTATGCCCGCGGGGCCGCCGCGGCCCTGGGCGCGCTGGAGGACAACGACTACCAGGGGCGGTCGCGCCTGCGCGGGCGGGTGACGGCCGCCGCCTACCGCGCCTACGAGCGCGCCGGGACGGCCGCCGACGCCGCGGCGGCGCTGGCCGCGCTCGGCGCCGCGGAGGCCGAGCAGGAATCCTGGCGCCCGGCGCTCGACGCCTACGCGGCGAGCCTCGCCCTGGCCGAGACCGGCCCGGCCCGGGAAACCTACGAGACCCTGCGGACCGAGCACGGATTCCGCATCCTCGACTACAAGGTCGATTCCGACGCCGCCGCCCCGCGGGCCTGCTTCACCTTCTCGGAGGCGATCAGGCCCAAGACCGACTACGCGCCCTTCGTCGCCGTGTCGGGCAGCAGCGCGGCCGCCGTGACCGGGGAGGGCTCCCAGGTCTGCGTCGACGGGCTCAAGCACGGCGGGCGCTACGCCATCGTGGTCCGCCAGGGCCTGCCCTCGGCCGTCGGCGAGAGCCTGCTCAAGGCCGCCGATTACGAGATCTACGTCCGCGACCGCGCCCCGCAGGTGCGCTTCACCGGGCGCAACTACGTGCTGCCCCGGACCGGTCAGGCGGGCGTGCCCCTGGTCTCGGTGAACGCGCCCAAGCTCGACGTCGAGGTGCTGCGCATCGGCGACCGCGGCCTGCTGCCGACCCTGCGCTCGGAGGATTTCCTGGGCCAGCTCAGCGGGTCCACCGCCCGGACGATCGCGTCCGAGAAGGGCCAGCGCGTCTGGAAGGGCACCCTCGACACCGCCAAGGCGGAGGTGAATCAGGAGGCCGTCACCGCCTTCCCGGTCCTCCAGGCAGTGGGCAAGCTGGAGCCGGGCCTCTACGTGATGCTGGCTCGCCCGTCGGGCGTGGCCGCCTCCGACGAGGAGTACGACACCCAGGCGACCCAGTGGTTCGTGGTCTCCGACCTGGGACTCACCGCCACCAAGGGGCGGGACGGGGTCCACGTGGTCCTGCGCTCGCTTGCCTCCGCGCAGGTGATGCCGGGCGCCGAGATCCGGCTGATCGCCCGCAACAACGAGGTGCTGGGCACGCGGACCACGGACGCGCAGGGGCACGTCGCCTTCGATCCGGGGCTCGCCCGCGGGGAGGGCGGCCTCGCGCCGAGCCTCGTGGTCGCCCAGGCGGGCGGCGATTACGGCTTCCTCGACCTCAACCTCGGCGCCTTCGACCTCACCGACCGCGGCGTGAAGGGCCGCCCCGAGACCGGCGGCCTCGACGCCTACCTGTTCCCGGAGCGGGGGGTCTACCGGACGGGCGAGACCGTCCAGCTCACCGCCCTGCTGCGCGATCCCCGCGGCGCCGCCGTGCCGGACCTGCCCCTGACCCTGGTGGTCAAGCGGCCGGACGGCGTCGAGTACCGGCGCGTCTCGGTGCCCGACCAGGGACTCGGCGGGCGGGCCCTGCCGCTGCCGCTCCTGTCCGGGGCGATGCACGGCACGTGGCGGGTCTCCGCCTACACGGACCCGAAGGCGCCCGCGATCGGCGAGACCAGCTTCCTGGTGGAGGATTACGTCCCCGAGCGGCTGGAGGTGACCCTCAAGGCCCGGCAGGCGGCCCTGAACCGGGGCGAGGCCGCGCAGGTCGACGTCGCCGCTCGCTACCTCTACGGCGCCCCGGGCGCCGATCTCGACGTGTCGGGCAGCGTGACCGTGCAGGCGGCGGCCACCAGCGGCATCAAGGGGCTGGAGACCTATTCCATCGGTCTCGACGACGAGGCGGTCGAGCCGGCGACCCAGGAACTGCAGGACCACGCCACCACGAACGCGCAGGGCGGCGCCACCGTCACGGTGCCGGTGCCGCAGGTCGCGGCCCCGCGGGCGCTGGAGGCGAAGATCACGCTGGCGGTCGGCGAGCCCGGCGGCCGGGCGCTGTCGCGCAGCCTGACCCTGCCGATCCTCCCGGCCAGCCCGGTCCTCGCCCTGCGCAAGGGCTTCACCGACCTGAAGGAGGGCGGGATCGCGGGCTTCGACGCGGTGTTCGCGAGCCCCGACGGGGCGCTCCTCGCCCGGCCGGGCGTGAGCTGGACCCTGTCGCGGATCGACTCCTCCTACCAGTGGTACCGGGCGGACGGGCGCTGGTCGTTCGAGGCGGTGAAGTCCGCCCGGCGCGTCGCCAGCGGCACCGTCGACCTCACGGCCGCCGGTCCGAGCCGGATCGAGGCGCCGGTCGGCCTCGGCCGCTACCGGCTGGAGGTCTCGGCGGCGGGCGCCCCGGAGGCGAGTGCGAGCCTCGGCTTCGAGGTCGGCTGGGGCGGCTCGGAGACCGCGGAGGCGCCCGACCTCCTCGACCTGACCCTCGACAAGGCCGCCTACGCGGCCGGCGACACCCTGCGGGCGAAGCTCAGCCCGAAGTTCAGGGGTCAGGCCAGCCTGATGGTCGTCAGCGACCGCGTGCACCAGACCCTTGAGGTCAGCGTGCCAGAGGGCGGCACCACGGTCAGCATCCCGGTGAAGGCCGAGTGGGGCGCCGGCGCCTACCTGGTGGCCACCGCCTACCGGCCCCTCGATCAGGCGGCCAAGCGCCTGCCGGGCCGGGCGCTCGGCTTGGCGTGGTTCTCGGTGGACCGGGAGCGGCGCAGCCTCGGCGTCGCCCTGAAGGCGCCGGAGCGGGCGCGTCCGCGCCAGGACCTGACCGTGCCGGTCCAGCTCACCGGGCTCAAGGCCGGCGAGCCGGCGCGGATCACCGTGGCCCTCGTCGATGTCGGCATCCTCAACCTGACCCGCTACGCGGCGCCGGACCCGACCCAGTACTTCCTCGGCCAGCGGGCGCTCGGGCCGGAGGTCCGCGACCTCTACGGCTACCTGATCGACGGCATGCAGGGCTCGGCCGGGGCGATCCGCTCGGGCGGCGACGCGGGCGGCGGCGAGCTCGCCGATTCCCCGCCGACCCAGGCGCCGCTGGCGCTCTATTCCGGCGTCGTGACCGTGGGGCCGGACGGCGCGGCCAGCGTGACCTTCCCGGTCCCGGCCTTCAACGGCACCGGGCGCGTGATGGTCACCGCCTGGAGCGGCGACCGGGTCGGGCAGGCGCAGGCCGACGTGATCATCCGCGACCCGGTCGTGCTCAGCGCCACGCTGCCGCGCTTCCTCGACACCGGCGACCGCTCGCGCCTGTTCGTGGCCCTCGACAACGTCGAGGGGCGGGCGGGCGAGTACACGGTCGACCTGAACCCGACCGGCCCGGTCGTGGTCGGCGCCAGCGCGCTGCGCCAGACGCTGCGGCTGGAGGCCGGCGCCAAGGGCCAGTTCGCGATCCCGCTCACCGCCGCCGGACCCGGCACGGCCCGGCTCGATCTCGCTCTGACGGGGCCCGGCCTCCCGGCCGCCCTGAACCAGAGCTTCGCCCTGGGGATCTCGCCGGGGACCGGCGCGCTGCTGCGCCGCTCGATGCGCAGCCTCGCCCCCGGGGCGAACCTGACGCTGACCTCGGACCTCCTCGCCGACCTGCAGCCCGGCACCGGCAGCGTCTCGCTCTCGGCCACGGCCCTGCCGGGGGTCGACGTGGCGGCCCTGCTCCGGGCGCTCGACCGCTACCCCTACGGCTGCTCCGAGCAGGTGGTGAGCCGGGCGATGCCGCTGCTCTACGTCAACAAGCTCGCGGCCCTGGAGAAGCTCGCCCTCGACGCGGGCGCGGACGAGCGGGTGCGCGAATCGATCGAGCGCCTGCTCGCCCGCCAGGATTCGAGCGGCGATTTCGGCCTGTGGTCGGCGCAGGGGTCGAGCGACCTCTGGCTCGACGCCTACGTGACCGACTTCCTGACCCGCGCCCGGGAGCGCGGCTTCGCGGTGCCGCAGAAGGCCTTCGCCCAGGCCCTCGACTACCTGCGCAACGCCGTGGCCAACGCCACGGAGGTGCGCAACGGCGGCGCCGACCTCGCCTACGCGGCCTACGTGCTCGCCCGGAACGGCCGGCCGGTGATGGGCGACCTGCGCTACCTCGCCGACACCAAGATCGGCGACTTCTCCTCCGCCCTCGGGCGCGCGCAGCTCGCCGCCGCCCTGGCGCTGCTGGGCGACCGCGGCCGGGCCGCCAAGGCTATGGACTCGGCGCTGACCGTGCTGCGGACCGACCGCGACAAGGGCCAGTACCGCGCCGATTACGGTTCCCGCCTGCGCGACGGGGCCGGGCTGATCACCCTGGCCGCCGAGAGCGGGCTGGCGCAGGGGGCGCTGGGCCCCGCGGCTTCCGTGCTCGGCGAGGAGCAGCAGGCCGAGCGGGCGACGAGCACGCAGGAGAATGCCTGGATGGTGCTCGCCGCCGAGAGCCTCTCGAACGAGGCGGGCGGCCTGTCGTTCACCCTGGACGGCGCGCCGCAGACCGGGACGCTCGCCCGGGTCTACCGGGAAGCGGCCCTCGGCGAGCGGGGCGTTCAGCTCACCAATACCGGCCGCAGCCCCGTGCAGGTGGCCGTGACCGTCAACGGCAGCCCCCTGGTGCCGGAGCCGGCGGCGCAGCAGGGCTACACGATCGAGCGCAGCTTCCGCCGCCTGGACGGCAGCACCGTCGACCCGGCGGGCGGCCTGCGCCAGAACGACCGGCTGGTGGTGGTGCTCAAGGTCACGGAGGCCAAGGCGGAGGCGGCGCGGCTCCTGCTGGTCGATCCGCTGCCGGCGGGGCTGGAGATCGACAATCCGAAGCTCCTCGACGCCGACGCGCTCCAGGGGCTCGCCTTCGCCAAGTCCGACGTACAGCCGGTCCACACCGAGTTCCGGGACGATCGGTTCGTGGCCGCCTACGACCGCGACCCGAGCCAGTCGGCCTTCTTCACGGTGGCCTACACGGTGCGGGCGGTCTCGCCCGGGACCTACGTCCATCCGGGCGCCACCGTGGAGGACATGTACCGGCCGGCGCGGTTCGGCAGGACCACCTCGGGCAGCGTGACGGTGGGCGCGGCCAAGTAGGCGCGGCCGGGGCGGGCCAGGGCCGTAACCCGCCGGGCCGGATCGCTGCATTGCGGCGGGCACATGGTGCGTTGCGGAACCCTGCCGCGGCCCACCCATTCCCATGGGGTCCCGTTCGGAACCCGTGGAGGCGATGCCCGATGCCGGACCTCGACGCGCTCGCCGGCTCCGCAGCCCGCGCGCTGGCCTACCTGCCGTGGTGGGCCGAGAGCCTGATCCTCATCGTCGCCTGCTGCGCCGTGGTGATGCCCCTGCATGGGGTCGTCTACCGGGCGATGAAGCGGGCGGTCGCGGGCAAGAGCCTGTTCTGGCGCTCGCTGGTGTCGCGGACCCACGGGCCGAGCCGCCTCGGCCTGATCGTGGTGACGATCAGCCTCGCCTCGACCACGGTGCACCTGTCCTGGGAGGTGCGGATCGCCCTCAATCAGATCCTGCTGGTGGCCTTCGTGACGCTGACCGGCTGGTGCTGCGCCACCGCGCTCCACATCGCCACGGTGATCTACCTGCGGCGGTTCAAGCTCGACGCCGAGGACAACCTCCTGGCGCGCAAGCACTTCACGCAGATGCGCATCCTCGAGCGGGCCGGCGTGACGCTGGTGGCGCTCGTCACCCTCTCGGTGGCGCTGATGACCTTCGAGCCGGTGCGCCAGTACGGCGTCAGCCTGCTCGCCTCGGCGGGCGCGGCGGGCCTCGTCCTCGGGCTGGCCATGCAGCCGGTCCTGTCGAACCTCGTGGCCGGCATCCAGATCGCCATCACCCAGCCGATCCGGATCGAGGACGCGATCATCGTCGAGAACGAGTGGGGCTGGGTGGAGGAGATCACCGCGACCTACGTGGTGGTCCGGCTCTGGGACTGGCGCCGGCTAGTCCTGCCGCTGACCTACTTCATCCAGAAGCCGTTCCAGAACTGGACCCGCGACGGCGCCTCGCTGATCGGCAGCGTCTTCCTCTACGTCGACCACCGGGCGCCGGTGGCGGCGATGCGCGAGAAGCTCGCCGAGATCGCCAGGGCCACGCCCCTGTGGGACGGCAAGGTGGTGAACCTCCAGGTTTCGGACGCGAAGGAATCGACGATCGAGATCCGGATGCTGGTGAGCGCCCGCAACGCGCCCCAGGCCTGGGACCTGCGCTGCGTGGTCCGCGAGGCGATGATCACGTGGCTCCAGGCCGAGCACCCGGAAGCCCTGCCGCGGCACCGCACGGAATGGGTCGGCGCCGAGGAGCCGGCCCTGCGCCGGGAAGAGGCGCGGCGGTTCGCGGCGTGAGCCAGACCATTCCGCGTTCCGGGCTCCCCAGCCACGCCCTCGTCCTGAAGCGCGGGTTCGACGTCTTCCGTTCGATCGTCGCTCAGTCGTCGGCGCCGGCGTAGAAGCTCTCCACGCCGATGCCCTCCTCCTGCATCAACCGGGCGCGGGCGCGCAGCTTCTCGGTCTCGCTCTTGAGCTGGCCGCAGGCCGCCAGGATGTCCCGGCCGCGGGGCGTGCGCACCGGCGAGGCGTAGCCGGCGTTGAACACGATCTCGGAGAAGCGCTCGATCCGGTCCCAGTCGGAGCACTCGTAGCGACTGCCCGGCCAGGGGTTGAACGGGATCAGGTTGATCTTGGCCGGGATGCCCTTGAGCAGGCGGACCAATTCCCGCGCATCCGCGTCCGAATCGTTGACGCCCTTCAGCATCACGTACTCGAAGGTGATCCGGCGGGCGTTGCTCAGGCCCGGATAGGCCCGGCAGGCCGCGAGCAGTTCGGCGATCGGGTATTTCCGGTTGAGCGGCACCAGCTCGTCGCGCAGGTCGTCGCGCACGGCGTGCAGCGAGATCGCCAGCATGGCGTTGGCCTGCTCGCCGAGCCGGGGGATCTGCGGCACGACCCCCGAGGTCGAGACCGTGATCCGGCGGCGGGACAGGCCGAGGCCCTCCTGGTCCGACATCACCCCGACCGCGTCGACCACGGCGTCGAGGTTGTAGAGGGGCTCGCCCATGCCCATGAACACGATGTTGGTCACGAGCCGGCCGACCTCGCCGGAGCCGCCCGCGTCACGGCTCGGCATCTGGCCGGGCCAGTCGCCGAGCTCGTCCCGGGCGGTGACGAGCTGCTGGACGATCTCGGCGGCCGACAGGTTGCGCACGAGGCGCTGCGTGCCGGTGTGGCAGAACGAGCAGGTCAGGGTGCAGCCGACCTGGGAGGACACGCAGAGCGTGCCCCGGTCCGGGCCGGGAATGTAGACGCACTCGATCTCGGCGCCGCGGTTGTGCTCCTGCCGGTTGGTCGGGGCCATGCGCAGCAGCCACTTGCGGGTGCCGTCGCGGGAGACCTGCCGGCTCGCCACCTCGGGCCGCTCCAGCGTGAAGTGCTCGGCGAGCTGCGCTTTCAGCGCCTTGCCGACATTGGTCATCTCGGCGAAATCGGACGCCCCGCGGAAATTGACCCAGTGCCAGATCTGGCCGGCGCGCATCCGGCTCTCGCGCTCGGGCACGCCCATGCCGACGAGCTGCGCCTTGAGGGCGTCGCGGGTCAGACCGACCAGCGACGGGCGACGGCCGGGCAGCGCCTCGGGGAGGAGATCCGGCGCCTTCTCGATCGCGGCATCGGCCGCGCGGGCGCTGTCGAGCGACGGCGTCGCCATGGCGTTCAAACGATCCATACGTTGGAAAGGGTCTGATATAGGCGATCGCGGCGGCAAATGCGAATGCGCACCGCCCACAGGGGCCCTGACGGAGAGCCATGGCGACCGACACCCGAGCCGGACAGGCGATCTACAATCCGCGGACGCTGCGGATCTACGACCTCGTCGTGCTGCGCCTGTCGAACCCGCTGATCTGGCGCTGCCCCACGGCGCGGATCCTCGATCTCTACGACCGGCACGCGGGCCTCGCGCATCTCGACGTCGGGGTCGGGACCGGGTGGTACCTCGACCGGTGCCGATTCCCGTCCGCCACACCGCGCATCGGCCTGATGGACCTCAACGCCGACAGCCTCGCCTTCGCGGCCGACCGGATCGCGCGCTACCGGCCCGAGACCTACCGGGTCGACGTGCTCGGCGCCCCGGCCAGCGGCATCGCGCCGTTCGCCTCGATCGGGATGACCTACCTGCTGCACTGCCTGCCGGGCGACATCGCCGCGAAGGCGAAGGCCTTCGACACGGTGCGGCCGTGCCTGGCCGACGGCGGCGTGGTGTTCGGCGCCACGATCCTGTCGGGCGGCATCCCGACCACGGGTGCGGCGCGGGCGCTGATGCGGGTCTACAACCGAAAGGGGGTGTTCTCGAACGCCGCCGACACCCTGCCGGCCCTGCGCGCGGCGCTGGACCGGCGCTTCCGGTCGGTGGAGATCACGGTCGTCGGATGCGTCGCGCTGTTCGTGGCGCGCGAGCCGCGCTGAATCGGTCGCCGTCGTTGCGAGCGCAACGAAAAAGGGCGCCCGCAGGCGCCCTCATCCAACGTGCCGAGTCTCAAAAGAGTCAGGCGGCGGCGGTCTTCACCGGCACGCCCTTCTCGGACAGGAAGGTCTGCAGCTCGCCCGACTGGAACATCTCGCGGGTGATGTCGCAGCCGCCGACGAACTCGCCCTTCACGTAGATCTGCGGGATGGTCGGCCAGTTCGAGAAGGCCTTGATGCCCTCGCGGATCTCCTGGTCGGCCAGGACGTTCACGCCCTTGAACGGCACGCCGAGGTAGTTGAGGATCTGCACCACCTGCCCGGAGAAGCCGCATTGCGGCATCTGCGGCGTGCCCTTCATGAACACCACCACGTCCTGGGAGGCGATCTCGTTCTGGATGGTCGTGTTGGCGTCGGTCATTCCTAAAAACCCTTCCACTGTTCGACGGACTTAGTGACTGTCCCCAGAACGTTTCAATACCAGGGTCAAGCGCTCGAGCGCACGATCCATATCGAAGTCGGGCGCGACGAGCTCCTCAGGCGTAAACGGCATTGCCTCTGGCAGCCCACGGACCAGCTTGTCACCGAAGACGTTGAGGGACGCGTCCGCGAGCTTCATCGAGTCGGTCCAGAGACGATCCCAGTCAATGCGCTGCCGCATCGAGCGACGATAATCCCGCGCGGCCAAGGTCTGGAAGTAGAGGACTTCCTTGCGCCAGGACTTTGTAGATTGAGCGAGGGGCGCGGACGCATACTTTAGGATGTGGATCAGCATCTGCAGGAGCGCGCTGTGGACTCCGCCGATCTCGGACCGTCCCACGCTCTCGACCTCCTCGACCACATTCGCCCAGTCGAGCACATTCGACAAGTCGGGCCTCTGAGCAAGCGCGCGCAGGGCCGCCGCCTGCTCCTCGGCCCAGGTCACAATGTCGTCGTCGTAGAGACTCGGTCGGTCCATCGGGAGCGCTCCCGCCAGAAGGCTCAATCCTGCGGGACACCCGTGGTCAGCGCAAGGGCGTGGAGCACGCCGCCCATCCGACCCTGGAGGGCGCCGTAGACCATCTGGTGCTGCGCCACCCGGGTCTTGCCCTTGAAGGCCGCCGACAGGACGGTGGCGGCGTAGTGGTCGCCGTCGCCCGCGAGGTCGCGGATCTCCACCTGCGCGTCCGGCAGGGCCTCGCGGATCATGCGCTCGATCTCGCCCGCATCCATCGGCATCGGGAAACTCCTGGGCTAAAAGGGGTCAGGACGCGGGCGCGGCCGGCTGGCTGGCCATGTAGTCGGGCAGCCAGCCCTCGTGCGCCGCGGACAGGTCGGCGAGCGATATGGTCTCGCCGCCCGGCAGGGTCAAACGGTCGGAGCCGGTGACGCCGACCGAGGCCGCCGCCACGCCCTGGGCCGCGGCGGCCGAGAGGAGATCGGTCGCCGCCTCCGGCCGCACCGCCAGCAGGTAGCGGCCCTGATCCTCGCCGAACAGGTAGGCGTGGGGCGGCAGGTCAACCGGCACGTCGGAGAGCGCCGCGCCGAGGCGGCCCGCCATGGCCATCTCGGCGAGCGCGACGGCGAGGCCCCCGTCCGCGAGGTCGTGGACCGTGTCGACGGTGCCCGCCTGGATCAGGCCGCGGACGAAGTCGCCGTTGCGGCGCTCCAGGGCGAGGTCGACGGGCGGCGGCGCGCCCTCCTCGCGGCCCTCGATCACCGACAGGTAGGCCGACTGGCCGAGCCAGCCCTCGCTCGCCCCGATGAGCACCAGCACGTCGCCCTCGCGCTTGAGGGCGATCGTCGCGTGGCGCGCGACGTCGTCGAGCACGCCGACGCCGCCGATGGTCGGGGTCGGCAGGATGCCGACGCCGTTGGTCTCGTTGTAGAGCGAGACGTTGCCCGACACGACCGGGAAGTCGAGCGCCCGGCAGGCCTCGCCGATGCCCTGGAGGCAGCCGACGAGCTGGCCCATCACCTCGGGCTTCTCGGGGTTGCCGAAGTTGAGGTTGTCGGTGATGGCGAGCGGCTTGGCGCCGACTGCCGTGATGTTGCGCCATGCCTCGGCGACGGCCTGCCGGCCGCCCTCGACGGGGTCGGCCTCGCAGTAGCGCGGGGTGACGTCGCAGGTCAGCGCGAGGCCCTTCGGCCCGTCCTCGACCCGCACGATGGCGGCGTCGCCGCCGGGCTTCTGGACGGTGTTGCCCAGGATGAAGTGGTCATACTGCTCGAAGACCCAGCGCTTCGAGGCGAGGTCGGGGGAGCCGACGAGGCGCTTCAGCGCATCGGTGAGCGAGGCCGGCGCCGGGACATCGGCGGCCGCGATCACCGGCTGGTGGGTGTTGGCCAGATGCGGCCGGTCGTAGAGCGGGGCCTCGTCGCCGAGCTCCTTGATCGGCAGATCGGCCACGGTCTCGCCGTGCCACTTGATGACGAAGCGCAGCGTATCGGTGGTGCGTCCGATCACCGCGAAGTCGAGGCCCCACTTCACGAAGATCGCCTCAGCCTCGGCCTCCATGCCGGGCTTGAGCACCATGAGCATGCGCTCCTGGCTCTCCGAGAGCATCATCTCGTAGGGGTTCATGCCCTCCTCGCGGGCCGGCACCTTGTCGATGTCGAGCTCGACGCCGAGGTCGCCCTTGGCGCCCATCTCCACCGCCGAGCAGGTGAGGCCGGCCGCGCCCATGTCCTGGATGGCGATGACCGCGCCCGAGGCCATCAGTTCCAGGCAGGCTTCCAGCAGCAGCTTCTCGGCGAAGGGATCGCCGACCTGCACGGTCGGGCGCTTCGACTCGGAGGCCTCGTCGAACTCGGCCGACGCCATGGTGGCGCCGTGGATGCCGTCGCGGCCGGTCTTGGAGCCGAGATAGACGATCGGGTTCCCAACGCCGGCGGCGGCCGCGTAGAAGATGCCGTCGGTGCGGGCGAGCCCCACCGCCATGGCGTTGACCAGGATGTTGCCGTCGTAGCGCTTGTGGAAGCCGGTCAGGCCGCCGACGGTCGGCACGCCGAAGGAGTTGCCGTAGCCGCCGACCCCCGCGACGACGCCGGAGACGAGGCTGCGGGTGCGCGGGTGGTCGGGGGAGCCGAAGCGCAGGGCGTTGAGCGCCGCGATCGGCCGCGCGCCCATGGTGAAGACGTCGCGCAGGATGCCGCCCACGCCCGTCGCCGCGCCCTGGTAGGGCTCGATGTAGCTCGGGTGGTTGTGGCTCTCCATCTTGAAGACGCAGGCGTGGCCGTCACCGATGTCGATGACGCCCGCGTTCTCGCCCGGCCCCTGGATCACCCACGGCGCCGAGGTCGGCAGCCCGCGCAGGTGCTTGCGGGAGGATTTGTAGGAACAGTGCTCGTTCCACATCGCCGAGACGATGCCGAGCTCGGTCAGCGTCGGGTCGCGCCCGATCAGGCCGCGGAAGCGCTCGTACTCGTCCGGCGTCAGGCCGTGCTGGGCCACGAGCTCGGGGGTGATCGGAACGTCGTTGCGGAACATGGGCGGTCTCGACGAGGGCGGTCCGGGAGCCCCGGCAGGGCCCTCGACCCGATGCGCGACCCGAACCGGGCCGCGCGCGGCGACGGTGACGGATTAGTGCGTTCCGCCACCGCGTTGCAATACGCCGGCACTGCTGGCCGTGTATGGGTGCCGCTCACGCCGCCGGCGGATGGGCCAGAAAATCGGCGATCGCCGCCACGAACTTGTCGCCGTAGGCCTCGCGCTTGCGCTCGCCGACGCCGTGCACGGTGCGCAGCGCCCAGAGGTCGACGGGCTTCTGGCGGGCCATCTCGATGAGGGTGCGGTCCGGGAAGACCATGAAGGCCGCGATGCCCTCGGCCCGGGCCAGCGTGGCGCGCAGGCCCCGCAGGTGCTGGAACAGCGCCTCGTCGGCCTCCGAGAGGGCGATCTCGCCGTCCTCGCGGGCGGCGGCCCGGCGGCGCTCGCGGGATTCGGCCTTCGGCTCCGGGTCGGGGCGGAGCTGGACCGGCTCCCGGCCGAACAGGATCGCCTCGCCCTTCTCGGTCATGGACAGGCCGCCGTAGCCGTCGGCGTTCTCGGCGATCGCCCCGGCCGCGAAGAGCTGGCGCAGGATCGCCCGCCAGGCCGCCACCGGCTTGTCCGCCCCGACCCCGAAGGTCTTGAGGCTCGCGTGGCCGTTGCGGCGGATCTGGTCGCTCTCCTTCCCGTGGACCACATCGCAGATATAGGCCGCGCCGAAGCGCTGGCCGGTGCGCACGATCGCCGAGAGGATCTTCTGGGCCGGTACGGTCCCGTCGACGAGGGTCACGCCACCGCGGCACAGGTCGCAGCGGCCGCAAGCGCCGCTCGACTCGCCGAAATAGGCGAGCAGCGACTGGCGGCGACAGGTCGCGCCCTCGCACAGGGTGATCATCGCCTCGAGCTTGCGCCGCTCGACCCGGCGGCGGTCGTCCGAGATCTCCTTCTCGTCGATCTGGCGGCGGCGGAGCGCCATGTCGTCGAGGCCGTACAGGGTCAGCGTGTCGGCGGGCAGCCCGTCGCGGCCGGCGCGGCCGATCTCCTGGTAGTAGCCCTCGACGTTGTTGGGCATGTCGGCGTGGCAGACGAAGCGCACGTCCGGCTTGTTGATGCCCATGCCGAAGGCGACGGTGGCGGTCATCACCACCCCGTCCTCCTGCAGGAACCGGTCCTGGTTCGCCATCCGCGTCGCCTGGTCGAGGCCGGCATGGTAGGGCAGGGCGTCGAACCCGTCCTTCCGGAGGGTCTCGGCCAGCTGCTCGGTGCGCTTGCGCGACGAGCAGTAGATGATCCCGCTCTCCGATCGCCGGTGCTTCAGGAACCGCTCGATCTGCCGGGCCGGGTTGTCCTTTGGCTGGAAGGTCAGCCGGATGTTCGGCCGGTCGAAGGAATGGACGAAGATCTTCGGCGGCCGGTCCTGCGGGAACAGCCGCTCGGCGATCTCGGCGCGGGTCGCGGCGTCGGCGGTGGCGGTGAGCGCCAGGGTCTGGACGTTGCCCAGCGCCGTCCGGGCGCGGGCGATCTCCCGGTACTCGGGCCGGAAATCGTGCCCCCACTGCGAGACGCAGTGCTCCTACCAGTCATTGGGGATACGGTTATGCAGCTCGGCATAAATCCTTATGGACGTCTGCCCACGATTTTTCGGCATTCGGCGCCGGCAGACCTGCGTCGAAACGCTCTCCGCAGAGGTCGACGCCGCGAAGCCGGTCAGGTGAGCGCAGCGGCGTCGACCTCGTCTCCAGAATGGCGCCTTTCCGGCTGCGGCTTGGCCGCAGCCGGCTTCGCCACCGAATTTTCCTCCGAGCACCCGTTTCGGATGCGGTTCCTGTGCTTGGAGTCAAAGCAGCAGCAACTCGGTCGCGCGCATATTCACGAATCTCGAACCTGATTCAGGTATTGAGATGCGTCGAAGCGTCGCCCTCGCGGAAGGCATTGCTTCCGATCGCGCAAGGCTTTGCCGGTCGGTCTCAAACCTCATTCTTCCAATGTGGAATTTACGGACACGACCGATCTACCACGAAGTGGTCACCCTACCTGTTGCCGGCCGATCGAACGGCGTACGGATCATCGTGGTAGAGAACGGCATCCTCGCGCCGGCATTAAGATATCTTGATCTGCCGAGAAATCGGCCGAAAAGCCCATCATGGCAGACTAAATGCTGCCGAGCAATCGGCCTACTCTACGATTATGTTAAAGCGTCTGGACACCCAGCAAACGAAGATGCTCACGACCGCTATTTGAGCGACTTTGTACTCGCATTGGCCTGCGGTTCAGAGATATCGCCCGGAAACGATCCGACTGGACTTGGATGGAAGCCAGTTTCATGGAAAGAAGTGCAAAATATCATTGGATACATTAACGGATTTGCCGACTACTGCACAGAACAATACGGGGGAAAGTCGCTCAACCCCGAGACTGACTCCCAATTTGGAGATCGTATCGCGGTCTACCGCAGATCGGAAGCTAAAAATCAGTACTCTCTGCTCCGGCACACAAGGAGCTCACACTCAGTTTTCACAGAAGCCATCCGCGTTCGAAGCGTCCAACCAAAGCGTGCGCCCCTCGAATTTGCGAAAAATCCTCCCGCCTGCCCGAATGCAGTTTTCGAAGCTATCATTTCTGAAGGGCTGAGACGCCCAGGGCATAAATCGACCGATTTACCTTGGATGCAGTGGAATATACGCGACCAACTTATTCTCATCCTGCAGAGATTCGGCGGAATTCGCGAGAGCGAAGCCTTAAATCTGTTCGTAAACGACATACTCCCAGATCCGAGAAATTCAAAGTCCGTTAGGGTCATGCTACGGCATCCGGAGTTGGCGCAGATGAAATATCAGCATCCTGATACAGGACAGCTGATCACCGGAACAAGGACGCAATATCTGTCCGATGTGTATGGACTAAAGCCGCGAAGCCAGATTTCGGGAAAACTACGAGCTGGATGGAAAGATCTCCTGTTAGATCGTGGATCGCCGGAATATTTTACGGAAGTCCGATGGTTTCCGGCCGTATGGGGGGAACGATTTGCAACACTTCTGAAGATATACTTAGATAATATTTTGCCGACCGGCCTCGATCACCCATATCTTTTCATTTCCCTAAGCAAAGGAGAGAGTTTTGGGCGGCCGTACACGGTTTCCGCCTACGCTCAAAACTTAGAAGCTGCCGTACGCAGATGTGGTTACGTATACAGTAAGCAATCCGGCACGACGAGTCATGGACTTCGTCATGCGTATGGACAAGCGCTGGAAAGAGCCAAGCTTCCCGAAAAAATCATACAGCTTGCGATGCACCACAAATCAATATCTTCGCAGCACGTTTACACTCGAGCTCAGCTTAGCGAAATTAATAGCGCACTCTTAAACGCACAAGAGCGCATATCTTCAGCCTACGCGATCTCTTTTCCCACGATACAGCAAGGGTCAATTAGCACATGAACCCGCAGGAAAAACTGATAACACATGGATCGGAAAATCTCAGGTCCATTTTAACGAATCGTGAAATCGAGTACAATCGAGAGGCCGATATTTTTTCTGTTCCCGCTTCGGCGCATATAAGCTCCTTGCAAGCGGTAAAGAAACAATACTATTTTAATATAGACATCTTGTTCAATGAAAAAATCAAAGCCGGGCGTCACCCAAAGAAAGCATGGAGTGATATAGGACTTCCAAACGAAATCAGAGATCTTATTATTTGTATATGCGACTCAACCTCAATAGATGAATATATTACCAACTTAGCCGGATTTATCAAACGACTCTCGCTACTGGAGAGGGCCAAATCATCGATATTCAACATACCGGCTAGTGGCGCACGTTCGATGGAGCTATTGGTTCTGCTGTGGCGACACGGCTTGATCCTATTCCCCCCTGCTTTGATCTGGGCGAAAGGCGCGTGCGAATGGGTACGTACATTGCCCCCATATGAAGAGTACTGGTATGGAGACGCCAACGCGGTGATAAGCCGCTTTGACCGCACTGAGCTTAGTAAGCACCATTATGCAAGAGTTAAAAAGGTATTAATGACCTTCATCCTGTCCACCAACGGGATCAGGGAAGTTGGTGATATAGACAGCTCTTTGACCAAGGCCTACTGGCAGACGAAGCCAGAGGAGCTCGAAAAGGATCTATATAAGCCGGCTTATGTATTCTGCGACCGACTCCGGGACGAACAGAAAGCGGATTACAAGGACAACGCCGGGAGTTTGGCTAAGATTCCCGGGACCTATAGGCCGCACTTCCGGCAGGAACTTAGGCGTTCCGACCCGGATTTCAAATGGTGCCGTGTTGCCCACCCACACCTATCGGCTTGGACAGATTTCTGCACCCAATTCATTGGCAATCTAAAAAATCGAACGTCGCTTTTCACGGACGCGTTAGCCATGTCCGTAGTTTTGGATTTTGCCGCACAACATGTGGAAACTCCCTCCGATCCATTAGACTTCTGTTTGAGCATAAATGCCAGCCAACACGAAAATCTTAGATCATTTGTACGATCTCAAAGCGAGGCTAATGATTTCACCCTTAATCGCAAGATAAAAGTTGTAGAAAGGGCTTTTGATTTTCTTCTTCGTAAGCGCGCTCGAGACGAGAATGGGGACGTCCTGTTCGGCTTCCGAAATCCAATAGCGGAAGACAGCTACGTACCTGTGCCCCGGCGTCCTGGGCAGACTCACCGTCGGCCCATCCCGCAGAAATTCGTTCGCATGCTCTGCGAGATCCTCGACGAAGAGGATGAGATCGATACGGAAGGGCGTGTCACTCGCGTCGCCTGGGCGAAAACCATCGAAGCAGATTACTTCACGTGGCGCGACGACACAGGTAACGTATCACGCGTCTGGTCGCCTGTGCGGCGCGATCTGATCAGACTTCGCTTCGAGCTACCACTCCGTACCTTCCAGGCGCGGATGCTGGACAGTGGAGAAGGCGACGCCGAGGTATACCGTCCCGAACTTGGCGGTTGGACCACCAATGATGGCCCCTGGGCTCCGTCGCGTGTTGGAAAGCGTCCCCAAGGCTTTGTGAGACAAATGCTTGATGAGGAACTTGGGCAACAATTCAATGGCTTATACGTAACAACTAATAAGACGCAGGATCGTGCCGCAGCCGGGGAAGATGACTTCGGCTACGAGGTGCCATGGGAAAATCCCAAGATTATCTCTATTTTCTGCGGACTTCGCGATTGGCAGGAGAGGTTTAATCCCCTTACGCGACCGATGACACGCGCAGATATCAAAGACCAAATGTTCCACTCCAGCGCTGATGTGATCGCAAGACTGCCAAAGCTTCATTTTCTTTTCCGAGATCCGTGCTCCAAATACAATAAAGATGAGCCTGTTTCAGATAGTCGTCTGAACACGTTTTGGTGTCTTCTTGTCGAAGAGCTGGAGCGTCGTCTCATCGTCAAAAGCATCCATAATCCAGATGGGTCACATATTAGATTGGTGACCTCACGGTGCAGCTTGTCTCATATGCCCAAGTCTGTTGAGTTCGATATGCATTCCGTGCGTGTCACAGGCCTGACGTCGCTGGCTAACGCCGGAGTGCCGCTACACATTCTCAGCAGCTTCGTTGCGGGCCACGCTACATACATCATGACGCTTTACTACCAGCGCCCCTCGGTCGGAGAGGTGACCCGCCGTCTGCACGAAGCAACCATGTCAATCGAAGATCAAGATGAGGCCGAATGGATCGATTACATTGCAGAAAACACCTCGAGTATCTCGAGTTTTGCCGCCTATAACGACTCCTCAGTGTTCGACGAGTTAAGAAATTATCAAACAGGACTTTGGTCCAAGATGGATATAGGGCTTTGCCCAAACGGTGGAACGAAATGCTCTAGCGGTGGAGAATTGGTCCGCAAAAACGTTGCGAATGGGGACGTCCATGCAGCGGTACCCGGAGGGTCTCGCAATTGCGCGCTGTGCCGGTTCTTTGTGACCGGCCCATTGTACCTCGGCGGCCTCGTTGCTAAGCTAAATCAGACCTCCGGCGAAATTCGTGAGAACATACTTTCTACGCGATCGAAGGAGGAACAACGCAGACTCGCGGTTGGGGAGCTGGATGCGTTTAGTGCCGCACAGACCGAGCAGCGTCGTCGCACCAAAGTTAAATTGAGCCAACTCGATGAGGTCATAGAGGGGCTACAAACTACCCTCGAAGTGCTTTCCCGGAAGTGGGCAGGCTTATTCCGCCTCATTATACGTTGTCGGCAAATTTTAAATACTAATTCTTCGATCGGCGCTGAAGATCGAAATCCGACAAATTCACTCGTGTTGAACGGAGGACTCTCCGATCTCCGCGTTGCCTTCTCAGCTTGTACCGACTTCACCCTTTGGGACTCGATCTGCCGCAGCAGCGAATTCTACCCAGACGTTGACTCTACGTTGCCTGCTCTTCGGCGCGGCAAAATGTTTGATGTTGTCTTCGGGCGCGGCAACCTGCCCCCACTCTTCGTTACCTTGTCGGATGACGAAGCGGTCGCCGTAGGCAACGAACTTTCCCACTTCCTTCGTGGGGAAGTTGGCGGCGAGGGTTTGGAGGCGCTGGTTTACGGCCGATCTTCGCTTGACGAACTGGGCATTAGGTCGGAAGTCGAGAAATGGGCAAAGCATCCTGTGAACACGCCACAGCGTTTCGCTCTTCCAACCAGCGTGCTCATGATGGAACATAAGCAAGAGGCATCGATAGCGAATACGATTTAGCGGTGATGGGTGAGCAAAGTGTACCGACCTCAGGGCATCGGAGGATGTCCCACAACGCTTGCGTCTGGATCTTGCCCTTCGCGCCGTTCGGCAGGGCACGGAAGACGATACGTTTTGTGTTTTTATGACTCCGACAGTCGACTGCTGCAGTGGTGGTGACGCGAACCTCGGGCAGAGGCACGGAATCAAGCGATTGGTCAGTCGACAGGGTCGCCGAGGCGGGGGCCAAACGCGTCGGGAGCGCCGTCGGCGGGGAGCCGTGCGTACTGAGGTCAATTGTCGGCTGTTCGGATTTCAGTGTTGAAACCCGCTTCGGTTTTGACCTGGGGGAGGTGCCGCTACCGTAGCCCTTCGAACCGATATCCAAGACTGAAATTCGAACGGCCGCACCTGCGTAGGACGCCCCGAAGGTCGCTAGCGAGGAGATCGATACGGAGAAGAGGTGGCTAGCCGCCCGTGCCGACAAAGGGAAGAAGATCGTCCCGAGCTTCTCCGGGTTGACGGAGGAGCGCTCAGCGACGACATGAGGGTTCGCAGCTTCGTCATGCGTGCTACCATCCTGCCGTGCTTCGATTTTTAAGGCCAGCATCATGCCTTGGGCCGAGCAGGGCATCGTCACCGTTGCCGAACACAAGGCTTTCGAAGACCTCGCGGCGTATCCGTGCGGCCAGAGCGATCGTCGAGGCGATGGAAATCTATGCAAGAGCACAGGGCGCGGAAGTTTCGCCAGGAGCGCCATCCACTCCGTTCTGACGTAGGCTGGGCGGCTTTGCCTGCGGCCCTGGACCGATGCGGGACGCTGCGGGCTTGTTATCCGAAACGCCTAACGTCATGGATGCTAATTGCATCAAGGGCTGCAGACAGGTTGCCTCCGGAGACTGTGGTCGATATACCTTAAATCGATCCGTCGACAATATTGGTCGGCGGACCTTGTTAAAACGGCACCGCCTCCATCCGCTTTTATAATTCTTATGCAAGGTGGTCTTTTCAGCATAGCGAATCCGATACTTGGCTGGCGCTCGCGACCGCGCGCGAAAAATTCCCGATATTGGATACCCCCTCGAGTTATGTTTCCCGAACCAATGTGGCAATGCGTCGAGATCTTGCAGCAGAGGCCACGGGCTTTCCTGGAATGTGACGACGCAATCGGTTCGGCAGACGCTGGCTCTTGCTCCTCTCCAATCCGAGAGTGTGGCGGCAATGCCGGGCCGCGACATCGCCAACGCCGTTGGAGGAGGCCTACCGCTTCACGAACCCGATATCGGCGGCCACTGTCTTGAGGCGCTCGGGCTCGCGCTCCTTGCGCTCGGAGTAGCGGTCGACAAGGTAGTCGGCCCGCCCGCGGGTCAGGAGCGTGAACTTCATCAGCTCCTCGCAGACGTCCACCACGCGGTCGTAGAGCGGCCCCGCCTTCATGCGGCCGGCGTCGTCGAACTCCTTGTAGGCCATCGGCACCGAGGATTGGTTCGGGATGGTGACCATCCGCATCCAGCGCCCGAGCACCCGCAGGCTGTTCACGGCGTTGAAGCTCTGCGACCCGCCCGAGACCTGCATGACGGCGAGCGTGCGCCCCTGCGTCGGGCGCACCGAGCCCTCGCTGAGCGGCAGCCAGTCGACCTGGGCTTTCATCACCCCGGTCAGGTTGCCGTGCCGCTCAGGCGATACCCAGACCTGGCCCTCGGACCAGATCGAGAGTTGCCGGAGCTCCTGCACCTTGGGGTGGTCCGCCGTCGCGTCGTCCGGCAGCGGCAGCCCGTCCGCGTGGAATATGCGCACCTCGCCGCCCATCGCCTCCAGCAGGCGCGCCGCCTCGTAGGCCAGGAAGCGGCTGAAGGAGCGCTCCCGGAGCGAGCCGTAGAGGATGAGGAAGCGGGGTGCGTGGTCGAGCGGCGTCGACGCCGCCACCCGCTCGGCGGTCGGCACCTCGAAATGCGCCTCGCTCAGGTTCGGCAGGCCGTCGGTGAAGGGCTGGGCGGGCTTGTCCAAGGAGCACCTTTCTAGTACGTTCAAAAGGTAATTTGATGATTGAAACGAAAATGGACGAACCGCAAGCCCTCGCCGCCTTCTCGGCCCTGGCGCAGGAACACCGCCTCCGCCTGGTGCGGGCGCTCGTCACCGCCGGCCCGGATGGCCTGGCGTCTGGCGTCCTCGCCGAGGCGGTGGGCGTGTCCGCAGCCACCGTATCCCACCACCTCAAGGAGCTGAGCCACGCGGGGCTGGTCGCCTCGCGGCGCGAGGGCCGCTCGATCATCTACAGCGCCGCCTATCCGGCCCTGTCGGAGCTGGTCCAGTTCCTCATGCGCGACTGCTGCCAGGGCCACCCAGAGGTCTGCGCCCCGGCCCTCGCCGCGCTCACCGCCTGCGATTGCACCACCGGGGACACCCTCCATGCCTGACCGCGTCCACAACGTCCTATTTCTCTGCACCGGCAACTCGGCCCGCTCAATCCTGGCCGAGGCCATGCTCAACAAGGAGGGCGGCGGGCGCTTCCGCGCCTTCTCCGCCGGTAGCCAACCGAAGGGCGAGCCGCACCCGATGGCGCTTCAGGTCCTGCGGGAGAGCGACTACCCGACCGAGGGCCTGCGCTCGAAGTCCTGGGACGAGTTCGCCGGGCCCGACGCCCCCGTCATGGATTTCGTCTTCACCGTCTGTGACAACGCCGCCGGCGAGGCGTGCCCGTACTGGCCGGGCCAGCCGGTGACGGCTCACTGGGGCATTGAGGACCCCGCCGCGGCTGAGGGCTCGGAGATGGAGCGCAAGCGCGCCTTCGTCACCGCCCAGCGCTATCTCAAGAATCGGATTGCGGCCTTCGTGGCCCTGCCGCTCGGCAGCCTCGACCAGGTCGCCCTGTCATCGAAGGTCCGCGAGATCGGCCAGCTCGCCGGCGCGACCTTGGCCCGCCCGGAGGTCGCGTGATGGACGTCGTCATCTACCACAACCCGGATTGCGGCACTTCCCGGAACACCCTGGCAATGATCCGCAACGCCGGCATCGAGCCGCACGTCGTCGAGTACCTGAAGACGCCGCCGAACCGGGCACTCATCAAGCAGATGCTCGCCCGCGCCGGCCTCTCGATCCGGGATGCGCTGCGAGAGAAGGGCACGCCCTACGCCGAGCTCGGCCTGGGCAATCCGGCGCTGACGGACGAGCAGCTCCTCGACGCCGTCGAGGCCCACCCAATCCTGCTGAACCGCCCACTCGTGGTCAGCCCGAAGGGCGTGCGCCTATGCAGGCCGTCCGAGGCGGTGCTCGACCTCCTGACGTCCCAACAGGGCGAGTTCGTGAAGGAGGACGGCGAGCGCGTCGTCGACGAGCTCGGTCGCCGCGTCGCCACCGCCTGAGGACTCCATGAGCACCTTCGAACGCTACCTGACCGTCTGGGTCGCGCTCTGCATCGTGGCTGGCATCGCGCTCGGCCACGTCATGCCGGGCTTCTTCCACGCCGTCGGCGCCGCTGAGGTCGCGAAGGTGAACCTGCCGGTGGCGGCCCTGATCTGGCTCATGGTCATCCCGATGCTGCTCAAGATCGACTTCGCCTCGCTGCGGCACGTCGGCCGGCACTGGCGCGGCATCGGCGTGACGCTGTTCATCAACTGGGCCGTGAAGCCCTTCTCGATGGCCGCGCTCGGCTGGCTGTTCATCGGCTACCTGTTCCGGCCCTACCTGCCGCCGGACCAGGTCGACAGCTACATCGCCGGGCTCATCATCCTGGCGGCGGCGCCCTGCACCGCGATGGTGTTCGTGTGGTCGAATCTGACCCGGGGCGAGCCGCACTTCACCTTGAGCCAGGTGGCGCTCAACGACACCATCATGGTGGTGGCCTTCGCGCCCATCGTCGCCCTGTTGCTCGGGCTCTCGGCCATCACGGTGCCCTGGGGCACGCTGGTGCTGTCGGTGGTGCTCTACATCGTCATCCCGGTGATCATCGCCCAGGTTGTCCGCCGGAGCCTCCTGGCCTCGGAAGGCCAGCCGGCGCTGGACCGGCTCCTCGCCAAGCTCGGGCCCGCCTCGCTCGTCGCGCTCCTGGCGACCCTGGTGCTGCTGTTCGGCTTCCAGGGCGAGCAGATCCTGGCGCAGCCGGCGGTCATCGGCCTGCTCGCCGTGCCGATCCTCATCCAGGTCTACCTGAACTCGGGGCTGGCCTACCTTCTGAACCGCGCCGCGGGCGAGCAGCACTGCGTGGCGGGGCCCTCGGCCCTGATCGGCGCCTCGAACTTCTTCGAGCTCGCGGTGGCCGCCGCCATCAGCCTGTTCGGCTTCAACTCGGGGGCCGCGCTTGCCACCGTCGTCGGCGTCCTCATCGAGGTGCCGGTGATGCTCTCTGTGGTGTGGATCGTGAACCGGTCGCAGGGCTGGTACGAGCGCGGGGCGAACCGGCGCGCAGTCCTGAAGCCGGTCTCGCGCCAAGCGTGACCAACAGGGTGCGGGCAGCGGCTGCCCGCACCGCCCTTCCGACGGCTAAGGCTTGGCTGGAGGAGCTCGGACGGACCTCCGCTCAGTCGTCGGCCGGCCGCTTGTCGTCGGTCTCGAACAGCACCTCGGTCCGCTGGGTGATGTAGACCTTCTCAATGACTACGGCGCCCTTGCCCTGCCGCCTGGCCTCGGCCTTGGCGTTGCGGATGGCCGAGCGATAGGCTTCGACCGCGTCGGCGTCGCTATCGAACGGACCACCCATGGTTGTGTTCGGGTAAGCCCAACTTTGATCCCCCTTCTTGACCCGCGAGTACCAGCCAGCCTTCCTCAGCTCGGATTTCACGATGCTGCGCGGGTCGGGAGAAGTCTCTTCGAGGTCGTAGGTCAGCAGGTACGCTGTCATCGCGGTCCAGGCTCGTTAGGGTTGGCGCCGCCGGATATTGTATCCGCTCGTACAATTGCCAAGCCGCGGGCCATCTCTTCCCGGCCATGGTCTCTTGAAAAGCTCCTTCGAACATCATCGAATTAACTCTTGCCCTACGGCCGGAGATGGACGAGTTTATTTCCATGAATGTCGAACAAGCGGCCAAGCAGCTTGAGGCCTTGGGCAGCCCCGCCCGGCTCCGGATCTATCGGGCGCTGGTGCGGGCCGGGCACGCCGGCCTGCCGGTGCGCCAGTTGCAGGAGCGCGTCGGCATCCCCGCCGCCTCGACGCTGTCGCACCACCTGCACCGGCTGATCCTCACCGGCTTGGTCTCGCAGGAGCGGCAGGCCACCACCCTAATCTGCCGCGCCGTCTACCCCGCCATGAACGCCCTCGTCGGGTTCCTGGCGGACGAGTGCTGCGCCGACGAGACCTGCTCTGGGACGGGCGAGGCGGCGTGATGCCGTGCCCGCTATTTCGATAGTTCCGGAACCTATGGAGGAGAGCATGCCGGATACCACGACGCCGCTTCCGGTCGCGGTCATCGGCGCCGGCCCGGTCGGCCTGGCGGCGGCCGCCCACCTGCTCGCCCACGGCCTGCCGGTGCGCGTCTACGAGGCGGGCCCGGAGGTCGGCGCCCACGTGCGGGCGTGGGGGCACGTGCGCCTGTTCTCGCCGTGGCGGTACAACGTCGACCCGGCGGCCCGGGCGCTCCTGGGGACGGGCTGGGACGCCCCGCCCGAGGATGGCTTCCCGACTGGCCATGAGTTCGTGGACCGCTACCTGGCGCCACTAGCCGCCACGCTCGGGCTGGCCGGCGCCGTCGAGACCGGCGCGCGGGTGACGGAGCTCGGGCGCCTCGGCATCGACAAGGTGACCGGCCGCGGCCGCGCCGACACGCCGTTCGTCCTGACGGTCGCCGGGGCCTGCGGGGACACGCGCCGCGACCTTGCGCGCGCCGTCATCGACGCGTCGGGGACCTGGGGCCAGCCGAACCCGCTCGGCGCGGGCGGCCTGCCGGCGGTCGGCGAGGCCGGGCTCGCCGACCGGATCGCGACCGGCATCCCGGACGTGCTCGGTCGCGAGCGGGCCGTGTACGCCGGCCAGACCACCCTGGTGGTCGGCGCCGGCCACTCCGCGGCCAACGTGCTCATCGACCTCGCGCGCCTCGCCGACGAGGCGGAGAGGACCATGGCCCTCTGGGCGACCCGCGGGACCGACCTGTCGCGCGTCTACGGAGGCGGGGCGGCCGACGAGCTCGCCGGCCGCGGCGACCTCGGCACGCGGCTGCGCGGCCTGGTCGAGGGTGGCCGGCTGCCCCTGGCGCTGGAGTTCGCGGTCACCGCCATTCGGAAGTGCTGCGGACGCCTCCTAGTCGACTGCGTCACCGCGGAAGGGCCACGCACCCTCGGGCCGGTGGACCGGATCGTCGCCGCGACCGGGCAGCGCCCCGACCTCGCCCTCACGCGGGAGCTGCGCGTCGACCTCGATCCCTGGCTGGAGAGCGTGCGGGCGTTGGGGCCGTTGATCGACCCGAACCTGCACTCCTGCGGCTCGGTCCAGCCGCACGGGCACCGCGAGGTGTCCCACCCCGAGCCCGGCTTCTACACGGTCGGCATCAAGAGCTACGGGCGGGCGCCGACCTTCCTGATGCTGACGGGCTTCGAGCAGGTCCGCTCGGTGGCCGCCGCGCTGGCGGGCGACCTTGCCGCCGCCGACGACGTGCACCTCGTCCTGCCGCAGACCGGGGTGTGCTCGACGTCCCGGGCGGACCCCGCCGCTGACGGATGCTGCGGCGGCCCCGAACCGGCCGCGACGGACACCTGTTGCCCGCCCGCACCGGCGCGGCGCCCGGTATCGGCGTCCTGCTGCGGCGCGCCGGCATGAGCGGCCGCGGCCGCCTCACCGTCATCTCGGCCTTGGGGATGGTGGAGATCCTCGCCTGGGGTTCGTCGTTCTACCTGCCGGCGGTGCTCGCCGGCCCCATCGCCGCCGACACGGGCTGGCCGCTGGCCTGGGTGGTCGGCGGCCTCTCGATCGGGCTCCTGGTGGCGGCAATTGCCTCGCCCCGGGTCGGAATCGCCATCCACCGGCACGGCGGGCGCCCGGTCCTGGCGCTGGCCGCCCTGCTGCTGGCGGCGGGACACGTCGTGATCGGCTTGGCGCCGAACCTGCCGGCGTTCCTCGCTGGCTGGCTTCTCCTCGGCCTCGGCATGGGCTGCGGCCTCTACGACCCGGCCTTCGCGACGCTAGGCCGGCTCTACGGCGCCGAGGCGCGCCCGGCCATCACCACGCTGACCCTCTGGGGCGGGTTCGCGAGCACCGTCTGCTGGCCGCTCTCGGCCTTCCTCGTTGAGCAGGTCGGCTGGCGCGGCGCCTGCCTCGCCTATGCCGGGCTGCACCTCGCCGTGACCCTGCCGCTGGTGCTCGGGCTGATCCCGCCGGCGCCCGCGGCGGCCCCCGGCGCAGAGGGAACGCGCGGGCACGGCGAGCCGCTGACGCCGCGCGAGCGGCGGGCCTTCCTTCTGATGGCCGGCGTGCTGGTGCTGGGCGGCACGGTGATGACGTTGGTCTCGGTGCACCTGATCACTCTGCTCCAAGCCAGAGGCGTGGCATTCGCCGCGGCCGTGTCCTACGGCGCGCTGATCGGCCCGGCCCAGGTCGGCGCGCGCATCGTGGAGATGGCTGGCAAGGGCCGCCACCACCCGCTCTGGACGCTCACGGCGGCCATGGCCCTGGTGGCGCTCGGGCTGGCCATCCTGGCGACAGGGATGCCGGCGGTCGGCGTCGCCCTGGTGTTCTACGGGGCCGGCAACGGGATCTACTCCATCGCAAGAGGCACGGTGCCGCTCGCGCTGTTCGGGACGGCTCGGTATCCGGTTCTCGTGGGCCGCCTGGCCCGTCCGGGTCTCGTCGCCCAGGCACTGGCGCCCTCGCTCGGGGCCATGGCCCTCGCCCACGGGGGCGCCGACGCGGCCTACGGCTTGTTGTTGGCGCTCGCGCTGGTCAACCTGGGCTTGGCATGCGCCCTATGGGGCACTCGCCCCGGCGCCGCCGAGCGGAGCGGCGCCTTTCGCTGAATGGAGGCTGCGTCCCGGCTTCAGAGCCGGTTCAAGGCGATACGCGCAATCTGGGGCATCTCGAACGAGGAGGTTCCTCCTTTGAAGTTCCGCATCGCAGGAATGGTCACAGCTGCCCTCGTGCTGCTCCCCGGGGTGGCCTCCGCGCAGTGGTACGAGCACGGCCCCCGGCATCACCATCACGACCAATGGGATCGTCACCGCCACCATAGCCATGGCTACGGGCACGACTTCGAGCGGGACCGCCACCACGGTTACGACCGTCCAGTCCATTTTGAGCGCGGCCACCACCATCATCACCACGGGTACTGACAGCCTCGGTGGATCCGACGGGGCCGAGCGCTCCGGTCTCGGCGGTCCCGCGCCCTTGACCTTCCCACCGTGGGAAGGAGCACCGTGACGTCCATCGACCTTCCGTACGACCCGGAAAACTGGCATCGTCGATTCGTGACGTTCTGGCTCGCCCTCCGGCGGCTGCTCCCGCTCCTGGCGGTTCTCAGCCTCGCCTTGACGCCGGTGACCGCTTCCGCGGCCGCCGTGGCCATGCACGCCTCCATGACGGCACAGGCCCACGGCTCGCACGGGGCGATGCTCGCCATGGACCATGCCGGCATGGACATAGCGAGCACGGACATGGACGACATGCCCTGCTGCCCGCCCGAGAAGGCGGAGAAGCCGGACTGCACCAAGGCGGGCTGCCCGCTGATGGCGCTCTGCCTTGCCAGCCTCGTCACGCTGCTGCCGGCCGTGGTGCCCGTCCCAGCGCCGATCGCGACACGGACCAGCCTCGCTTGGCCCGACGCGTCATTCTTCCGTGGCGTGCACGGCCCCCCTCTGCCCGAGCCTCCCCGAGCCTGAACCCGATCCGCCGGCGCCCGCGCCGGCACGGTGACGCGCGCCCGCACGTCGCCATCCATCGCGTTCAGGAGACATCACCCGTGACCAAGAACCCGTTCGCGCGCGCCGTGCCGGCCGCGCTGCTCGGCGCCGCCCTGTCGGCGTCGACGATGACCCTACCCGCCCTGGCGGACATCAAGGACTACCGCTTCGAGCTCGTGCAGCAGGAGGCGAAGGTCGGCGAGGCCGTCGTCGCCGTGCGCCTCGTCGACAAGCGCAGCGGCAAGCCGGTGCCTGACGCCGTCATCTTCGCCAAGCGCCTCGACATGGCGCCCGACAGCATGGAGGAGATGGTCACCAAGATCGAGCAGGTGCCCTCGACCGAGCCGGGCGTCTACCGGTTCAAGGCCAAGCTCTCGATGGCTGGCGGCTGGCGCCTGTCGCTCGGGGCCAAGGTCCAGGGCGAGACCGGCACGGTCGAGGACAAGCTGGTCTTCCAGGCCATCAAATGAGCCGCGCCGCCTGGGCGGCCGGGGCCTTCGCCGCGCTAGCGGCGGGGGCCGTCGGCTACGGGGCGGGACACGGGGACGTCCCCGTGCCGCCGATCGTGGAACGGGCCCGTTCCGAATTCGGCCCCGCGCTCGCCGAGCGCGCAAGGTCGGCGTTCGCGCACTGGATGCCGGCCGCCAAGCCCAACCCGCGGGCGGCCGCCTCCAAGACAGTGCCGTCGTCCGGGCCGGTGGTCTACTACCAGGACCCGGACGGGAAGCCGGTCTATTCGGTGTCTCCGACGGCGACCGCCGACGGTCGGGAATTCCGGGCCGTCCGAGCCAGCGAGGACGTGCGCTTCGATGTCGCCGACGAGGGCGAGGCCATGCCCGCCGACATGGCCGGCCATGACATGGCGCAGGGCGAGGGGGCCAAGGCCGCGGGGATCGCCCGGCGCATCCTCTACTACCGCAACCCGATGGGGCTGCCGGACACCTCGCCGGTTCCGAAGAAGGACTCGATGGGGATGGACTACATCCCCGTCTACGCGGGCGAGGACGAGGGCGGCGGCGTGAAGATTTCGCCGGGCAAGGTCCAGCGCACCGGCGTGCGGACCGAGGTCGCCGAGCGCCGCGTCCTGTCGCTGCCGGTTCGGGCGCCAGGCAGCGTCGAGGAGGACGAGCGCCGCATCTCCGTCATCGCCATGCGCACCGACGCCTACATCGAGAAGGTCGAGCCGGTCACCACCGGCGACCACGTCCACAAAGGCCAGCCGCTGCTGCGCCTGTTCGCGCCCGAGATCAACGCGGTCGCGGCCCAGTACCTGACCTCTATCGGCTACGAGGGCGGCCGGCGGCGCCTGGAGAACCTCGCCATCCCGCCGGAGGTGATCGACGAGATCGAGCGCACCCATAAGGTGCCGCCCTCCATCGTCTGGTCCTCGCCGCGGGACGGCGTCGTGGTCGAGCGCAACGTCTCGGACGGGATGAAGGCCAAGTCCGGCGACGTCCTGTTCCGCATCGTCGACCATACCCGCGTCTGGGTGCTCGCCGACGTGCCGGAGCGCGACCTCGCCGCGGTGGCGGAGGGGCAGAAGGCCACGGTGCGGGTCCGGGCCTTCCCCGAGCGGACCTTCGCCGGGATCGTGACGCGGATCTACCCGCACCTGATGGCGGAAACCCGGACCGCCCGGCTGCGCATCGAGTTGCCGAACCCCGACGGAGCGCTGCGCCCGTCGATGTACGCCGACGTCGAGATCGCGACCGGCGACGCCAAGCCGGTGGTGGCGGTGCCCGACGACGCCGTCATCGACACCGGCGAGCGCCAGGTCGTGCTCCTCGACCACGGCGAAGGGCGCTTCGAGCCGAAGCCGGTGAAGATCGGCCTGCGCGGCCGGGGCTACACGGAAATCCGCGAGGGCGTCTCGGCCGGTGACCGGGTGGTCACGGCGGCGAACTTCCTGATCGACGCCGAGAGCAACCTGAAGGCCGCGCTGCAGTCCCTGACCGCGCCGAAGGACGATCGGCAGGCGGCGGGCACGGGGGCGACGCCATGATCGCCCGCCTCATCGGCTGGTCGGCCCGCAACCTCGTCCTGGTGCTGATCGGGACCGTGTTCGCGGTCGCGACCGGCGTCTTGGCGCTGCGGACCCTGCCGCTGGACGCCATCCCCGACCTCTCGGACGTGCAGGCCATCGTCTACACCGAGTATCCGGGGCAGGCGCCTCAGGTCGTGGAGGACCAGGTCACCTACCCGCTGACCACCGCCATGCTGACGGTGCCGAAGGCGAAGGTGGTCCGCGGCTTCTCGTTCTTCGGGGTCTCCTTCGTCTACGTGATCTTCGAGGACGGCACCGACCCGTACTGGGGCCGCTCGCGTGTGCTGGAGTACCTCAACGGGGCGGCGAGCCGGCTTCCCGCGGGGGTGACGCCGACGCTGGGGCCCGACGCGACGGGGGTGGGCTGGGTCTACCAGTACGTCGTCGTGGCGAAGGAGCGGACGCTCGCGGAGCTTCGCTCGATCCAGGACTGGGTCGTCCGCTTCGGGGCCTCGCGTGCCGAGGGTGTGGCCGAGGTCGCGGGCGTCGGCGGCTTCGTGAAGCAGTACAACGTCGTGGTTGACCCGAACCGCCTGCGCGCGCAGGGCATTAGCCTCAACAAGCTCAGGGACGCCATCCGGTCGAGCAACGCCGACGTCGGCGGCCGCACGGTCGAGCTCTCGGAGTTCGAGTTCATGGTGCGCGGCCGCGGCTACATCCGCAGCGTCGCAGACATCGAGAACATCGTGCTGAAGACCTCGGGCGGCACGCCGTTTCGGGTGCGGGACGTTGCCCGGGTCGAGCTTGGGCCGGATGAGCGGCGCGGCATCACCGAGATGAACGGCGAGGGCGAGGTCGCCGGAGGCATCGTCCTCCAGCGCTTTGGCGCGAACGCGCTCAACGTGATCGAGGGGGTGAAGGCGAAGCTCGCCGAGGTCGCCAGGAGCCTGCCGGCTGGCACCGAGATCCTGCCGGTCTACGACCGCTCCCAACTCATCGACGCGGCCATCGACACATTGCGGCACACGCTGGTCGAGGAAAGCGTCGTCGTCTCGCTCGTCTGCGTCATCTTCCTGCTGCACGTGCGCAGCGCGCTGGTCGCCATCCTGATGCTGCCGGTCGGCATCCTGATGGCCTTCGCCGGCATGAGGGCGCTCGGAATCGGCGCCAACATCATGTCGCTCGGCGGCATTGCCATCGCGGTCGGCGCCATGATCGACGCCGCGATCGTCATGATCGAGAACGCCCACAAGCACCTGGAGCGGGCGCCCCCGGGAAAGCCGCGTGTCGAGGTCCTGGTCGCGGCAGCGGCGGAGGTGGGTCCCTCCCTGTTCTTCTCGCTCTTGGTCATCACGGTCTCTTTCCTGCCGATCTTCACCCTGGAGAGCCAGGAGGGGCGGCTGTTCGGGCCGCTCGCCTTCACCAAGACCTTCGCCATGGCGGCTGCGGCGCTCCTCTCGGTCACCCTGGTGCCGGCCCTGATGGCGCTGTTCGTGCGCGGGCGCATCGTGCCCGAGCACCGCAACCCGCTGAACCGGCTCCTCATCTGGCTGTACCGGCCGCTCATCGCCGGCGTGCTGCGGGCCCGGGTGCTCACCATCCTCCTCGCCCTGGGCGTGCTGGCGGCGACCGCATGGCCGGCCCGGCAACTCGGGTCGGAGTTCATGCCCGACCTCGACGAGGGCAGCCTGCTCTACATGCCGACGACTCTGCCCGGGATCTCGGTGACGAAGGCCGGCGAGCTCCTGGCGACCCAGGATCGGATCATCAAGAGCTTCCCCGAAGTGGCCTCGGTCTACGGCAAGGCGGGTCGCGCCAACACGGCCACCGACCCGGCGCCGATGGAGATGTTTGAGACGGTCATTACGCTGAAGCCGAAGGCGGAGTGGCGCTCCGGCGTAACCCTCTCCAGCCTCAAGGCGGAAATGGACGCGGCGCTCCAGTTCCCGGGCGTGTCGAATGCCTGGACGCAGCCGATCCGCGCCCGGATCGACATGCTCTCGACCGGCATCCGCACGCCGGTCGGGGTGAAGGTGCTCGGGACCGACCTGAAGGCCATGGAGGGGGTCGCCCGTCAGGTCGAGGGGGTGATCCGAGCCGTGCCAGGAACGTCGAGCGCCTATGCCGAGCGGGTCATCGGCGGCTACTTCCTCGACATCACCCCGGATCGCGAGGCGCTCGGACGCTACGGTCTGATGGTCGGAGACGTGCAGGACGTCGTCGCGACGGCGCTCGGCGGCCAATCCGTGACGAACACGGTCGAGGGCCGCGAGCGCTACACCGTGAACGTGCGCTACCCGCGCGCCTTCCGCTCGGACCCCAGGGCCATCGCCGACGAGGTGCAGGTGCCATTGCCGGCCGGGGGCACGGTGCCCCTGCGTGAGGTCGCCAAGGTCGAGCTGACCCGGGGCCCGACCTCGATCCGCACGGAAAACGGCCAGCTCGCGGTCTACATATTCGTGGACATCGCCGGCCGCGATCTCGGCGGCTACGTGGCCGAGGCACGCAAGGCAGTCACCGACGAGGTCAAGTTGCCCCAGGGCACGACCCTGCAGTGGAGCGGGCAGTACGAGTACCTGGAGCGGGCGGAGGCGCGCCTCGCGGTCGTGGTGCCGCTGACGCTGCTGATCGTGTTCCTGCTGCTCTACCTGAACTTCCGGCGCCTGACCGAGACGCTCATCGTGATGCTGTCGCTGCCCTTCGCCCTGGTCGGCGGGGTCTGGCTGCTCTGGTGGATGGGCTTCAACCTGTCGGTCGCGGTGGCGGTCGGCTTCATCGCCCTGGCCGGCGTCGCTGCCGAGACCGGGGTGATCATGCTGGTCTACCTCGACCACGCCCTCGACGAGGTCCGCGCCCAGTGCGGGCGCGAGGGACGCCCGCTCGCGCGCCCGGACCTGCGCCGGGCCATCATGGTCGGCGCGGTCGAGCGCGTCCGGCCCAAGATGATGACGGTCGTCGCCATCATGGCGGGCCTGCTGCCCATCCTCTGGAGCACCGGCTCGGGCACCGAGGTCATGCAGCGCATCGCCGTGCCGATGATCGGCGGGATGGTCTCCTCGACCGTGCTGACGCTGGTCGTGATCCCGGCGGTCTACGCCCTGGTGAAGGGACGCGGGTTGCCGCCGTGGGACCAGGTCCCCCGCGAGACGGCGGCTGGGAACGTAAGGCTGCCGCAGGCGGCCGAGTGAGAGCGAACGGGAGATGACGATGAAGAGCGATACGATGCCGTCTCGACGTGCCCTGCTCGCGGGCCTGGCGGCGGGGCTGGCGCTCGGACGGGGCGCCCTGGCGGAGGGGCTGCCCACGGTCGCGGTGACCAAGGACCCGAACTGCGGCTGCTGCGAGAAGTGGGTGACCCACCTGCGCGATGCCGGCTTCACGGTGACGGTGACCGAGGGCCCGGTGAACCCGGTGAAGGCCCGCCTCGGCGTGCCGCGAGACCTCGCCTCCTGCCACACGGCGCAGGTTGGTGGCTACGTCGTCGAGGGCCATGTCCCGGCCGGCGCCATCAAGCGCCTGCTGGCGGAGAAGCCGCAGGGGACCGGGCTGGCGGTGCCGGGCATGCCGGTTGGCTCGCCCGGCATGGAGGTCGATGGCATGGAACCGGACACATACGAGGTCACACTTTTCGGACCCGAGAGGCGGAGCGCCTTCGCGCGCTACCGCGGCGGCGAGTTGGCCTGAGCGAATTGTCCGGAGGGATCGCCCTTGACCTTCCCATGATGGGAAGCCCCATCTGGGTGTGACGCCATCCGAGGGAGTGCGTCATGCATCGGTTCAAGGTCGAGAAGATGGGTTGCGGCGGCTGCGCCAAGTCGGTGACCCGCGCGGTCCAAGGCATCGAGCCGAACGCCCGGGTCGAGGTCGAGCTCGGAGCCAATCTCGTGACCGTGTCGGATGCCGCCGGCCCGGTGGACCGGATCGCCCAGGCCATCGCCGCTGCGGGCTTCCCGGCCGAGCCGCTGCTCGCGGCGGCTTGAAACGCCGCGACGGCAACCAAACCTGCCTGCAGGCATTCACGTCTCAACGGCGGACATAGTCCCGCCTTCGGAATCGGTGTAAGCCAGACCTCATGAGCCTCGACCGGCAAATCGTGCGCCTGATGGCGGCGGTGATCCTCGCGATCATCGCCTACGTCGCGCCGTCAGCCGTCCAGGCCCACGAGGGGCACGCCCACCACGGCCATCACATGGCCGCGTCGCAGCCGAAGGCAGCCCCTGCGCCGGCTTCGGCCGTCGTGACCACGCCTGCCAAGCCGGCGGTCCGCTCCGAGGCGTCCGCCTCGCTCAAGGTCGCGCTCCCGGCCGCAGCCGTCGAGCCGGTGCGCATCGAGGCGGACCGGGACGGCGGCTGCTGCCCCGGGCCCTGCAAGACCCGCTGCTGCGGACCGATGGCCTGCTGCGCCACCGGCATCCTGTCCGGCCCCTTCGCCCTGTCGCCGTCCCTGTTCCGGACCGTCACGCTGATCCCGCGCGACGTCGCCGGCCGTTCGGGCCCCGGCCCCGAGGCCCTGCCCAAGCCCCCACGAACCCTCGCGTGAAATAGGGCGCGCCTGAGGCGCGCGACGCCCGGAGTGCGCCCGCGAACGGCGCCGTCCGGACTTCCTGACGCGAGGATTCCTGTTCATGTCGACTCGTTTTGCCGCCGCCCTGCGCGCGGTGGCGCTGCTTGCCGCCGTCCTGGCGGGGCCGGCGCTCGCCCACGAGGGCCACGACCACGGCGCCGCCCAGCCTCCTGTCTCGAAGACCATCGCCCCGCGCGGCGAGGCGCTCTCGGACGCCTTCGAGCTCGTCGCCATCCCGCGCGACGGGACCCTGACGCTGTTCCTCGACCGCTTCCGGACGAACGAGCCGGTTCCCGGCGCGACCATCGAGGTGGAGACGCCGGACGGTCCCAAGGTCGCGACCGCCACGACCGACGGCGGCTACGCGCTGCCGGCCCCGTGGCTGTCGAAGCCTGGCCGGCACGATCTCGTGGCGACCGTCACGGCCGGGGACGCGGTCGATGTGCTGACCGTGGCGGTCACCGTGCCCGACCCGAAGGTCGCCGCGGCCGCGGCGCCTGCCAAGCCGGCCCCGGCTCAGGCTGCCCTGGCGCGCGTCTCCGAGGTCGCCCACGACGTCCGGGAGCGGCTCATGGCCAAGGACCCGGCCCTGGTGGCCGCGGTCGCCGTCGCCTTCCTGCTCGGCGTGCTCGTGACGGCGCTCGCACGCGGGCGCCGTGGCGCGCCGGCGGTGGCGCTGGTCGCCATCGGCATCACCCTCATCCTCGGCACCGCCGCCTTCGCGCACGGCGACGAGGACCACGGCTCAACCGTTCAGGGCGCCGCCCTGATCGAGCCGCGCCAGACCACGCCGGCCTCGTCAGACCTCGCGCAGCGCCTGCCCGACGGCTCCGTCTTCGTGCCCAAGCCAACCCAGCGCCTGCTGGTCCTGCGCACCATCGTGACCGAGCAGGGGAGCTTTCACCGCTCGGTCGAGCTGCCAGGCCGCATCATCCCGGACCCGAACGCCAGCGGCGTCGTGCAGTCCTCGGTCGGCGGGCGTCTCTCGCCCCCGCCGTCCGGCCTGTTCCCGCGCCTCGGCACCAAGGTGCGCAAGGGCGACGTGCTCGCGACCGTGACCCCGCCGGTCCAGGCCGTCGATGTCTCCGACATGCGGCAGCGCCAGGGCGAACTCGACCAGCAGATCGCCATCGTTGAGCGTCGGGTCGAGCGTTTCCGGAAGCTCGCCACGAGCGGAGCCGTCGCCCAGACCCAGCTCGACGACGCGGTCGCCGAGCTCAACGGACTGCACGACCGTCGCGCCGCCCTCGACAAGATCCGCCAGCAGCCCGAGACCCTGGTAGCCCCCGTCGACGGCGTGGTGGCGCAGGCCGCGGCGGTCGCCGGCCAGATGGCAGCCCCCGGAGCCATGGTCTTCCAGATCGTCGACCCGGGCCGCCTCTGGGTCGAGGCGCTGAGCTTCGACGCCCTGACCGCGGCCCAGAACGCAACGGCGCGGCTCGCGGACGGGCGCACCCTAAAGCTCGCCTACCAGGGCACGGGGCTGGCCGACCGCAACCAGGCCATCCCGGTGCAGTTCGCGGTGCAGGGCGACGCCTCCGGCCTGCGCGTCGGCCAGTTCGTCACCGTGCTGGCCGGGACCGACACCGAGCAGTCCGGCTTGGCGCTGCCACGCGCGGCGGTCGTGCGCACCGGCAACGGGCAGGACGTCGTCTTCGAGCACACCACCGCCGAGCGCTTCGAGGCCCGGCCCGTGCGGGTCGAGCCGCTCGACGGCGGCCGCGTGCTGGTCGCCGAGGGGATCGGGCCCGGCAAGCGGGTCGTGACCCAGGGCGCCGAGCTCCTCGACCAGGTCCGCTGAGGAGGCGCCTGATGTTCACCTTCCTCGTCAGCCAGTCGGTCCGCAACCGTCTGCTCGTGCTCGCCATGGCCACGGTGCTGGTGCTCTTCGGCGCCTTCACCGCGACCAAGCTGCCGGTCGACGTCTTCCCCGACCTCAACAAGCCCACCGTCACCATCATGACGGAGGCCGAAGGGTACGCGCCCCAGGAGGTCGAGCAGCTCGTTACCTACCCTATCGAGACCCGGATGAACGGTCTGCCGGGCGTGACCCGAGTGCGCTCGGTCTCGGGCGTGGGCCTGTCCATCACCTACGTCGAGTTCGACTGGGGCACGGACATCTACCGCAATCGCCAGCAGGTCGCCGAGCGGCTGTCCCTTGTGCAGGACCAGCTGCCGCGGGGCGTGACCCCGGTCATGGGGCCGGTCTCCTCGATCATGGGCCAGATCCTGCTGGTGGCGGTCACCGGCGAGACCGCGAGCCCGATGCAGGTGCGCGAGGTCGCCGACTTCACCATCCGGCCGCGGCTGCTGACCATCCCGGGCGTGGCGCAGGTCATCCCCATCGGCGGCGAGGTGCGCCAGTTCCGGGTCAGCCCGAACCCGGCCGCCATGCGCTCGCTCGGAGTGACGAACGCCCAGCTTGAAACGGCGCTGGCGCAGTTCGGCACCAATGCCGGCGGCGGCTTCACCGACCAGAACGCGCGCGAGTACCTGATCCGGAACATCGGCCGGACCATGAGCCTCGACGACCTGCGTAACCTCGTGGTCGCGACGGTCAACGACGCGCCTGTCTACCTCCGTCAGCTCGCCGAGGTGTCCTTCGCCCCGAAGGTTAAGCGGGGCGATGCCGGCTACATGGCCAAGCCCGCGGTCATCGTCTCGGTCGAGAAGCAGCCCGACATCGATACGGTGCGGCTGACCCGTAGCATCGAGACGGCCCTGAGGGACATGACGCCGACCCTGCCGGCCGGCATCCGGGCCGACCAGGTCCTGTTCCGGCAGGCCGACTTCATCGAGACCTCGATCCGCAACGTCGAGCGCGTCCTCGTCGAGGCCGTGCTGGTGGTGGCGGTGGTGCTGTTCGCCTTCCTGCTGAACGTGCGCACCACGGCCATCTCGCTGCTCGCCATTCCGGTCTCGGTGCTGACGACGGCGGTGGTGTTCCACCTGTTCGGGCTGTCGATCAACACCATGACCCTCGGCGGGCTCGCCATCGCCATCGGCGAGCTCGTCGACGACGCGGTGGTCGACGTCGAGAACATCTTTCGCCGGCTCGGCGAGAACCGGCGGGCGGGCAACCCGAAGGGCGTGTTCCAGGTGGTGGTCGAGGCCTCGAACGAGGTCCGCTCCGGCATCGTCTACGCGACGCTGATCATCATCCTGGTGTTCGTGCCGCTCTTCGCGCTGTCGGGCATCGAGGGCCGGCTCTTCGCGCCGCTCGGGCAGGCCTACATCATCTCGATCCTGGCAAGCCTGCTCACCTCGATCACCCTGACCCCGGTGCTGGCCTCCCTGCTGCTGCCGGGCTTGAAGAACCTGGAGGAGCACGACAGCCGCTTCCTCAAGCTGCTGAAGCGCGGCAACGCCGCCCTGCTGCGGGTCGCCTTCCGACACAAGGGCCTGCTGGTCGGCACCGTCGCGGCGGCGGTGGTGGCCGCGGGCGTGGCCGCCTGGAACCTGCCGCGGGCCTTCCTGCCGCCCTTCAACGAGGGCTCGTTCACGGTCAACATGACCTTCAACCCCGGCATCTCGCTGGCCGAGAGCAATCGGGTCGGGCTGATCGCGGAGAAGCTGCTTCTGGACATCCCGGGCGTGAAGGCGGTCGGCCGCCGAACCGGCCGGGCCGAGCTCGACGAGCACGCCGAGGGCGTCCACTCGTCCGAGATCGAGGTGGCGCTCGACGAGGGCGCCAAGCGTCCGAAGGAGTCCCTCGTCGCTGACATCCGCGGGCGCCTCGCCGCCCTGCCTGTGGCGGTGAACGTCGGCCAGCCGATCTCGCACCGGCTCGACCACATGCTCTCGGGCGTGCGGGCCGAGATCGCGCTTAAGGTGTTCGGCGAGGACCTCGACGCCCTGCGCCGGGTCGCCAACTCCCTGCGCGACCGGATGGCCGCGATCCCGGGGCTCGTCGACCTGCAGGTCGAGCGGCAGGTGCGCATCCCGCAGCTGGAGGTGCGCGTCGACTACACCCGGGCGGCCCTCTACGGCGTGCAGCCGGCGGCTGTCGTCGAGCAGATCAGCCGCCTCTCGAACGGCCGCGTGGTCTCGACGGTGGTCGACGGCGTGCGCCGCTTCGACGTGGTCCTGCGCCTCTCGGAGAACCGCCGGACCACGACGGGCCTTGGAGATCTCCTGCTGGAGACGCCCTCGGGCTGGGTCCCGGCGCGGCAGGTTGCCGACATCCGCGAGACCGACGGGCCGAACCAGATCCTGCGCGAGAACGCCCGCCGCCGCATCGTCGTCCAGGCCAACACCAACGGCGAGAGCGACATGGCCACCATCGTGGCGGCCATCCGCGAGGCCGTGGCGAAGGAGCCGCTGCCGCCCGGCTTCTTCACCAGCCTGGAGGGCACCTTCCAGGCGCAGGAGGAGGCGAGCCGGACCATCGGGGCGCTCTCGGCGCTGTCCTTGGCGCTGGTCTTCGCCATCCTCTACAGCCGCTACCGCTCGGCCGCGCTCGCCCTCATCATCATGGGCAACGTGCCGCTCGCCCTTATCGGTTCGGTGGCCGCGCTGTGGCTCGTCGGGCAGCCGCTGTCCGTGGCGTCGATGATCGGCTTCATCACGCTGACCGGCATCGCCGCGCGTAACGGCATCCTCAAGATCAGCCATTACCTCAACCTCGCCATCGGCGAGGGAGTGCCGTTCGGACCCGACCTCGTGGTGCGCGGCAGCCTGGAGCGGCTGACCCCGGTGCTGATGACGGCCCTGTCGGCCGGCGTGGCCCTAGTGCCGCTGCTCTACGACGCCGCGAGCCCTGGCAAGGAGATCCTGCACCCGGTGGCGGTGACGATCTTCGGCGGCCTGATCAGCGCGACGCTGCTCGACACCTTCCTGACCCCGGTCCTGTTCCTGCGCTTCGGCCGCAAGCCGCTGGAGCGTCTGCGCACCCTCCACGCCGAGGCGCCGCCCTACCCATCCCCGGACGGAGCGCGCCCGCGCCCGGCGGAGGCCTACTGAACCCCGAGAGGAGACCTGAGCATGATGCTTCCGAGACTGACCCTGGCCGGCGCCCTCCTGGCCGCGACCGCCGCCTACGCCCACGAGACCGCCGGCCAGCACGGCGGCCGGGTGGCGGACGCGGGCAAGTTCCACGTCGAGCTCGTCGCCAAGGGCGAGACCGTCGACGTGTTCGTGTCCGACGAGGGCCAGAAGCCGGTCCCGGCCGCGGGCTTCAAGGGCACGGCCATCCTCGTCGTCGGCGGCAAGCCGACCCGCGTGCCCCTGGAGCCCGCCGACGGCAACCGCCTGACCGGCAAGGCCGCGGCGGCCCTCGGCGACAGCCCGAAGGGCGCGGTGCAGCTCACAGGCCCCGACGGCGCGACCGCCAGCGGCAAGTTCAACTGACCCAAAGCACCAGGAAGAATCCTTCGATGAAGACGCTGACCTCGACACTCGCCGCCGCGGCCCTGGCCCTCGGTCTCTCGGGCATCGCCCTGGCGCACGAGGCCCACGACCATGCCGGACATGCCGGGCACGACCACGCCACGATGACGGCGACGGACAAGGCGGACACGCCGGCCACGAAGGCGTTCCGGGACGTCGGCGCCGAGATGCACCGGGACATGGACATCCGCTACACGAACGACGTCGACGTCGACTTCGTGCGCGGCATGATCCCCCACCACAAGGGGGCCGTTGCCATGGCCAAGGTCGCCCTCCAGCATTCCAAGGACCCCGAGATCCGGAAGCTGGCCGAGGAGATCATCAAGGCCCAGGACGTCGAGATCGCCCAGATGGAGGCCTTCCTCAAGAAGAAGGGCACCCAGTGAGGTCGCCCTCGCGCAGGTAGGCGGCTCTCCCAAATCCGTGATCGTCCAGAGTATTTATTTCTGAACGCTTCGCGGATTGGGGAGTTTGCTATCCAGGTTATAGCTGGCTGATCGAGTTAATACTTTGTCAGATCTCTAGTTTTGCCCTCATTCGCCAATATAAGCGAGAAGGATACCTGAATGAGCCACGTGTCGAGCGAGATGCAATCATGCATCGACGAGTGCCTGCGCTGCTACCAGACCTGCCTGGGCATGGCCTCGAACCACTGCCTGCCGGCCGGCGGGAAGCACGTCGAGCCGGGGCATTTCCGCCTGATGATGGCCTGCGCGGAGATCTGCCGGACCTCGGCGCACTTCATGCTGATCGGCACCCCCGAGCACAAGCACACCTGCCGGGCCTGCGCCGAGGTCTGCGAGGCTTGCGCCAGGAGCTGCGAGCAGGTCGGCGACATGCAGGACTGCGTCGCGCAGTGCCGGGCCTGCGCCGAGAGCTGCCGGAAGATGGCCGCCTGAACCCGACGCGGCGGCTCGACCGGCCGCCCCCGCCAACCAACCTGAGGAGGCAATCTTGTTCGTTCGCACCCTGACCCTCGCCGCGACCCTGGCGCTCGCCGGCACCGGGGCGGCCTTCGCCGCCGACCACGACCACGGCTCCATGCAGGGGCCCTCGTTCGAGCTGCCCGCGGCTTGCAAGGCGGCGTCGGCCGCCAAGGAGGATTCGATGAAGGACATGCAGGGTCACATGTCCCAGGCCATGCAGGGCATGGGCGGCCAGATGACCGAGGCCCAGAAGGGCCTGCAGCAGGCCATGATGTCGATGAACGGTCCCATGATGCAGGGGATGATGGCCAAGGACGCCGACGTCGCCTGGATCTGCGCGATGATCCCGCACCACCAGGGCGCCATCGCGATGGCCCAGGTCGGGCTCAAGAACGGCGACAATCCCGAGGCGAAGAAGATCGCCGAGAAGACCATCCAGGAGCAGGAGAAGAGCATCAAGGAACTTACGTCCTGGCTCGACAAGAACGCCCAGAAGGAAGGCCGCCAGTAAGCCGCCGGCTGCCGTCGGGTCGCTCGTGGCCCGGCGGCGCCTCCTCGGCCACGCGGATAGGAGCGGTCATGAGCGACGCGCCACAGGGACACCACCCCGCCCCGGGAGGCCACGCCTGCGCGGGCGGCCACGGCCATGCCGAGCACGGGCACGCACATGGCCATGCGCACGGCGACCAGGCCGGCATCGCGGCGAACGACGCGGGTGCCAACCGTGTGAAGGACCCGGTCTGCGGGATGATGGTCGACCCGCATACGACGAAGCACCGGGCCGAGCACGGCGGTCACCCGTACTACTTCTGCTCGAACGGCTGCCGGACCAAGTTCGAGGCCGACCCGGTCCGCTACGTCGATCCCGGCCAAGCCGCGACGAAGGCCGACCCGGTGCCCGAAGGCACGATCTACACCTGCCCGATGCATCCGGAAGTTCGGCAGGTCGGCCCCGGGGCATGCCCGATCTGCGGAATGGCCCTGGAGCCGGCGATGGTCGGCGCCGACGAAGGACCGAGCGAGGAGCTCATCGACATGACCCGGCGGTTCCGGGTCGGGCTCGTCCTGACCCTGCCGGTGTTCGTGCTGGAGATGGGCGGCCACCTGTTCGGCCTCACCGAGCGCCTCGGCCAGCAGACGTCCAACTGGATACAGTTCGCGCTGGCGACCCCGGTCGTGCTCTGGGCCGGCTGGCCGTTCTTCGTGCGAGGCTACCGCTCTGTGGTCTCGCGCAACCTGAACATGTTCACCCTGGTCGCCCTCGGGACGGGGGTGGCCTGGGCCTACAGCGTGGTCGCGACGTTCGCGCCCGGGCTCTTCCCGGAGGCGCTGCGCGGGCATGGCGGGGCGGTGCCGGCCTATTTCGAGGCGGCCGCGGTCATCACCGTGCTGGTGCTGCTCGGGCAGGTGCTGGAACTGCGCGCCCGCGAGAGCACCGGTGGCGCGCTCCGCGCGCTACTCGACCTCGCGCCGAAGACGGCCCGGCGCATCCACCCCGACGGTACGGACGAGGAGGTGCAGCTCGACGCCATCGGCGTCGGCGACCGTCTGCGCGTGCGCCCCGGCGAGAAGGTGCCGGTCGACGGCGCCGTCGTGGAGGGCCGCAGCTCGGTGGACGAGAGCCTGGTGACAGGGGAATCCATGCCCGTCGGCAAGGAGGTCGGCGCCAGCGTCATCGGCGGCAGCCTCAACCAGTCCGGCTCGCTCGTGGTCGAGGCGACCAAGGTCGGGCGCGACACCATGCTGGCCCGCATCGTCCAGATGGTGGCCGAGGCGCAGCGCTCGCGCGCGCCCATCCAGCGCCTCGCCGACCAGGTCGCCGGCTGGTTCGTGCCGGCGGTCATCGGCGTGGCGGTGCTCGCATTCGTCGCCTGGATGGCGTTCGGGCCTGAGCCGCGCTTCACGTTCGCGCTGCTTGCGGCGGTCGCGGTGCTCATCATCGCATGCCCCTGCGCGCTCGGCCTCGCCACGCCGATGTCGATCATGGTCGGGGTCGGCCGCGGCGCCCAGGCCGGGGTGCTGGTCAAGAGCGCCGAGGCCCTGGAGCGCATGGAGCGGGTCACCACGCTGGTGGTCGACAAGACGGGGACGCTGACGGAGGGCAAGCCGGCGGTGACGCGGGTCGTGGCGGCGACAGGCTTCGACGAGGCTACCGTGCTGCGCCTCTCGGCGAGCGTCGAGCGGGCGAGCGAGCATCCGCTCGCCCTGGCCATCGTGGCGGCCGCCGGGAAGCGCGGGATCGCGGCCTCCCCCGTCGAGGATTTCGACAGCCCGACCGGCAAGGGTGCGCTCGGCACCGTCGAGGGCCGCCGCGTGGCCCTCGGCAACGCAGCCTTCCTGCGTGAGCAGGGCGTCGATGTCTCGGCCCACGCGGCCGAGGCCGACGAGCTCCGGCGCGACGGCGCCACGGCGATCTTCGCGGGCGTCGACGGGCGCGTGGCCGGCGTCATCGCCATCGCCGACCCCGTCAAGGCGACGACGCCCGAGGCGCTCGCCGCGCTTCGGGCCGAGGGCATCCGGGTCGTGATGCTGACCGGGGACAACCGCACGACCGCCGATGCCGTGGCGCGCCGGCTCGGCATCGAGGAGGTCGAGGCCGAGGTGCTGCCCGACCAGAAAGCCGCCGTGGTCGAGCGCCACAAGGCCGCCGGTCAGGTCGTCGCGATGGCCGGAGACGGCGTGAACGACGCTCCCGCGCTCGCCGCGGCGGACGTCGGCATCGCGATGGGGACCGGCACGGACGTGGCCATCGAGAGCGCCGGCCTGACGCTGCTCAAGGGCGACCTCCTCGGCATCGTGCGGGCGCGGCGGCTATCTCGGGCGGTGATGGGCAACATCCGCCAGAACCTGTTCTTCGCCTTCGTCTACAACGCCGCCGGCGTGCCGGTGGCGGCGGGCATTCTCTACCCGTTCCTCGGCATCCTGCTCTCGCCGGTCATCGCGGCCGCGGCGATGGCGCTGTCCTCGGTCAGCGTGATCGGCAACGCCCTGCGCCTGCGGGCGACGAAGCTCGACCCCTCGTCCGCCCGCTAGGAGCCTGCATGTTCCCGACCTGGCTCCACGCCCTCGCCGTCGCGTCCCTGTTGCTGGGGGTCGCGTGCGCCCTGCTGCTGTCGGTGCAGGTCATCCGCCATCCGCAGCACATGACCGTGATGAACGTGGTCTGGCCGGTCAGCGCCCTGTTCGGAACTGTCGCCGTGGTGTGGGCCTACTTCCGATACGGTCGCCTCGCCACGATGGAGGCGCACCACCACGCCAAGGAGCGGGGCGAGGAGCCGCCGAACATGACCGGCACTCCGTTCTCGGTGATGGTCGGCAAGGGCGCGCTCCACTGTGGCAGCGGCTGCATGCTGGGCGACGTCGCCGCCGAGTGGCTCGCCTTCCTGGTGCCGGCGGTGGCGGTCTGGTTCGGCTGGCACTCCCTGTTCGAGGAGAAGATGTACGCGGTCTGGGTGCTGGACTTCGTCTTCGCCTACGCGCTGGGGATCGTGTTCCAGTATTACGCCATCGTGCCGATGCGGGGGCTCTCCCCCGGCGAGGGCCTCGTGGCGGCCGTGAAGGCGGACACCGCCTCGCTGATCGCCTGGCAGGTCGGCATGTACGGTTTCATGGCCTTCGCGCAGTTCTACCTGTTCCCGCACCTCGCGGGGCAGCGGGCCCCGGTGAACTCGGTCGAGTTCTGGGCCGCCATGCAGCTCGCCATGGTCGCGGGATTCCTGACCAGCTACCCCGTCAACTGGTGGCTCGTCGGTTCCGGCATCAAGGAACGCATGTAGGCCGGCACGGCCTCCCATCCGGCTTGATTGCGCGGGGGGACCTGTTCCGCCTGTATCCACCTTCCCGTCGCGGTGCCATTGTTGTTCACGCCCATCGTCGTCCACGACCTGATCCACCGTGTCGCCGGCCTCGACGGACCCCACGGCCATTGGTGGATGGAGCTCGTGTCGGTCCTTGCTCTCGTCGTGGCGCCGGCCTGGACGGGGTGGATGGCGCTGCGCCTCGCCTGGCGCACGCTGCGCGAACGGCGCCGGCGCGGCGCGGGAAATCCCGGAGAGTGGCGCCTTGAGCGCTTCGTCCTGCGGGCGACGCTGCGCCCGCAGTTGCGGCTGCTGCTGCTCTCGCTCCTGACGCTGCCGGCCGCGTGGCTCCTCCTGGAGATCCCCAAGCACATCATCAACCACGCCCTCTCGGACGCGGAGGGCGACGGCCATCCCGAGATGGCCTTCCTCGGGCTCGAACTGGGACGTGTCGAACTCCTGTTCGCGCTGTGCGCGAGCTACCTCGCCGTGCTGACGCTGGGCGGCCTCGCCAAGTACGCGGTCAACCGGACGCGCGGCGGCCTCAACGAGCGCCTCGTGCGCCGGTTGCGTCTCGCCGTCTTCCGGCGTGCCCGTGGGGAGCGGTCGCCCGAGCGCCGCGCCGCGCTGGCCGCCGTCGCCGTGCAGGAGGTCGAGCCCATCGGCTACGCCGGCGCGGGCCTGGTGGCCGTGCCCTTCGTCCAGGGCGGCACGCTCGTGACCAGCGTGGCCTTCCTACTCCTCCAGGATGCCGCCCTGGCGCTGGCCGCGTTGGTGATGCTGCCGGTGCAGCTCACGCTCTTGCCGCGGCTGCAGCGGCGCCTGAACGCCAAGGTGCGTGAGCGGGTGCACGCGACCCGGACTCTCGGCGGCCTCCTGACCGCGCCTGAAGCCGGAACCGCGGAACATCCCCCGGTCCTCCTCCGGCAGATGCGCCAGGCCGAGGCGCTGGAGCGGGTGCGTGTCGAGATCGCCGATCTGAAGGGCCGGCTCAAGGGCATCTACAACTACACGGCCAACCTGACGCCGTTCTTCTTCTTCTCGGTCGGCGGCTACCTTGTCATCCAGGGACGGCTCTCGCTCGGGGCGCTGGTTGCCGCACTCGCGGCCTACAAGGAGATTTCGCCGGCCCTGCGGGAGCTGTTTGATTTCGCGCAGGGCTGGTCGGACGCGCGAGCCCGGTTCGAGGAGGTAACCAGGGCGCTCAGCTTCCCCGGCTCGCAGGGTTGGTCGCGCATTCCTGGCCTAAACGCTGACGTCGCGGGTCAATCACAGAGGAATTTCGCCCCCATGCCAGTTGGGTCGAAGTAGTCGCTCGGCTTGCGCTTATGTGGTCGCCACGAATCCCCTTATGCCTAGCCGCTCCTGAGCGAAGCGTCCGCTGGTTGGTGTACATCTGCCAGCCTTCGTAATTACCTCACGGTGGCAGGTCGGGCATACATCTCACCGCAAATCCGCCTCTCAGTTCTAAGGCGGAACTAGTGCCTAGCGGGCGTCGTGACGGTGCAATCGTGACAAGCCTCTATTTCAGGAAAGGCCGAGCTGGTGATGAAGGAGCGTCATTCCTGGGGCCAGAGGAACGCGGGTCGTCGCCGTCGCGTCAGGCCGCATGTCCGGGCCGCCGCGCGCCGAGCCTTCGTCGCGATTACGGTCGCCGTCCTCGCCGTCGCGTGCTGCGGGTTCGCGGCCAAGGGGCTGTTCGAGAGCCGTGTGCTGATGCCCCCCTACGTCGCTCGCTGACCCCGGGCCCAGATCGCTCACGCGGGCTCACCCAACGGCGACAAGGCCTCGATGATGCGGCAGTCGGCGACCGACCCGCAGCCGCACTGGCCGATGACCTCGCGGAGCTCCGAGGCGAGCCGGGTCAGGTCGGCCAGCTTGCGCTCCACGTCGGCGAGATGGGCGCGGGCGATGGTGTCGACCTCGCCGCAGGAACGATCCCGGTCGTCCGCCAGGGCGAGCAGGTCCCGGATCTGCTCCACGGTGAAGCCTAGCGCGCGACCGCGGCGGATGAAGCGCAGCCGGCGCAGGTGCTCGGGCCCGTAGAGGCGGTAGTTTCCGCTCGACCGCGCCGGCGGGGGCAGCAACCCGACCTTCTCGTACCACCGGATCGTCTCGACACGGGTCTGCGTGGCCTCCGCGAGGCTGCCGATGGTCATGGAAGGGGCGGTCCGCACGGCCTTGACCCTGTAGCGACTACAGGGTGCATGTAGGGGGCCTTCCCAGTCCGGACCAGGAGCCCGGCGAACGGAGCGCATCATGAACCAGGCCGTCGGCGCGGACCGCACACCCTTCCCCACGAACGGACCGCAGGCCCTGCGCTACAGGGTCAAGGGCATGGACTGCCCGACCTGCGCCGGGAAGATCGAGACCGCCGTCTCCCGGCTGCCGGGCGTCGCGGACGTGCGCGTGAACTACGGCAGTCAGGTCCTCGATCTCGCGCTCGACGAGGCCGCGACGCCGAGGACCGAATTGGAGGGGCGCATCGAGCGCCTGGGCTACGGCGTCGCGCCGCTTCCCACGGCCGCGGACCTGGCCTTGGCGCAAGCCTCGGGCGGGGCCCCGCCCGTCGAGACCGCGGAGGAGCCCGAGCCGCCGCTCTGGCGGACCCGGAAGGCGCTGCTGGGCATCCTGATCGGCGCTCTGTTCGCCGCCGGCTTCCTGGTCGAGCGGGTCGCGCCTGGCGTGGTGGGCGAGTACGCCTACTGGCCAGGGGCGCTCGTCGGCCTCGCCTATTACGGCCGCCGCGCGGCCGTGGCGGCGTTCGCCGGCACGCCCTTCTCCATCGAGATGCTGATGACGGTCGCGACCGCGGGGGCGCTCGCCATCCACGCCGCCGAGGAGGCCGCCATCGTCGTGCTGCTCTTCACGGTCGGCGAGATGCTGGAGGTCGTGGCGGCGGGCCGGGCGCGGGCCGGCATCAAGGCGCTCGCCGCCCTGGTGCCGAAGACCGCCCGCCTGGTCGACGAGGCCGATGGCACCATCCGCGAGGTGGCCGCCGCGTCGCTGGCCGTCGGTCAGGTCGTGGTCGTGCGGCCGGGCGACCGCGTGCCCGCCGACGGGGTGATCACCGACGGCGCGTCGAGCCTCGACGAGTCCCCCATCACCGGCGAGTCGGTCCCGAAGCCCAAGGAGGTCGGCGACCCGGTCTACGCCGGCAGCGTCAACGCCGACGGCGCGCTCCAGGTCCGGGTCACCAAGACGGCGGCCGACAACACGGTCGCCCGCATCCTGCACCTCGTCGAAGAGGCGCAGGCATCGAAGTCGCCCACGGCGCGCTTCATCGACCGGTTCAGCGCGGTCTACACGCCCATCGCGTTCGCGTTCGCGGCAGGGGTCGCGGTCGTGCCGCCGCTGCTCGGCGCCGACTGGGGCACCTGGATCTACCGGGGCCTGGCGCTCCTCCTCATCGCCTGCCCCTGCGCGCTGGTGCTCTCGACCCCGGCGGCCATCGCCTCCGGACTGGCCGCCGGTGCGCGACGCGGGCTCCTCGTCAAGGGCGGCGCCGCGCTGGAGGTCATCGGGCGGGTGCGCACGGTCGCGTTCGACAAGACCGGGACGCTGACCGCCGGACGGCCGCGGGTCTCTGACATCGTGGTCTTCGCCCCGGACGCGTCGGAGCGCTCGCTTCTCGGGTTGGCAGCCGCGGTCGAGAGCGGAAGTAGCCACCCCATCGCTCGGGCCATCCTCGACCGGGCAAGCGCGGACGGGGTGCCGCTGCGCCCGACGCGGGACGCCCGCGCCATCCCCGGCAAGGCGGTGTCGGCCACGGTGATGGGTCAGACGGTGCTCGTCGCCTCCCCACGCCACGCCGCCGAGAGCGCGCGGCTCGGCCCCGAGGCCGAGCGCGGGATCGCGGACCTGGAAGCCGCCGGTAAGACGGTGGTCATCGTCGTCCGCGGCGCCGAGGCCTTGGGCGCCATCGCGGTCCGGGACGAGCCCCGCGCCGACGCGGCGGCCGGCATCTCGGCCCTGCGGAAGCTCGGCGTCCGCAGCGTGATGCTGACCGGCGACAACCGGCGCACGGGCGAGGCGGTCGCGTCCGAACTCGGGCTCGACGTGACGGCCGAGCTCCTGCCCCAGGACAAGCTCGCCGAGATCGCGGCCCTGAAGGCGGCGGCTCCGGTGGCGATGGTCGGCGACGGCATCAACGACGCGCCGGCGCTCGCCGCCGCCAGCGTCGGCATCGCGATGGGCGGCGGCACCGACGCGGCCCTGGAAACGGCGGACGCGGCGGTGCTGAACGACCGGGTGGGCGACGTGGCCGCGCTGGTCTCCCTCTCTCGGGCGACCCTGGGCAATATCCGGCAGAACGTCGCGATCGCCCTCGGCCTGAAGGCCGTGTTCCTGGTGACGACCATCGCCGGCATCACCGGCCTCTGGCCGGCCATCCTGGCCGACACCGGCGCGACCGTCCTGGTGACGGCCAACGCGCTCCGTCTCCTGAGGGCCTGATGATCTCCCGGTCAGGGTGGGCCGGCCGGGCCGCGACCGTGGCCGGGGTGGCGGTGGCTGCCGCGGCCATCGACCTCGGTGCGAAGGCGATGGCCGAGGCGTGGCTGGAGGAGGGCGCCGTCAGGGGCGCGCTGCCTTTCGTCGACCTGAGCCTGTCGTTCAACCACGGCATCAGCTTCAGCCTGTTCCCGGCGCACGACCCGTCCTCGCTGGCGCTGCTCCTCGCCATCCAGGGCACGCTCACCTGCCTCGTGGCCGGCTGGGCCCTGGCCGCGGGCGGCGGGCTCGAACGCCTCGGGCTCGCCGCGATAGCGGGCGGGGCCGCCGGCAACTTCGTCGACCGGCTCATGGACGGCGTCGTCACGGACTACCTCGACCTGCACACCGGCGGCATCCGCTGGTTCACCTTCAACTTGGCGGACGTCTGGATCTCGGCGGGCGTGGTGCTGCTGCTCCTCGACGGATTCCTCGTGTCCGATCGGCGGCGCGCCGCCGCCGAGGGGGAGATTTCGTGAGGGCTCGATCCGGCGGTCGCCGCCCTGCGGACCGGGTGCGTCCTCGGCTCACGCCAGCCGTTCGGCGCGGCCGCACCGTCCCTGTCGGAGAGCCGAACGGAGTACCCTCCGACCGGCCGATCACGCACCTCGGGTGAGCGCCGCCAGCGTGATAGGGGCGGGATTGGCCGCGGCCGCCAGACACATCGGGTAGGGCGCCCGGCGAGGTTCGGTCACACCGCCGCGGCCGTGGGCCCGCCCGACGGCGGCGCCCGCCGACGGAGACCGCCCGCGCCCGGCTGCCACGGCCCGTGAGTGTGACGAGGAGGGACGAGTGGGACGCTTCCTGATGCTGGTCGCCCTCGCGGTCGCGGCGGCGACGCCGGCCCTCACCTTGCGGCTGACCGGCCTGCAGGTCGGGCCCATCGGCGAGACGGCGGCCTTCGGGGCCGCCATTCTCGCGGCGGGCTTCCTGCTGTCCTGGGGGGCGGAAGCCGCCGAGCGGCACGTCTCGCAGGGGCTGATCATCGCCGTCGTCGCCCTCGTGACCGTGCTGCCCGAATATGCGGTCGACCTCTACTACGCCTACCAGGCCGGCAAGGTAGGGCCGGGCTCGCAGTACGTGCACTACGCCGCCGCCAACATGACGGGGGCCAACCGGCTGCTCGTCGGCTTGGCCTGGCCGCTCCTGGTCGCCATCCATTGGGCGCGGGGCGGTGGCCGCGCGGTGGAGTTGACCCGAGCCAACGCGGTCGAGGTCGCCTTCCTGCTCCTGGCGAGCCTGTACGCCTTCGTCATCGTGCTCAAGGACGGCATCGGGCCGCTCGATTTCGTGGTCCTGGCGGCGTTCTTCGGCGCCTACGTCTGGCGCACCCGCAGCGCGCCTGAGGATGAGGATGAGGATGAGGATGAGGAGCCCGGCCCTGCCGCCGCCCTGAACGCGTTGCCCGTGGCAAGGCGGTGGGCCGCGACGGCGGCCCTGACGTTGGTCGCCTGCGGGATCATCCTGATCTCGGCCGAGCCGTTCGCCGAGGCGCTGGTCGGCGCCGGCCGGGTCCTCGGCCTCGACGAGTTCCTCCTCATCCAGTGGCTCGCGCCGCTGGCGAGCGAAGCCCCGGCCATGACCGTCGCGGTCCTGTTCGTGCTGGCGGGCCGGGCCGCCAACGGGCTCGGCACCCTCGTCAGCGACAAGATCAGCCAGTGGACGCTACTGGTCGGCATGCTGCCGCTCGCGATGAGCGTCGGCGCGGGCTCGCTGGCGAACCTGCCGCTCGACGCCCGCCAGGCGGAGGAGTTCTTCCTGACCGCCGCGCAATCGCTGTTCGCGTTAGGCCTGCTGCTGCGGCTACGTCTCGACCTCCTTTCGGCATTCGCCCTGGCAAGCCTCTTCGGCCTGCAGGTGGTGCTGGCCTTCGCCTACCGGGACGACGCGGCGCGCACGGTGGCGACGCTGGCCGCGCTCGCATGGATCTATCTCGGGCTCGCCGCCATCCTGTTTCTCGTGAACCGCCGCCACCTCGTCGAGCTCCTGCGCGTCGCCTTCCTGCCGCCCGCGGCGGGCGCCCCGGTCCGGCCGGAGCGGCCGGATTGAACGCTTGGCCGCTCGGGCCTACCGGGGTGCAGGGTCGGGCGGAGCGGGGCGGAGCGCCGTCGTGACCTCCTCGAACCGTGCGTTCGCGTCGGACCAGCTCTGGACGAAATCGAACACCTCGCGCATCGCCGGCGCGATCTCCCTGTAGGCCGCTAGCGCGGCCACGAGCGCGCCGAGCGAGAGGCGCTCCTGCACGACCAGGTAGCCGCCGATCGCGAAGAAGAAGAACGGCGTCAGGTTGGAGGTGTAGTTGTACAAGCCTTTGAGGCGGCCCTTGAGGTCGTTGATCTCGACCCGCACGCGCTCAAGGTCCTCGGCCAAGCGCATCTGCCGCGACCGGGCCGGCGTCCGTGCGGGCCGGTCGCGTGGCGGCGTGGCCTCCCGACCGGCCGGCGCCGCGGTCAGGAGACCTCCCAAGGCCCGCGTCGCGTGAACCCGCTCGCGCACCTTCGCGTTCAGGCGCCGCTGCAGGGGCGGCAGCAGCGTGAGCTGGACCGGCAGCATCATCAGCGCCGCCAACGCGAGGGCGGCGTTCTGGAGGAGCAGGAAGACGATGCTGGTCGCGAGCGTTCCGCCCTGCACGAGCGGCACGACAACGAGGCTCCCGCCGAAATAGCCGATCGGCTCGACTTCCTGCATGGCCACAGCCGCCAGCGCGGCCCGTCGATCGGGCGAGGGCTCGTCGCGCGCGCGACGGAGGATGGCGAGGCGCAGGCGGCGCACGAGACGCTCGTTGACGCGGCCGCGCGACCGGTTGACCGCATACTTCGAGAGCCCGCCGAGCGTGAGCACGGCCAGGTAGCTCCCGCACAGGGCGAACAGTAGCTCCACCTGGCTCAAGGTGAAGCCGAGGACCACCATCTCCGGATGCCCGTCCCCGTCAGCGTCGGTGATGGCGCGATTGATGATGTGCTTGGGGATTTCGAGGAGGAGCCACGCCGCGGGCAGCGTCAGCAGCGAGAGCAGCACGAGACGCAGCTGGAAGCGCAGCGTCGCACGGACGACGAAACGCTCCAGGCGCCAGCCATAGGTGCCCTCGCGGGCGCCGCCCGACGACGGCATCGACCCGGTCCGGGGCTCGCGCGACGGAACGGCAACCCGGTGGATCCGTCGACGTCCTCCCCGCCCCAGCCGTCGCAGGCCGAGCCGGACCAGCAGCCATCCTGTCCAGGCCGGCGCGACCACGAAGGCGAGCAGGGCCAGGAGGTCGACCCACCAGTGGCTGTGGGGGTAATCGACCCCCGTCATCCGGTGGGCCAAGGCATGAATCAGGGAGGGCGTGACCAAGAAGGGCTCCGACATGGTGTCCGGCCCTCTCTCGTGGGGGCCTCGGGCTTCCGGCGCCGTTCCGTGTCGGCGGCGGGGTTGGAAGCAGGGTTGGCGCAGGGTGGCCGGGCCGCGGGCGATCCCGGGGGAAGGCGGTCCCGGGCGGCATCCCGCGGGCTGGGCGTCAGCGGCCGTCGGGCGTGCGCAGGCCCGCCCAGAGGTCCTCGACCTGGTCGTAGTGGGCCTTGGCGCCGTAGGGGGCCACGGGCAGTTCCGCGAAGCGCGCGGTGAGGCGGCCGAGCGCCTGGACCAGGCCGTAGGAGAACACGACGCGGTCGCGCTGCGCCACGACCAGGCCCACCCGGGCGTTGAGCAGTTCCTGTTGGGCGTTCAGGACATCGAGGGTGGTGCGCTGGCCGGCCCGCGCCTCGTCCCGCACGCCGGCCAGCGCCACCTCGTTGGCCTGGACCTGGGCTTGTGAGGCGGCGACCTGCGCCTTCGAGGCCTCAAGCTGTGCCCAGGCTGCGACGATGCCGGCGCGGACGGCGTCGCGCACCTGCTCCGCCTCGATGCGCAGCTGCCCGGCCTGCTCCTTGGCCTGCCGGACCTGCGCGTAGACCTGCCCGCCCTCGTAGACGGGAACCGTCACCTGCCCGGTGATCCCGGCCGCGAGGACATCGTCCCCCGGCTCCTCCTCGTCGCGGCGCCTCTGCACGACGCCGGAGGCGCCAGCCCGAGGGTAGAGCCTCCCCTCGAAAACCTTCGCCTGCGCCTCCGCGGCATCGACAGCGTGGAGCGCGGAGAGGATCCGTGGATGTTCGGCCAGCCCTATGCCGAGCGCGAGTTCGAGACGTGGCGGGACCAGGCGGTCGAGCGGGCGCCCGGGGGCAAGCCGGTGCGGGTCCACGCCGATGACCTGGCGGAAGACGCCGGTGCGGGCTCGGAGCTGCGCCTCCGCCGCGCTCAGCTGCGAGCGGGCTCCGGCCAAGCGGGCGTCGGCCTGCGCGGCATCCGTCCGGGTCAGCTCGCCGAGCCTGAAGCGCAGGCTCGTCTGGCGGCGCTGCTCTTCCAGAACCGCGATGTTGTTGCGGTTGAGCTCCACGGTCGCGGTGTCGCGCAGGACATCCATGTAGGCCTGCGCGGCATTGAACAGGATCGTGTTCTCGGCCGAGCGCAAGGCCTCGCGCTGGTCGAGCACGTTCGATTCCGCACGACGGGTGTCGTTGTCCGTCTGGAAGCCGTTGAAGAGGGTCTGTTCGACGGTCAGCCCCGCACCGCGCGGGAAAGAGGTGCGCGCCAGGCGCTCGCCACCTGCGGCCCCCTGCACGTTCCGTACCCCGATGTCCGCGTCCGCGGCGACGGTCGGGCGGTAGCCGGCCCGCGCTATCGCGACCTCCTCGTCCGTCGCCCGCAAGCCCGCCCGCGTCGCGTTCAGCTCCGGGTTCGCGCGGTATGCGCGCCCCAGCGAGCCCTCCAGCGTCTCGGCCCGCGGGCTGCCGACCGCGGCCGCGAGTGCCGCGAGCGCCACCGCGAGGGCGCGCCGGCCGAGCCGACATGGCCCAAGCCTCGCTCGGGGCGGCAAGACCGCCTCCGGGGTGTCTGACGGCAGTGGGCTCCCTCTTACTGAGGAGCCCAAGACGTCCGACGGTTGTCTTCGGGCTGGCCGGAGCCCGTCGGCGCCGGGGTCGACGGTCGGCCGTGCGGGGGTGGCCAAGGGGGGACTGGGTACGCGCATCGCTCCACCCGATCTCGTAGGCGGTTCCGACCTGCGGCTCCGTCACGGCGACGGGCCGCGCGCTCACGCGAGGCGAGCGCACTCACATCCGGGTCATGGGACGAGGCTTTTGACCCGGGGCGCCGCCGCGGCTCGCGGCAGCCGAGCGATCAGGCGCGTGGCGGGTCGTGGGGCGGGGCGGCCTTTCGGGACCGGAAGCCGTCGCCGGACAACGGGAATTCCAGGGCCTGCGCGACGCGCGCGGGCACCGCGAGGGCGCCGTCGGGCCGAATGGTCCCATGACAGGAGCAGTGACCGTTGCACCGGGGCGATCCTGGGTGCCCGCGGTCCGAGCGGTCGTCCGCAGCCGACACGGTCGCATCCGGCTCGAACAGGGACAACGTGCCGGGCCCATTCGCGTGGTCGGGTCCGACCCGTGGCGATGTCAGCGCCGGGTCCACGAGGGCGATGATCAGGGCGCAGGCGAGCAGGCACGCCAATGCACGGCGCCAAGTCCCGTCGGCGCGCCGGTCCCGGAGCCGCCGAAGCCCGATGAGGGACGAGGCCATGAACCGAGGCTTTCCGGCCACCGTAGGGCTAGCCAGGACGGATGGTGCCGACGGACCGCCCGGTGCAGACTGCAGGCGCGCGCTGCATCCCCCGCTATCGAGCACGCGAGCCACAACCGTCCGATCCTGAACGCGGCTCCTCCCGACAGGGGGCTTCATCCCGACCTCGTCACTTCGCCCGGGCCGCCGTGCCGTACCGGAACGCCGCGAGGCCGACGCCGGCCACGCTCGTCGTCCCGGCGCCACCGAACGAGCTTCCGCCTTCGAGGGATCCGCTCCCGCGCATGCCGCACCCGCCGGGATTTGCACCGAGAGGCCTCATCAAGGGGGCGTCGACACCGATCAGGTCGGCAACGTGCACGCCGGCCGGGTGTCCGGTCGCCTCGCGACGGACTGCCGAGCAGGCTGGGTAGCCGGGGCCGAATGCGGTCATGACGCGTTCGCGCCGCCCATCCGTGAACTCGCGGCGGGCCAGGAGCGCCCGGTCGCCCGGCAGGGCTCGAAATCGGCCAAGGGCCCCGGTCCGGGCTCGCCATAGCGGCGCACGCCCTCGTCGTGGATGGCGCGCGGCGTCCTCGCCAGGGCCTCGCCCGACTTCGGCAAGCCGCCCCGAACGACCCGTTGCAGCCCTTTGTCCCGGCAGACCTTGAGGGATACCTCCGCGGTGGCCGCCCGGAGAAGGGGCTGCCAGCCATGCGGATGGTGGAGCGCGGTCCGGTTGGCGTCGCGGACGACCCTGAGCGGATGCGGGACCGCGTCGACCGGCCCCCAGGACGACCCGAACGGTGGGCCGCCGCCGTCGCCGCCCATCGCGGGAGATGCGAAAGTGAGAGGCGGCGAGGGAGGCCATGGCGGCCGTGATCGCGAGGACGCGCACGGGCCTACTCCGCGGCCCTGAGGTGCCGCGGCACCGTCTCCGTCGGCCGCATGGTGGCCTTCGGCCTCGCTGCCCTGCCAAAGCGGGCGTAGAGGGCCGGCAGGACCACGAGCGTCAGGAGGGTGGCGCTGATCAGGCCGCCGATCACCACGGTGGCGAGCGGCCGCTGCACCTCGGCACCGGTCTCGGTTGCGAGCGCCATCGGCACGAACCCCAGGGAGGCGACGAGCGCCGTCATCGCCACGGGCCGGAGCCGGGTCATGGCTCCCTCCAGGATGGCTTCCCGCTTCGGGCGTCCCTCGGCCACGAGCTGCTTGACGAAGGTCAGCATCACGAGGCCGTTCAGCACCGCCACGCCCGAGAGGGCGATGAACCCGACCGCGGCCGGCACCGACAGCGGCATCCCCCGCAGCCACAGGGCCGCGATGCCGCCGGTGAGCGCCAGCGGCACGGCGCTGAACACGAGGAGCGCGTCCCGAGCGCTACCCAGGGCCGAGTAGAGCAGCAGGAAGATCAGGAAGAAGCACACCGGCACCACCACGGTCAGGCGCTGGCGGGCTGAGGCGAGGTTCTCGAACTGCCCTCCCCAGGTCACGTAGTAGCCTGGCGGCATTTGTACCTGGCTGGCCACCCTGGCCTGGGCCTCGGCGACGAGCGAGCCGATGTCGCGGCCGCGCACGTTGGCGGTGACCACGACGCGCCGCCGGCCGTTCTCGCGGCTGACCTGGTTAGGTCCCTCGGTCACGGTGAAGCTCGCCACCTGCTTCAGGAGCACGGAGGCGGCGCGGCCGTTCGGCCCGGGGGGCAGGGACACCGGGATGTTCTCCAGGGCCTCCCGGTCCTCGCGGACCTTGTCGGTCAGGCGTACCACGATGGGGAAGCGCCGGTCGCCCTCGAAGACGACGCCCGCATCCTTGCCGCCGATGGCCGCGCCGATTACCTCCTGGATCGCCCCGGTGCTGAGACCGAGCCGCGCAGCCTCGGCCTTGTCGATCTTGATCTCAAGGATCGGGAGTCCGGCGGTCTGCTCGACCTTGACGTCCTCCGCGCCGTGCGTGCCCCGCAGGATCTCGGCAATTCGGTTGGCCGCCTGCTTCATCGCCCCGAACTCGTCGCCGAACACCTTCACGGCGAGGTCGCCGCGGGTCCCGGCGAGCAGCTCGTTGAAGCGCAGCTGGATCGGCTGGGAGAACTCGTAGGTATTGCCGGCGAGCTCGCCCACGGCCTTCTCGATCTGTTCCTGCAACTCGGACTTGGACAGCTCCGGATCCGGCCATTCCGCCTGCGGCTTGAGCATCACGAACGTGTCGGAGGAGTTCTGCGGCATCGGGTCGGTGGCGACCTCGGCGGTGCCGGTCTTCGAGAACACGTAGGCGACCTGCGGGAACTTCGAGACGGCCTGCTCGATCCTGAGCTGCATCGCCTGCGACTGGCTCAGCGAGGTCGAGGGGATGCGCAGCGCGTTCATCGCGATGCTCTTCTCGTCCAGGGTCGGGATGAACTCGGTCCCGAGCCTTGCGGCAAGCAGACCGGCCCCCACCAGCAGCAGCAGGGCGGCGCCGATGAAGGCGAACGGCGTCCGGACAGCTACGGCGAGGATCGGCCGATACGCCGCCTTCAGCGCCCGGATGATGAAGTTGTCCTTCTCCGTGACGCGGCCGGTGATCATGATGGCGATCAGGGCCGGCACGAAGGTCAGCGACAGCACGAAGGCGGCCGCGAGCGCCAGGATGACGGTGAGCGCCATGGGCTGGAACATCTTGCCCTCGACGCCCGTGAAGGTCAGGAGCGGGACGTAGACCAGCATGATGATCGCCTGCCCGTAGAGGGATGGCTTGATCATCTCCTCTGCGGAGGCGCGCACCGTCTCCAGGCGCTCCTCCAGTTCGAGCGGCCGCCCGATCGCGTGCTGCCGCTCGGCGAGGTGGCGCAGCGCGTTCTCGGTGATGATCACCGCCCCGTCGACGATGAGCCCGAAATCCAGCGCCCCGAGGCTCATCAGGTTGGCCGAGATTTTTCCTTCGACCATGCCCGTCACGGTCATCAGCATCGCGACCGGGATGACCAAAGCCGTGATCAACGCCGCCCGGATGTTGCCGAGCAGCAGGAACAGAATGACGATCACGAGGGCCGCGCCCTCCGCGAGGTTCCGGCCCACCGTCCGGATCGTGGCCTCGACGAGCTGCGTCCGGTCGAGCACCGTCTGGACCTCGACGCCCGGCGGCAGGGCGCGCCGGATCTGCGCCATGCGGGCGTCGACGGCGGCCGCCACCGTCCGGCTGTTCTCGCCGATCAGCATCAGGGCGGTGCCGACGACCGCCTCCTGCCCGTCCTGGCTGCCCGAGCCGGTGCGCAGGTCGCGGCCGATGCGCACCTCGGCGATATCCTTGATCCGGACGGGTACGCCGCCGCGGGTCGTGACGACGACGTTGCCGATCTCGTCCATGCTCTCAAGGCGACCCGAGGACCTGACGACGTAGCCCTCGCCGTTGTCCTCCAGGTAGCGGGCGCCCTGGTTGGCGTTGTTGGCCTGGAGCGCCCGGGCGACGTCCGAGAAGGACAGGTCGAGCGAGGTAAGCTTCGTCGGGTCGGGCTGGACGTGGTACTGCTTCTCGAAGCCGCCGATCCCGTCGACCCCGGCCACGCCCGCAACGGTCCTCACCTGGGGCCGGATGACCCAGTCCTGGATCGTCCTCAGGTAGGCGGCCCGTTCGAGATCGTTCGTCAGCCGCTGGCCCTCGGGGGTCAGGTAGGCGCCGTCGGGCTGCCAGCCCGGCTTGCCGGGAGCCGCGATCTTGCGTTCTGCGGGCGCGGCGTACCGGACCGTCCACATGTAGATCTCACCCAGGCCAGTGGTGATGGGGCCCATGTGCGGTTCGACCTCGGAGGGCAGCGCCTCGCGGGCCTCGCTCAGGCGCTCCACCACCTGCTGGCGGGCGAAGTAGAGGTCGACGTTGTCGCTGAAGACCGCCGTGACCTGCGAGAAGCCGTTGCGCGATAGGGAGCGGGTGTATTCGAGGCCCTTGATGCCGGCGAGCGCGGTCTCCACCGGGTAGGTGACCTGCCGCTCGATGTCGAAGGGCGAGAGCGCGGGCGCGACCGTGTTGATCTGCACTTGGTTGTTGGTGATGTCGGGCACCGCGTCGATGGGCAGCTTCGTCAGCGCGTAGCCGCCGAAGCCGGCGGCGAGCAGCGACAGGAGCAGCACCAGCCAGCGCTGGCGGACCGAGATGTCGAGGATGCGGCTGATCATGGTCGGCATGCCCCTCAGTCGTTGTCGCCGGCTTCGGCCTTGCCGAGCTCGGCCTTCAGCAGGAAGGAGTTGCCGACCGCGATCTCCTCGCCGGCCTTGAGGCCCGCCGTGACCTCGAAGGCTTCGTCATCGGAGTGCCCGAGCTCGACCTCGCGCTTCTCGAAGCCTGCCTCGGTGCGCACGAAGACCACGCGTTTGCCCTCGACGGTCTGCAGGGCGGCCTTGGGGATGCGCACGGCGACCGCGTCCCGGGCGATCTCCACCTCGGCGGTGACGAAGGTGCCTGGCCGCCACGCGAGATCCGGGTTCGGCAGGGCGACGATCACCCGGGCCGAGCGCGTCTCCTGGTTGAGGAGCGGGCTGACGAAGACGACCTTGCCCTCCCCGTGGCGGTCGCCGCCCGCTTGCCCCAGGGAGACCGCGACGCGCGCGCCATCCCGAACATTGGCCAGATCCAGGGTCGAGACGGAGAGTTCGATCCACACGGACGAGAGGTCGGCCACCGTGTAGAGGTCGGCGGGATCACTCTCGCCGCCGACCTTGGTGCCCACGTCCACCTTGCGCTCGACGATGCGTCCGGAAAGGGGCGAGCGCAGCTCGAACAGGCGCAGGCTCGACCGGTTCGGGGTGGCCTCGTCGCGCTTCTGGGCAGCCGCGACCTCGGCGGCGTTGAGCCCCAGCGCGGACAGCTTCTGGCGGGCGAGGTCGACGCGCAGCTGGTTCTCCAGGAACGTCGCACGGGCGTTCTGGAACGCGGCCTCGGATGCGGCCTGAGACGCGAGTAGCTTTTGCTGGCGCTCGTAATTGATCTTTTGAAGTTCGGCTTGGACCAGGGCGGTCAGGTAATCGCTCTTGGCGTCGGCGACCTCGCGGCTGTCCAGCACGGCGACGATCTGGTCCTTCTGGACGTCGTCGCCGAGGCGCTTGCGCAACTCGGCCACCGTGCCGACGACCCGGGCCGGGACGCGGGCGATCCGGTCGGTGTTGGGCGTGATGGTTCCGGGCACCAGAAGGTGCCTCGCGAGCGTGCCGCCCTCGACCTTCAGGACCTTGATATCCTGCGCGGCGACCTGCTCGGGCCGCATCCTGACGATACCTTCCGGGGCATGCGCCTCGCCGGCACCGTTCGGCTCCAGCGGGGCCGGCTCCGACCCATGGGCATCGGCGTCCTCGTGAGGCTTCTCGTCGCTCGCCGGCGGGGAGGCCATCCCAGGGGCTGCTTGCAGGAACGGGATGTTCCGGGCGCCCACGGCGTCGAGGGTTTCGTGGATGCGTGAGGACACGCCGGGAACGGCACCGCCGATGGCGATGCCGGCGACCAGGATGGCCGCGGACAGGAGAATGCGCATGAAGCCGGACTCGACCGGGATGCCGCGCGCCGCCCGGATTGCGGGCGAGCATCGGCTCCTAGATTTCAGGTGTGGGGTTTCCGGGTGCCCAGCCTTCGGCCGGGCGCGCACGCCGCTTAGGGCGCGCTCACCTCACACGCGAGGCGGCCTCGACAGGCGATCGGGCCATACGGGCGCCAGCGGTCCAGCGACCACGGACGCGACGCGGCGGCCGGCATCGGGACATGTCGTGACGGCGCCGCCCTCGGTCCGTATGACCGGATGGCAGCCGCAATGCACGTGGCAGGCGAGGCCGAGTTCAGCGGATCCCGAGACGGTGTGCTCTGCGTCGATGGTCAGCGCCGGAGCGTCCGAGATCGACGCATGCCGAACCTGGGCGCCGGTCATGTCGGCGGCGAGGCCAAGATCGGGGGCCGCCAGCGTCAGCGCCAGCACGAACGCGAGCAGGCGCGAGGCGGTTGTCCACCAGCCTCGCGGCGCGCCGACGCCCCAATGCCACCGCCCTACCGTCATGCCGCCCTTATGCGCGAGTGGAGGTCCTCTGCACAAGTCGAATTTCGCGCATTCGGGGCATCGGCCGCCCGGCCAAGGATCCTGAGCATCCTCGGCCGCTCCCGGGACCCTTCGGATCATGCGACCCAGGACTTGCCCCCCGGCCTTAACCTCGTGAGAAGCGCATCCAGCCGAGGCGGCACCGGCTGGGGAGCGTCGTGTTCCGCCACAGGATTTCGAGCGAGGTATTCACAATGCGTCATGGCGGCAGGTCTTCCATGGCGTTCGTGATGTTGGCATCCTGACCCTCGCACCCTCTGGCTCGCCCTTCGGCGATTGTCGCCGCGAAGGCGATGCCAAGGACGCGGCCGTCCAGCAGGATGTCGATGCTCGCGACGGCCATCAGCCCGACATGTCCCGACGCCCGCCGTTCGAGGCTGCGCACGCCGAGCATCGCGGCGACCCCGAGACCGCCGACCTGCGTCGCCCAGACCGATCCGCTCTGCGTGGGGTCTGGCGGTATCTCGCCCGCCGCGGCGAGGACGACGCTGGCGAAATCCTGGATGGCGCTGACGACGTCGGGATGCGGGCGCAGGTACACCGCCACAGCGGTCCCGGCGACGCCAAGCCCCTCTTCCCTAATCCAGAGCTGCCATCGCTCCATTCCAGGCAGAGGCAGCAACCTTCCCTGATGCTGTCTCCGCGCAGCAATGCCCCTGCCTCCATAGCCAGGTATGGGCCGGGTCGCTCCGCATGCGCGGACGCCAGAGTGACGTTGAGGCGGGTCGCGGCATGGGTGACGTTCAGGTTCTTCAGCAGGGCCTCAAGCGCGGCAGCAAGCCGACGCGGCGATCGCGACACCCGGTATTTGGCTCCTGGATCTGCAAGCCGGTTGCGCTGCTGCCGGGGCGGCTGGCGCCGCGGCTGACAAGCAGGCCGCAGGTCGCGTCGGGGCCTCCGTCGATGAGCAAGACCGCGTGGAGCGACGAGCCGACGATGAGCTCAGTTCCAGCCTGTCGTGATCTCGGACACCTGCCCAGGCGATTACTTCGGGACATGACCTTCCATCCGCGGCGGGCGCGGTGCAGGCTGGAGGGGATCGTTCCGGGAGAAACGCATGGACGAGGTCGACGAGCGACGGCTCGCCGCCATCCTGGTTGCCGATGTCGTCGGCTACAGCCGCCTCATGGGGGCCGACGAAGCGGGGACGCTGCGCCGGCTCAGAGGCTTGCGCCGGGAACTGCTCGATCCGCACATCGAGGCGGCCCGGGGCCGCGTCGTTAAGTCGACCGGCGACGGCCTGATCGCCGAGTTCCCTAGCCCAGTCCGGGCAGTGTCCTGCGCCGTCGCGATCCAGCGGGCGATGCTGACGCGTGAAGCCGGCGTGTCGGACGACCACGCGTTCAGGCTGCGCATCGGCATCAACGTCGGCGACGTCGTCGCCGAGCCGGACGGCGACATCTACGGCGACGGCGTCAACGTGGCGGCTCGGCTCGAACCCTTCGCGGAGCCGGGCGGGATCTGCATCTCGCACACGGTCCACGATCAGGTACGGGACAAGCTCGGCTACCCATTCGAGGATCGGGGCGAACAGGCGTTGAAGAACATCGCCCGGCCTGTCGGCATGTTCGCACTGCCCGCCACGGCCATACTGTCGATGCCGGCCGAGGAAGACGGGGAAACCGAGCCTGCGGTCCGGGTCCGGCCCGCGGCGAGCCGGTTGTCGGGACGTCCCGCGCTCGCCGGCGGGCTGCTCGTCCTCACCGCCCTCGGCGGCGTTGGGCTTTGGTCCTGGATGGCGCCACGCGAGCCGGGGCAGATCCCGCCGGCGGTCCTTGCCGACGGTCGTGTCGGCCCGGACTGGATGTCGGCCGCCGAGATCCGTCAGAAGCTTCTGGACAGGGGCTACACGTCGGTCACGGAGCTGAAACCCGATGACGGCCTGTGGGACGGCAAGGGGATCAAAGACGGCATGGAGGTGAGGTTCCACGTCGATCCGCGGACGGGGGCGACGCTGTCCGAGAGGGCGGATGACTGAGGCGCCGCAGTCCGACCGGGGCGCGGCCCCGGTCTCACGGCGACCCTCAACTACCCGTGGCCGGCAAAAGCGGCGCGCCGTAGCGGAACGTCGAGGTGCCCCCGGACCGCTCGGTGAATGCACCCTCCCCATGGTCGGCTCGCGCCGTCGTCACGGTGCCATGCAAGATGCCCGAGCCGGTGCAGTCGACGCTCACCGGTACGGGCGCATGCTTGAGATCCAAAGTGAAGCTGCCGCTGCACGCGACGTACCCCGTCGCGTCGTGCGTGAAGAAGCTGACCCGCAGGAGGCGGACCGACGCGTGGCCGGTCAGGACGCTGCCGTCGACGCGTTGGATCCGAAAAGGCAGGGAGTCGAGGCCGAGCGTGCTGCCGCCATCGTCCGAGCCAAGTTGGATGCCCGGTAGCGCTCCTCCCCCACATCCCGATAGGAACGGCAGCAGGATACCTGCGCAGCCGAGGAGCGCGCGCCGCCTCATAGAAACCTCCCTTGCCATACCGCCCTCCACGCACGTTCAGCGCATGAGCCCCCGCATCCGGGAGCCGCAGGGCACTCGCGGTCACTCACCGACCTCGTAGCGCATCGCGCACAGGCCAGTGGCTTGAATTTCCGCCTCAGCAAATGCCAGTTTTGGAGGGATACCCGTCTCGCGAGCGGCGCCAGAAGCATCTGGATTAATGGATCATGGCTGGCCGGAATCGATCTGTGCTCGAGTTCATCGTGGATATCTTCTGACGCGCTTCCGCAACTGAGATTCTGCCGCTTCGTGTGAGCGCGTGTACGATCGCGTCGAGTGCTTGACTCTCGGCGGAGAGCAGGCTGATGGCACGGCCGAGGCAGGATTGCAGCAGTGCGTCAACACGCCTACGCAGTTTTGGCTGGCGCTGCAGCCACAAGAACAGGTCGGCTGAGCCGGCAGGGATGGCGAAGACGAGATCGTTTCCGAGCCCGTGAGACAATTCCATTTCAGCTATTAGCCTAGTCGAAAAGGCAAGGTCGGAGTCGCTCCTTCCGCCGGAACCGAAACCCGCCTCTCCGAGAACAACGCGCTCGCCTGCGAGGCCAGCCAGCCGGACTGTAGCTTCGGCCAAAATCGACGAGCGTGTCCCGTCGAACCCCGGATCGCGCTTGAATTGGGTGCAGCCAGCCTCGACGCCTGTCACCTCGCGATGGACGATCGCCTCGATAGGCGTCGAGCCGGTCTCGGTTTCAAGCAGAAGTCCGACGACCATGTGCCCAGCTTCATGGACGCAGGATCGTCTGAAGGCGGCATCCGAGAGACGCGAGGTTGCAGGAAGGCTTGCTTCAAGGTCGGCTACCGTGATGGGCCGACCGGCACCTCTAGCAAGGCGCCGTCCGCTTCTGACGATCTGCTCGAGCGCGGCTCCCGATGCGCCCTCCAGCCGTCCCGCGATAAAGACGAGGTCGTGCCCAGCGAGATCGTCAGCGAGGTGATATCGCATGATGCCGATCCTAGCCTGAAGATCCGGCAATGGGATCGCGATGTGCCTGTCGAGGCGCCCAGGTCTCCTCAGGCCAGCGTCGACAACCTCGGGAAAATTGGTAGCGCCGATCACGACGACGCCTTCCTATCAAGCGACATCCGGAACTGACCTCTTCGCGTCATGAGGATCTGACCCCCATGCTAATTTCCCCCGCCTAGACGGGTGTGGGTTGGGGGACCGCAGCCGCCTTTTGCAGGAGGCCGCTGCGACGC